>Ga0315289_10000117_pt1 | contig 124634 bp, 118 predicted proteins | sample YL17G11_40_MG_FD_203452 | JGI IMG/M metagenome (GOLD analysis project Ga0315289, IMG submission 203452) | Sediment microbial communities from Yellowstone Lake, YNP, Wyoming, USA - YL17G11_40 | ecosystem: Environmental > Aquatic > Freshwater > Lake > Sediment | place: USA: Wyoming | collected... | reverse complement strand
AGCCGCATCGGGACGATGCGGCGAAAAGAGATCTGGATGAGGATCATCGTCCTCAACATCATCGTTGCTGCCGGTGAGCAAATCGAAGATGGAATGAGAGTGGCGGGCTAATTATGTGTCACAGCAGGATGTGGCGCAACAGAGATATTCAATGGAGACTGTTATGCTGGTTGTGAACATCCGTCAGGCCGATGAGGTAGACCTTCCTGAGTTGTTGAAGATAGAAGAAGACTGCTTCGAATCAGAGAGGTTTAGCACGGAGACGGTGCGCGCCTTCGTGGTCAGAGACGACACGTTCGTCCTGGTCGCCTATGAGGGAAACGAGATCGTAGGGTCCGCGATGTGCATGGCCTCCGAACTCGATCTCCATGGCAAGATAGCGTCCATCGCCGTGCTCAAACAGCGAAGAGGGACAGGGATAGGCGCAGCATTGCTGGACGAGTGCGAGAAAGTCTTCCGCTCGCTTGGGCTAGTGAGATACTCCTTGGAGGTCGAGGCTTCGAATTCGCTCGCGATAGCACTCTATGCGTCAAGAGGATACATCGTCAAGGCATCCTTGCAGGACTTCTACGGTGCTGGACGCCCCGCATTCTACATGGAGAAGAAGCTGGACCTTCAGAAGGACAAGGTCAACGTTCAATCCGCCTGATTGACAGCTCCAGCGGCATCTTATTGATGGTCCACTTCTGGGCGTCCTGAATTGGTTCCTTCTTCACGAGCGCGCGAGCATGTGTCTCGCGCATTATGTGGTCTCTGTGGACGGACAGAGCCGTTTCGAGGTCATGATGCCCGAAGTACTCCACGTCCACGGGGTCTTCGAACTCGAGCTTGAGCTCCTTTCGCATGTGCTGGATCCGTCTGATGATCTCTCTCGAAAGGCCTTCGAGTTTCAGGTTCTGAGTCACCTCGAGAGCGATGTATACGTGTATGTCGCCGACTGATGCGTGTGAGAACCCATGCTTCTCCTTCTCGGAGACAATGACATCCTCTTCCATCAGGTCGAAGCCGCCCAACCTGATCTTGCCCTTTGTCCGGAGGTGCTTGACGAGCTCGTTTTCATCTACCTTCGAGAGCAACTTGGATACCTCGGATGCCCCCTCCTTCAGCTTCGGTCCGAGGGTCTTCAGATTCGGAGCAACGGCGAACTGGACCATTTTGTCTCTGCTCTCGATGACTTCGACCTTCTTGACGTTGAGCTCTTCCGCGATTATCTTTTCGAACCGGCGGAGAGTCCATGCTCTGTCAGTGTCCGCAGCTATGACGACCTCTGGCAGAGGCTGACGAAGTTTGGCGTTCACCTTCTGTCTAGCAAGCCGACCTGCCTCGACTGCATTCATCACGAGAGCCATTTGTCTCTCGAGAGTCCCGTTGACCAAGTCATCATTGACAGATGGGTAGTCCTCGAGATGAACGCTTTCCTTCGGGCCGTGCAGATTCTTGTACATCCAGTCTGCGAAGAACGGTGTGATCGGGGCCATCAGCTTGGACAGAGTCATCAGACACTCGTTGAGCGTGCAGTGAGCAGAGAAGCGGTCCTGCGGATCATTTTCCTCCCAGAACCTGCGTCGAGACCGGCGGACGTACCAGTTGCTCATATCGCCAACAAGAGACCGGATAGCCCTGACTGCGCGGTGCACCTCCAGGCTGTCGAAACCATCTCTGGCCTCCTTGGTCGTTGAATGAAGCCGTGATATGATCCACCGATCGAGGTCGTGGGTCCTTCCGTACTCCGTCTGTGGCCTGAAGCCGTATGCGTTCGCATTCGACGCGAAGAAGACGTAGACATTGAGCAGAGTGTTCAGCGTCCCGACCATCGTCTCTCTCACATTCTCCTTGGAGAATTGGATCGGTTGCCAGACCGGGTTCCCCAGGAAGAACAGGCGAGAGGCGTCCGCGCCGACACCAGAGAGCAACTCGTCGGCATACACGACGTTCCCCTCCTCCTTTGTTATCTTCTTGCCATTCTCGTCGAGCACAGGACCTAGGACAAGGACAGACATGAAGGCTGGCTTGTCGAACAGCAACGTTCCGAGTGCAAGCTGAGTGTAGAACCAGCCTCGAGTCTGGTCGACCCCTTCAGCGATGAAGTCGACTGATCTATGGGTGTCGAACTCCTCGATGTTCTCGAACGGGTAGTGATACTGCGCGAATGGCGCGCATCCGGAGTCATACCAGCAGTCGATGACGAATTCCTCCCTCTGCATCGTTCCCTTGCAGCGAGGACAAAGCAGCTGGACATTGTCCACCATAGGTCTGTGAGGGTCGAAATCAACAGGTATGTCGCCCGAGGACAGGCTCCTCATCTCCTCGTAACTGCCGACGCAGACCTCATGACCATTGGAGCAGCGCCAGATCGGCAGAGGAGTGCCCCAGTATCTGCTCCTGCTTATTGCCCAGTCCTTGATGTCAGCAAGGAAGTTGCCGAACCGGCCATGTTTGAACGTTTCCGGAACCCACTTGATCTCCTCGTTGAGCTCCATGATCCGGTGCTTCGAATCGGAGGTCCGGACGAACCATGAATCGAGAGCCTTATAGATCAAAGCGGAATCGCATCTCCAGCAGAAAGGGTATGAGTGCTTGATCAGCCCCCACCGGAACAGCAGGCCTTTCGATTCGAGCATGCGCATGACCTCCGAATCGGAATCGCGCGCAAGCTTTCCTGCGAGTTCGGGCACCGCATCCGTGAATCTCCCCGAAGGGTCGATGGGGTCGAACATCTCGACTCCCGCGACACCACCCAGCTCAAAATCGGTGGAGCCATATGGGGGCGACACGCTCATTATGCCAGTGCCTTCCTCGAGCGAGACCTCTGCAGAATGAACTATTTTGAACCCCTTCCCTGAAAAGGCGTGGTATCTGAAGGGAGGTTCGTACTCCTTGCCCACCAACTCCCTGCCATGCATCTTCGTCAAGACCTCGTCTGGACTGACGATGAGGTCCCGCCTGGCGTCTGAGACCATTAGCTTCTCCCCTGCGTGCTCAAAAACGACGTAATCCTGGTTCGCGTCGACTGCGAGCAGGGCATTGGCAACCAACGCCCAAGGCGTCGCGGTCCAAGCTAGCAGCTTCATGTCCGTACCCTTCAGGGGAAGCTTGACCACGATGAACCGATCCTCGGTTTCTCTGAAACCGAGAGCGACCTCGTGGGTGCTCAGCGTGGTGCCGCACCTGGGACAATAGGGAACGACCTTGTGGTCCTTGGATAGCATACCTTTGGAGTGGAGCTGCTTGAGCGACCACCAGACGCTCTCGATATACTCACGAGACATCGTCAGGTAGGCGTTATCGTAATCTATCCAGTAGCCGATCCTCTGGCTCATCTGCTCCCATTCCGCCTTGAATTTCACAACGCTCTCACGGCAGAGTTGGTTGAACTTCTCGACGCCCAAGGATTCGATATCATTCTTCGACTGGAACCCCAAAGAACGTTCGATCTCGAGTTCGACTGGCAGTCCGTGACAGTCCCACCCACCTATGTACGGGACGACTTTGCGCCCGTTCATCACATAATATCTCAGGAAGGAGTCCTTGACCGCGCGCGTGAGCGCATCCCCTATGTGGGGGCGGCTGTTCGCAGTAGGAGGACCTTCGCAGAAGACTAGCGGCTCACCGTCGCGCATCCTCTCCTTGATCTTCCGGAGGATGTCCTGGTCCTTCCATGCGCGGAGGATCTCCTCCTCCAGCTGTGGGAAGGTCGCCCCTTCAGGTTCCTTGTAGTACTTCATCATGCAACAGACTCCTCCAGAAGGATTCTATCACAAACTCGGCAATGGTAGCAAGAATCAGCTAATTATGATTATGAGCCGAGCCGAGTTCATGGCAGAAGACTGAGTGACGACCTCGATATTAAACCCTTGTCTCATCGTAACACGGCAGGAGGCATCAACGGATGCAAAACGGTTTGCCTGGCCTGGTCTGCCGCTTCGAAAACGACTTAAGAAACCTCTATATATCAGACCACGTATAGCGCGCCCGTGCAACCCATGGCCTGGGGTGGTGCCTGAGGCCTAGAAAGGTGAACACAGATGGAAGAGCCCTTGTGCAACGTGGAGTTTCTGAAGAGCAACTCGACATATCTGGCCAGAGTACAGAGTGATCTAGGGGGCATGCGGGAGTATCGCAGCGGTTCCCTCGAAGAGATTCTCGAGCAGGTCATCATAGATCTGCAAGAGGAGTTCGAAGGGGCTAGACTCTGATCACATCCGTCGTAGAACAGGAAACCCGACAGCATCGGTGCCCACGACACCCATGTTCAACCCCTAGCTTTTGACACCACACTAGTGGTAACCGCGGAGTTGGACGCCACGCACAGGGGGCGTTTACATGGAAGAGAAAGACAAGAAGGAGTACGAGGAAGTAATATCGACGTACTACGGCGACGAACAGGTCGCGGCCCTTGTCACATTCAAGATCGACACCAAGGGCTCTGATTCGGTGGCACGGAAGATCGCAACCTTCGACCACATCGAGGACGTCTTCCTGGTAACAGGTGACACGGACATCGTCGCCAAGGCGAGGTTCCCGAGCTACGCGGCCCTCAAGAAGTTCATAGTGGACGATGTCGCGGGCATAGACGGCGTGAAGGAGACGAAGACCTTCATGGTCGTGACGACCTTCAAGGAGAGAGGCAAGATCACGCAGGAAGAGGAAGAGCCCAAGAAGTAGGAGGCCTGGAACGATAGGCTCGATCACGGTCAGAATGGGTGATTGCTATGGCGGATATGGAATCAAGGTTGAAGCAGATCATGGAGGTGATGGACCAGCTAGCTGAGGACACCTCTGTGCCAAGGAACATACGAAGAGGGGCGACTGACGCCAAGGAGAGGCTTCTGAGGAAGAACGAGGCGCTGGACGTCAGGAGCGCAAGCGCGATAATGATTCTAGACGAGCTGGCTAACGACCCGAACATACCCCTCCACGGAAGGACGTTGATCTGGAACATCATTAGCCAGCTAGAGACTGTCAAGTGATTGTCTTTTCAAGCGGCTCTGGCCGGACGGTGACCAGAGCCGGATAGATTTAAATGGGAATCTCCGCTATTTGGCCGGCGAGCGGCTGTAGTCTAGCGGTTAGGACTGGAGCTTCCCAAGCTTCAAACTCGGGTTCAAATCCCGGCAGCCGCACGTCCATCTTTCTGAGAAAGGGCCGCGAAAGCGGATTAGCGGTCGGGCGCTGCGCTTTGCTAGGTCTTGTTATGTTCCACAGTTATGACGATCTTTCCCCGGGCGTGTCCTTCTCCAAGATACCGAAGTGCTTCGGGAACCTGACTTAGCGGGTAACGTCTATCTATGACAGGTACTATTTTGCCGGCTTCAAGAAGCCCCCTTAAGAATGCATAATCTTCTTTGTTAGGTTTCATATCCGATAAGCTGCCCATTTTCTTGCTTCCTATCTTCGAAATCAACGGTCCCAGGAACATGGCCTGGACCATTTGAGCCCCGGAACCTCCGGTCATGACGTAGATTCCTTTGGGGCTCAATGCCCGCTTATAGGCTGAGATCGGCTGATATCCGTTGGCTGCAATAATCAGGTCATAATGCTGGCCATTCTTAGTGAAATCCTCTTGAGTGTAATCAACTACATGGTCCGCCCCAATCGAGCGCGCCACGTCTAGACTCCTCGTGCTGCACACGGCGGTGACTTCGGCCCCGAACGATTTGGCAATCTGCACCGTGAACGTACCCACACCCCCAGACGCACCATTGATCAAGACCTTTTGCCCTGGCTGTATCTTACCCTTTCGAAGACCCTGCAGCGCGGTGAGTGCCGACATAGGTACAGCCGCTGCTTCCTCGAATGTTATGTTGACCGGCTTCACCGCCAATGCATCCTCATGAGCGCATACATACTCCGCAAACCCACCCAAACCCCACTGGGCTAGGTCCCCGAATACCTCATCACCTGGCTTGAGCTGCTTCACGTCTTTGCCAACAGCTTCAACCCGCCCTGCCACGTCAGCTCCGGGTATTCTGTTTCTGGGTTTTAGCAGCCCAAAGCCCGCTAGGCGGACAAGGAACGGTTTACCTCTCATCATAATCCAGTCAGCCTTGTTTACGGATGCCGCATGAACCTTAACCAATACTTCATTGTCCTTGGGAACAGGCTTTTCCACCTGTGCTAGTTGAAGGACTTCCGGTGGTCCGTATTTTGTGCATACGATTGCTTTCATTTGGGCATCCATTCTAGCTCTCGCGCGCAGTACCAACAGGCGCGCCAATCACAGCTGCGCGACGCAATAGGAGAAGGAACAGGCACGCGATCATCAGGCCCGCTCCAATCATGTTCAATGAGTCCAGGACAGGCAGCTCGAACACCTTCGCGTTCATTAGAACAGTCGCCAGGGCCGCAGCTACCAAGTACCATCTGCGCGCAGTCCCGAGCAAGTTGGCCAAAAGAAGGGATGAGGGGATTATGACCCAAACATAGGCCATGCTCCATGAGATGGCGGTGAAGAGCAACATCACGAGTATGCTCATCAGGAACACAGCCCCTGCCGGGGTGGAGCTGGTGGAATCCAGTGAGACTCTCTCCTGTCCGGATGACCTCGGCTTTCCCATACGGAGCGCAAAGATAACGAGCAGGAGAATTCCCACCACCGACACCAGGACGGAAAGGGTCTGGGAATCCGAGAAGAACCTAAGGACGGATTGATTGTAGAAGTAGCTATCTCCGCCCGAGATCGAAGGGAGGACATCAGACAGATAGAAGGAATACAGGTTCCATGGAACTGCCACCAGGGAGGCACCTATGAGGACCAGACTGGCAAGCGCGAAATAGGCAAGGTAAATCCAGTCTCTCCAGAAGACGACGAAGTATATCAAGAGAATTGCTGGGGAGACTTTCAGAAGGACGATCAAGGACAGGAGGCTGGCTGATGCCAGCTTTCTTCCCTTCAAGTGAGAATAGTAGCTAATCATGCCGACCGACGACACAATAAGATCGATCTGACCCTGCCTGATATGTAACAGTACTGGGTACGAGGTAAGGAACAGCAAGATTCCAATCCATATGAACACAGCCCTCTTGGACCTCTCCACCCCAAGTGCGAAGACCATGAAGCAAAGGGCGAAGACCGTAGCGTAGGTCAATGCCCAGAGGACGCGGGCGACACTGTAGTCGACTGCCGAGACAGACTCATAGAACGGCAGAAAGGTCGGAGGGTAGATGAAACGAGAATAGCCGTCGACACGGGGGTCGGACAAGGCGAGTTCCAAGTGCCCGTTGTCCAGGTACGGGTTGTATCCATCCCTGAACGACTTTCCAGCCGTGTAGTAAGAAAAGAAATCGATGTTTGGCAGGCGCCCGACATTGTGTTGCGCGAAGTTGTCCGCGGCGGCAGGTTCCCACAAATTAAGTAAGAGGAGGACAGAAAGCGCAAGCAACAGCCAATATGCCTTGGACGGGAAAAACTCGTTGAGGATTGGCGACAGAAGTTTCGTCAACCCTGTCCGGGGCCTGCCTTTCTCGAGCATGGTTCATCTCCCGTCATCCGATATGCCATGGGCCTGACGTGCGTCTGTCCTTCTTGACAATGCTGTACACCTTTATTGAGTTCTCCATAGAATCCGAGCTGGATGAGTTGGAACGCAAGAAACACCAGCCGACCATCAGAGTTGTCCTGAAGGGTCTGTCGTCAGGAAGAATGGAGAGATTGTCGACGCTTCCTTGAATAACTTAAGAAGCTATTTCTACAAACGGGTCGATTCGCAGCTAAGCCTCTGGGTGGCCGCATGAACGAGATCATAAGATGGAAGATTGCGGTGGCGGTGTTTGTCGTCGCCTTAATTGCTATCTTGGTCATGTCAAACTTCGCTTTCGACGATCTCAAGAAGGAAAGCAATCGCGAGGCTGGCAACGCGAGTGCCCCTGCAGGCTTCTTCATTGGTTTGGCAAATATGGACCTTTCAGCTGGGGACAGCGTGAACTACGAGTACAGTTCAGAGACCTCGATTCTGTTCGTGGTGAGACTGTACAACGGATACCAAAATCACCAATACTCCGGGATTGAGCTGGTCAACAATACGGGAGCGAGCGGGATCGGGGCTTTCACAGTGTCCACTACGGGATTCTACGTCTTCCAGGTGCTTTCCTCAGAGGAGACAGCGAATGAGATGGTTGTTTTCGACTTCTACAAAGATGTCCCGTTCGAACTCAACAGACCCTATTCTGAGGCAGGAATCATGGTGGTGACGTTCGGAGTATCAGTCGCAATCCTAGTTGCCGGAATGCAATGGGCAGCCGGGAGCCCTCAGAAGGGATCGCCGTTCCTTGTGTTCTGGAGAATATTCGTCACGAATTGGCAGAGCTGGTCACCAAGCATGGCGGGGGCGCTTGTGGTAGTGGTCTGCCTGCTACTCCGAGTCTTGTCCCACGGAGTATGGGACAATACTGCGCTTGTATTGGCAAACGACATTGGTGGAGGGGCGGTCATTTGGGGTTTGCTGTTCGGCATGACCTTTGTCCCTGGCAGAAGGCAGACGAAAGCGAATGGACAGTAGGGGCATGGGATGTTGCCTCCAACAACCAGCCGTGCTTCAGCACTCTCATTCGATATGAAGGATTGCAGCCCTCTTCTTAGGATCTAGAATGCGCTTCGAGAACCCTCCCTCGAGCCGTACGAGCCCGATCTCGTTGCTCATCCAGGCCTTGCCGCGCATCAAGTGGCCACCAAACGCCTCGTGTTTGGTGTTAGCGACTGTGGCGTGGATGTGGATCCGCGGCTCCCCTTCGGAGGCGACTGACCCTTGGAGAGCGAGCAATTCGTGAGGTTCTGAGAAGGCCTTCTTCAGATACTTCCCTTTGTTAAAGTAGCCGAGTTCGAAATCGTGTATCATGCCCAAGCCAGTCGTAACAAGGAGTGAGTACCGTTCGTTCTTGACCGCCTCTTGTATCGAACCCAATATGTCTTCGTCCTGGTCGAGTCGAAGCATCATTACAGCGCCCTTCCGTGAGATCTCCATCCGATTCACTAAGAAGAGCATCGCAGGACGCGGCAATTAGCCTTCCCCCATACCACCGAACCGAAAATGACTTGTCGAGGTAGTGCTTCCGTGAGCTCGAGCAGGATGGAGAAGCAGCCCGCCAATCGATTGAAGGCTTGGCACGGAGAAGACTGGCACACGCCCAAAGGTCGATTGATAAGAGACGTTGTTTATGCCATTGACACTGGCCTCATCACAACGGTCGCATTTCTCGCCGGTGTGTCCGCTCTTGTCCAGACAAACGAGAAGATCGTGCTTGCAGGCGTTGCCCAGATCGCAGCCGGTGCCATAGCGATATTCTTCGGCGCCTTCATCTCTACCAAAGCCCAGAAGGACTTCTTCGAGAACCAAATTAAGCGCGAACGACTGGAGATCGAGAAGATGCCTGAGAAGGAGACTCAGGAGATTCGCGAGATCTTTGACGAGTATGGATTCGACGCCACCGAGCAGGAGGCCGCCGTCAGACGCATCACGACGAACAAGGAGCTCTGGCTGAAGTTCATGGTTCAAGAGGAGATCGGGATCTCACCGAACCAGATTGACAATCCACTGACCATCGCAGGAATATCTTCCCTGTCATTCCTTGTCGGAGCGTTCCCTGCCATACTGCCTTTCGTCATTCTGCAGGAAGCTGGCATAGCTCTTCTGACCAGCGCGATTGCGATCCTGTCATTCCTGTTCGTCCTTGGCGTTTGGAAGACCAAGTTGACCAAGGTCCCATGGCTCTGGAGCGGCGTTGAAACTTTGGTGATCGGTGGATTGTCATGTGGCCTGGGATTCCTGTTCGGAAGGGTTGTCCAGGCTCTGATAGCGTAGGACCTCAAGCGGCGTCAAATACCTCGCGGATCCTCTCCATCGCCCAATCGATCTCGTCTTTAGTGATGACCAAGGGCGGCGCGAACCTGATGGTTTTCTCGTGTGTGTCTTTCGCAAGGACTCCCTTTGCCATCAGCTTCTCGCATAGGGGTCTGACGGTCTCCTTCGGACCCAGGTAGAACTCCACCCCAATCAGGAGGCCTTTTGACCTTATCGCCTTGATCTTCTTCGATTTGATTTCCTTGAGGCGCTTCACGAAGTAAGCCCCCATTTCGGTGGACCTGTCAGCCAGCTTTTCATCGAGGAGCACGTTGAGCGACTCCTCGGCGATCGCACATGCGAGTGGGTTTCCTCCGAATGTGCTTCCGTGACTGCCAGGCGAGAAGACGCTCATGATCTCCCTGGTCGACAAGGACGCAGACACAGGGTACAGGCCTCCTCCGAGCGCCTTGCCAACGCAGAGAATGTCCGGCTTGATGTTCTCATGCTGGAATGCGAACATCTTGCCTGTCCTGGCAAAGCCCGTCTGGATCTCGTCCAGTATCAGGAGGATGCCCTTCTCGGTGCATATCCTTCTCAGTTCCTTGAGGTAGCCCTCAGATGGTACGTTTATGCCAGCTTCTCCCTGGATCGGCTCGACTAGGATGCCGATGGTCTTGGAGTTGATTGCCTTCGTGAAAGCTGAAATATCGTTGTATGGAATCGTAACAAAACCCGGTGCGAATGGTCCGAAGCCTTTCTTCGAATCGGGGTCGCTGGAGAAGCTGATGATTGTCGTGGTCCGACCGTGGAAGTTGTTCTCGCAGACGATGATCTCGCCCTCGTTCTCGGAAATGCCCTTCTTCGTGTGGGCATACCTTCGTGCCAGCTTGATCGAGGTCTCGACTGCCTCAGCGCCCGTGTTCATCGGCAGGGCCATCTCCATCCCACAGACCTCGCACAGCTTCTTCAGGAACGGACCCATCCTGTCGTTGGAGAACGCTCTCGAGGTCAGGGTGACCCGCTTCATCTGGTCGATCGCAGCCTTCACGATCCTGTCGTTGAGGTGCCCTTGATTTATCGCGGAGTATGAACTGAGCATGTCGATGTACTTCTTGCCCTCGACATCCCAGACCCAGACGCCTTTTGCCTTGGATATCACGACAGGCAATGGATGGTAGTTGTGCGCGCCGTAGGTTCCCTCGAGCTCGATGTAGTCCTTCGCTTTCAAGTCCAAACCCTCTGACTGTTGGAGTCGATTCTCGGAAAGCACTCCACTCTTAAAACGCTTCTCTGGGACTGGGCCGGTAGTACGGCTCAAGGGACGGATCTGCCAGACATCTTCAGCATGAGAAGACATCCCATGACGAGTCCCCAGACGATTATTCCAAGCACGGCGAGTGTCTCGGAGAGCGGATTGCCACCCATCGGAATGATACCCACGCCGAAGACGAAGATCAAGAGTGTGGAGCCGTACCCGGACTTGCCTAGGTACTTCGATTTGTAGAGAGCCTTCGTAACGAATACGTAAGAGACCAGCATCGTCAAGAAGAAACCGTAGGACACGACGCCGTGGATGTCGCCTGCGTCTTCTGTGAACACTCCAATGCTGATGAGGAACAGCGCCGCAATCACGAGCATAATCTTGCTGATCATGGCCCACATCGTGTCGCCGAGTGCTGGACCGAGGCCGAGGACGGAGAACGGCGTCAGGAGAAGGCCGGTTAGAATGAGGGCGGCGTTGAAGGCCCATGCGCCATTGCTGACGCCTAGGTCGCTCAGGTAGTTCTTGCCGAAGACATACGTAGAATCCAAAGACATCGCAATCATGTACAGAATGAGGAATGCCGCAACGGCACCGAGGCCGCACAGAACAGCCACCTTCTGAGTTCGTTGGCTGGTCATGCATTCTTCATGGATTTCGGCGATGATAATGATTGGGGGTCGGGGACCGATATCACAAGCGCGAGTGCTTCGATGCACGCACAACGCCGTAGACCGGCGTTGGGATGTCCGATATTACCTCAAGCGGCTCCGTTGTAGCCTTATGGAGATGATACACCTTCTGAGGAACATCCGCGTCATGCAAGTACAGACCTCTGTGCGCCCATAGCATGAGCGATATGACATACACCACATAGGCGAGAACGATTACAAGCGAGTATTGCCATGTGTATGTCCAGCTGAAGACTATGAGGAGGACTGCTAGAACCGCTCCGAATGCGACGCCGGATACCAGATTGACCACCCTAGCGCTGTTCCCCGACTTCGCGCCGATGCTCGAGTAGCTCACATTTCCAGCAATATTGGCTATCTCAAATCTCATGACGTAGTACAGGAGACCGATCAGGACCAGCCCGCCCAAGGTCATCACAAGGTGCAAATAGGATCGTGTGAGAAGCGTGATTGCACAAACAATCACGAAAGAGGCAAGAAGAACACCAGTCATCTTCGCCCCTTTCACGGTTCGGAGGTTGGACGGCATGATGGCCTTCCCCAGGGTCCTGGATATCACCGCCCCCGAGAACCTGAGTGGTTTCGGAACGACCTTCGCCAAAGCGTTGGCGAAACCTGCAGAATGCTTCACGAGTGGAGGGGTAATCGCACTCATGACGAAGCAGAACGCTCCCGCGAACGGGTTCAGCTGCGCAGCCATGGTAGTCCCTTGGACCCGGCTCCCAACGCTGGCGTATAGTATTGACTCGACCCCTCTTCCACTCATGCTCGTTCCGATTGTGGTAGCCGCCTTCGCTGAGAATCCTAGGAAGTATGAGACAGATGACATCACGAATGCTTCATAGAGCAGCACGATCGGGACAGCGAGCACTATCATCCAAATGACTTCGTGAAACATTGCGGGGTCAATCATCATCCCGAAAGATGTGAAGAATACCGCCACAAAAGCGTCCTTGAAGGAATCCAACTTCATCTGAATCCTCGAAGTCACCTTGCTCTCGGCCAGTATCATGCCGATGAAGAACGCGCCGATGATAGGTGGGACATTCATGACCGCAGCAACACCAGACGTTAGGAAGACTATGCCGAGGGCGAACAGGATGAACAGCTCATCATTCTCGATGCTGTTGAAGAACTTGACAACTCGAGGAATCGCCCACATCGCCATCCAAACGAAGAACCCGTAGAATGCCGCGATGCCGATTAGCAACTGGCCATAGCCGGCGGGGTTCGAATTAGGCTGAACGATCATGCCGCTAGCAACTGCCAATATCACCATCGCGATGAACGTCTCAACGACCACAAGCCCGATAAGAAACTCGACCTCTGGACTGGACATCCGTTTTAGGTCGAAAAGAACCTTCATAGCAATGCTAGTGCTGCTCATCGCTATCACCCCTGCCAGGAAGAGGGAGTCGATGAGCGGCCAACCAAGGTAGGACGCAAACAGGAACCCGACGAACAGACCGATGCTCGTGTCGATCACCGCAAGTACGATCGCAGGCGTGCGTGTCTTCTTCAGTTTCGTGAATGAGAATTCGAGACCGACGAAGAACATGAGCATGACAAGGCCGATGCTCGAGAGGACCTCGATGAAGGTAGTGTCCCTGATCAGACCATGGTACTGCACCCCGAATATCTCGAAGCTCATCTTCGGCCCGATGAAGGCACCGATGATGATGTAGCCGATCATTACTGACTGGTTCATCTTGCCGGCAAGACTCGCGGCAATGAACGCCAGCAGCATGATGGAGCCGAGCTGGAAAAGCAGCTCCGCATCTGACATCATCTATGCCTCACTCTCCGTGGGCGGTGGATGATATCCTCTGACCAGAGGAGAATCGGTTTGCATCCCATCCAGCCGCTAATTGGCTTTGTCCGTACTTATAATTTGTTAGAACTGGTAGCTAGCCAGATGCCTCAACGCCTAGTAGCTCCGCTACTAGCCGGAGACGTGCGGTCCCCAAAGCACGAGAAGAACGATGTACACCATGTACAAGGAGCCGGAAGCGAGCATCACCCGATAATCAATCCCGTTCTTGCGCCGGATAGAATAGTATAGCCACGCAGAGCTCACGAGGGCTATCACGATGCTCACGATGTTTATCGGCTCTAGCCTCCACTCGGTGAACAGCAAACCTATGCTGACTGGGAAACTGCTTTGGAACACCATCGCTCCGGTTATGTTGCCGAATCCAAGCGTGTCCTTGGCACGCAAATACCAGATCACGCTGTTGAACTTCTCAGGAAGTTCAGTGGCGATGGGAGCGATCAGAAACGACAGAATGATCGGAGAGATACCTACAGTGGATGCGACATCTGAGACCGAATCGACGAAGAATTTCGCGCCTATGATGATGCCAATAAGCGCACTAATCACTTGAAGGACGATCATTGCGAAACCGAGACGACCTTTGCCGGCGTCTCCGCCGAAGGCGCGGCACAGGTAGAGAGGGTCGCAAGTGTTCCCCTTTTCCGTCCTTTCATCCTTAAGGGTTCTGTGGAGATAGACTCCATAAGCGATCATGAGAAGTCCGGCGAATCCGTAGTTGACGTACTTCGTGTCGAAAGAGCGCTGTTGCCCGAGCACGCCCGCCAGAAGAGCCACGCAATACATCATCATGAAGAACTTCATGTCGCGCTCCGCATGATCCTTCCGTAGCTGTAGGCGCGGTTGGCGACGTCCTTTGCTCGAAGCCCACCAGATTGTCACGCCGCCTATGAACATCGCCAGAGTGCCCAACATGAAAGGAGCCCCGAGGATCGCGCCCTCGCCAATCGCCTCACCTTGCTCCGCAGAGCCCAAGAAGATCGCGATAAGAGGCACAATGGTCTCTGGCATGGCAGTGCCAACGGCCGCCAGTATGGATCCTGTCGCGGTCTCGGCCAGACCGAGCCTCATCCCGAGCCATTCGATGCCGTTGGTAAAGATCTCGCAGCCAATCAGGATGATGAACAATGAGATGATGAGGGCAAGAACGACTACCAGAGTAACCAAAGGCAGAGCACCGTCCTCCGCCTATTGTCGCAACATACTTAAATGATTTCGAGGTAGTCCCATCGCGGAATCCTGCCTGGATACCGGATTATGGGCCGGAAATATTTAAGTAGCGACAATTGCTGACTTCGAAGGAATGTCTGGGGTATTCAAGAGCAAGGGCGTGCGGACTCCTTGGCATCTCAGAGTGTTGTACATCTCAACCTTTGTTCTGCGCACTGCATTCGGTGCCCTCCTGCTTCTGATCTCCGCATATGTCGCTGGCGACCAAGGTCTGCTGAACGTCGCGATAATTGCAGTTCCGTATCCGTTGGCCGAAATGGCGACAGCGAACTATTTCGGGATATTATCAGACCGAATCGGAAGGAAATCGATCATTGTCTTCGGAACTACTCTTGCGGCGATTGTTGTCGTGATGTACGCCCTATCGGACAACAGGTGGTATCTGGCGACGATGCACGGGATCCACGGCATTGGCGCAGCGGCAACGGTCGCGCCTGCGATTGCCATGATAGCAGATCATGCTGACAGCCGCGATCGTGGCAGGCAGATGGGATGGTTCGACTACTCCACGTTCATCGGCTACATAATCGGGGCTGTTGTGGGCGGGTTCATGGTCGATCTCGTCGACCCTCGCGTTGGGTTCCTGATAATTGCGGGCATGCTGGCAATCTCCGCAACAATGCTCTACACTCTCGTCAAGAAGGAACCATCTAAGACAAAGGCCGAACATTACGCGAGCTTGGCGGATCTCAAGCGTGTCTTCAAGGTCAGGGAGATCAGGCTCATGTTCCCCATTTGGCTCATAATTGCCACACTTCTCGGCCTTGCGATAACCTATCTGCCCATCATCCTTCTGAACGAGGGTACTTCTGGAGCGACCATAGGCATCATGTTCGCAGCTGCAGGGATTGCGCTCGGCCTCCTCCAGCCTTTCTGGGGAAAGGTGTCGGACATCGTCGGAAGGATCCCGGTCATGGCCTATGGAGTCTTCAGCATCGCTGGAATCGCGGTCATGCTGGTGTTCTTCCCTAACGCGGCGTTCTCGCAGGATGACGCTGGAGTCCACTTCAAATTGATGGGAATGATCCCTCTAGGAATACTCGGGCTTGGAGCTGGTGCCTTCGTTCCGTCCGCACTTGCGCTGATGGCAGATTCCTCAGATGCCGAAAGCTACGGGGCGACAATGGGGCTCTACTCATTCGCATTGGGTTTCGGCGCTTTCGTAGCTGAATCCCTCGGGCTCGCGATAATCGTCATAACCGGGAGTGACAGTGCACCTGGATGGATACTGTACTTCGCGGCCGTGCTTGTGGCTCTGGCTGTGGTGATGATGATAGTCTTCTTCCTGTCCGCAATGCTGAGCAGACGCCTGAACAAGGGACGGGCCGACCGCTCATGATAGAAATAGATGGATCTCACGGCGAGGGCGGAGGACAGATCCTCCGCACGGCGATCTCGCTTTCCGCGGTCACGGGGAAGGAGGTCCTGATAAGCAACATACGTGCAGGACGGCCGAACCCCGGCATTTCGCCCTCACATGTGACGAGCATCGAGGCGGTCGCGGAACTGTGCGACGCCGAGGTGGACGGCCTGTTCGCTGGCTCAAAGAAGATCGTATTCAAGCCGGACCAGCTCACAGGCGGGACATTCGATTTCGATGTGGGAACAGCAGGGAGCATATCACTTGTCGTGCAGAGCTGTTTACTGCCAGCCGCGATGTCAAAGTCCAGGGTGACCCTTGTCGTCAAGGGAGGCACTGATGTCAAATGGTCACCTCCGATTGATTTCATGAGACTCGTGCACCTTCCGATTCTGACTAGATTCGGTCCAGCATGCGATCTCGAGATCAACTCGAGAGGGTTCTACCCGGAAGGCGGAGGAGAGGTGTCCGTGGAGGTATCGCCGGTGGCCGAACTTTCTGGTCTGGATCTTAGTGAGCGAGGCGATGTTCTGTCGATCGATGGCTGTGCCTACGCTCAGAATCTTCCTGAACACGTCACGTCCCGGATGAAACACTCCGTTTTGAGGAACATGCTCGATTTCAAAGATGTCAGGGTTGATTCGGACATCAGAAGGGGCCGCAGCACAGGTGCGGGGATTGTATTGGCTGCGACATGCAAGAATTCCGTAATCGGAGAATCCGCCCTGGGCGCGAAGGGCGTCAAGGCGGAGGTTCTCGGAGAGGATTGCTCATCCGACCTCAAAGAGGCGCTTCTCTTCGGGGCATCGGTGGACCAACACATGCTAGATCAGATACTGCCGTACATGGCATTGGCGGAAGGCAATTCCCGGGTACTGGCCGAGGAGCTGACAAGCCACGCGGAGACCAACATCTGGGTAATTGAGAAGTTCGTCGGAAAGAGATTCTCAGTCAAAGAGAAGAAAGGTCTGACGGAAATCTCCATCGCCTAGCCGTACATGCTCGGCCTGGGTGGTCCCTTGTCATCCTTCTTGACCACCGCTTGCTTCTGTATCTCTTTTATGTGCATCTCTATCCGCTGGGCCTCCTCGAACAGAGGTTTCGCGTCGAAATCGATTCCGAGCAGGATGTCGTCTATGGCCTCGAGAACGAGCGCTGCAGCCTTCGCGTCTGGGAAATCTGGATGGGCCTCAGCCAGAAGAGTCATCACGTCGAAATCGCGCTTCCTGCCCTCGTTGAGGAGAACCCCCGCGATGCCCGAGATGACTCCCTCTTCAAACGATTGTATCCCGTGCTGCTTCAACAACTCTCTGGCCCTCTGTGTGCTTGCGATTCCGAAAACCACATCGGATATCTCCGCGCTGTCCCTCAGCTCCGGGTCCACAACGAGCCCTTCAGGAGACACTATCATCTTGCACTTCTGCTCCTCGGCCCAGTCGACGAGCGTGTAGGCTATGGGCCTGATGAGGTTCGGTGGCGCCTGGAATTCCGATATGAAGGCGACTATCTGATCTCCCATCCTCCCCTTCTTGCCCGCGTAGATTCTCACTGGACTGAGTGGTGTTGCCTCACGGACCAACGAGACCGTCGGGAAGTGAACGGAATCCATGATCCCGATGTGTTCCATATCCAGAACTTTGATCAGGTAGTTGGCGGCGATGGAACTCACAAGGCCCACGCTTGGGAATCCGTCTATTATCGTGGCTCCCCTGAGGTCCACCCGCTTGAACTCGTGTATTGTTACGTCGTTCCTGTCCATCACTGCCCAAATGAGATGCTCCGCATATAAGTCTTAGGAGACGACAGTTGCTGGATAGACTGCATGGAAGACTCGTTCCCGTACTGACTCGCAAGCCCGAAAGTTTCATACCTGAGCGCAACATGCTAACCTTCGGTAACATTGAAAGTAGTTGTCAATTGTGCGATGTCCGCAGACGGGAAGATAGCGCTGAGGACCAGGCGACAAACTCGAATCTCCAACGAGGAGGATAGGAGAAGAGTGCACAAGCTGAGGAATTCCTCGGATGCCATTCTGGTTGGAGTGGAGACCGTGATCGCTGACAACCCGAAGCTGACAGTCAACCCGAAGTACGTGAAGAGGACGAGGCATCCTTTGCGAATCGTCCTCGATTCGCAAGGAAGGACCCCGAAGAATGCGCTCGTCCTGGACGGGACCTCAAAGACTCTAATAGTCACGAACGAGAAGTGCAAGAAAGTCTTCCCCAATACGGCGACTATGAGATGCGGGAAGAAAGAGGTCGATCTGATGAAGCTGATGAGAATCCTCGAGAAGAAGGGTATCGGAACTCTCTTGGTCGAAGGGGGCTCCAGGGTTATATGGTCGTTCTTGCAGTCTAGGATTGCGGACGAGGTCAACATCTTCGTTGGCAGCATGGTGATCGGAGGAGACTCATCGCCAACGCCGGCTGGAGGAACCGGGGCTGAAACCGAAAAGGCAATCGTCGCTCTGGTGCTCAAAAGGATGAAGACTGTTGGTAATGGCGTACTGCTCACCTACGAGGTGGTCAAGTGACCGAGGGAGGCGACAAACCGAAGTTCGTAGCGGACCACATGCTGGGATCGCTAGCCAGATGGCTCAGAATCATGGGATATGACACCGTCTACGACAAGAGTCTGGACGACCCTGGAATCGCAAACTTGGCAAGAGCCGAGAGCAGATTCATCCTAACGAGGGACAGGGAGCTCGCCAAGGAACCTGGCGCCATGATGATCGAGGCGGACGACCTCGATTTGCAGCTCAAAGTAGTAGCAGAGAAGTACGGACTGAAGTTCCATGACGATCTGATTAGATGCTCGGCCTGCAACGGAGAGTTGGCAGATCTCGACAAGGCGCAGGCGAAGGAATCCGTGCCCGAGGGCGCTTTCGAGAACAACGAGAAATTCTGGAAATGTTCGAAGTGCGGGAAAGTGTACTGGAAGGGCACGCACTGGCATGGCATAATGGACAGGTTTCGCAGACTCAGCCTAGTTTAGGCTCCGGTGCCTGCTTGACCCCGTGAAGATGCTCGCTGATTATCTTGCCACTGGATGAGTTGACGATCATCGCACCTCCCCTGCCCTCGACGCACCAGACCGGCAGGTAAACGAGCCCTTTCGGCTCTATGAGCATCGAATCCTTCTGCGTCTTCTTCCGTTCGATTATCTCTGAGTGCCCGAAATCCTGCACGACCTCTACATGGGATTTGTGTTCCCGTTCGATGAGGTCCTGTGCTATCTGCTTGGCGGTCTCGTAGTCAATCTTCGGCTCGCGCTTCGAATGCGGCAGGTCGATGGAATCCACGAGTTCGAATCCCCATCTCCAAGTCTCGACACGACTCGTGAGAGCGTTGACGGCCGCGATTCCCGCCTTCTGCTTCCCGCCTTCGAGGTTCAAGACGAAATGAAATAGATAGTGTGGGACTAGCTCGAGGTCGTACTTGTAGCCCTGGATCTCGTGCCTGGCTAGGTACTTCACGTCTTCGAGAGTGATGTTGGGTTTCACAATCCTTTCTGCGCGCTCCTCGGAACTCTCGAGTATGATCGGGATGGCCTGCTCAGGAGGCTCTGACATCTTCTCGGGGACATCGTCGGATATTATCTCGTCAATCAGACTCCTGCCCCTGCTGTTTCCGACGGTCTCGAGCTGCAGGTTGCCGATCTCATGCTCTATCTCCTCCCTACCCCAGTAGTGGATGTCGCTCTGCTGAAGATATGATTGAACACTCTCGTCGATCTTGCCGAGCGATGCCACTACCTTCCTGCCTGAGAATCCTGACACGTTCTTGACGAAATCCTGGACATCGTCGATGAGCATGTCGCTCGCGGCCATTATCACGACGGAGGTATCGTCGCGCTTCCCATACAGATATCCGTCCCTCTCCTGGACAGAGAAGTCGCGCGATTCGAGGATCTGGACCATGTAGTCCTTTAGAGTGGACAAGCGAGCCCCTAACCCAGAATGTGAGCGACCCATAAAAGACTTCTCAGCTGGCTAGCTCACCTTCGTAAGGTTAATATGGCAAGACCGACAGTTATTGAAAACGCGTCTGGAAGGAGGGTTTGCGCCTGCGGCCAATTATCTGGTTTCCAATCGCCGTGTTCGTGTCTGGCATAGCATGCATCGCGGCTGCCGTCGCAGGCGGTGAAGCGGACGTCCGCCTATTCCTGGTATTCCCTGTCTTCAGCGGTTCCAGCTGGCTGTTCATCCTCGGAACCTTGCTCATCGTCCTCAGCTTCTTCGTTGGGTTTGCGGTGATTGCCACCGGAGGAACGGAGGCTGACCAGTCTCGTCCCGGAAGCGTGAAGCCTCGTTCTCCAGCAACCACTCAGAGAAAGACGACCTTTGGAGGCGTGGTTATAGTCGGACCGATACCTATCGTATTCGCTTCGAGCAAGAACATGGCCATCTTCATGCTGATAGTCGGCATCGTGCTGGCGATGCTATTCCTGGGAGCTCTTCTTGTTCTCTGACGCAAGGGTCTTCGCGATGCCTTCTGAATCTAGTTGCCCTTTCTCGGCAAGCTCCCTGAGCTCGCTCGTGATCTTGATGTAGACTCCGAAATCGAGGTTGTTTCTTCTCACGGCCTTGCCGATGGCTCTTTCCAGGGTCTCCTTCCGCTGTTTAGTCGCCAAGGCTTCCCTGAGGATGTCTAGGAGCGCTGGCTCCATAGCCTACTCCTTCTTGTGCGCCTGGCAGATATCGATGAACGCCTGGAACATCTCGTAGCCGTTGTCTGTATGCTCCACCTCGGGATGGAACTGCAGGCCGAACAACGGCTTCGAAGTGTGCTTCATCGCCTGTATCTGGCAGCTGTCGGAATGCGCGAGTGCAACGAAGTTCGATGGCAGCTCGGTCACCTCGTCGTTGTGCGACTCCCAAGCGACAAATTCCGTCGGCAATCCCCTGAAGAATTCGTCCTCGTCGTCGACAGTGACCATCATCTTGCCGAACTCGGGAACCTTCGACGGACCAGCCTTCCCGCCCAGGTGCGTGGCCATGAACTGATGGCCAGCGCATATTCCCAGGATCGGCACGCCAGCCTTATCGATGTACTCGCCACACATACCCATCTTCTCCTGGTCGAGACCAACTCTCGGAGCGCCGCCCGATAGTACCAACCCGTCGGCCTTGATCTTGTCGAGGGGTGTGCTGTTCGGTATGATCTCGCAGTCCACATTGAGATCTCTGAGGACTCTCCATTCCCTGTGGGTCCATTGACCGCCGTTGTCCACGACCAAGATGCGCATGGTGAAGGGGAACATTCGCGGGATATAAATCATCTGCTGATTGGGGTTGGCCTCACACTGGAATTCTCTCGAACAAAGGTCTGCCAGATAGTTGCGGGGCCATGAGGCAAGTATTTAAGGTGAATTGCAGAACAAAGACCATGTGGTGAAGGACTTTCTCCAGTTTACGACTCACTCCCACTCGATCGTCGCCGGTGGCTTGTTTGTGATGTCATAGACAATGCGGTTGACCTTGTCCTTCATCTTGTTGGTCACTCGTATCGAAATCTTCTCGAGCACGTCGTGAGGTATCTTGGAGTACACTGCCGTCATCGCATCGACCGAATCGACCGCCCTTATGGCGATCGTGTATCCATACGCCCTGATATCGCCCTGGACTCCGACACTCTTGACCGGAAGGAGGACTGCAAAGTACTGCCATGGCAGCTTCATCTTGCCCTCAGCAGCCGCCTTCTCGATCTCCTCTTCAGCGATCGCGCACGCCTCGCGAACGATGGCGACGGACTCACGCGTCGCCTCGCCCATGACTCTGATTGCGAGCGCTGGACCGGGGAACGGCTGTTTCTCCGCCACCTCTATCTTGAGCGCTCGTCCGACCTTCCGGACCTCGTCTTTGTAGAGGTCCCTCAGGGGCTCGATGAGCTTCAGGTTCATGTCCTTGGGAAGCCCGCCCACATTGTGGTGTGACTTGATCGTGTCTCTGAGGCCTCCTCCGCTCTCGATCCAGTCAGGTGCGATGGTGCCCTGGACCAGGTAGTCCGCTCCGAACTTCTTTGCCTCTCGCTCGAATATGCGAATGAACTTCTCGCCGATGATCTTCCTCTTCGTCTCAGGTTCGACAACGCCCTTGAGAGCATCGAAGTACTCATCGCTCGCGTCAATTATCCTGTGGTTCACGCCTAGCCGTTTCAACATGCCGTCTACCGATTCGGTTTCGCCCTTCCTCATGAAACCGGTGTCGACATAGATAGCCAGCAGTCTGTCGCCTATGGCCTTGCCCACAAGAGCTGCACATACCGTGCTGTCCACACCTCCTGAAGCAGCTATGATCGCCTTGCCCTTCACGTCCTCTTTGATCTTCTTGGCTTGCTGCTCGATGAACTTCTCTGCGTTGAACATCTAGATCTCAACTTCCCTTGAATCCTGAGCGACCATGTCCTTCAGCTTCTGTCGGTGCTGGCCTAGAGCTTTTCGAACCTTCTCATCCTTGAGCGCGATTATCTCAGCTGCAAGAAGCGCCGCGTTGTCGCCTCTGTCCAGACCGACTGCCGCAACGGGCACGCCTGGAGGCATCTGAACCACGGAGAGAATGGCATCCAGGTTGAGCGCACCGCTCACAGGGACGCCGATGACCGGCTTCATTGTCCGAGCCGCGATAACGCCTGGCAATGCAGCTGAAAGGCCGGCGATGGCGATGAACACGTCGGCATCTGCCTCGGAGACCAGCTTGTCGACCAGCTCGGGCGATCTGTGAGCGCTCGCGATGCTCACCTTGTATTTCACGCCGAGCTCCCTCAGAATGTTTGTGGCCCTCTCGGCCACCTTCATGTCGCTCTTGCTGCCTAGAACAATCTGGACACTCATCAGAAAAGGTAGAAGGATAGTTTGTAGAAATAGATTTGCGTGTTCAGGACTTCATGATGGCGACCAAGAACACGCCGATCGCAGCGAGGGCTCCGAGAACGCCGGCGAGGATGTAGAGGAACGCGTCCCAGATAACCTTCGACAGGTTCACTTTGATGATGTCGACGTTGTCCAGGCTCATGACGACCCACAACAATCCAACGACCAGGCCGATCACGAGCAACGCGACGCCGATCATCCTGCTCTTGCCGCTACCGAAGTATGCCGTGAATATGCCCGCTAGGAGCATGAACAAGGCGAACACCAATATCAGCACTGTCAAGAATTCCATCAGTTCCATTTGTTTCACCACACTCAATCAAATGTCTAGAACTTGATCCCAGTAAGGGTCTTTGTGTCGATGACGCCTGGTATAGAGCGCACTTTGTCGACAACGACCTGGCCAAGGAGGTTGAAGTCCTCGGCCTCGATCTTCGCAATCAGGTCATACTCCCCGAACAACGGGTGAAGCTCGACAACCTCCTTCACCTTGAGGAGCTCGTTGTATACCTCATGCTCTTTTGCTGGCGCAGTGCTTATGAGTATGAAACCCACGGCCATCTGGTCCTCACCAATTCGGTATAATGGGATGACCGGTCATAAAGCTTTCGGGATACAGACTGCTGCGTTCCACAATGCTGGCAACATCTCTCCCGCAGGACCAAACAGCGATGCGTCAGCATAGGACGTGATGTCGGTCGGCTCCAGGTTGATCTCTATCACCAAACCTCCAGAGTCCTTTGTGATCGCAGGGAGTGCCGCGGCAGGGTAGACAACGGCCGAAGTGCCGACAACAAACATCACCTCGCTCTCGTTCGCCACTCGCGACGCCTCGTCCATGACATCTGGCGAGAGCTGCTCGCCGAACCACACAACATCAGGCCTCAGGAAGCTCCCGCATTGGCACATCGGCGGTATCTCGGTCACAGGATCATCGTTCTGGATCGTCAGTCCATCCCTTGCGCATCTCATTCTCCATATGCTGCCGTGCAGCTCCACGACATTGCGGCTGCCCGCCCTCCTGTGCATCCCGTCGATGTTCTGCGTGAGGACGGAGAACCGCGGAAAATGATCCTCCATGTCAACTATCGTGATATGAGCTGCGTTCGGCTTCGCCTTCTTGATCTCCCTCTGACGGAGCTGATACCATTCCCAGACGAGTCGAGGGTCCTCCTTGAATCCCTGAGGTGTGGCGAGCTTCGTGAAATCGTACTTCTCCCAGATCCCGCCCGCTCCGCGGAATGTCGGTATTCCGCTCTCAGCAGATACGCCGGCACCCGTGAGCACAGATGCGGACTTCGCGTACCTGATCCTTCTGAGAAGGTTGATTGGAACTTTCAATCGATCTTCCGAGACGCCCATCCTCAGACGCACTTCCTGCGTGCGGCTCTCCTCTGGACCATGTCCCAGGTCGGGAGCGTGCTCTGGGCGCCGACTCCCTCGACGACAAAAGATGCGGTTGCAGCTCCGACCCAAGCACATTCCTCCATAGGGAGAGAACGGCTGAGACCTGCATAGAAGCCTGCTCTGAATCCATCCCCAGCGCCAGTCGTATCGACCACTTTGTCTGGCTGGATCGTGCCCACGATTATCTCATCATCCTCGGTGAGGATCCTGCTGCCCTCTCCTCCGCGGGTGTTCACTATCGTGTCAACGTAAGAGAGCAGCTCGACGTCTTCCTTCAAGTTCAGATACGTCTTGGCCCTCTCCAACTCCGCAGAGTTCGCAAAGAGCATGTCGCTGTGTTCCAGAACTGCCTTGAATGTCTCCGGAGTGTACACATAGGAAAGTTCCTGCGCAGGATCGAACCCGACGGTCTTCTTCTTCTTTTGCGCGAGCTTCGCAACCTTCAGCGCGTAAGACGGCCTTCCGGTCCCTATGTGAACGAACTTCGATGTGAGTGTCGAGTGCGTTCTGATGGGAAGCCTGTCCTGCTCCAGGACAGCTCCCTGATCGACGAAGCCGATCTGGCTGTGATTCTTGTCCGATATCATGATGATGAACGGCGTGCGCTTGCCGCGGACCTTCACCAGGTCTGTCACGTCCACACCGCTCTTCTTGAGCGCGTTCATGAACGATTTGGGGAAGTCATCTCCGACATGGCTTGCGAGCGCGACCTTCACATCCAGCGTAGAGGCGATCCTCGCGATGTTCGCTGCCGTTCCTCCGAAATGCTCCTCCCTGCCCTTGAGCTCGACGCAAGTGTTCGGCTGTGGGAACTCGTCGGAGTTGTAGATTATGTCCATCGCCGTGTGACCGTACACACCCAAGAAATTGCTGCTGCGCAAACCCCGCTCCTCTTGCTACCCGTATCATCTGGCACGCACTTGATGATTAGGATGAAAGAGGGAGCCCTATCGATGAAAAGGTGTACTTATACTTCATCGTGAGCCAGTCAAGCGGGCCATTTAAAGGGTTCCTGAGAAGGTATGTCTAGGTACCTTCTTTCCAGCTCCGAACATACGACTGCTGTTCCTTCGAGAGCTTGTCTATCTTAACGCCCATGGTCTCGAGCTTCAGCTTGGCGACCAGCTCGTCTAAGTGGTCCGGCACATCGTAGACATCTGGCTCCAGGACTTGAGCACTGAACTCAAGGTATTCGAGGCACAATGCTTGGATCGCGAAACTCATGTCCATGATCTCGACCGGGTGACCCTGGCCAGCAGCCAGGTTGACCAAACGTCCATCAGCGAGAAGATAGACCTTCCGGCCGTTCTTGAGTTGATACTCCTCGACGGTTTCCCTGACCTTCCTGTGCTTCTTCGACATGCTCTCCAGGGCCTTCTTCGAGACCTCGTTGTCGAAATGGCCGGAGTTTGCCAGAACGCAGCCGTCCTTCATGACCTGAAGGCCCCTGGCTGTGACGACATCCTTGCAGCCGGTCGCAGAGACGATGAAATCCGCACGCTTGGCTGCCTCTGACATCGGCATAACAGCGAACCCGTCCAACTTCGCCTCGATGGCCCTGATCGGGTCCACCTCGCAGATCGTCACATCCGCGCCCATTCCCTTCGCGCGCATAGCGATGCCTCTTCCGCACCAGCCGTAGCCTGCGATGACGAAGTCCTTGCCAGCGATGGTCAGATTCGTCGATGTCATTATGCCGTCCATCGTGGACTGGCCTGTCCCGTACCGGTTGTCGAAGAGGTACTTCATGTAGGCGTCATTCACGGACATCACGGGAAACTTGAGGGCCCCGTCATGAGCCATCGACCTCAGGCGCATGATCCCGGTGGTCGTCTCCTCGTTGGCTCCCTTGACCTTGCGCAGAAGCTCCTTCCTCTTCGTGTGAAGAAGGAATATGAGATCCGCCCCGTCGTCGATCACATAGTCCGGGCGGATGTCGAGGACCTTGTTGAGGGAATCGTAGTATTCCTTGTTGGTCTGGCCTTTCTTCGCGTATGTCTCCAATCCGTATTCCTTGTTGAGCGCGAGCGCGACGGAATCATCGGTCGAGAGCGGGTTGCAGCTCGTGAGCCTGACCTCCGCCCCGGCCTCTTGAATGGCAAGCGCGAGCACCGCGGTCTTGGCCTCTGTATGCAGGGCCATGCCCACCTTGAGCCCTTCGAAAACCTTCTCCTTGACCATCCTCTCTCTGATCTTGCCAAGGACCTTCATGTGGGTCTTTGCCCATTCGATCCTGTTCACGCCCTTCTCGAGCAACTCGTTCTTGGCCATGCTACCTTTCGCTGCATCGGATGGGCGCTTAATAACTGTTGTTGCCCGCGACAGAGCCCGCAGATTCGCATAGTCACCCATATTATTGACGCAAAAGTCTACAGTCACGAAGGATATTCGTGGACAACATGCAAGGGAAAGCGGATGTTCACATTCATACTCGATACTCGGGACTCACAAGGGTGAGCTTCCTGAGGTTTCCAGACTCGATCTCAACCCCTTTCGACATCGTGAAGAGGGCAGAGAAGAGAGGAATGGATGTTCTGTGCATCACCGACCACAACACGATTCGAGGAGCGCTCGAAGCAAAGAAGATCGCAACGTCTGTCGATATTGTCACGGGGTCAGAAATCGCAACGCTGGACGGAGAACTCCTCGGTCTCTTCCTAGCTGAGGATGTGCCGAGAGGTCTTCGGGCAGACGAGACGATCGACAGAATCCACGCACAAGGAGGCTTGGCAATCGCCCCGCATCCGTTCAGCTCGCACTGCGACTCTCTCGGACTCAAGATAGCGGAGCTGAAGCTCGACGGCGTGGAGCTCTTCAACGCTGCGCACAGGGACGGGTACACCAATGACGCCGCCCAGATGATCGCGAACAACCTCAATGTGGCGTTCGTCGGCGGGAGCGATGCCCATTCCGCGAACATGGTTGGCAATGCCTATACCCAGTTTGACGGGAAGGATGCGGAGGATCTGAGGAAGGCAATCCTCGCGAGGAAGACAAGCTTCGCAGGAGAACCCACTCCTCTGAAAGATCTGATATGGATGACGGTGAACGTGACCGTTGAACTGTGGCGAGTTCTTGGCCTTTCCTTGCTGGGAAGGCAAATCCTCGACGGGACCGAATGCTCTCTCGTCGTGTCGAGAATGAGGACGATTAGCAAGATCGTTTCAATGATGGGCGCGACTGCTTTCCTCGTGCCGCCCGCTCCGGCACTGGCCGGCATATTGGGCGATCGGATTCACCGGTCCAGGTCACGGTCCAATTTCGCAAAAATGACTCGTGATGCCAAGATGGCGCCGTGAGATCGCTGGGGCAAAGGTCATCTGTCAAGGAAGCTGGAGAGGTTCTTCGACATCATATTCGCCACTAGCTTCAGATTCGTGTCGCGATCGTACTTCTTGAGGGCTTCGCCTATCGCCTTGGCATCATCCTGGAGATCCTCCACATTCCTGATCAACTCTGGGAATGCTCTGGTGACCTCGTCGACTATGACGACTGTCGATGCACGTGATGTCCTCGACATAGGGTTCAGATCGATCGCGACGGTCTTCTTGCCCATCTTGGCGAGAGCCTCAGCTCTGTCGCCATCCTCAAGAGGAATCAAGACAACGTCTGCCGAGTAGACGCCATCCTTCGAGCATAGTCCGCGCATGTGCTCAAGACCGGGTATCTTCGCGTCGGGGAGGAAGCCGAGGACGCCTTTCGCACCGTGCTCTACGAGCACGTTCTGTATTTTCGAGACGCGCTCGTCGGTTCTGTGGAACAGACCGACCTCGATTCTGGCGTGGGCAACCTCCGCGAGGCGTACGACTTCGCGGGGACAGAGGGATGCGACATTGCCATTGACAGATATCACAGGCCTCTTGGCCCTGAGAAGGATGGCTGCGGCGGCCCTCGAAGCGACTCTGGACTCCTTCGTCGTGCGCTCGCCGAGAAGATAGTCGAACATCTCTCCTCGGCCATGGGCGATGAGCCCTTGCGGTACGACCACTCCGTTGCGGAAACCCTCGACCAGCTTCTCTCGCAACATCAATGATCCGTACCTGGGATGTGACTTTGGAATGCCATTCATGACTTCAGCAACCGCGCAAGGCCCCCGCAGGCTCGGGGCCCCGCGTCTCCTGGAGTGGCACTGGTTCTGTTGCACTATCGGGTGATGACATCTAAGTCACCCCGACAACGCCACTCGTTCCATTCGGCTCCGACCGTGCGCCCCTTGAGGGGGCGTATAGGGTCATCATTGCGTCATGCTGGAACGCGCCGGGGCTGAACCGTAAGCCCCCTGCCATCCCCTTCGAGATGACTGTTTGCAGCAGGTTGATGCTGGCATTGATGTGCTTGTCGAGGCGCCAGCTGCACTCGCATTTGAACTCCGTGCCCATTCGGGAATATTGTACTCTCCCACATATCGGGCACGTTCTGCTGCTGTTCCTAGGATCGCCCCTTGCCATCATCTCTTCCTTGACGATGATCGGAGTATAACGTTCTTCCGCCTACTTGTAGCTCCGGGAAGCCGAATCCCCCATCCTGGGAAGGTTTCACCACCCGAATTGCTACTGACTTGTGGCACTCAAAGCTTAAATACCTTGAGGAAAACATTATATATAAGATTGGACATAGACCGCTGGTCGCAAACTATAAATAGAATTTGGTGAGCACGTTGCGTCTTCTCGGCGTCGTCCAGGACATTTCGCACGACGGGAAGCTCATCGTCAAGGCTAGGTTCGCACCGAATTTGAAGGAGCTTGTGAGGGACAATCTGAAGGGGGAGATTGGAAGGGTATCGAAGATCTTCGGCCCAGTCCGATCACCTTACGTAGCGATTGAACCGAGAAAGGAACAGAAGACCCTTGCTGTGCTCGGGAAGGAAGTCTACGTTCAACAGGAGAGGGAGAATGGCAAAGGTAAGAGAAGAGACTGAACAGGTCGAAAGATGCCCTGAGTGCAACAGCTCTCACCTAGTGAGAGACTACGAACGAGGAGAACTTGTGTGCGAGGACTGCGGCATTGTCCTCGACGACCAGCTCATAGACCAAGGCCCCGAGTGGAGGGCCTTCGACGTGGAGCAGGGGGAGAAGAGGGCCAGGACAGGCGCTCCGATGACTTACACTATACACGACAAAGGTCTCTCGACTGAGATCTCCTGGAAGAACAAGGACTCGTATGGGAAGAGCATCCCGACGAGGAACAGGGCGCAACTCTACAGATTGAGGAAGTGGCAGCGCAGGATCAGAGTGTCCAACGCCACCGAGAGGAATCTAGCGTTCGCACTGAGCGAGCTCGACAGGATGGCCTCTTCGATGGGGCTCCCGAGGAACGTCAGGGAGACCGCGGCCATGACATACAGGAAGGCTGTCAACAAGAACCTGATAAGAGGGAGAAGCATCGAAGGCGTCGTGGCGGCTTCCCTATACGCGGCCTGCAGACAGTGCAACGTCCCGAGGACGTTGGACGAGGTCGCGAACTCCTCGAGAGTCGGAAGGAAGGAGATCGGCAGGACCTACAGGTTCATGACCCGAGAGCTCAAGCTCAAGTTGATGCCGACGAAGCCCCAGGACTACGTGTCCAGGTTCTGCTCGGAGCTGAAGCTGTCTGGCGAGGTGCAGTCCAAAGCTGCCGAGATACTGAAGGACGCTGCCAAGAAGGAGCTTACCTCTGGCAGGGGACCTACGGGTGTCGCGGCCGCGGCGATCTACATCTCCTCCATCCTCTGCAACGAGAGAAGGACGCAGAGGGAAGTTGCGGACATCGCTGGTGTGACAGAAGTCACCATCAGGAACCGCTACAAGGAGCTCACGGAGAAGCTTGGCATAGAAGTCCAGCTCTGATTTCAGCACTCCAAACCCCTTTCCATCATCATGTTTTTCCATTCAGTAGATACAATACATATTTGTCCCACCCGAACATTCTGCGACTTGGGTAGTACCTTGATCAAGATAGGGATCAACGGTTTTGGAAGGATAGGCAGGAACGTTTTCAGGGCTGCGCTCGATAACAGCGGCCTTGGCAAGAGCTTCGACATCGTCGCCGTGAACGACATAGCGCCCATCGACTCGCTGGCATACATGCTCAAGTGGGACTCTATCTACGGCAAGCTGGACAAGACTGTCAAGGTAGAAGGGACCGCAATCAATGTTGGCGGGAGGAAACTCGAGATAACGCAGGTGAAGGACCCCGCTGATATCCCGTGGAAGAAGTTGGGTGCCGAGGTCGTAATCGAATCGACCGGCCTTTTCACGGAGAAAGAGAAGGCCGCGAAGCATCTCACCGCAGGAGCAAGGAAGGTCCTAATATCCGCTCCTGGGAAGGATGTCGATATCACTCTGGTACTCGGCGTCAACTTCGAGATGTACGACAAAGCGAAGCACAACGTCGTCTCGATGGCGTCGTGCACGACCGGCAGCCTGGCACCGCCGGCGAAGGTCATCAACGACAAGTTCGGGATCGAGAAGGGCATGATGACGACGATCCACGCATACACTGGGGACCAGAGGCTCATCGACATGCCGCACAAGGATTTCAGACGCGGCAGGGCAGCCTCTCTATCAATCATACCCACATCGACTGGCGCTGCGAAGGCGATCGGAGAGGTCATACCAGCCCTCAAGGGGAAGATGAACGGGTTCGCGCTCAGGGTGCCGACTCCGTGCGGGTCCATCACGGACCTCAGCTTCACGACGAAGCAGGAAGCGACTGCTGAGGAGCTGAACAAGGTCCTGAAGGATGCGGCCGAGGGCAAGATGAAGGGGATCATGGAGTACTGCACTGAGCCCATCGTATCCTCAGACATCATCGGCAACCCGCATTCGGCAGTGATAGACTCGCTCTCGACCATGGTCATCGGCGGCAAGGGCAACTTCGCCAAGATACTCTCCTGGTACGACAACGAATGGGGATACTCGAACAGGGTAGTGGAGCTCGCCCAGAAGCTGCTGTAGATCGCTGGCCATCCTAGGTTAACAATTAATACGAGTCGCGCACTAGTTGTAGCTTGATGGTCTCCTGCTACGACTGCGAGCACTTTGGAAGCAAATGCAGTGGCATAGTGCCACCGATGGAGTTCAGAGATCGGATAAATGATTTCTGCGCGTTGTTCGTGATGGCCTCTTGGAGAACTGAGATGTACAAGCCGCAGGGTAAGGCCAGAATCAGCTAGGGTCTGTACCTACTGATGCTGACATACTCGACCTCCTTCTCGGAAACCCTTCCCAGGAGTATCTCCTTCTTCACTCCATGTGCAAGGCGAACCGCGCGGCTGACTTCCGGCCACATGGTTTTGAATTCCTTGGGGACCGCATGCACAAGATACCTCGCATGCTGTTTCGCAGGGTCGCCTTCGTACGCCCGGAAATGCGATCCGTACTTGAACCCCGTCTTGACGATGAGGCCTTTGCCCTTCATGTCCTTGAAAGCGTCGAGACGCAGGTCGAAATCGGGCTGGAGGCCGCGGGCGCGCTTCTTCAAGGCGGCGGATGTCACTGGACGGTTGGACTTCGAATCGGTCAGTTTGAGAACACCGATATCCATAAGGAATGCCGCCTCGATGAGCGAGAGTTGAAGAGTCGGCCCAATCATCTTCCCGAAGAATTGGCTTCCATGCAACGCTCCCGCGTCGCCTTTATTGGCGACGAGAACACGATCAGCCATGAACAAACCATCGACGCTGGAACCGAGATCCAGGGCGCCCACCCTTCCTTTGGGAACGACCCGCTTGACATCGTAGTATGTCACGTCGCTTTCCTCGTCGACAACGGCGAGCAGCAACTTCTTCCGGACATCGACCGTCCTATCAAGATCCTCCAGTAACCTGGCGAGGTCGAATGTCCGCCGCTCGGATATGGCCGAGACCCACCACTTGCTGGGCGTCTTGTTCGGGGTGCCGCCGCGAGGAAAAACCCTGAAATCGAGAGGGGGCTGGCCGAGCTTCACAACATAGCCCCTTGACCTGAGCTCCCTGTAGACCAGGTAGCGTATCTCGAAACCCTCGAAGTTCTTGTGCGCAACCCTCATCAGGTGGCTGGCATCCCTTCTACCTCCGTCGGATTCGACCTCTAGCCTGCCCGATTCCACGAGATAGATAGCCTCCATCAAATCCAGTTTCAGAGGACCGCCTGATTGGGGCACTCCATAGTACCCCTTGTTGTGTATCTGGCTCGCTTCAGACTGGTCCTGAACGATGACTTGCGTTCCGTGGAGTTGTCCGGTCATTGGTGCGCCATATTGTGATTGATGGTTATTACACTAGTTCATCGGGCCAACAAATTCGGGCTCGTCAGCCTGGTGTTCCTGCCATCAAGCCAGCTTCCCGAAACCCCTGAATTCTAATGCACAATAGTTATATAGAAGCGCTAACATAATCAATTGCCCGAGGTTCGAGACTCACCTGATCCAGAGTTGAACGGCCTGATCAGGAGGAAGGAGTTGAGAATCTCGGGATCTCACGCTATTCGGTGGTTATCATGGCAGAAAAGAAAGAGAAGATCCTACGCGTCGTCCAAGCCAAGTCATCCGACGACGGCAAGGGGATAGCTAGAGTCGACCCAGCACTCATGAAGATTCTTCAGCTGAGTCAGGGAGACACCGCAATCGTAGAGGGCACAAGAGCGACCGCTGTAACGGTCTACACAGGCTACCCAGAGGATGAGAACCGTGGGACCGTAAGAATCGATGGTTCGACGCGCAAGAATGCGGGCGTCGGCCTCGACGAGAAGGTCTCCATCAAGAAGGTCGTGCCAAAGCCGGCGACCAAGGTCACGCTCGCACCCACTCAGCCGCTCAAGATCATGGGAGGGGAACAGTACCTCGTCCAGACGCTCGAGGGCCGCCCGATCGTGAAGGGCGACCTGATCGAGGTCAACATAATGGGGAGGAAGTTCGACCTCGTCGTTCAGAGTTTCCAGCCGGCGTCGGAAGCCGGTGTGATCCAGAGCTTCACAGAGGTCAAGCTGAGCGAGAAGCCTGCGAAACAAGAGGTCGCGAAAGGCCCGAAGGTCGCATACGAGGACATCGGCGGCCTGAAGGATGAGGTGGACAAGGTGAGGGAGATGATCGAGCTCCCCCTGAGGCATCCTGAGCTCTTCGAGAAGCTCGGCGTCGAGGCTCCGAAGGGAGTTCTCCTCCACGGGCCTCCGGGCACCGGCAAGACCCTTCTGGCCAAAGCGGTGGCTTCCGAGACGAGCGCCAACTTCACATCGATAGGCGGCCCGGAGATCATGAGCAAGTTCTACGGCGAGAGCGAGGAACGCCTCAGGGAGATATTCAAGGAGGCCGCTGAGAACGCCCCGAGCATCATATTCATAGACGAGATAGACTCCATCGCTCCGAAGCGAGACGAGGTCACAGCGGAGACCGAACGCAGGGTCGTGGCGCAGCTCTTAGCTTTGATGGACGGCTTGGAAGGCAGAGGAAAGGTCGTCGTGATAGGAGCTACGAACAGGCCGAACGCGCTAGATCCCGCAATCAGAAGGCCTGGAAGGTTCGACAGGGAGATCGAGATCGGGATACCCGACAAGGAAGGGCGTCTCGAGATACTCCAGATCCACACGAGGGGGATGCCCCTCGCCGATGATGTCGATCTTGTTCAACTGGCAAACATGACCCACGGCTATGTCGGAGCAGACCTCGCAGCTCTCGCAAGAGAGGCTGCGATGCGCGCGTTGAGGAAAGTACTACCCAGCATTGACCTCGAAGCGGAGACGATTCCATTGGAGGTTCTGAACAACCTCCGCGTCAACATGGAAGACTTCATGAGCGCATACAGGGAGATGCAGCCATCAACTCTCAGAGAGGTTCTGCTCGAAACGCCGAACGTCAAGTGGGAGGACATCGGCGGGCTGGACCAACCCAAGCAAGTGCTCATGGAATCCGTCGAATGGCCGCTCAGATACGGCGCGCTGTTCAAGCACATGAATGCGACCCCGCCGAAGGGAATACTCCTCTACGGGCCGCCCGGGACGGGAAAGACACTCCTCGCAAAGGCCGTCGCGACAGAGAGCCAAGCCAACTTCATATCGGTCAAGGGACCGGAGTTCCTGTCAAAGTGGGTCGGCGAGAGCGAGAAGGCTGTGAGAGAGACCTTCAGGAAGGCCAGACAGGCGGCTCCTTGCGTGATATTCCTTGATGAGATCGACGCGATCGCGCCCGTGAGAGGCAAATCTAGCGACTCGGGCGTGACGGAGAGAGTGGTCAGCCAGATCCTGACGGAGATGGACGGCCTTGAGGCGCTCCACAACGTGGTCGTCATAGCCGCCACCAACAGACCCGACATCATCGACCCGGCCCTTCTCAGAGCCGGGAGGTTCGACAGGCTCGTCTTCATACCGCCACCGGACTTGGAAGCGAGGAAGGAGATACTCAAGATCCACACCAAGGGAAAACCTCTCGACAAGGACGTTGACCTGGACAAGCTAGCTGCGAAGACGGATCACTTCAGCGGAGCGGACATAGCTGCCATGTGCAACGAGGCCGTGATGCTCTCGATAAGGGACTATGTGCTCGAAGGCGGGGACCTCGACCAGGACAAGATCAGCAAGCGCAAGGTGAGCATGAAGTACTTTGTGAAAGCCCTGGAGAATGTGGAACCGATGAGCGAGGACGACCTCAAGAAGTACGAGAGGCTGTCCCTGAACACCATGTACAGATGATGGGCATCAGATGCAATCTTAAAATCAAATGACGCAATATGTGATGGGAGACGAGGGAAACCGATGGTAGTGAAAAGGGAAGAGCTGATCTTGCGGATCAGGGAGACTCTCGGCAAGTGCGGTTTCTTCGTCTCGGACCCGCACAACATAAGGAGCATCAGCTTCGACATAATCGCCCGAAGGGACAAAGAACTCCTGATCATCAAGGCGCTCTCGAACATCGATTCCCTCTCGAGCGATGACGCCGAGGAACTGCGCATACTCGCGAGCGCCCTCACCGGCAACCCGATGGTCATAGGGCTTCACTCCAGCTCCGGGAAGCTAGACGGCGGCATTCTGTACTCCAGGTTCGGCATACCGATCATCTCCGAGGAGACATTCCACGAACACATGCTTGAAGGAGTGCCGCCTTTCGTTTACGCTGCCCCTGGCGGGCTCTATGTCCGGTTGGACGGCGAGTCGCTCAAGAGGATCCGTCAGGAGAAGAACATCTCACTGGGAATGCTGGCCGAAATTGCCGGCGTCTCAAGAAAGGCCATCCAATTGTACGAGAGCGGTATGGGAGCCATGATCGAGATAGCTGCGAAGATAGAGGAGTACCTGAACGAGCCGATAGTCATGCCGCTCAACCCGTTCTCCTACACCCAGGAGATGGCAAGAACTCTCCAAACGTTCGATGATTTCAAAGGCCTCAACAGAGACGTTTTCGAGATGCTCAAGGAGATCGGCTACTCGGTGGTGCCGACCATCAGGTGCCCGTTCGACGCGTTGGCGAGCGAGGAGGATGTCCTCCTTCTGACGGGGGTAGAGGACAACCCTACAATGACAGCGCGAAAGGCGAGGGTTGTCGGCAACATATCCAGAGTCACTGAGAAGAAGTCGGTCATATTCGTGAGGCAGGAAACCAGCATCGAGGCGATCGAGGGCACGCCCCTGATCACCAAGGACGAGCTACGAAGGGCGGACGATGTTGATGACGTCCTCGAGCTCATTCTTCAACGCGAGAAGAGAAGGAAGGCCTGACCTTGGAGAAGCTGAATGTAGACGGCTGCACAATCCATATCCTGAGCGTGGTCAAAGGGCTGAAATCTGAGACCGAGAAGGTGCGAAAGGCCTTCGAGGAGACCAAACCGGATGTGGTTGCGATCTCCCTGTCCAGAGAGGAGGTCGAGGGATTGAAGAACATACCTGATGATTACGAGCCTGAACTGTCCAGGTACGAGGAGATCTATGCCGAAGGGCTTGGCAGGTTCGGCGAAGTGGCTGCTCCTCCTCCCTGCTACGTCGCGACCCTGGAGCTAGCTCAGCATCAGGGCATTCCCCTAATACCGGTCGATATGGACGAACAATCGTACACGGATCTCTATTGCGCGGTGGTTCCCGGAACCGCGCTGTTCAGGCACTCCACGAGGACATGGCTCCTGAAGAGGAGGACTTTCAGCGACGACAGCCCTGAGAAGTTTGTGCTGGCCTGGGACAAGGCCGTGAACAACATGGAAGGGTTCAGGATAATCGAGCGTAAGCGTGCGGAGATCATAGCAAAGGGAATCCTCGGGAGCTGCAAAACATCGAAGAGCCTCCTAGCCGTAATTGAACTCGAGAGGGCGAACGATGTCTCGAGAATCATCGCTGAGACATTGCGGTCCCGCCAATGGCCCGTCGATGAAAAGCCTTTGAAAGAGGTTTGAACGGACACTCTCTAGACTCATTTGTATAGATTGGATGCGACCGCACACGTGATCGCACCAGATCCACCGGCTACACCCATTTCAGCCACCTTGAAGAATAGAACGGATGGGTACAGGTTCATGAAGAACCCGACTTGAGACACTGTGTTCTGCACAGCCGTCAAGTTGCAGACCAGTATGTCTGTGTAACCGTCACTGTTGATGTCGGTCGCGTCGAACAGCGTCGGAGCGGAAAACGCCAAGAGGGGGCTGCTGCTCTGGACGTAGAAGTTGGCGTTTGTGAACGACCAGCCAGAGAGCACCGTCTTGTTCGTGTACACCTTCCAAGCACCATTCTTGGCAACGACGGTCTCGAGATATCCGTGGCCGTCGATGTTCGCTGCTCGGACACTTGTGTAGGACGTATCGGTCACAACCTGGTATCTGCTAGTCGAGTACCCGCCAAACACGCTAGAGACCACACCCACCGAGTCTATCTCAACCTGGTCACTGTGAGTACCAGCAGTAGATGTCGATGAGTCCGTGACCCTCAGGTACAATGACTTGGTGGCAACTGTCGATGGCAGTGAGAATGTATAGTTCTTGAACGCGCCGCCAAGGTTGTTTATCGTGAATGCCAGCGTGTACGCGCCATAGCCGCCAGCGTCCGTCGAGTACCAAACGTAGAAGACTTCGGTGTTGGCCGCTCCAAGTTTCGCGTTCACATATAGAACCTGTTGTGGATCGTTCGCGAGCGCGCTCGCGAAAATCATTCTTGCATCAACTGATCCGACTATCCCTTGTGTCTGGTTCTCGGCGAGTATCAGGGCAATATTATCTTTGGCCTTGGTGTTCGCGACCGTTCCGCTGTCGACATGGCCGCTCACAAGGCGCGGAATCCAATTTGCCAAGTTATCATTCAACAAGTTGCATCCCGGGGTCGGATTGGAAGTGTAGTTGTTCACCCAGACTCCATTCGTGCTAGTCTCGACACCTGCCCCCGTGGTAAGTATGTCGGGACGACCATCCAAGTTCGTATCCGCAACATCAAAAGTGGAGATACTAGATGCTGTCGCATCCAGAGCAGGGATCTTGGCGATTTCCACGCCTAACCCGGTTCCCCACTTCGACAGATCGTGGACATAGATCCTGCCACCGGCGAGGATAATCAGGTCAGCCTTGCCATCGCCATTCATATCTCTCAGCATGATCTTCCTGACCGAGGTCGCGCCATATTCCTTGTAGATGACAGGTGTCATGCCGTAGGTGTTGTTGTAGATGACTATCCTATTGACGGTTTCTGCGCCCGTCTTGATCAAAGAGCTAACGTACGCGAAGTCCTGGGCTCCGTCGCCATTGGTATCCCCTATAGCAATCCACTTGATGTCGTTAGTTGGGTCACCAGAGGGCCTGGGCATTGCACTGCCTGCTTGCCATGTGCCGTACGAGTTCATGGTGTTCTTGAAATACAGAAGCTTGCCACCTTTCTGGCCGACCAGTATATCCTTATCCCCATCACCGCTAATATCACCAGCAGCCATCGAAATGGTCTCATATGTAGACGAATCACTCGGGGTATTCTGGTAGTGGAACAAGGGGATTTGTGTGAAGAAGTTGTTGTTCTCAATGTGTGTCACGTAGTACTTATCGTCGAAGTTCTGATGGCCAATGTTCATGCCGCTTTGCCCGAGGAAGAAGTCTGCGCGGCTGCTAAAAGCCTTGATGAATATCTGCTGGGAAAGCGAGTAGACTCCCTCGTTCGTGTCTGAGAATTTCGCTATGCGCATCGTGTACGCGGCCGTGCCTCCAAGCCACTGATTCCCGTTTGAATACCGCAGATCGACATCAAACTTATAGGCCGTGTCGTTCGCCCTCTCCATCGCAGAAATCATGATGCCTGCAGAACCAGGCTTACCGTAGATTTGGGATCCGCCCGTCATGTCGGTAACTCTAACCTCGTCGCTGGAGGGAGCGGGAGACATCTGCGCATCGATGACCAACACACTCACATAGATCTTGTAAGTCCCACCAGAGATATCGAAGGGCGTCGTCTTGTCGCCCCAGAGAGTCGTTCTGGCGGCACTGTTGAATAGCCAAACCACGGGCACAAAGGACACTGGAGAGTTCTCTTGACTAATCACTATATATTGTCTCGTCCCGAACCGCTCAAATGCGCTCGCGAAACCTGTCTGGCTGGAAAGTGCTATGTCAAGAGTATATGACCCTGGCGGCAGTAGGTCGGTGTAGAACTTGGCCTCATACACGTAAGCGCTGCCACCAGCAGCGTAGGGGTAGAACGGAGCCGAGCTTGTGCTAGAAAGGTTGTAGCTCACTGCATACGCATTACCAGTCCTGGTGTCAGATATCACCATTGTGTTAATGCCGATAATATTGCTCATTCGCAAGCTGGCGACCCTGATGAATACCGTCTCGTCCTTCAAGAACTCCGTCTTCGGCCTGCTGGTATTGGCTTTGCCCGGTGACGAGTGGTTCTCCTCGTATATGCCGAATCCCTGCCCACTAGCTGGACTGGCCCAGGTCAGGTACGCAGGAAGGCCGCCCTCGCCCAATGCTCCTGAAACCTCTATCGTTTTGTTACTGTAATATGGAACTCTCGGCAACTGAGTGATTGTCAAAACGAAGGCCGAGATGGACTGGTGGCCGGCATTGTCCCATGCGTGGATCATTATCACACGCCCATCCAGCTTGCTCGCATCCAGGTTTCTACCTTGAATACTGTCGAAGTCCCATCTGTAGAGGTCTCCGCTCAGATTGTAGTTCGTCCTATGGCTGGCACCAGGCAATCTGTCTGTCTCCAGCTGCGATGAGTCTATCCATATGCCGTTGGTGGTGTTAAGGTCGCTATCTGGGTCGACAATCCTCGCGAACAGGCTGAAATCCTTGCATTCAAGAACGGGATCGGCCGTCGGTGTGGTCGGGTCCGAGTCGATATATCTCTGCAGTATGTTCGGAGCATTCCCACTGGTGCCTCCTGTCACCTGGCTTGACCAGATGGCCGACTTCTTGACCATGTCGACGATAGTGACGGCTATCTTGCTAGAATAGGTGGTTCCCGAGAGAGTGACGGTCCATGCGACGCCTGTCGACCATGTGGTTGTCCCCTTCAACCCGAGGATCGGATTGGACATGTTGTAACGTGTGTTGACGCTGCCGACCTCGACCAATGCAATACAGTTCGTTGCCTTGATGGAGTCTCCACCCGTATGAGTGACGGTCAGGATGGCCGGGTTTCCCCCAGACCCGAAGGTCACCTTCGCGGCGAAGTCCGCCTTGGTCGCCTGCTGGGGGACGGGCATCTGTTGCACAAACGCCATGATCCCGCTGAACAGGGTGACCGTGATCATGAGAATCAGGATGTTGCCGACGATCTCGGATACGCCGAACTCGCTCCAAGCCTTCTTCTTCCTAAGTTCCAAATCCATATAGTCAGTCCTCCGGGGAGAGAGAACATTCTGCTATTGTCCGTTTCAACGTGTTGGACCGTATATAAACGTGTTGAGGTCATTACCAGCTACCAGCCGAGGAATCCACGGACCCTGCGAGCCGCGGAAAAACCGGCTTTGCACATTTAATACTCATGGGAGCGTTTTGCACATTAACTCGTCCTCGGCCAGACTCTGAAAATCGACATGGACCCCGGACTCGAACATTTCTTGGATCAGGACGCAGATATTGTGCACAAGCGCCTTGCAGAGGATCTCATTCATTTGGGCTATGCCTTTCCTCCTCTGGGGGCACCACCCAACTTTTGACAGAACCTCCACACGCGAGGGTTCTAATAGGCGGGACCTTCTCGACAGAGAGGACGCGGATTTGAAATACACTCGCTTTGAGAAGGCTAGGATCATCGGCGCCCGAGCGCTTCAGATAAGCCTCGGGGCCCCCATACTCGTCAAAGCCCCAGAGGACATCATCGACCCGATTACCATAGCCCTAATGGAGTACGAGAAGGGCGTCATCCCGATGACAGTCAATAGAGAACCCCCTGAGCCGAAAAGCAAGGCGTAGACGCCCTGTTGCTAGGCGGACCGATGTGCCCTCCATAAGCAACTGGACTCTGAATTCTCTGCTTGATGCAACAGTACCGTGCTCCACGAATTTATGTGCAAAATGCCTGTCTGCACATAAATGGGCCAGTTTATGTGCAAAGCCGGAAAAACCATCACGATTATATAAGCACAGGAGCATCATGCGAGCCGATGCTAGAGCCTGGCCAGCTCAACGTGAATGACAGGGTTCTCCTCCACCTTTGCAGGTTTGCGACGGACGTCCCGCCTGAAGAGTATCCGGCGGATTGCACGCAGGCCGGGATAGCCGTCGCCGTGGGGATATCGCGCACGCACGTCCCGCGCGCTGTGAGGGGGCTCGTCAAAGACGGGTTGGTCACCGAGCTCACCGCGAGGGTCAAAGGGCATGACAGACGCATGAATGTGTACGCCGTGACGACGGAAGGCCTGAACAGCGTGGATCGGCTTTGGAAAACCTTGTTGACACTCTCATATCCCGTTCTGGGCGATGGCAAGACAACCGAGATGACGGGGAAGGACATTGAGGAACTCGTCGGCAAGAAGAGGGCAATCGCAGTCATCTCGCAGATGCGGGACGGCATCGTACGGATCCACGAAACGCGGAGGGCTCCGGTCAGAGAGCTGAAGGAAGCGCCCGCCGTTGAAGCGTTCTACGGTAGGGAAGCCGAGCTGAAGCTCATGGACGACTTCATGGATTCAGACGTGAAGGTGCTTGTGGTTCTCGGCAACAGGGGTTATGGCACCACTGCGCTAACGAGGAAGTTCATAGAGGGTCAGGAGGAAGAGGATGTCCTCTGGGCGGCACTGACCCCCGAAACCACGGCAAAGGAGCTGGAGGGCAGGCTCATCAATTTCGGCAAGAGGGTCAAGAAGGATGTCGCAACCTTCTCCGAAGTGCTCGGACTGGGGAATGCCATCCTTGTCTTCGACGACTACTTCTCAGCGAGCGACGACCTGGTCGAGCTTTTCGCGGACGTGGTAGACAACGCCAAGGACGCCAAGATAGTCATCAGCGCAAGGCAGGAGACCCCGGCCTATAGCTGGTTCTACCAGAAGAAGCATGTCGATTCCGGAACGGTCCAGGAGCTGAAGATTAAGGGCTTGGACGAGAACAGCGCGAAGAGGATGCTCGGGAACGACAAGATCGAGAAGGACGCCCTGAGAAGGATAATGATGATGACGAGGGGGCAGCCGATGATACTCAAGATGCTCAAAGAAGGGGACTTCAAGGGACTGAAGAAGAACACGGTCTTCACTTCGGAGGAGATCCGATATCTTCTGTTCCTCAAGGACAAAACGTAGTAGTCGAGATCACCACTCGATCCCTTTTCTCGCTGCGTGCCCGTCATCGAACGGATTCTTCTTGCTTTCGATTATCGAGACATAGTCCGCGTATTCGATTAGCTCGATAGGCGCGTTCCTTCCGGTGAGCACGACCTCGATCCCCTCCTTGCGGGACCTCAGAAGTGAAAGGACCTCCTCCGGGCTGACGAGGCCGAAAGAAACCGCGACGTTGACCTCGTCCAGCACGAGCATGCTGCAGTCGCCCTTTGTCAGGATGTCTCTTGCCATCCTGAACGCATCTCTCGCGCAGGATCTGTCTTCCGCCGTTATGCGCTTCGGGTCGACGAACCAACCTGTCCCGAACTGCGCGATCTCTATTCCCCCGGCCTTTCTCGCGTAGAGCACTTCACCGGTGGTCTCGCCTGTCTTCAGGAACTGGACCACGCAGACCTTGAGCCCGTGACCTGCGGCTCTCATGGCCAGGCCGAAAGCTGCAGTGGTCTTGCCCTTGCCGGCGCCCGTGATGAGATGCACCTTGCCTAGACCTTCGCTTCCGGACATCCAGACCAGGTAAGACTTGCTCATAGAAAAATGGTGCTAACCGAACACGTCCTCACGACGCAGCTGCTCGCCAGGCAAGGAGAACTCCCTCTCGAGAAGGCCGAGCTGCTGTGTCTCGAACGTCCTCGGATCGATGGGCACCAGCAGGAAGGAGCCTGACATCGCTACCTCCTCGTTGGTCAGTTGAATGGCCTTCATGACAGGGGCGAACCCGTTCTCCGTTATGAGATACTCGAGGCCGTCCAGTAAGACCACCGAGCCTGGATTCGCCTTGATGAAGTCCGAAATGGTGCTGTGTATCTTCATCAGCCGTGTGGGCTCGAGGCTCATGATGCCGCCAGTCGGCTTCGACGACTTCGCGATCCACATGATTGGGCAATCCAAGCTGTACAGCTGTTGCACCCGGTTCGGGTGGGTGCGAGTTATGACTAACCCCCGCCTGCCCTCAGAAACGAGCCTCTTGAACACGTCGAATGCACGAGGAACTCCCTTGTCCGTGAAGAGATATGAGCTCCCGCTCTTGAGGGCTTGGTCATCTTCGCCATTCATGCAATTCTCTTACCTCAGGCCAGCCTGGACCGCAAGACCCTCGTCCGTGATGTCTATCAGCTGTCGTCCCGTTGTGTGCTTCGTCCCTCTCATCTTGAGGACCTCGAGGAACTTCCGTCTCACCTTCTCTTCTTCGGGATACGACAGCATCACGACGCCATCGACCATGTATGATTCCTGGCTATGAGAAATGTCGTCGTAAGACATCTCCGAGGTCACGAGAGTGAGGCAGTTGAAAGCCTTGAGGTACGCAAAGAGCTCGTGCATGAACTCCCTCGTCTCGCCGCGCCATTGAAGCATGTCCGTCATGGGCGTGATCGGGTCGATCACTATCCTCAGCGGCTGGTACTGCTCGATCTTCTTCTTGATGATGTTGAGCATGTCGCTAGGGTTCTTCATCAGGGTCGGACCAATGTCGATGAAGTTGACGACCCCTTTCTCCACCAGCTCTTGGCTGTAGAACGAGAATGATGACAGGAACTTCTGGACGAGCCACTGCGGCTCTGAGATGGCGGTTATGTACAGGCCCTTCTCGCCCTCCCTCGCCCCATGGAACAGGCTCTGGACCGCGAGCGTGGTCTTCCCCGTACCAGGCTCACCGGCAACCAGGATCGCGGAAGGAAACGGGAAACCACCCTGGAGCATGCCGTCGAGTCCAGGTATGCCCGTGGTCTTACGGGTCATCTCACAACACCTCCGTGTCTATGACAAACACGCACCTGTCATCTCCCTTTGATGCGCACTTGCGCTCGTGACAGTAGACATCCTTCCCGGATCTCTCCTCGAAGACCTTCGCGAGCATACCTCTGAGCATGTGGCAGGTGGGGGAGTCTGAGTTGGACACCTCGATCGAGCCGACGACGGTGATTGTGTCGCCCTCGAAGTTGATGTCGGTGACCCAGCCTTCCTTGATAAAGGACTCCTTCAAGCGCAACAGCTCCGTTCCCGAAGTCCTGATAAGCCTGTCTCCTATGATTCGGCCGCTCCTGTAGAACATCCCGTGGGATGCGAAGGTCATGACGGTCTCGTAAAGCCTCTTTATCTCGACGAGCTCCTCCCTGCGGATCCTTATGCCTCGCTCTGGTCGCTCCATACAATCCACCTCAGTCTGGGAAGTCGTTTATCAATAAGTCGAGTATTATACCTTTTGGGTTCTGGAGCAATTCGGGTGGCGGAAAGGTATGCGAGCGCGGATATCGTCATTCGTCTGCTACATGCAGTCAGAGAACCGTTATATGCCAGCTGTCGTCAAGGACTGGATGCTGGTCAGAGGCGTCGTCTTTCACCTGGACTCGAGTCTCCCAACCGAAGCGAAGATCCTGCTCGAAGACTTCAGACTGGCCGTCAACAACGCGATTAGAGCAGGCCTTCAAGCACGGGTCACGTCAAGGAACGCCCTGTGCAAGGTCGCATACAAGGATTTCCGCGAACAACATCCAAGGATGTACGCTCAGCATCTGGTGTCAGCGTTCGACGTGGCTGGGAGCGTCCTCAAGAACCATCGCAGGCGCGTTAGAAAATGCGTCGCCTGCAGAATCCCCTATGTCAAGCGCATGACGATGAGAACAGAGAACCAGGCGTACAGACTCGACCGGAAGGCAGGAATCATCGATCTTCCGATCAGGGCTGGCTGCCATGTCGAGTTGCGACTCATCGTCAGCCAATATCACCGGAAGTATCTGGATGACATGGCCCTCTCCCTTGGATCGCTGACCGTTCTTCCTGACCGGGTCATAGTGGCATTTAGGAAGGTTGCGCCGAAGCCGTTTGTGCCCGAATCTGTCCTCTCACTCGACACGAACGAGAGGAGCCTTGACGGCGTGTTCGTTGAAGGCGATGTAGCCAAGGCAATCAAAGCAGAATTCCCAGAGGTCGCTATCATCCAGCAACGACATCACGACAGGCGCAGGAGGCTCCAGAGGAAGAAAGCTCACGACCGCCGAGTTTCTAGGAACCTGTGCAGGAGAGAGGGAGCGAGGGAGCACCACCGAATAGACTACAGGCTCCATCAAGTGGCGGACTCCGTCCTGAAGTTCGCGAAGGAGCGGAGATCTGCAGTCATTCTCGAGGATCTGAAGGGAATAAGGCCGAAATGGAATAGGGAATTGAATCGGCGCATAAGCTTGTGGCCCAGGCGAAAGCTCCATCAGATCATCGAGTACAAGGCGCAGTGGAGAGGCATCCCAGTGGTCAAGGTCGATCCAAGGAACAGCAGCAGAACGTGCCCGATATGTGGGAGGATACAGTATTCCCGAATGGGCACCAAGTTCGTGTGCGATTGTGGCTGGCGCCTCGACAGGCACATCAATGCCAGCATCAACCTGCTGCAAACAGCCATCTCGAGAGGGATGGCAGGGGGTTTACGGTTTAACCCCGGCGCGTTCCAGCATGACGTGATGATGATCCTATACGAGCCGGCGATGGCCGCACGGTCGGAGCCGAATGGAACGAGTGGCGTTGTCGGTGTGACCTAGATGTCACCAGCGGATAATGCAACAGAACCTACCTTTTGGTGCGAGTTCTCCGAGAGCGCTGGCTGGAGCGAGACACTTTAATAGACCTCCTTGCTGTACCGAGTGGTCGTGATCGAGATAGAGTCCAAGTACCGCTCCCCGGGCAATGACAAGGTGGAAAAGACACTGACTCGACTGGGCGCGAAGAAGATATCCGAGAGCGCAATGGAGGACGTTTATTTCGCACATCCTTCAAAGGACTTCGGCAAGACGGACGAGGCCCTTCGGCTGCGCAAGATGCGAGAGAACTCCGAATTGACGTACAAGGGTCCACGGATGCACACGCAGAACACGAAGGCCAGGGAGGAGATCACCCTCCGGACCGACAACCCGCTCGCAGTCCAAAGGATAGTCGAGAGACTAGGATTCAGAGAATCCCACAATGTCAGAAAGCGCCGTGTCAGTTATCTCTTGGACAAACTCAGGGTCGATGTGGATGATGTCGACGGCCTAGGCGAGTTCGTGGAGCTCGAAGTGCTCACGGAATCGCCTGAGAGGTCAGAACAGTTGCTCGAGACCGCGAGGAAAGAGCTTGAGCTCGAGAAGCTAGAGCCCAAGACCTATCTTGAGCTTCTGATAGAGAAGCATGCGACTGGCAAGAACGGGTGAAATGAAAATCATCAGGCGAGCGCCCGACTCGCCTGGAATCCTTCCGGCCGATCTACATCAAGCCATCTGATGAGAACTATCTCACAGTTTGTTGATCTTCTCGGTGACGAACGCCTTGATGTTCGGGTCGTCTGGAATCGTAATAGATTTCTTGTACTTCTCGCTTCCATCCGGAAGGAAGTAACCCCTGGACACTGAGATGAACTCGCTGTCCCCTTCGTCAGTGATTGCCTTCTTTCGTGCCACTTCCAAGAAGTTGTTCTTCCCAAAGGGAATCTTCTCGGCGCTCAACGTTTCAAACCGTACCTTTGTTTCCTTCTCGTCGTCCATTCGGTTGCCTCCGTGAAGTAGGCGGCCCTCGAATATTGTCTCCCAATATAAACATTCGTCGATGGAATCGCAGTTCTTCTGCCGCAAAGGACCAGACTGGACGTTGGCTCCATCTTCGAATTGTCCGGAAATCGCGATATCTTAGACGAACACCAGGCGCCAAGATGCCCTCCCGTGAAATGCGATAATGTAATATAGAGAAGATAATGTAAGTGCGAACAGTGACAGATTATCAGCAGCCAGCTCCTGCTCCCCCAACAGACGAGATTTGTTCCGTCTGCGGGACAGGCATTCCATCGACGGGGAATTACTGCCCGAGATGCGGCGCGATCAGACAATCGATGAGGTTCTCGGGCCTGCCTTCTGCGGGCAACAGGCGCACCTGGACTGGGTCTCCGTTTCAGTATCAACCAGTGGTGAGGACCGATTGGCGCAAAGTCGGCAAATCCGTCTCTGCATTCGTGATGTTGACGTTCGTTGCGCAGCTGGTACTTTCAATCGTCGCGTTGTTCTACGGAATGAAATGGGTTGTGCCTGCGATCCTCGACGAGTGGCACGGATTCGACTTGATCTTGATCACGCCAGTGATCATCAGGTTCCTCACCGTCTCCGGGTACTTCCTCTTGGTATTCTACTTCTTCCTGATTGGCGCAATAGTCTCGAGCTGCACATGGGTATTCGTGACAAGCATCCGAGGATTCTCGAAGGAACTGTCAATGACCGCGGTTTCGCGAGAACATAGTCCGCTTTTCGAGACTTTCGGCCTGCTTTTTGCCACGCTGTTCTTCTCAGTCTTGGTGGCACTTCTGTTCAGGACCACCGCCGGTGACGAGCACAGCACCGGAACGCTGCAGGAAAACCTGTTCCTCCTGGCAAACGCCTCAGTCTGGGAGGAATTGATTGTTCGAGTTCTGTTGATCGGCCTTCCGCTGTTGCTCGTGGATCTTCTCCGGAGGAACCGCAGGTACAAATGGCACTCCTACTTGCTCGGCGGTGGCTTCAAGCTCGGAACCCCTGAGGCGACCCTCATCATGGTCTCGGCGGCAGTCTTCGGCTATGCCCACTATGCGGGCGGCTGGGGCGCCTGGAAGATCATACCGGCCTCCGCCTGCGGACTCGCCTTCGGCTACCTCTTCCTCAAGTTCGGCTTGGCAGCCTCGATAATGCTCCACTTCGCAACCAACTATCTGGGAATGACGATCGAGGTGTTCAATTCGACTGGCCTCAGCCTGATCACAGGACTGGGGATTCTCATTTGGCTTGGCTTCGGTGTCATATTCTTTTCGTACTACCTGACGAGGATAGGCGAATTCCTGACGGGGCAGAGGCTATTCGGTGCAAGCCAGGCACCGGTGCCGACCCCGTGGGTTGATCCAGGAACGCAGAACTCATTCCAGCCGCCTGCATACGGTCCGTATGAAGCCCATCAACCCGGGTGGAACCAGGGAGCTGCGGCGAACCCGAGCCCCTCTCAACACTATGGGTTCTCCGGAGGGTATGTTTGCCCCAGATGCGGGAACACGCAGGCGAGATGGGCTGACGGCAGGTTCCAGTGTATGCGCTGCGGTTACCTAACGTAGAAGCGCCTCTAGAACGCGCTTGCTCTGCTCACCGCTCTCCAGATCCGTCGACTCGATGATGATGTTGCCTCTGTATGATCTCTTCAGGACCGAAACAACTTTTGACAGGTTCGCAGAGCCGTCGTCGACCCTGTTGTGCTGATCCCACTGACCGTCGTTGTTGTGCAAGTGCACGTTCTTGAAACGGTCGACGAGTCTAAGCATCTCGTCCATCTGTCCTGCGGTGTTTGCGTGGCCCATGTCGAAGCATATGCCGAGTCCGGTGCCTTCGATGGCCTCAAGGAGCTCGTCAGCCTGTGTGCATGTCGCATTTATGTTCGCGGGGAGATTCTCCACGACGACGGTCACAGATTGGTCTATGGCATAGGCAGCTATCTCCTTCACGCTCTCCTTAGTCTTCTCGAGCGCCCTAGCTTTGTTGAGGAAAGCGATCCCTTGAACGAACCCCGGATGAATCGTCACCAACGGGATCTCAAGCTGTCTGCACGTCATGATGGCCTGCTTGATCTCGTCGACGGCCGCAATCCTCATCGGTTCATGAACGCTGCCTATGTTGACATCGCTTAACGGAGCGTGAACCTGGAACCGCATGTCGAGAGAGTCTCTGCCGTACCTCACATCGTCCTTGATCAGTTCGAGCCTGTCCTCTCCCTCTGTAAGTATCTCCCACAGCTCGAAGCGTTTCGAGATGCTCTCGAGCATGTTCAAGAAGGGGGTCATGCAGAAAGTCGGGGAGCCGATGCCGATCATAAGTGTTTCTCCATTCTTGTGTTCGGAGCAACGGAATCTATCAGTTCATCTATGTTGTCTGATACTATCGTGACTTCGATATCGCCTAGGGGATGGTTCTCCTCGGAGAAGGAAACCTTTCCGACCGCAAAGACCTGTTTGTTCAACAAGAACGAGGTCGAATTTCCCTTCAGTCCCCGCCTCATGACCGCTCTAGCTGCGTCTCTTATCCTGTATCGCCTCAGAGCGTCTCCAAACGCATCTGCAGATGCGGAACGAGCGATGATAGGGTCGTCTCCAACGACCTCTGCGTCGGGAAACAATCTGATGATTGCTTCGACAATCTTCTCCCTATCTTCGGTGGGAAAACATCTTGTGGACAGTCGGATCTCCACCATGTGCCAGCCATGCTAAAGTGGATATTTAACTCTGCGTCTCTCGACTCGAGGTCTCCTCAGATGCTGCTGTCTAGACGGCGAATTGCCGCAGACGCGGAGGATGGAAAATCGCCAACCAACAAAGTTATTTATGCACGTCCGCGCTTGGATTCGAGGAATGAAGAAACGGATTCTTCGAATGTTTGAGGACAAGGGCATCCTTGTCGACCCAGATGCGTTGGACGCTTTGGCAGATTCGGCAGATGCCATGAAATGCGCAAAAATCATCCTCGATGACCCGTCGCGTCCCCTTGTTCTTACAAGATCAGATGTGGGAAACTACCTCAAATGCCAACCAGCACCCAAGCCTCCGGAGCCCATGACTTCGAGAGATCGCCCAATCGGTGAGGCGGCGATCCATGACGACGAGCCTCTCGAAGTGAAGATAGTCAAGGACATCACCGGCAACTCAACATGTGTCGGCAACTTGATTGACTTCGCCAAACTCTTCAACGACAGATACACGACTCTGACAAAAATACTCCAAAGAAGAAGGGAGCTTTCTGGTTTGGTCTCGATCGCCAAGGCGAAGAAGGTTCAGCGTGACGTCAGGTTCGTGGGCATCGTCAACGACGTCCATCAAACCAAGAATGGCCACACATTGATCGAGCTTGAGGATGAGGAAGAAAAGGCCCAGGTCCTCCTGATGAAGGGGACCAAAAAGGCGTCCGAGTCGTTCATCAAAGACGAAGTGTTGGGCGTCGTTGGTTCTTTCAGCAAAGACGGAGAGATTATCATCGCCAAAGAGATCATCAGACCAGAGGTGCCCATCAATAGTGGGATGGTGCCCAACGGTTCGAGTTCGATACTTGCTTTCGTCTCAGACATGCATGTGGGGAGCACGGAATTCCTTCCGGATGCATGGAACAGATTCATCTCGTGGCTGAACAAGGACCCGACGGCGAAGCAGATCAGGTACATCCTCATGCCAGGGGACCTCGTGGACGGAATCGGCATATATCCAGGACAGGAGGACGAACTCCTTATCGAAGACATATACGCCCAGTACGCCGAGCTTGCGAGACTAGTCGCGATGATTCCGGCAAGGATCAAGATAATCATGATGCCCGGCAACCATGATGCCGTCCGACTGGCGGAGCCCCAGCCAGCACTTCCTACGGAATTGAAATCCATGTTCGAGGCGAGGACTATCTTCGTCGGCAATCCGTGCTATTTGGAGATCGAGGGCCGGACCATCCTTGCCTACCATGGCCGCAGCATGGATGACTTCATTGGCAGCATCAGGAACCTGAGCTATGGCAGGCCAGCGGAGATCATGAAGGAGATGCTGAAGAGGAGACACTTGGCCCCGATATACGGCGAGAGGACGGCAATCGCCCCGGAGCAGAAGGACTACCTACTCATCGACCGGGTGCCCCACATCTTCGTCACCGGGCATGTGCACGCATGCGCGATCGACGAGTACAGGGGCATCAAACTGATCAACGCGAGCGCGTGGCAGTCTCAGACCAGTTTCCAGCGGATGCACAACCAGACGCCAGACCCAGCTAAGGTGCCTATGATCAACCTGGGGACCGGTGAGACGTGGGTCGAGGACTTCTCCAGCTGAATTGGGAAGCAAAAGGTTTGATATCCACTAAGCGAGATTGCCTGTCGTGCACGAGCTCGATCCATTCTTCAAACCGAAATCAGTCGCCGTTGTCGGCGCTACGCCGACATCTGGCAAGATCGGCAACATAATCATCGAGAACCTCTACAGCGACGGCTACAAGGGCAAGATCCACTTCGTGAACCCGAACTACAAGGAGATCCTTGGCATGCCCTGCTATCCATCAGTCCGAGAATGCCCGGGGGATATCGGCATGGCGATCGTGGTCGTTCCTGCCAAGTTGGTCCCTGGCGTGATGGAGAAAATCGGAAAGAAGGGGATTAAGTGCGCGACCATAATCTCTGCTGGATTCTCCGAGGGGGACGTAGAGGGCAAAGAGCGGGAGAGGCTCGTTCTCGAAATAGCTAGTAAATACAGCATCAGAATCGTGGGTCCGAACTCCCTCGGAGTCATCTCACCTCATGTCCTGATGAACGCATCATTCGCCAGAGCATCACCATTGAAGGGGTCGATTGCTTTCTTCTCTCAGAGCGGAGCCTTCTGCACCGCCGCGATAGAGTATTCTCTCGGGGAGATGCTGGGTTTCTCGGCGTTCGTCAGCTCTGGCAACAAAGCGGATGTCGACGACGCGGACCTCGTGAGCTATTTCGCGAGAGATGAAAAGACAAAATGCATCGCAGCCTACATGGAATCGACAAGGAAAGGACATGAACTGTTCCATGCACTCGACAGAGCATCCAAGAAGAAGCCCATTGTGATTCTCAAGGCGGGCAGATCGAAGAGAGGCGCGAAAGCTGCGAGCTCCCACACCGGAGCACTGGCAGGCTCCGATGCGGCATTCGAAGCTGTTTTCAGACAGACCGGCGTCTACAGGGCAAGGACGATGTCCGAACTGTTCGATGCAGCCCAAGCGCTGGCCAACCAGCCTCCCCTTGTCGGTGACGGGATCGCCATCGTGACCAACGCTGGAGGAATGGGAGTAATCGCGACGGACTATGCGGAGGACATGGGACTCGAACTCGCTGATCTCTCGCAACAGACTCTTGACGAGATCGGCAAGGCCTGTCCTCCGACCTGGAGCTGGGGCAACCCGGTGGACATCATCGGAGATGCGGACACTGCGAGGTACGCCAGCGTCCTGAAGGCCGTTGGTCAGGCGCCAGAAGTCAAAGGCATCCTCGTGATTGCGGCGCGGCAGGCGGCGACGAACCTATACGAGATAGCGAAATGGATTGCCATCACTTCGAAGATCAGCGGAAAGCCCACGGTCGCTTGTTTCGCTGGTATCGATGATCCTGAATCGGAGAGATTCCTCGATTCGAGAGGGATCCCGGTCATGCCAGTCCCTGAACGCTCGATAACGGCATTGCACGCCCTATCGGTGAGAGGGAAGTATCTCAAGAAGAAGGGACTAGTGAAGTCGGGATCCGCGGGCAAAGCTATGCCAGCAGATCTTTCATGATGAAATACAAGCCGATGCCGATGAACGCAAGGCTGGATATGACTCCAAGCCAGACCAACTTCGCCATTTTCTCGCGATTGCGAAGAATGTCGATGAGCGCCACGGGCTCAGGCTCCTGCAGCCTTCGCCGATTTGTCCTTGATCCTCTTCAGTCTGAAGGTGTTGTCTCTCTCCATCTCCTCTAGTCTGAACCTGATGAAGCGCTCGATCTCCTCCAGTTCAGGAAGCACTCTGAATTCGAGGGCGTTCACCCGACGCTTCGTTCGTTCTATCTCTTCAAGCAGTTTCTTCATCGTAGTCTCAAGTTCGGCGGCCTTAACAATCGTCTCGACCAGCTTCTCGAACGCATCAGTCGCCTCGTCGATCCTCGGCGATGTGCCGATTATGCCGTAGCCTCGCTCGGTCAAGGGCGCGACGATCTTGCTCGACTTGATGTTCGGAACGACCACCCCCATGAGGTTCCTGCTACGAAGCTGGATCTCCGGGTGTCCGGTGAGAGCGTACGATGCGGACCGCACCGCAATCACGCCGTCGACCGCGCTCGCGATAGCAATCTTCTCGCTCGCCTCCTTGAACCTCTTTGCTATCTCCAGCCTCAGGTCCTTTGCCTGATCGAGTATCTTGAAGAACTCGAGTATGAGGCCGTCCCTCTTTAGCTTCAGGATCTTGTAGCCGTTCTGGGTCAGCTTGATCTTCTTCGTGACCTCGAGCAGCTCAGACCGTGTAGGCTGTATCTCTCTCACTGGCATTCTCGTATCACTTCTTCCTCGCCGTCGGGTGGTACTTCTCGATCAACTTCCTGTCGATCTTGGTAAGCGAATCTATCGGCAATGAGGAAAGGAGCTCCCAGCCAAGGTCGAGCGTCTGCTCGATGGTCCTGTCCTCATCTCTTCCCTGCCTTACGAACCTGTCCTCGAAGGCGTCCGCGAAATCGAGGAACTTCCTGTCCCTGTCGGAAAGGGCTTCCTTGCCAACGATCGCGACCAAGCCTCTGAGATCTCGGCCTTCCGCATAGGCCGCATACAGCTGGTCGGAAACGGCTCTGTGATCGTCTCTTGTCCGTTCTGGTCCGATACCTTGGCCCATGAGTCTGGAAAGCGATCGCTCGACTGCGATCGGCGGGAATATGCCCTTGCGGTGCAGATCCCTCGACGCGACGATCTGGCCCTCGGTGATGTAGCCGGTCAGGTCTGGGATCGGGTGGGTGATGTCGTCTCCGGGCATGGAGAGAATCGGGAACTGCGTGATCGACCCTTTCTTACCCTTGATCCTGCCAGCACGCTCGTACAGACTCGCCAAGTCCGTGTACATATATCCTGGATAGCCTCGTCTGGCGGGGACCTCCTCCCTTGCCGCGCCGATCTGCCTCAGCGCTTCACAGTAGTTCGTTATGTCCGTGAGAATGACCAGAACGTGCATGCCCAGGTCGAACGCGAGGTACTCCGCCGTGGTCAGAGCGAGCCTCGGTGTGAGCATCCTCTCTATTGCCGGGTCGTCGGCGAGGTTCAGGAAGACCACCGCCCGCTTGAGCGCACCCGTCCTCTCGAAGTCTTTCATGAAGTACTGGGCTTCCTCGCTCGTGATGCCCATGGCGGCGAAGACGACCGCGAACTCCTCCTTCTTCCCGATGACCTTAGACTGCCTCGCGATCTGTAGGGCGATCTCATTATGGGGGAGACCGGATCCTGAGAAGATCGGCAGCTTCTGCCCCCTCACCAGCGTGTTCATGCCGTCGATGGACGAGATACCAGTCTGGATGAACTCCTGGGGGTTGTCTCTCGCCCACGGATTTATCGCAGCGCCGATGATTTCTAGCCGTTTCTCGGGAATTATCGGCGGGCCCTTGTCGAGCGGGTCTCCCGAACCCGAGAGGATCCTTCCCAGCATGTCCCTGGCCACTGGCATCTTGACCGTCTCGCCCAGGAACTTGACTCCGGATGCCTTGTCGATGCCGCCCGTGCCCTCGAAGACTTGAACGACCACGACCTCGTCGGATGTGTCGAGCACTTGCCCCCTCTTCATCGAGCCGTCAGGCAGGGATATCTGGACAAGCTCGCCGTACCCGACAGGTTCCGTCTTCTCAACGAATACCAGGGGGCCCGCAATCTGGCTTATTGTGTGATACTCCTTCGCCATCTGCATCACGCCCCCAGGCCCGCAAACTGCTTCTCCATCGCCACGGTCAGCGTCTTCAGATCATTGTCGATTGTCTCCTCGAATTTCAGTTTCCCGAGATCGGATCTGCATTGAAGCGAGACGATCCTCTCAAGCGGAACCTCGAGGGATATCGCCTTCGTCGCGTGCTCGGAGAACTTCCTTATGGCGCCCATGTACTCGTATTGCCTCTTGAGCGGACTGTATGTGTCCACGGGATGGTACGCGCTCTGCTGCAGGAAGAACTCCCTGATCATCCGCGCGACCTCAAGGGTCAACCTTTGCTCTTCGGGCAATGCGTCCGAGCCGACCAGTTGCACTATCTCCTGAAGCTCCGACTCCTCCTGGAGGGTCTCCATTGCCCAAAGCCGGACTGCATTCCAGTCCTCTGCAACGTTCTTCCTGTACCAGTCCTCAAGAGTCGTGTTGTAAAGGCTATATGATGTCAGCCAGTTGATCGCCGGGAAGTGTCTTCTCTCTCTCAGCTTGGAGTCGAGTGCCCAGAACACCTTGACGATTCTCAGCGTGCTCTGCGTGACCGGTTCGCTGAAGTCGCCGCCAGAGGGCGAGACCGCGCCGATGACGGATATCGAGCCGATGTTTCCGGAGTGAGTCTTGACGCGCCCGCATCTCTCGTAGAATTCCGAGAGCCTCGACGCCAGGTATGCTGGATATCCTTCCTCTCCTGGCATCTCCTCAAGCCTGGACGATATCTCTCTCATCGCCTCCGCCCATCTCGATGTCGAGTCGGCCATGAGGGAGACATCGTAGCCCATGTCTCTGTAGTATTCCGCAATCGTGATGCCCGTGTACACAGATGCTTCTCTTGCAGCGACAGGCATGTTGGATGTGTTCGCGATCAGGACCGTCCGCCCCATCAAAGGCTTCCCTGTCTTGGGGTCCTCGAGCTCTGGGAATGTTGTGAGGACCTCGGTCATCTCGTTGCCTCTCTCCCCGCATCCGACATAGACGACTATCTGCGCGTCGCTCCATTTGGACAATTGCTGGGATATGACCGTCTTGCCAGTCCCGAACCCGCCAGGAATCGCAGCTGTCCCTCCCTTCGCGAGCGGGAACAGCATGTCCAGAACCCTTTGGCCAGTGACGAGCGGGATGTCGGGGAGCAGTTTGTCGACATACGGTCTGGCGTGCCTGACTGGCCAGGTCTGCATCAGCCTCAGCTTCTGGCCGGAGTCCAACTCGCCCACTTGATCCTCTACTGTGAATTCGCCTTCCGAGATGCTCTTGACCTTGCCCTTGAAATTGACTGGCAGGAGGACCTTGTGGGTGATGTTGCCCTCGGGCACCTCGCCAATGATCGCGCCGCCCTGAAGGTCGTCGCCCTTCTTCACGGTCGGCCTGAACTTCCACTTCTTCGTTCTGTCGAGGCCGGGAGCTGTGACGCCTCTTGATACGAAGTCGCCTTGCTTGTCCCTCAACACGGGGAGAGGTCTTTGGACGCCGTCGTAGACGCTTGAGAGCAAGCCCGGCCCGAGCTCGACCTGGAGCGGCGCGCCCGAATCAACGACCTCTTCTCCTGGTCTGATGCCAGACGTGTCCTCGTAGACCTGGATGATCGTCTTGTTGCCAACCAGCTTGATGACTTCGCCCATGAGCTTGAGCTGACCCACGAACACGACATCGTACATCCTCGGCGCTATGCCCACCGCCGTGACGACTGGTCCCGCAACCCTGCTTATCCTTCCCTTCGTCTTTTCCACCATATCGAACGCGCTCCCGTCACTTTGATTTGTAAAGGTCGATCCCCATCGCCCTTCGAATCTTATCTCTCATGTCGCCCTCTTCCAAGCCCACCGGGATGACGACCGGGTCGACGCTGTCCATCATCTTCGCCCGAAGCTGCGGTGGCAGCCTCTCCAAATCCTTTGTGTGGACCGCCAGTATGCCGACCTCTGGTTCGTCCATGACCTGCACGATCTTCTCGAGCAGGTTGTCCGGCGAGACGGCGTATACTTTCTTTATGCCGGCAAGCCTGAACCCGACGACGAACTCCTCAGAGCCTATCACCGCGATCTCCACTTCACACCACCAGCAAATCCTCGATCACTTTTATCGAGAGGCCACTCTCCTTCCCTCTCGCAATCACCCTGATGTTGTCCACCTCTACCTTCTTACGTGTCATGTAGTTCACAATCGGCAGAACCGAGAGAGGGTAGAAGTGGGCGAATTTCTCGCTCGTGCCGATCAATGCCTTGTCCAGCGCGATTGTTATCTCAGAGAGCTTTCGGTCCGACTTGAACTGCTCCAGAACGGGCTTGATGTCGTCGTACATCGTGGACTTCTCGAGTCCCTCGATTATCTGGGTCAGACCCTCACCCTGCGCGAGCCCACGCAGACGGTCCATGTTCAACTCCATGCCTCCCGGGATGAGGTACTTCGCGATCTTGTCCTCGGGCGTTCGCTCAGCCTTCAGCTTGAGCAGGACTTTCAGGTTCGTCACATCGATCTCACGCCTGATGAAGTCCCGGAGAAGCTTGTCAGCCGTGTTCGTCGGTTCGACATCTTTCAACAGGTCATAGTACAGTGTCTTGTCCAAGTGATCCTCGAGCTGAGCCAGTCTTCCAGAGTCGACGACCTCTCTCACCTGCTCCGGAGTTATGCCTAGTGATGGTTCCTGCGAGAGCACGTCCATAATCTCCTGGATTGACTGCATCTGAATCAACGATTTCAGATAATCCTCTGAGAACGCTCCCGCGGGAACGAGAGTGTCAATAATCTCATCATCCTTGACCTTCGTCACCTTTCCTCTCAGGATTGTCTTGACGTTGAACGCATCCCACCGCTTCAGATAGTCCGCGACCATCTCGCGCAGGTGGCCTGTGGTGAAGGCGAGGATATCAGTATATGTCGATGCGAGGTTGCGGGTTACTGCCACCTCAACCAGGTTTGCTCCTGAGTACTTCGACGTATACCTAGCCATCTCTTCGCGGTACTGTGTCTCCCCGAGGAATCGGCCTAGCTCGTGCACGTCCATTACGAGAAGACGCGAATACGTGTCATGCGAGAGCATGAATCGCTTCTTCGCTTTCACGCGCGTGCACGCGTATGCGTAGTTGCCGCCTCCACCAAAGAGTCCCATGTCCTAGATCACCTTAGCAGCTTTCCGTAAATCTCCTGCAGTTTCTTGTTCCAAATCTCTTCCAGCAAGCTCTCGAATCGGAAGTCTAGACGGACGCTCCTGTCTTTGCTTTCGAACACAAGTCCACCGATACAGTCTACCACGCCACCGCTGGCCATGCCCGCAGGAAGCTGAAGGATTGCCTGGTCATCCTTGCTCGAATACACGTAGCACTCGTCCAGGTCCTTCTTTGCCTTCGCCGCAAGCTTCGAGTACAACTTCTTGCGCTTCTCGACGGGGTACCTAGCAAGCTCCGCGAGCACCTGCTCTTTGAGCTCCTCCATGGCTCTCCTCTGAGCGGCGAGAAGTATCTTCTTTGACTCCAACTCTGCACTGGAGAGCTCTTGCTGCTCCATCTGAGCGACGAGAGATCTCGTCCTCTTCTCTTCCTTCAGGCGGTTCTCCTCGATCCTCTTTTCCGCCTGCTGGACCTGTTCATCCCTCTCCTTCTCGCCGAGACGGACGATCTCCCGTTTCTTCCCCTCACCCTTGCGGAGTATGTCCTCGACTACCTTGTTCAGGCTCATAGCTTGTCAGCTCCTCTTCTGGTTGGGCCGTTCCGCCGACTTCCGAATTCCAGTCCTCACTTGTTCATCAGCAGGAACGCCACGACGAAGCCGAGGATGACGATCGTCTCGGGCAGAACCATCATGATCATGCCCTTACCGAACATCTTCGGGTCTTCAGCGGTCGCGCCCACTGCTGCTGCACCTACTTGTCCCTGGGCAACTCCGGTGCCTAGGCCCGCCACGCCGATTGCGATGCCAGCACCGAGGAGTGCCATTCCTGTTGGGTCCATTGTTTCACACCTCCGGTTTTGCTTTTGCTATTGAGTACTTCCTCTCGTACTTTAACGGGGAGAAGTCTGTTCCTCCTCCCTCAAAGAACTTGAGGAAGAATTCCACATAGTTCAACCTGATAGCCTGGATCCCTGCTGACAGGGCCCCCAGGAAGAACACGAAGAACATCTGGGTGACGAAGAGAGCTGCTGCGCCGCCTATGATGACGCCGATGTTGTGGCTCTCGAATATCAGTGGGAATAGCATCGAGTTGAAGGCCAAGGCCATGGCTCCCTTGCCTACTGCCAATGCGGCGAGCCTCGTGTAGGACACGAGATTGGTGAACAATCCGATCACCTCGGTCAGGGCCAATGCACCCTCCGTGAATGGAAGCACGATGACGCCGGCTACGATGAACACTACTGCAGGCAGGGAAAGCTCGATGCCGGCAAGCGAAGCTGATGCGTCCGGGAGAGGAGCCAGAATCGTGGAATTCATGAGATTGCTGGTCCAGGTCGCACTGCCTGCGATGGTCATGATCTCCGCGAACAAGCCGAACAGTATGATGAACCACGCGACCTTGGCGGTCGCGTGCTTCTTGCTGTGATTGTACTTGTTGACGAATCCTAGACCGAATCCCAGGCTCAGATGCAGCCAGCCCGCCACCAATGATATCGCGAGCATCTCCTTGATATCGTGCATCTTATCCAGCATCGGATGAATCGGTATGTTCGCAAGTGCCTCCCACGAATCCTCGTCAGGGCTCACAGCTGGTGGGTGGAACGGGACACCAAAGGCCTCGGCAAAGACGAACAGTCCGAATACGCTCGCCAACACACCGCCTGCGACAATGATGGCGCCCAGTCTATAGAGGTCTGGATAGCCTTTGAGCTTCCAGCGCATGACCGCGCCGAGGGCAACAAGACCGAGGCCGAATCCGACGTCACCTACCATGAACCCAAAGAACAGAGGGAAGGTGATGAACAGCACGAGAGTGGGGTCGATCTCCTCGTATTTCGGGGTCGACACGAGACCGATGAAAAACTCGAACGGTCCCACAAGCTTAGGGTTCCTCAGTTTGACCGGTGGGTCTTCCTCCTTCTCTGGCTGTACCGTCTCCACAAAGGCAAGACCACAGCATAGTGAATCGAGGCCGACCTGAATGTCCTGCACTTTGGACACCGGGATCCAACCGTCAATGATGAATGAATTCTCTGACGAGGCGATCCTCAGAGGCGTCTCGGCCTTCAGGACTTCGATGGCAAGATGTTCCTCAGAGGACATGATGAAGTCTGCGAATTTCTTCCGAATGGACTCGATGTCACTCTCAACCCTCTTTAGGTCCGCCTCGAGATCTCTGACCTCCGCAAGATTCGACGAGATTATCTTGTCGGCCGAGCCCTTGAGCTTCGGCATCTTGATCTCCTGGAAATCGTGTTCCGCAAGAATCTTCGCGACTTCCGCCTTCTTCTCGTTCCTAGCGAAGACTGCGACTACGACGTCGCCCTTCCTGGATTGGGTGAAAACCTCGATATCCTTCATGGCCGATTCGAGGTCTGACGTCGGATTCGTTCTACAAGTGCCAGTGAAAGATGAAATGTTGTCATAGCCCTCGTAGTCCTCGACAGAGATGCCGAACCCTTGGAAGGGCGTGAGGGCTCTGACCTCCCCTTCCTTCTCCCTTATGAGAGTCACGATCTTCTGCCTGGTTTCAGCTTTGGTGCTGGTGTTTAGATCCAGCGTGACCAACGCCTGCTCCAGTTCCTTGTTGATGGCGTCGATGCTGAGCTTCTGCGCTGGCTTGTGCCCCTCGATCTCAAGCGTCCGGATCATCGACCGCAGTTTCAGCAACTTCTGGGAGGCTTCGGAGGCTTTTGATAGTGGCTGCCCAATCTTGAACTCTCCGTCCTGCTTGGTGAAATCAATGAGGTGAAGTACGCCGAGCTCGTAGAGACACTCGATGGTCGCATCGAGGCTGCCAATCGACCCGACGACGACAACTCGGGTCATCTCTTCAGGCCTAAGCATCAGCTGCCCTCTCAAACTCGGAAAGAACGAACTCCTTTGCCTGACTCATCTTAAGGCGGGCGTTGGACGTGAGCGCGCTAGCCTTCCTATTACCTTCCTCCAGGAGCGCCTTCTTCCGAACGTCAATATGTGCTTGGGCTTCGGCGACCTCCGAGTCGAGTTTCTTCTTGAGCGCGGCTGCCGCGGCTTCGGTCCTTTGAATCGCGGTCCTCTTACCCTCGGCCTGGAGCTGTTTGCGCCTCTCCTCGGCCTCCTTCGTCATTGCGCGGACCTTCTCCTCAGCATCCTTGATCTGTTTGAGGATCTCCGCTTTGCCCAAGTCAGCCACGTCCAGCTTACAGATGCGGGTTTCGATATAAATAGCCAACGCTGTCTGGTTTTTTCGATATATTCGCCCAAGAATTCGACATTTAACGACAACCCGCGGCAAGGTTCGAATTCCGATGACTAGCTGACGATTGTCGTGTCTCTATCCGCTGATTTGAGGGCGTCCGCCGTCGGCTTCATTTCTTGAGCTTGTCTGCGAATGCCTTCTTATCCAATCGAGCTATCTTCGTGCCCGCTTGTTTCAAAAGTTCGACGCCGGCGAGATCTGAATAGTCGTCGATATAGACGACCCTTGAGACCTGAGCGTTGAGTATCATGCGAGCGCAAATCGGGCAAGGAACGATTGTCGAGTACAGTGTTGACCCCCGCGCATTCGTCCCCGCCTGGATGAGCGCGTTCTGTTCGGCGTGCACTGCCGTGCATGTCTCGAGTCGAGTACCAGACGGTATGTTGAGCTTGTCCCTGATGCAGCCGATCTCGTGACAGTGAGGAAGTCCGCGTGGATTTCCGTTATAGCCAGTGCTCTTGATCTCTCCCACGTCGCTGACGATGATCGCTCCGATCTGCCGCCTTGTGCAGGTGCTTCTGCGAGCGACCTCGATTGCGATGTTCATGAAGTAATGGTCTTTCGAGATCCTCGAGTTGCGGTGCTCTGTCACGACAAGCCTCTCTGGCCTCAATCCCATTTTGGCATTTCTAACTTTCTGTCGAGAGGAGAAGCTGAGATTAGTGCCCGTAGCTCCTCATAACTTCCTTGACGAAGGCGTCCCCTTGTATCAAGACGTCCTTGTGGATCGTTTCCGAAACGAGCTCTTCCGACAGCTTGGCCATCATGGTCTTCTTGTTGACCTCCGCACCAGCATCTTCGAAAAGCCTGAGCGCGACAGGGGACCACACCTTGACTCCTAGCCTGCGGAGAACCTCCATTGTCGCGCCATGGATCTGCTCAATGTCGCTCTTGGACAACACCTCCAGTTGTCCGCCTATCGGTTCTTTCACTTCCATCGGTGTTTCCCCTGGGAGACTGATTGATGTGCGGGTCCGCATCGATGAAGACGCATATCTAATTGTACATTCATGGAAGAGGACCCCTGGGTCAAGGCTGCAATCGGCCAAATGCGCGCATGGCACTGACACACCATATCCATTTTATAGATGAGGTTCACTCACAACGCTGTGGCAGATGAGGAGACCAAGTCGAGCAGGATTCCGAAGAAGTACCAGTCCATCGCGATCTTCCTTCGTGATGCGGCAGTAGCGGCCGCGTTCGTGGCACTGGTCCTGCTCGCGATGTTTGCGTACACGGGATTGTGGCCTCCGTTGGTCGTAGTCGAGTCCAACAGCATGATGCATAGCGATGACAACCACAGCAACATAGGAACGATAGACACCGGAGATCTCGTCCTTGTGAAGAAGGTCGATTCCCTTTCCGACATCGAAACTTACATGGGCAGCCAGATCTCTGGGCACAAGACCTACGGCGACTATGGCGACGTCGTGATATACAAGCGCGGGGGGTCCGACGCCAGCACACCGATAATCCACAGAGCATTGATCTACCTGGAGATCAACTCGGACGGGACGAGCTATAGGTCGGAATCTCTCCGCCAAGCGCCAGCGGACAAGTGGTCGACGTCCGACCCGGCTGACACCTGGGACAGGCTGACGAGTTCTCTGACAATCAGCAACGTAGGATACAACCATATCTCGGTCACGATTGACGTTCGGAGCCTCGCATCCAGTCACAGAAGTGGATTCATAACGAAAGGGGACCACAACCTCGGAACGGATCAGATGTACGCTGCCTACGGACCGGTCGACTTCGAATGGGTCGTGGGCAAAGCTAGAGGAGAGATTCCATGGTTCGGGTTGCTGAAGCTTTGGTCCACGAGATCGTTGGGCAGCCCTTCCCCGGATAACAGCGTCCGAGACCTGTGGGCATCGCTGGCAATCATAGTTGCGGCGCCCATGGTCGTAGACATCACTCTCACTTACCGGGAGAAACGAGAAGTCTCGAAGAAGAGAGCTGCGGAGCTTTTGGAGAAGGAATCCGCAAAATCTGAAGAAGTGAAGAAGGCGGAAGCGGAAGGCCGTGACAAGACCGCCGACCAGCCTCCGACGCGACCCTAGAACTCACATGAGAGTGGTCTGGTACCGGAGCTTGTAGTTCTTCAGCTGGCTCAGTATCTCGTCTTCCTCCAGGATCTTCCGTGCTTCCACCACGGGCACGCTCGGTTCGATCTCCTTCGTTCTCCCCCCTCTTCCGAAAGATTTCACCCGGGCATGAATTATTCCGAGCATGTCGAGCTCCGATATCAGATCGGTGATTCTGCGCTGCGTCAGGATCGCCATCGAGATGCATTGGCACAGTTCCTTGTAGGTCTCATACAGGTCTCCCGTTGTCAACTTGCTGTCCCCGCGCTCGTTGTTCATGAGGATGCCCATCAGCACGAGCTTTGACTGAACTGGGAGAGTCCGTATCGTTTCGGTCACGCAGTCCAGCTCGATCTTGTTCTTCGCCTTCACGACGTCCGATTCGGTCACCACTGGAACGTGATTCCTGTCCGCAATCTCTGCTGCCACGCGCAGGAGGTCCAGGGCACGTCTCGCGTCCCCATGCTCTTGGGCGGCCAACGCTGCGCAAAGGGGGATGACAGATGACTCGAGCACGCCCTCCTCGAACACTATCTTCGCGCGCTGCTCAAGGATGTCCTTGAGCTGCTCCGCATTGTACGGCGGGAAAACCATCTTCTCCTCGCTGAGCGAGCTCCTGACTCGCGGGTCGAGGAACTCCATGAACCTGAGATCGTTGGATATCCCGATCACGCTGACCTTCGCATTCTTAAGATCGTCGTTGATTCTGCAGAGGTGATACAGCACATCGTCTCCGCTCTTGGACACCAGCTGGTCTATCTCGTCGAGGGCAATCACGATCACGCGCTTGTCCTCATCGATCTTCTCCCGCAGTATATTGTAGACCCTCTCCGTGCTCCAGCCGGTGAACGGTATGCGCTCATCGAAGTTCTCGATGAACTTGTTTCCAATGTTCTGCAGAATACCGTACTGCGTGTCGATGACCTCGCAGTTCATGTAGATGAATTGGACTTTGTTCAAGGTCGAGTCCGCTCTCTCAATCTCCTTGCCGATGTATTTCATGCAGGCAGTCTTGCCCGTTCCTGTCTTTCCGAACAGCAGCACGTTGGACGGCCGCTGCCCCTCGAGAGCAGTGACAAGTATGGAGGCCAGCTGGTTGATCTCGTTGTCTCTGTGCGGGAGAATGTCGGGTATGTAGGATGAACGTAGAACGTCCTTGTCTCCTCGGAATATCGTCTTCGAACTAATATACTGCTGGAATATGGTATCCTGCATGTTTGTCCCCCTGCAGAAGCAAAACGCTCCTTCCCTCCCCCTAGATTTCCCATGGAAGCCGCTCTCGGAATCCACTTGAAACAGGGGAAATGTGGAATGCGCTAGACCCTACTTAAGCGTTAATATTATCGCACGATATCATTTTTTCCACAGCCCAAGAATTTCGAAGAATTATCCGAGCCAGTTACGTAAGAAAATGTGTTCGACAGAATAAAATGAGATGGTGCACAAGCGTGTACATTCGGACAGGGGGACCCCTTGATTTCCTGTGGAGCCGATTTTTCGACACCCCATTGCCCGTTGCATGGGTGCTTCCAACGGAAGTTGAGGTTCCTGAGGTGGTGAAATCGCTGGAAGTCGTCGGTGAATACTATTATCTCTCTTGAGTCCCTAGATACTGGATACTTATGAAGAAAGCGGTCGTCTTCTCCATCAGTGAAGATACAGAAGAGATCAGAGCTCTGCTTCAGACGTTGGGAACGGAAGTGACCAAAGAGTTCGTCCAGAACAAATCTCGACCGCACAGAGAAAGCTTTCTAGGTCCCGGCAAGATCGAAGAAATCCTCAAGGAAATGGAAGAGATGGACGTTGACTTCATTGTTGTGAATGGAGTGTTGAAACCGTCACAACATCATTTTCTGGAGATGAAATTCCAGATGGAGTGCGTTGATCGCACAGGAGTGATTCTTCGAATCTTCACAGACCATGCACATACTCCAGAGGCAATTGCTCAAGTCACTCTTGCCAAGCTTAGATACGAGCTACCGTTCCTTAGAGAATGGATCCACAAATCCAAGAGCGGAGATAGGCCCGGGTTTCTCGCGGGAGGAGCTTACGCAACCGATGTCTACTTCGAGCATGCGAAAACTCATGCCCGAAGAATCGAGGCAAATCTATTGGATGTGTCCAGACAGCGAGAAGTCACCAGGACCCGGAGACGCGAGAAGGGGTATTCTCTTGTCTCATTGGCAGGCTACACGAACGCTGGGAAATCCGCTCTCATGAACAAGTTGTGTAATGCTGGAGTAGAAGTCGACGATCGTCTCTTCTCGACACTGTCCACAACAACAAGACGTATTTCAGGGATCAAAGGCAATATCCTGATGAGTGACACCGTTGGCTTCATAAAAGATCTTCCTCCTGACCTCATCAATGCATTCAACTCAACCCTAGAGGAGATATTCGATGCTGATTTGATTCTTCTTGTCTTTGATGCTAGTGAATCTGATGATGTAGTGAAGTCCAAGCTCTCAACTTCTTTGAAGATTCTATTGCCTAAGGTTGAGAACAGATCTATAATTGTGATTGGGAATAAGATAGATTTAATATCTCAGGAATCAAGAGATAGCACGACAGTCCTTGTGAAGCCGATCATCCAACCCGATGATTTAATCCTGGTATCTTCTATTTCCGGAGAAGGGATTGATTTCTTGAGGGAGAGGATATTGAGGGTACAGGGGTACACGTGCGTCATCGAGGCCGAAATGCCACTCACGGACGCGGTCTACAGTCTCTTGTCTCGTCTCAGGTCTTCTGCCGAGGTCTCCATGAGGGTAATTAGCCGTCACGCGGCAGTCATTATGAGATGTAAGCCAGAGGATTCCGAGAGGATCGTTGGCTGGCTCAACGCAGCAGGTGCAACGAAGATCACAACCAATGCCGAGACCCAAGAAATGCCCCTACAGAGGGAAACGCCGCCCAGCGGAAATGAAGGGGCCCCCCTCTAACGGAGTATGCGATCAGATTTTGAATTCCTTCTTCTTTGTGAGGACCTTGTCCTCGTATCTCTGCGGCAGAGACCAGGCAAGGTACTCGATCTCGTCGAGGTTCCGCACGAACTTGGCCTTGCTAGGCGTATCGATCAACTCGGCAAGTTCGCGGGTCTTCTTGACGTAGTCGTAGTACCACCAGCCGCAGACAATCAGACCGATAGGGGCGGCCACGACGATCCAAGAGATCCATCTGCCGAAAGGATCGGACAAGTCCTGGAGAAACGAGATGTAGGATGGCAATCTGTTGTTCTCGTTCATGTTCAGATAGACGCCGACGATACCGATGATGGTGAGGAAGCCGAACAAGAGGCTAAGGAAACTGCTGAACTCAAGTCTGTACTCTGTCAAGAAGTCTTTTGGCAGTTTCTCACCTGAGCCCGATAAATCGGTACCCAGTTAAAATGGTTTTCCATCCGTTGGTTCTGGAGCAATTCGGATGACGAGGACGTCCGCAAGCGCGAACATCGTTGTTCGGACGTCTACATGTAGTCACAGTGTGAATCTACTACCGAGTCGATGGACGAATGTGGCTCAGAAACCGCCAACTCTGCCGACGCTCGCGATGGTCCTCATCGTCCTCCTCGGGAGCATTGCCCTGCTGGGCGCAACATCGGAGACTCCTAGATTGGAGATACCTCAGATGTCGTCTGTGGATGACGGGACCTCCGTGGCGGTCTCTGGCGTCCTTGTCGACTTCCGCTCCTACGATGCGGGTGTCGAGAACTTAGTGCTGATGGATTCGCGCTCGGGCGCCACTGTCAAGATCGTATGTTACAGAGGGATCGGTCCGCCCCCGAGCCAGTATGCGGCAATAGGCGACGAACTCTTGATCAAGGGTGAGGTTTCGCAGTACCAGTCCTCTCCCACGGTGTTCACTAACAACGAGGGAGTCACGGTCTTGAAGAAGGCAGAGTTTGTGTTGACCGTGGAGTTGCTCTCCACCAATTGGGTCCTTTTCGAAGGCGATGAGTTCGTCATTCGCGGGATCATGATGCAGAGCGGCCATCGCCTCTATGATTACGACCTTGAGCACAGCATCATGGTGGTATCCGATGGTGTGAGTGTATCGCAGTTCGATGACAGAGAGGTCCTGGTCACGTGCGAGCTCCGGTTTGACGACTCGATCATGTCCCTGACACTGGTCGTCGAGTCGGTCCGCTCCGATGGATGACAGCAACCCTTTTCTGGGGAGCGCGCAATGGCCATGACTGTGGCAGGGACTCTCCTCGCCTTTGACGATACCGATTCACCCGAGGGCATGTGCACAACGTACCTGGCCGCGCTGGTGATCGAGGAGCTCTCCGACTATGACCTCATCGGGCTTCCGAGGTTGGTGAGGCTGAACCCCAACATCCCATGGAAGACCAGAGGCAATGCCGCCATCTGCCTCGCATTCGGTTCCGGCACCGGTCCGTCGAAGCCATGCGGTGATCTGAACGGGACTAAGGTGAGGTGCCACGCTGAAGGCAGGAAATGCGACCCGGGCGATCTGCTACTCCGGGCCGCCAAGGTGCTGGAGCGAGTCGCCAAGTTCGAGTGCGACAAGACGAACCCGGGGATTGTCGCATCCGCCAGAAAGCCCCCCCAATCGCTCTACTGGCGCGCGGTCAGAGAAGAGGTTTCTCTCAGAGAGGTGGAATCTGTCCTGAAGGAAACCGGGGCGACATGGAAGAAATACAAGGGAGGCCGAGGCGTGATCGGCGCCGCAGCTGCGATGTCTTGGCGACCTAGAGACCGAACCTGGGAAGTGGTCGCTTATCGGTCGCCCACGCATTTCGGGACGCCAAGGGTCATCGATTCCAAGAGTGTCATCGCAATGGACAAGTCGACGCGGATGACATTCAACAACTACGACTATGAGAACGATCACATCGCTATCGCACCTGGCTCGCCTTGCCCGATTCTCTTCGGCATCAGGGGCGATTCTGCGGACGAGCTGCTCAAGGCGAGGTCGATGATCAAGGGGGAGCGACCAGATAAGTGGCTGCTGTTCATGACGAATCAGGCAACCGAGGATCACATAGTCGCTCGCAGAATAGCGTCGCTCAGACCACGGGACTCTGCCCGAATCAAGGCGAGAGTCGTTTCGCGCCCAGTCACGATTCCAGGGAAGCACGTGATCCTGCGGGTCTCGGACGGAACGGAGATCGATGCCGCATTCTATGAGCCATCGAGACGATTCAGAGATATCGCACGGGCACTCATCCCCGGGGACGAGATAGTTCTGTACGGATCCGTTCGAGAGACGCCCCGAAGCCTGAACGTCGAGAAGATGCAGGTCCGCCGTCTCGTCAGAGACGTCAGGAAGGTTCACAATCCAATCTGCAAGAACTGCTCAAAGCGCATGGGATCTCTCGGCTCCGGGCAGGGTTTTCGGTGCAAGAGATGTGGCGCCAAAGCACCTCCTGCCAAGGCCGAGTACAAGGCATTCCCTAGAGCGATCAAGACTGGCTGGTACGAGCCACCGGTCGCCTCTCGCAGGCACCTTCACAAACCTATACGGCGAATGTCGAGGGTGAACATAGACAATCTATAAGTATCCTCAGGCAAATCATCCGTCCAGACATCAGCACGACCGTTGTTTCAGTGCTGGGTGTGTGAGCAGCGATGAAGGAAGCAGTCATTGTCAGCGCCACCAGGACACCCATAGGGAAATTCGCTGGCGGCCTCAAGGATCTGAGCGCTCCGAAAATAGGTGCGATCGCAGTTAGAGAAGCAGTCCGAAGGGCTGGGCTGGAGCCCAAGGATGTCGAGGAATGCATCATGGGCAACGTCATCTCGGCAGGTCTCGGCCAGAATCCCGCCAGGCAGGCCGCCCTGTGGGGTGGACTGACTGACGAGGTGGCCGCTCTGACGATCAACAAGGTGTGCGGCTCTGGGATGAAGGCGGTGATGCTCGCGGCAGATTCCATTCTCGCCGGCAAGGGGCATGTCATCGTCGCTGGCGGCATGGAGAGTATGACCAACGCCCCGTACCTCCTCGAGAAAGCCAGGTTTGGCTACAAGCTGTTCGACTCATCTCTAGTCGACGCGATGGTCAGAGATGGCCTCTGGGAGGTCTACAACAACTTCCACATGGGGAACACGGGTGAGATCGTCGCCCAGAGGAACGGCGTCACGAGAGCTGATGCGGACAAGTTCGCCCTTCGGAGCCACCAGAAATCTGTGAGCGCCATCAAATCGAACTCGTTCAAGGACGAGATAGTTCATGTGGAGATACCGTCCAAGAAAGAGGTTTCGATATTCTCGGTTGACGAAGGCCCCAGGGAGGACACCACGCTTGAGGCGCTCGCGAAGCTCAAGCCAGTCTTCAAGAACGATGGAGTGCTCACTGCCGGGAACTCCTCGAGCATAAACGATGGCGGGTCTGCCCTCGTGGTCATGGATTCGGACCTGGCTAGAGAGAAGGGCATGAAACCAATGGTGAGGATACTCGACTATGTCACATCGGGAGTGAAGCCAGAGCTTCTGATGGAGGCGCCGATACACGCAGTGAGGAAGCTGCTCCAGCGGAACAAGCTGGAGGTCAAGGACATCGATCTGTGGGAGCACAACGAGGCGTTCTCGACAGCGTCTGTCGCCACGATGAAGGTCCTGGGCATCCCCGAGGACAGGTTCAATGTGAACGGAGGCGCAGTCGCATTGGGCCATCCGATCGGGTGCAGCGGCGCGCGCGTGTTGACCACGTTGATTTACGCTATGCGTGCTCATGAGTCGAAACTGGGTCTCGCAACCCTCTGTCTCGGCGGTGGAAACGCCGTGGCCATGTTGGTGGAGCGCTAGCTACTGAGCGTTCAGCCCAAAGCATGATATTCATGAATCGATTACGGCGGCGCATCGCTCTCTCGGATTGATACCATGGATGCACGTAGGCTGAAGAACTCTGTTGCAGAGGACAAAGATGCGATGGTAGAAAGCCTCTGTTCGATGCTCAGGATCAAGGCTGTTGGACCGGAGAACCAGGGCCCGGGCGAGGCGGAGCGCGGAAAATGGCTCGTGAATCTGACCAAGAGCATTGGTTTCAAATCGGTTGAAGTGCTGGAGTCCAAGGACCCCAGCGTGACGGGCGGCAAGCGTCCGAACATAATCGTCCGCATGAAAGGCTCCACCGACCGGAATCTCTGGGTTGTGACCCATATGGACACCGTCCCCGAGGGCGACATCGCTGCATGGAAGTACCCGCCATACGACCCGAAGGTCGTCAAAGGCAAGATATATGGGCGAGGCTCCGAGGACAACGGCCAAGAGCTGATCGCATCGTTGTATGGTCTGAAAGTCTTGCTGAAGACAGGCGTCACTCCAGAGTGCAACATCGGCCTGGTCTTCGTTTCCGACGAGGAGCACGGGAACGTACACGGGATTGATTTCCTGCTCGCCAAGAACATCTTTAAGAAGGGTGACATGGCGGTCGTGCCGGACCACGGCCAACCTGATGGTGCAGCCATAGCGGTGGTCGAGAAGAGCATCGCCTGGATCAACGTCGAGGTGATCGGCAGGCAGACTCACGCAAGCACACCGCAAAAAGGCATCAACGCGTTCGAGGCGGCTGGCAGATATATGGTCGCCGCCGTCGATAGGCTCAGGAAGAAGTTCCCCAAGAGCGACGCTCTCTTCGACTACCCAGTGAGCACCTTCGAACCCACACGTTGCGACGCCAATGGACCGAATGTCAACACGGTCCCTGGAAGGCAGCAGTTCGCGTTCGATTTCAGGGTCCTCCCCAACTACAGTCTTGATGATGTGATGTTTGAGCTACGGAAGACCGCCAAGGAGGTCGGAGAATCAACGGGGGCGAAGATTGTGGTCACGTTCCTTCAGAGGGCCGACGCCGCCCCTGGAACAAGTCCCGACGCCGAAATCGTGAGAAGGCTCGAAGACGCAGTCCATGCAGTCCGGGGCGTGAGGCCACATCCCTTCGGGATCGGAGGCGGCACGTGCGCGGCACCATTCAGACGACACGGGATAGAGTCGGCTGTCTGGTCAACGATACCAGAGACAGCGCATGACGCGAACGAATATGCGAACGTCGCAGACCTGGTCGCAGACGCTCAGGTGTATGCGCTGCTGTTTGCCGGGAAGAACGTCAAGAAGTCCTAGAGATCCTTTGTGTCCTTCGCTTGAGGGTCGCCGAATATCCGGGCGACCATCCAATTAGCGTCAAACTTTCGGAACTCTTCGTATTCCTGGCCGATGCTCACATATGCGATCGGCTTCCCGATTGTCTTTGTTATCGAGAGTGCGGCCCCGCCCTTGGCGTCCGCATCAATCTTCGTGAGGATCACTCCGTCGATCCCAACGGCAGCATCGAATCTCTTCGCCTGCTCGACCGCATCCGACCCGGCAAGCGCGTCGCCGACGAAGAACACCAGATCGGGCTTCGCCACTCGCCGAATCTTCTTCATCTCATCCATTAGGTTGGTGTTAGTCTGCATCCTTCCAGCGGTGTCTATGAGGACTACATCCTTCTTCCTGGCTTTCGCATGCTCGACCGCATCGAAGGCCACGGCCGCGGGGTCGCTCCCCTCTTGGTGCTTGATGATCTTGCAACCCAACTTCTCGGCGTGCAATGTGAGCTGCTCTATTGCGCCTGCCCTGAAAGTGTCGCCAGCAGCGAGGACGCAGCTCAGGCCGCGTTTTTGCATCCTGTATGCCAGCTTTGCGATGGCCGTGGTCTTCCCGCCACCATTGATACCAACAAACATGACGATGAGTGGGGGAGGTTTGGATTTGATCTTCTCGGTCAGTGAAAGCGATTTCTCAGTCAGGACATCCTTGACCGCGACTCTCAGAGCCAGTTTGACCGCTTCGTCGATGTCGAACGATTTGTCGATTCGCTTTCCCAATAGGGTGCTCTTCAGGTTCTTTGAGAGTTCCTCAGCGACCGGCAGCGCGACATCCGCCTCCAAAAGTCCGATCTCGAGCTCATGGAGAAGGTCGTCGAGAACGCCTTCTTTCAGCCTCCTGCCGGATTCGTCAACAACTTCGGAGATGTCCTCGATCTTCTTTGCCTTCGCTTCCGAGGACACTGAAAAGAACCTCTCTCTCAGTCCCTTGAACATGTGCCGCCCTCAAGCTTTTCCGCCTGACTGAAGGAGGTCGTACTGTGCTTGCACCTTCTCCGAAAGCTCCTGAATCATGGCCTCGGTCTGCGCCGCTTTGTCAGTTATGGATTTGAATGCCCTGGACAGGTCATCGATCTTTGTGTCCAGAATCTTCTCAGCCTCCTCGGGTGATCTTCGGATCGAGACGCCCGAGCCGACTCCTACGATGGCATCCTTGTTGTCAGAAATCTTTGCGTGAATGTAAGAATCAGCACCCAAGGGGACTAGGACCTCGTCGCCCGCTGCGCCCTTGGCAATCTCCTTGATGGTCTCCCGCGCCCTCACATGCTCCTCGACCGCTAGCTGGATGAGCTCCTGCTGCTTTGCCAGGCCGTCGAGCTGAGCCTTGGCTGACTCCAGCATCATGTAGCTCTCTCTGACCTGTTGCTCGCTCGGCATCTCTTGCTCAGGCGTCACTTCTTCGCCTCCATCAGATGCTTCACGACGTGGTCGGAGATCTCGTCGGCCTTGAGCGATTTCACGCCGTCAATCCGCACGGACCTGCGCTTCACTTTGTGCCTGCTCCCCATGAGGGCCAAAGTCTTCTCCCGCGCGCCACTCTCATCAGCTGCTGCCACCTCGATTGCGAACGGCTGCCACTTGCGATGAGATATCATGAACTGTCCGCTGACTTCGAAAGCCTTCATGTTGACCAGCACCGCCCTAGAGGAGGCACTTCAGATAAAGCTTTTGCCTGGTAGGTCTCGCCCATCATATCTCCTCGCACAACATTGATAACGAATGGCCACAATGAGAACTGTCCGTGCGCAAAGCGATAGAATGCTTCTACCCCGGCAAGAGTTTCCCGGCCATATCGGTCACGGGGAAGACATGTTCTCTCAGATGCAAACACTGTTCTGGCAAGTACTTGGAAGGAATGATTCCTGCGACAACACCGTCGGACCTGCTCGAGGTCGCCGAAGCACTTGCCGAGAGAGGAGCTCGAGGGTTCCTTCTGAGCGGTGGCTCCGACGAGACCGGGAGGATCGGGATCGTAGATTTCGCGGACGTCATCAGGGAAATCAAGGCGACAACCGATTTGAAGATCAACGTGCACATCGGGCTCGCCAGCCCAAAGGAGATTCAACGCCTTGTTGGCTGCGGAATCGATTCGTTCTCTACGGACGTTTACGGCTCCGACGAGACTATCCGAGACGTCCTCGGATTGAACGCGAGGGTTGAGGACTACGTCAAAGTAGTCGCAGATTTGAAGAGCTGTGGCGCTAGGGTGGCACCGCATATGTGCATCGGGATTCATGGAGGTGCGATGAGAGGGGAAATGGTCGCGATCGAGCGATTGAGACCGCTTGAGCCCGAGGCGCTGGTACTGATTTCTCTGATACCCACCAAGGGAACTCCCTATCAGTCGGCAAGTCCTCCGAGCAATGAGATGATCGCATCGGTTGTCAGAAGGGCGCGAGAGGAGCTGTCGACCACCAGACTGCTCCTAGGATGTATGCGCTCCAAGCTCGACAGGTCTGCCGAGTTCGGGCTCGTTTCTGAAGGGTTGGATGGGATCGTGCTTCCTTCTTCCAGCACGGTCGACCGGTTGAAGAAGGAAGGCTATGCCGTCAAGAAGCGGTCAGTCTGCTGCGCGATTCCCTGACGATTACTTGTAGATCGAACCAGACGAGTACTTTCTCTCGATTGGGACCAGGTACGCTACCCAAGCTATGTTGGTTACTACGAGCGCGATCAGGAGCAGAGTCATGATCCCCGTGAAAGTCCCAGACAAATCCCTTTCGATTGTCGCTGTGGCGCTCGTTCCAGGGTTCTCCATATCGTTGAGCACAAGGTAGTACTTCTTGTAGCCGGCATCAATGGGGGCCGTGATTGTCAATTCCTGGTTTGCTATGCAGTTGCACCGATCTCTATTCAGACTGTAGGAGTACATCAGAGTCATCGAGTCTTCGGAGTAGTAGTACCGGTTGAAGGTCTCCTCGTCTAGCAGATACACTTGGACCGTTCTTGTTGATTGAACCTTGACATCGGCCGTTTTCGTCAGGGCGAAGGAGTCCGAGGAAAAGAAAGAAGGCGGATCTGCGTGTGCGGAAAGCGAGAGGGTCCTTGACCCCGTGCTCTCGATTCCTCCGAGTATCGATGGCACTCCGAGTATTAAGACGGCGACGCCTGCGACTATCGCGATGATGAGCGATCTCTTGATCGAGTTCTTCGCCATCAGATGCCTGGCGCTCGTGCTCCTCGCAAAGCGTATTTCGAGTATCCTAAAGAAGAAGCTTTCGAGACAGATGATGAGGAGCAGGAGCACAACTACGGCAAGGAATGAATCAAAGGGGAGGTAGAGGTGCGGTTTCAGCGTCGCCCCTCCTACGACGAATACAAGGATGAAGCCGAGTGCTACGAGCATGACGGCCTGCACTATGTACAAGGTGAGTTTCGTTTTCCGGATCTTACTGAGTCTTATGGAATCCTCTAAGACTCTACCTGAAGCCGGCATTGTGTGTTAAAATGACGAGGTCTCGATAAATAGTTTTGCTATTGATTCTCGATATGAGCCAGTCGTCTGCACAGCAGGTGTACTGCAACGAACTCGGGGACTTTGCGTGCGCCCGCGTCTAACGAGAAGCTCTCGTCTCGCAACACCAATGAGATCGGTTTGTCGCACACTACCCGGATCTCCTCCTTCCCGAACGCCTTCGGTACAGCGTCTCTGAAAGGATCGAAGCTTTCAAGCTCGTCTCTCTCCAACGGCACGACCTCGAAGCCGGTCTTGCCGTGAAGCGAGCTGGGGAGTCGAATCAGCCTCTTGATGTCGGATGTGACTGGCTCATCCGTCTCGCCCTTCATCCTGCCCTTGACCTTCAGCTCTACGATCTCCAAGAAGGCGTCCGCATGTCTCTTCTCCGAGAACACCTCAAAGGTGTTCTCAGACCGGATTCGGTCGACGCCCCTCCGCCCCTCCTTGCCTGCAAACAGGTCTCTGTAGAGTCCGTTGAGGGTCTTCTTGCCGATATCCCTCTTGGACTCGGAAAGCATCTCTCCAAGCTTCTTCTCAGCCTCGCCAGCGGAGACCTTCTCAAGCTCGTCGAGGAGTCCGTCGATCCCCTTCCTGATCCTCGCCCTCCAGCCTCCGTCCTTTCCGGAGGGCATGCTCCTCTTGTGCTCTGAGTCGATTCGGTCCTTGAATCTCCCGACCTCGAAGGTGGTCGATGGGAACACCCACTCCATGTCCAGGTCGGTCCCAGTCACATAGTCGACTATCTCCCGCCTCTCATGGCTGCTGAGTTTTATCACGCGGGGGTTGTTGATGTGTACGTGATAACCTCTTCCTCCTGAGAATACGATTCTCAGATCCTTGGTCTCGAACCCGAGGTCTCCAAGAAGAAACTCGTCGATCAGGCGAATCACTTCCTCCTTCACTCTGATGAGCATCTTCTCATACGGAAGAGATTGAGCACCTTCCACATGGTCCGCATCAAGGTCGAATATGAGGTCGGCACCCTGCCACTTCTTCTCAGCCATCGTGGGGGCGTCGGGCCTTTCGTAGTATGCGCATGAATAGTACACGTGTGCCGGCACCTGTTCGACCAAGTAGTTCTTCAGCGCTGCGCGGGTAGGGAAACCCGCGTGCCTCATCATGCCCTGCCTGTCGAAGAACATGAATCCGAATTCCCTCTTGGAGAACCTCTCGGGCATCGTGAGCGAGGCTTCTCTGTAGTGCTTCGAGAACATGTTCATGATGAAACGGATCGACTCGTCCGAGGGCATCCTTTCGAGTCATGCCACTGACCCGTATATTAAGCTCACATCTGCCCGACTGCTGCGTGTAGGTGCCAAGTGGAAACCATAAATACTCTCAAGCCCCATCAACGGACAAAGTTTGGGATGCTGGATGATTAGGACATATGTTCGCGTGGAGCTTGCAGGGGAAGGCGAGTCGCCAAAGCAAGTCATCGAGCGCATGAGGAAGGTCGGCGCCGTGCCGATAATCGGTGACTACGACTTCGAGCTGTCTCTCGATAACGACGAGCGCCTGTTCGACAAGCTCGAGGAGATACATCACGCCCTTCGTGGCGCGAACGTGCGCTACACGCTGACAACACTCACTGGAGCCGAGGCCGCGACCCTCGCAAAGAGCAGGCATGAGATAACGCACTATGTGAGTCAGAAACCCCTTGAACTCAGAAAATCGCTATACAAGGCGAAGTTGGGGCGATGGAGGGAGATGGGTCTGGACGTGGCTGAACTAGAGATCCTCCTCGATGATGATCTGGATCACTTCAAAGCTGCAAGCAAGGAGTTCCTGAGAACGCACCTGGACAGGATATCTCTGGTGACGGACCGGAAACCGGAGAGCCAGGTGGATGGTGAAGTCCTCGCGCTACTCGATGAAGAAGGCCTGACGATGGCGGAGATCAAAGCGGCAACCGGTCTCTCTGATGATCAAGTCACTGTCGCGCTAGGTCGCCTGATATCTGCTGGCTGCGCCGTGAGGACGCAGAGGGGTTCCAAGGAGATATTCGTTCTGGTTCCACCCCCGGCCCCGAATGTCAGGAAGACGTTGAAGATCGTCCCGGCAAGCGACGATCAGGATGCAGAAAGCAGGGTCTACTACGCCGTCCCGGTGGAAGGGATATCCGCGAAGGATCTTCTGAGGAGCGCCCAGCTACCGCGTGCGCAGTTCAAGATCGCAGTTGCCAAGCTAGTAGAGGACAACAGAATCCGCAGGGACCACAAGGGAAAGAAGGAGTTCTACTATCGCGTCTGAGCCCAGCAGGTACGTGATACGCTGGCTATTGCAACAAAGGTTTAATACAGAACCGTTCGATTGAGCGGCAGCCGGAGAGAGGGCTCTTGCGCGCACTCGATTTGAGGAATGTCAGGTTCAGATATCGCGGCTCCGAAGCTGCGGCTCTGGACAATGTCTCTTTGGAAGTCGAGAAAGGCGAGTTCGTCACTCTCCTTGGTTCGAACGGTTCCGGCAAATCCACCATCTGCATGCTATCAAACGGACTCATACCGCACGCACTCCCGGGCGATCTGCAGGGCAAGACAGAGATATTCGGATTCGATGTGAAGGAGCATTCGGTCGCCGAATTCTCGACCAAGGTCGGAATAGTCTTCCAGGAACCAGAGAGCCAACTTTTCTGCATGAGCGTTGAGGAAGAGGTTGCATTCGGACCAGAGAATCTTGCCGTCCCTCGGGAGGAGCTCAGGGAGCGAGTCGAATGGGCCCTTGAGCTCGTGGGCATGAAAGGCTACAACGATCGTTCGCCTTTCAGCCTCTCCGGCGGTCAGAAGCAGCGCGTGGCAATCGCCGCAGCCCTCTCGATGCGTCCGGCCATGCTCGTGCTAGATGAGCCGGCGTACGCGTTGGATCCAGTTGGCAGGGTGGAGCTTTACCAAGTTCTCATAGAGCTCAAGGAGCAGCATGGCATGACCGTGCTCCTGGCCGAGTGCGATTCCGAAGAGGCAGCCAAGTACTCCGACAAGGTCGCTCTGATGAAGGATGGTCGGGTCGTCTCCTTTGGGAAACCGCGTGATGTTCTCGGGGACCCTGAGAGGTTGCGTTCCCTCGGCATCATGCCTCCCCAAGTGTCAGAGGTGTCGGCCCTCCTCAAGGAACGCCTTGATGGCTCGTATTTCTCGTTCATCAGTGTTGATGAGGCCGAACGCTCGATCAACGAGATGTTCACGAATCGCAAGCGAGGGAGTAAGCCATGATTCCAAGAGTCCCCCCGTCGGCGAACCAGGATAAGATCATTTCAGTCCACGGGGTGAAGTTCGTCTACAACGGGGGAGTGCAGGCACTCGCCGGAATTGATATAGATATCAGAAGGGGCGACTACCTGGCCATCGTCGGAGGCAACGGCTCCGGTAAGACGACCCTCGCGAAGAACATGAACGGGCTCCTCAGACCTACAAATGGGAGCGTAACTATCAACGGCGTTTCAACATCAGAGCAGACGGTGGCCGAGCTGGCGAAGGTGATCGGATACGCCTTCCAAAACCCGGATCATCAGCTGTTCTGCTCTTCCGTGGTCGAGGAGGTAAGGTTCGGCCCGCTCAATCTCGGATACCCTGAAGCGGAGGTGGCAAAGAAGACCGAGATGTCAATCGAGGCGATGGGCTTGTCGTCGGTCAAGGACCAGCCACCTTTCTCGTTGACACTTGGCGAGAGGCGGCGTGTGTCCATCGCATCTGTAATGGCCATGGATCCCCAGGTGTTCATATTGGATGAGCCCACAACAGGTCTTGATGCCCGCGAGACTGACGACCTAATGGAAGGCGTAGATCGGCTGAACCTCGACGGCCGGACGGTCGTGCTGATAACACATGACATGAAGCTGGTTGCGAAGCACGCCAAGAGGGTCGTCGTGATGTCGGAGGGGAGGATCGTCCTGGACTCTGACCCAAGAGGGGTATTCACCGACCTGGAGCTGCTGCTTCGTAGCAAGCTCATCCCACCTCCCGTTGCTCAGTTGGCCCACAGACTCTCCTCCTTGGGAGTGCCTAGGGATGTGATATCGCCTGAGGAGCTCGTGTTCCATCTCATGTCCGGGCGAGGTGCTCTCGAATGACAGCCTTCATCGACCTGTACACCGAGTCTGGAACGTTCCTTCACAGGATGGACCCGAGGGTGAAGATCGTCGCTGTGGCTACTCTAAGCCTTCTAGCTCTCATAATGAGTCATCTTGTCTACCTTTTGGTCTTGACTGCCGTCATGGTTGTCCTGATTCTCCTCGGAAGGGCCAGCTTCCAGAAGACAATGCTCGCCTTCAGCTATGTCTTCAGGGTGATGGCACTCATAGTCGTCCTGTGGCCGATATTCAACCCCGGCGGGACTCCTGTGCTCTTCGAGCTCGGGCCGATAAGGATAACTGAGCCGGGCATCATGGCAGGCATCGCTACAGCGGTCAGGATCTTCTGTCTCGCGGCATCATGGTATCTACTGATGTTCACGACCTCCCAGCGCGATCTCGTTTGTGGTCTCGTGAAGATGGGCCTGAGATTCGATTTCGGGCTTTCACTCGCGATGGCCCTCAGGTTCCTGCCGACATTCAGTGCGATAGTGGAATCGATCAAGGACGCCCAGCGTGCAAGAGGAATGGAGCTGGACAAGGGCAATCTCAGGAAAAGGGCTAGGGACTATGTGGCGGTCCTGGTTCCGACCATCATAACCGCATTGAAGATGGCCGACATGCTCTCCCTCGCCCTGCAATCCAGGGCATACGGTGCTAGATCAGACAGAACATATGTGCGCGAACTTAAGATGCTCGCAGGCGACTACGTTGCATTGTCCATTGCCGTGGCCGTGTTTGCAATACCAGCCACCGCCAAGTACATCTTCTCAATTCCGCTGTGATGTACATGATTCATCTATCGAATCCTGGAAAGTATAAGTAGGAGTTAGTGGTCATGGCAAGCGTTAGCATGGAGTCTAAGACTACTCAGACAACCGTAGGGGTCCCGCCTGCGAAATTCGTGCCTCCCAGAACAGTAGCCCTGTACGCCGTTCTTACTGCTCTGACCACTGCGGTAACGATGATTCTTGTCATACCTCTCCCGACCAGAGGTTATTTCAACGTTGGAGATGCGATGGTCTTCTTCAGCGCCTTCACCTTTGGCTGGCGCGCAGGAATGATATGTGGCGGCATTGGCTCGGCGTTGGCCGACCTGCTGCTAGGATTCGGATTCTTCGCTCCGATAACACTTGTAGCAAAGGGCTCCGAGGGGCTGGTCGCAGGGGTTCTTGGAAGGGCCTACGGTGGAGCGACATGGGCGAAGGTCCTTGGTATCTGGGCTGGTGGGTCATGCATGGTAACGACGTACTTCGTCGGTGAATGGATCCTGTTTGGCTTCGGCAACGCAGCCCTAGAGCTGCCATTGAATGTCGGCCAAGTGCTCCTCGGCGGCCTAATCGGGTTGGCACTCTCTCAAGCAATATCCCGGTACAGAAACCCACGACCGAAGGCGACCTGAACTGAGGCAAGAGATCTCTACTTCTTCAGCTTCGATAGCTCCTTCTCGCCTATCCTGTCCCTTGGCAGAATCCTCTTGACCGAGCCCATCATGTGCATCCCGAAGTTCATCAGAAACGCTGGCATCGAGATCCCGTACCTCGTTCCCGTCTCCACCATCTTTCCGGGGTTCATGATTCCATATGGGTCCAGCATCTCCTTCAGATTCCGTATCAGTCGAGCGCCTTCCTTCCCGCGGTATTTGGCCAGGTTACCGGCGAAGAATATTCCGAGTCCGACCGGTCTTCCGCCGTTCTCGAACGCGATATCCCCGAGCCTCTTTGCGAACCCCATCGCCGCGGTCGAGGCCACGAGCTTGTGCTCATCCGTGAGGTAGTATGGCATGAGCATGACCGTGTTGTTGTCCGCCACCGTTCCGATGATGGGCGCGTTCATCTTCAGCTGCTTGATCAGCTTCGCCGTGCCCTCGAGGACAACATTCATCCTGTCTATCGGGACGAGTATCTCGCCCGGGATGGCTCCCACGCCTAGCTCTCGTACTCTGAACTCGTAGCTCCTTTCGGACCACTCGTGTTGTGCGATCTCTTTCGATTCCTTCTTCGCACCGACAGAGGCCATGATGTCGTCGATGACCTTCTCCTCCATATCGACATAGGCCTTGGTGCCGGTAAGCGCCATAGTGATCAGGCAACCGACTTCGGGAACGTGCTTGCCGATGGCTCTGAGGTAGTCGAAGTGCAGTCTGTCGCCGAACATGATGTGCATGGGTGCCACTCCGCTCCTGACGAGTCTCTTCAGAGCCGGCTGGAAAGTCGTGAGAGCGTCCAGTGAATAGCTTACGGGCCTGAGTTCTTCGGGCTTTGGGAGCACTGAGAAAGTAACCTCGGTGACTATCCCCATGGTGCCTTCTGAGCCGACGAACAGCCAATTGAGATTCGGGCCGCCACCGTTCTGTGGCACGAGCTTGTCGCCCGTGTGGACTACGATTCCTGTGGGCAGGACGACCTCCATGTCCCTGATGAGATCCCCGGCGCTGCCATACTTGAACGCACCTATGCCAGTCCCACCTGTGCTTATCCAGCCGCCAAGAGTCGCCGACGGGGCGCTGCTCGGGTAGCATGGGAGGAACAAGCCCTTGGCGTCGAGCGCCTCTGAGAGCGCGTTCCATGTTATCCCTGGCTGAACCGTGACGACGAGATTCGCATCGTCGATCGAGATGATCTTGCTCATGCCAGTCATGTCGATGGTTATGCCGCCTTTCACAGGTACTGAGCCGCCGAGACCCCAAGAACCGGCGCCCCTGGGCACGATCGGCTTCTTCGTGGCAATCGCTTTTCTCACGATCTGAACGACATCCTCAGTGTACGCGGGCCTGACAACCTGGTCTGGCATGGTCTTGAAGATCAGGTCCATCTCCTTCGGAAGTGGCGCAAGGTCGTGGCTGTACAGTCTTCTTTCCATCTTGTCATCAGTGGTCTCCATCGTGAACACCTGCTGGGATGAATGAATGCGAGGGCTGAGAGTCCTCCCCCGCCCATGTAAGCTCTCATTCCCAATAAGACTTTACGTCGTTCGTCTGATTGTCCACCCCCCCCTGTATACTGGTTTCGTCAATCCTGGTAGGACTCACGTCGGGTTCTGCTGCATTACCGGGTGGTGACCTCTAGGTCATCCCAACAATGCCACTCGTTCCATTCGGCTCCGACCGTGCGGCCATCGCCGGCTCGTATAGGATCATCATCACGTCATGCTGGAACGCGCCGGGGTCGAACCGTAGACCCCCTGCCATCCCCTTAGAGATGGCTGTTTGCAGCAGGTTGATGCTGGCATTGATGTGCCTGTCCATTTGCCAGCCACATTCGCATTTGAACTCCGCACCCATTCGGGAATATTGAATTCTCCCACATATCGGGCACGTTCTGCTGCTGTCCCTTGGATCGACCTTTGCCATCATCTCTTCCTTGACAATGACCGGCATATTACGCTTCTCTGGCTACATGTAGCGGTCGAGCGACAACACTCGCGCTCGCGGACGTCTTTGACACGAGAATTGTTCCAGGGCCGTCACGTCGAAACCCTTTTATCCCGCCTGGTAGTGATTAGTTCTCCACACACGGCGCTCATGCGCCGGGAGAGGGGAGAACATTATATGGCAGGCACTTTCAGAATGCTAGCGCTCTTCGGCGCGCTAACGCTGATCTTCGTGGTCATTGGCTACGTGATTGGCGCGTTATTCTTCAACGATTGGATACTCGGCTCTGTGATGTTCCTGATATTCGCAGGACTGATGAACTTCGTCAGCTACTTCTGGAGCGACAAGATAGTCCTGTGGTCATATCGGGCGAAGATCGTATCTCGGGCGGAGCAGCCGAGGCTCTACAACATCGTCAACAAGGTCTGTTTGAAGGCGGACCTGCCGATGCCGAAGCTCGCGATCGTTGCGACCCAGACTCCGAACGCGTTCGCTACGGGAAGGAACAAGGATCGGGCGGTTGTTGCCGTTACTGAGGGCATACTCTCCCTTCTGAGCGACGACGAGCTCGAGGGCGTTCTGGCCCATGAGATGGCACACGTCAAGGACAGGGACATATTGGTGATGTCCGTCGCGGCGACAATCGCAGGTGCGATATCGTTTGCAGCTCGTATGGCGCTCTGGAGCTCTCTTGGGAGCAGGAGAAACAATGGCAATGTGGTGCTGCTGCTCCTTGTGGCGATCACAGCACCGATAGCGGCCCTGCTTCTTCGGTTGGCGATTTCGCGAAGCCGAGAGTACAAAGCGGACAAGGAAGGCGCTCTAATGATCCAAAGGCCTCTGGCTCTCGCGCGCGCTTTGGAGAAGCTGGAGGAAGGGAACAGACGGAGGCCGATGGATCGAGGCAGCCCGGCAACATCCTCGCTGTTCATCGTCAATCCTTTCCGCGGAGGAAGCCTCGTGTCACTCTTCATGACCCACCCGCCGGTAGCGGCTAGGGTCAGGAGACTCGAGGCGCTGGCGGAACAGACCGGCTACATCGGCTGATCACGAAAACCATTTCCAGTCTTCTCGAATTCCTTCAGGTTCTTTACCATTAACACGTCGTCGTAGTAGTCAGTGCCTTCCTTGTTCGCGCGGGGGATGCGCCCCACAACTACGAATCCCAGCTTCCTGTAGAGATCCAAGGCCCTCTCGTTGTAGTCGAACGCCTTGAGCTGGATCATCTCCAGCCCGCGCATGCGCTTTCTGGCAAGTTCGATGGTCTCCCTCAGTAGCGCCTCGCCGATTCCCCTGCCCCTGATATTCTTGCTGAGTGCTATTCCCGCATCCGCCATGTGCGAGATCTTCCAGACAAGGCGGCTGACGGTGCAGTTGCCTATGATTCTCCCATCCGCCTCCACGAGAAGCATCACGCCTTTCCTGTTCCTGATGTCTGCGAGCCATCCTCTGAGCCACACCTTCTCCGCCTTCAGGTGGACTCTCTTGTTGATAAGCAAACCTGACATCGGCTCCGCGACAAATGCATTGATGAAATCCATCAGCAGCTTCGCATCTGATGGTTTGGGTTCCCTGAAGACGACGCTCGTTCCATCTCTCGCGGTTAACTCGTGCCTTATCACGCCGTGCTGTAACCACGACAAGTTGAAGAAACTTGCGTTCAGCCCCTCAACCGACCTTTTCCCATTTCTCGAGCTTCATAACACTTGAGAGCGTGCCGCCCTTCTTGATCTCCTCGCGCAATCGGTTCTCCCGTTCCATCACGTCAAGGGATCGGTTGGCCACCTCGACCGCGTTCTCCTGGGGTATGACGACGACTCCGCTCTCATCGCCTATTATCCAGTCGCCCGTTTTGACGGTGACTCCTCCGCAGACGATTTCGTGCCCGATGCCACCGTATCCTTTCGGCTCGCCCGCATTCGAGGCGACATGACGGGAGAAGCACGGGAACCCCATCTCGATGATGGAATCTATGTCCCTCGCAGCGCCATCGATCACAACGCCTACAACGCCCTTCGTCTTGCAGCTCCAGGAGGCGAGCTCTCCCCAGACAGCGATTTCCCCGCCGCAAGCGTCGACGACGATGACATCGCCTGGCCTGGCTTTGTCGATCGCCTCCACGGGCTTGGCCCAATCGCCGTTTACCGTGTGCACGGTCAGCGCCTTGCCGACCATCTTTGCGCCGTGGGTTACCCTCGGGTGGATGCCCTTCATGGCGCCCTTCTTGTGCTGAGCGTCTGCCACGTTGGGAGAAGAGACTTTCGAGAATGCGACGAATAGCTCGTCCTCGGTGTACTTCTTGAACAGCTCGGTCTCCACCTTCTTTCCCGTGGATATGGCCTTCTTGACGGCCCTCGCCGCCTTGACGACATCCTTGGCCTTGATTATCGCCCCGCCGACAATCACGATCGAGGCGCCAGCCTTCACAACGCTCGGTGCGGTCTCGCTGTTTATCCCTCCTGCTGCAGCGACCGGAATCCTGACCGCTCTTGCTAGACCCTTGAGCTCGGACAGCGGAGAGCCTCCAACCATCTGCTCGTCAACGCCTACATGGATGCAGACATAGTCGGCGCCCATGTGCTCGACCTCGCGGGCTCTGGCCACCTTGTCCTTCACATTGAACAGGTCAACCATCACCTTCGCACCGTACTGTCTGGCGCTCAGTATAGCTTCCGTGATGGTGGGGTTGGATGAGATCCCCAGTATCACGACCACATCAGCGCCTGACTTGGCCGCTATCTCGACCTCGGCTCCGCCGACGTCTATGGTCTTCATGTCCGCGACAATCGTGTGCTTCGGGAAGGCCCTCTTGAGTTTTCGGATGATCTCCATGCCCTCGCTCTTTATCAGGGGAGTTCCAGCCTCTATCCAGTCAGCCCCTCCTTTCACCGCATCAGTTGCGATGGGGATTGCTCGCTCCCCGTGCACAAGGTCAAGAGCTACCTGAAGAATCGGCCTCATCGGACTCGAAGACCTCACTGCGCTCATAAAAAGGTGTCGAACGGACTCACTGACTGCGTCGTGGAGAGTGGTATCTACGCTTGTGTCGCCACGCTCTAAGAAACAATAATATGCGTTCCATAGTATTATGAAAGAGTGATGGCGCAGAAGGCGGGCGACAGGGACAGGTGCGCCACAGGGCTCGAAGGTCTCGACACGATACTGTACGGAGGGATCCCTCGATCCAATACGGTCCTCCTTACTGGAAGCTGCGGAACGGGCAAGACATCCCTCGCCTTGGAGTTCCTCATACATGGGGCCATCAAGGGGGAGAACTCTCTCTTCGTCTCCGTGACTGAGAATTCGGACAAGCTGCTCCAGAACATCATACCGTACAGTTTCTTCGACAGGAGCCTGATCAAGTCCGGCAAGCTGGTTTTCGTCGACCTCCCAATACTGTACGAGCGCCTTGGCATGACCAAGCCGGACCTGAGCATGGAAGAGATAGATCTCCTCGTGGCCGCCATCAGCGATCTGGCCAAGGAGCTGGAGACGAAGAGACTCGTGATCGACTCAATAACCTCCGTCTGCTACAAGCTCAAGACTTCAGAGAAGATCAGGGACTTCATCCTGAGACTTAGCAAGGCACTTTCCGATCTGAACTGCACCTCGATACTCGTGGGCGAAGTCGCGGCCGATTCCACATCGTACTCGAGCTTCGGCGTTGAAGAGGCCATAGCCGACGGCATCATACTCATGGCCAACATGGAGCGGAGGGGAGACCTCCTGCGGACGCTGCAGGTCATCAAGATGCGAGGGACGATGCACTCGAGAGCGAAGTATGTGCTGGACATCACTCCAGTCGGCGTTCTCCTAGTACCGCTACTCAAAGGGGGCAGCACAGGATGAGCCCTGAGATGGTGAGCGCCCAGCAGATCGCGAAGGAGCTCTCGGAGATGCCCCCGTCGTCTGCAGCCTCCCTCCAGATGAGCGTCGACAACTACCTGGACGTGATACGAGGGGTCGTGGACCTGTTCGCGAACAAGAAGGAGATGGACACGATATACGTCACCGCGACAATCTCGTCCGATGCCATCAGGCGAGTGCTCGACGCTCTCGACATAGACTCGTCAAGGGTGTATTTCGTCGACTGCATCTCCCACATCATGATGGGCGCGTCCTCAGCTCAGCAGGACGAGCATACCACCCTGGTCGAGAGCCCCACTATGCTCGAGAATCTCATGCTGAAGGTCGAGTACCTCATAAGAAGGTCGGGGTCGAAGGACAAGCTGGTCGTGATTGACTCCATCAACTCCCTTGCTATCCACAACAACAACTGGATCCTGTCCGAGTTCCTGCACATACTTGTCTCTGGCCTGAGGTCCAGGGACGCATACACGGTGATATTCACGGTCGAAGAGCACTCGACCCCTGAGATCAACAACATGGTCAGCCTTGTCTGCGACCACGGCATCCTCGCAGGCAAGAAGGAGGGCTGAGATGGAGTTCACGAGCATCGGCATACCCGCCCTTGACGAGCATCTCGGAGGCGGCATACTGAAGGGGTCGACAGTACTCGTCATGGGCTCGCCAGGCTCTGGAACGGAGTTCTTCGCCAAGCAGTTCGCCTCAGCAGGCCACGAGCCCGTGACGTACTTCACGTCGACGGAGCGCGATGAGGACGCGCTCAGCGTGATGCGCGAGTACGGCTGGAGGACCGACCTCAAGATCGTCAACGTCGGCACGAAGTACTATGAGAGGGTCTTGGCCAAGAAGCTCGAGATAAGCCGGTTCAGGCAGGAGGGCATAACCCTCGAGGACATCAGGAAGTTCAGGGATCAGGACGCAGCCAAGGAGGAGAACTTCCTCACGTTTCTCGCCTATGAGATCTCGAAACTGACACCGCCGTTCAGGGTCGTGATAAACTCGCTCGATTTCTTCCTGGAGAACTACGAGAGCGCCGAGGTGCTCATGGCGATGCGAACGATAAAGGCACACACGCAGCACTCGGAGAGCGTCACGCTTATGACGATGCTCAAGGGCGTGCACGACTCGCGCATACAGAGCAGCATCGAGGATCTCGCAGACGTCATCCTTGAGCTCGACAGGGAGAAGGTCGGGCACGAGTTCAAGAAATTCATGATCGTCCAAAAGGTGAGGAACAGGCCTGCCATGGTCGGCATAATCCCCACTACCTTCGACAAGACAGGGATCAAGCCCGGATGAGCGGTCCGGCAGGGCAGGTCGCCTTTTTCCCCAAATGTCGACGTTTTTATACCCCCTAGTCAGTAGAAGAAGACTACGTCTTCTTATGGGCCAATAATCTGCGACATGGCCAGATGTCCATGTTCGGCAATTATCGAAGTCGATAACGATTGTCTTTGAGAACCAGCCGCAAAGCTATATAAGCCCTGCTCAAGCGTATTACTTCCCACGCGGGCTGAAAAGGCCTGCAGGAGGACAAAACAATATGAAGAAGATTTGGAGAATCCGAAAGGATTCAGAGGCGGTATCCCCCGTCATCGCAACCATCCTAATGGTCGCGATCACCGTCGTTCTGGCGGCCGTGCTGTATGTCATGGTCCTAGGATTCGGGGGCACGTCGACACAAACCCCAGCGGCAACGTATCAGAAGAACACGGTAACGTCTGGTCAGAAGATCACGATCGTGTCCATAACGAAGAGCGATGTGCCGTGGGACGACGTGACGATACAGGTGACGAATGGCTCGGTCATCACTGCGTGGACCCCGACAAAGGCAGAGATGATGAATACAAACGGGTTCAGCCTCGGTGCTAAGGCACTGGGAGCTGGGACGACCGTTACCGTCACCTTGACGGACGTATCCGGCAACGGCTTTGTGAGTGGCACGGACTTCTTCACTGTAGTGGCAACCACTGGGAGCTTCTCTCCCAGCATCCAGTACTCTGCGGTCCTGCTCTACGAGCCCTCTGGTGAGCGGTGTGGCCAGGCCATAGCGTTCACTGGCTAGATAGATGGTCCGTGGAACCGACAGAACGAAACAAAACCTCTTTGTTGAAGAGGCCTTCGTGGCTTCTTCAAAATCCCTTTCTCTTTTCTCTACTCTTTGATGTTGTGTCCGGTCTCATCGATCCCGTCAGATTGAAGTCCATCGTCCACGGAAAGGGTTTTCTGGGCGAGAGTCATAGGCAATCGCATGGGAGACGGCCGTGAGACTCTTGCGATGAACGTCGATGAGGCGGAGGCCTTCGTCATCAAGCTGCTCAAGGAGCAGGGACCTCAGAGCACGATGCAGATAGAGAAGCTCGCGAGGAAGGAGCACAAGCGCTGTCCCGACCAGACAGTGATATTCCTGATGAAGATGAAGAAGAAGGGTTTGATAAGGGGCGAGGCCTCGCTGGAGAAGAAGGGCTGGGTCTGGTCGACTTCTTAGACACAGACAATGGAATCGGTGCTAGTGGATCATGACCGAAGTATTCGCCATCTTGTCCGACCACTTCTGCCTAGGATCGTGGGTGTCCACTGCCATTCCAATTATCCAATCCAGCAGCAGGAGCGGGGCGAAGACTTTCGACACGTTCCTCATGAATGCCTGCGCCATGGTCATCTTGCCAGTCGTCGATACTGCCTTCAAGCGCAGCAGCATCTTCCCGAGGGTGCCTCCGACAGATGCGTCGAAGAACGAAGCGTACAAGAACAGGATGCCGCCCGCAAACCACCACGGGAAAAGCCATGACATCCCGAACAAATGGAACAGAATCGAGGTCGGAGCGAAGATGATGAGCGAGTCGATCACGATGGCAACGAACCTTCGAAGCCAATGCTCCTGAAGCGCTTGGTCGCGGCTTAGATAGTCGAATCCAGTCACCATTGCACAGCAGCTCCTTGTTGTCCTCGGATGCCTCCATCGTCTATATTTCTTTCTAATGAAGGCGCTGCCACTCGGATCGCCCGTCTGTCATCACATGTCAGCAGGAATTATTTCGTCATCGTGGCGGTCACATAACGTCAATCAAGCCTTAAGAACCATCGGCCAGATTCGGAGTACCCTCACGTGTCACTAAATACCCGCGCGCACACTCCCTGTCCTGACATGGCAGCGATAAGGCTCTTCGCGCTGATGGAGCACGAGGACGATCCGAAGAAATGCACGGCTGCGAAACTCGTGCGCCTGGGCGACCTCAGGGAAGCCACTGAGATCAGACGGATACCCCGCGGCGCTCTGGTGCTAGACCCTGAGTCCGAGAAGGCTCTGTCAAAGGAGGACTTGGAGGCCGCGAACAGGTTCGGCATACTCGTGCTCGACTGCTCGTGGAACAAACTCGCGAAGTTCCCGAGGTTGAAGGCGGGCCTGAAGCACAGGGGCCTGCCGTTCCTGCTTGCCGCGAATCCGACCAACTTCGGCAAGGCCCAGAGGCTGTCGACCGCGGAGGCGCTGGCTGCAGCTCTGTACCTGCTCGGAGAGAAGTCTCATTCGGAGCACCTCATGAGCAGATTCAAATGGGGTCCTGGCTTCCTTTTGATTAACAAAGAACGCCTGGAGGCGTATTCTGCAGCTAGCACGAGCGCGGAAGTCGTTGCTGAGCAGAACAGAATGCTAATTGCAGCCGAAAGACACAAAGATGGACCAACAGAGTAGCCTTATGTATCACATTGTCGATTCCCTTTCCCCTTTTGCCGACCGTTCAGGGAAGGGCAGGGCATCGACCGTGAACCACGGGGGGAGATGAACGCCGAAAGAATACACGCCTGAGGACCTAGTCGCCATCTGGGAGGAGTTTCTGGGAGGGCAAGAGCGTAGGCACCAGGTGTCCGCACTCGCCGATCTCTATCCCGATATCAGGAGCATCTACATTGACTTCCTCGACATCGAGAAGTTCGATCCGGACCTCGCGAACTACACACTCATCAATCCCACGCTCTCGATCAAGTCAGCTGAGGTAGCCGTGAAGCGGATGGTCTCGCATGCGCTCACCGACCCATTCCTGCATTTCCGGATCAAAGGCTTGCCGCGCGATTCGAGGATCGAGATCAGGAAACTCAGGGCGAAACACCTAGGCACTTTCGTCAGCATCGAGGGCCTGGTGAGAAAGGCCACTGAGGTCAGACCAAGGGTTACAGTCGCAGAATTCGAGTGCGTTCGCTGCCTTCACAGGATGACTGTCGAGCAGGAAGGGATGGTGTTCCACGAACCTCTGGAGTGTCCTAAGGACGATGGAGGCTGCGGGCGCGGGACGGGGTCGACGAAATTCAAGCTGCTCACGGACCCTTCGAAGTTCGTCGACACCCAGAAGATCGAGATCCAGGAACCGCCTGAGGGTCTGAGGGGAGGAGCACAGCCAGAGAGGCTAGTGGGCTACATCGACGACGACCTCTCGGGCAGGATTTCTCCTGGCGACAGGATAATGCTCAACGGCGTCCTGAGAAGCCAGCAGAAAGGCAGCCAGGTGAAGTCAACTCTGTTCGAGATAAGTCTGGACACTAACTCGATCGAGTACGAGGAGCACGAGTACGAGGAAGTGCTCATAACTCCCGAGGACGAGCTGAAGATACGCGAGTTCGCCGCCTCCCCCGATGCGTTCGACAGGATCATAGCGTCCATATCGCCAACTATTTATGGCTACGAACAGGAGAAGGAGGCAATGGCACTCCAACTCTTCGGCGGAGTCGGCAAGCTGATGGACGATGGAACCAGGATCAGGGGCGATATCCATATCGCTCTCATAGGTGACCCGGGCACGGCCAAATCGCAAATCCTCAGGTACATGGCGCAGCTAGCACCGAGGGGCATCTACACATCTGGGAAATCATCATCAGCTGCTGGACTTACCGCAGCGGCCGTCAAAGACGAGTTCGGCGAGGGCAGATGGACGCTCGAAGCCGGGGCGCTCGTTCTTGCCGACAAAGGTCTTTGCTGCATCGACGAGTTGGACAAGATGAACGACCAGGACAGATCCGCCATTCACGAGAGCCTCGAGCAAGGCACGATATCGGTGGCGAAAGCGGGCATCACGGCGACCCTGCAATCCAGATGCGCTGTGCTCGGAGCTGCCAACCCGAAGTACGGGAGATTCGATGCGAGCCGGAACATCGCGGAACAGATTGACCTCCCACCTGCGCTGCTGTCCAGATTCGACGCCATATTCACCATGACTGACCGGCCGGATGCAGAACAGGACAGGAAGGTGGCAAAACACATACTCAGGGCACATCGTCGCGGCGAAGTCAAGCTTCACGAGTCTCCGGAGGAGATAACGGCCGTCGACGCCATGGAGATCCTGCGGGACAGCAAAGGTCTCGTGCCAGCGATGGAAAGAGATTTCTTCAGGAAGTATGTGGCATACAGCAAGCGCATCACGCCCATCATGAGCGACGAGGCTGTCCGCACCCTCGAAGGATACTACGTCTCAATTCGAAAGCTCGGGGAAGGGGAGGAAGCCTCCGTGCCCATCACCGCGAGACAGCTCGAGGCCCTAATCCGGATGTCGGAGGCTAGCGCGAGGGCGAGGCTGAGCTCATTGGTGAGCGGTGAGGACGCGAACCGATCGATAAAGATCGTGGAGTACTATCTTGGCAAGGTCGCGAGCGAAGGCGGGAAGCGCGACATAGACCTCATCGCCACCGGCACCAGCAGGAGCCAGAGGGACCAGATGTACGAGCTCAGGAGCCTGGTGCAGCAGCTTTCCGACGAACGCAGGGGCGTGAGCGCGGAGGAGCTGATCCAGAAGGCCGGTGCGAAGAACATACCCGAGGACAGGGTGAGGGCGCTGCTGAAGAGGCTCAGTGATGGTGGCGAAGTCTACTCGCCACAGGCTGGATACTTCAAGCTGGCGAGTGGAGAGCGCGTCGGATGATCAGCGTCAAGGTGCACAGACAAGGCATGGAAGTGCTCGTGGCCGCGTGTGATTCTGACATCATCGGAAAGACATTCAGGTCCAAGGATCTGAAGATACACGTCTCCGAGGGCTTCTACAAGGGCGACACGGGAGATGAGGACATGCTCGTGAACAGGCTCCAGATGGCCACGATCGCGAACCTTGTGGGCAAGAGGACGCTCGAGGTCGCCATCAGACACGGTTTCGTCGACCCTGGATGCGTCCTCACGATCGGCGGGATCCCTCACGCCCAGATGGCGAGGATGATCTGAGTGTTCTGCGTTGAGTGCGGGCGCGAGGGCGAGATCATCGGCTCGTTGTGCAAGGACTGCTATTCGAAGAAGCATATCCAGCCATCGATTCCGGACCATGTCGACATCACGATCTGCGCCCACTGCTCATCGATGCTGACCGAGACTGGCTGGAAGGATGTGGGTTCGATAAAAGAAGCTGCTGATGTGGCGATCGAGCATGCGCTGCTGATACCCAAAGGAGCGAAGATATCAGAGATGCGCGTCAAGCTCGATGAGAAGGATGAGAGGAACCTCGCTGCGGCAGTGTCCGTCCTCATTGCTGCTCAGGGCCACGATTTCGAGCGCGAGCTGAGCACGATAGTCCGACTGAAGCGTGGCTCATGCACCGAGTGCTCGAAGAAGCAGGGCAACTACTACGAAGCGATCCTCCAGGTCAGAGGGCATGAGCGCTCGTTGCCGGAACACTCTGAAAGGGATATCGAGAGGCTCGTAAGGGACAGAGTCGCTTCCATGCGCAAAGGTAGCCGCGAAGTCTTCGTGAGCAAGATAGAAAAGGTCAAGGGAGGGTTGGATTTCTTCTTCAGCACCATCCCAGCTGCGAGGACCGTTGCCAGGGAACTTCAGGAATCCCTGTGCTCCGAGTTCAAGGAGTCATCCAGCTTGTGGGGGCGGCGAGACGGCAAGGACATCTACAGGATGACGTACCTTGTCAGACTCCCAGCGTTCTCAAACGGTGATGTGGTCGATTTCCAGGGCAGGGAGTACTACGTCCGCGGGATGTCAAGGGGGATCGTGCACGGCATCGATCTCCGATCTGGCGAGGAGCGCGCGATGAAGGTCAAGGAATCCGGAGACTGCGCACTCGTGAAGTCTGCGTCAGAGATCTTGAAGGCCGTGGTGCTGATCGACAAGGACCAAGAGCTGCAGGTTCTCGATCCTGAGACGATGTCCCCCTTGGACGTGAAGAAGCCAGTGGGTTTCTCTCGAAGAGGAGAGCAGGTCAGGCTCGTGAAGACGAAGGTCGGAGCGTTCGTACTCAGCGACAGTTGGTAGTCGTCTCGTTTCCGGCTTGGCCGAACAAAAGGCATTAATTCTCCTGTCCCATTCCCAGGCACGAGGCTTGGTTAGCTATGGTCACTGAGGGGGACGTTACGAACGCAACCGTTGAGTTGCTGAGAAAGACCGTCGTCAAGCTCCCCGCGGACGTGGAGGACGCGCTCAGGAAGGCGTACGCCGCAGAGACGGACGAGGTCCCGAAGATGCAGCTGAAGGCGATCGTGGATAACATCGATATGGCGATCAAGGGCAACACGCCAATGTGCCAGGATACCGGCGTCACGATATTCTACGCCACTGTCCCCAAGGACTGCAAGGTCGACGTCGCGAAAGGCATAGTCGATGGCGTGAGGAAGGCCACAAAAGAGGTGCCGCTAAGGCCGAACGCTGTGCATCCGATAACGAGGAAGAACCCGGGAGATAACGTAGGCGAGAGGCATCCGTTCATCAACTGGAAGATACACGACAAGGACTACATCGAGATCACTGTCATGACCAAAGGCGCGGGCTCGGAGAACATGAGCCAGCTCGCGATGCTCACGCCCACGCAGGGTCTGAAGGGCATCAAGGAGTTCGTGCTCAACGCTGTGCTTCGTGCCGGGAGCAACCCCTGCCCGCCGACGATACTCGGCGTGGGCATCGGTGGGTCATCCGATATCGCGATGAAGCTCGCGAAGGAGGCGTTGCTCAGGCCAATCAACCAGAGACACAAGGATCCCGAGATCGCGAAACTGGAGACCGAGCTCCTCGAGGCGATCAACATGCTCGGCATAGGTCCCATGGGCCTTGGCGGAAAGACGACCTGCCTGGGACTCAACGTCGAGTATGCGTACTGCCACACCGCCAGCTTGCCTGTTGGCCTGAACGTGCAGTGCTGGGCCGGGAGACGCGGGACCGTCAGGATACTTCCGGATGGGAAGACCGCCTATCCGACGCATGAGAGGTGACCAAGATGCCAAAGAAGTTGAAGACACCGTTGTCAGAGAGCGATGTGCGCGCGCTGAAGTTGGGCGAGACAATCTATCTTGACGGCGTCATCTACACGGGCAGGGACGAGGTCCACATCCACGCCCTTGAGGGCTTCGAGAAGGGCAAGAAGCCTCCGGTAGAGTTCAAAGGTTCTGCCCTGTTCCACTGCGGCCCTATCATGAGGAAGGTCGGGGATAAGTGGGAGGCAGTGGCTGCTGGTCCGACCACATCCTCAAGGATGAACTCGCTCGAGCCGCAGTTTATTGAGAAATTCAGGCCGGGGGCGATCATCGGCAAAGGAGGCATGTCCCAGCCAACGATCGACGCTATGAAGAAGCTCGGGTGCGTCTATTTGGCGATAACGGGCGGCGCAGCCGTGCTCGCCGCGAAGGGCATCAAGAGCGTGTCGGGTGTCGAGTGGTTCGAGCTCGGGATGCCAGAGGCGATATGGATTTTGAACGCGGAGAACTTCGGGCCTCTGACTGTGGCGATTGATTCTCACGGAAACAGTCTGTATGCGGACGTGAACGTCAAAGTCAAGGAAAACGAGAAGAAGGCGAGAGCGAAGCTCGGTCTGGGCTGATCTTAATCAGCGGGGCTATTCCCCGCCATTCTTCAATTTCCTGATCTTCCTCTGATTCGCTTTCTCCCGGAGGTCTTCCGATTCTTCGCCATCCACCGTAGTCTCTTTCTCTGCTTCCTCTTCATCCGCCTGGTCGTAGATCGCTGGAGCGCTCTCCGGTGTCTCGAAGCTTCGGTGTCTCAGGTACACTGCCAACGCGAAAATGACGATTGTGAGGCAGAGCGCCATCAGCATCATTGAATGCGGGATGTCAAACCCGGGTATGAATCCCTCGAAATCTCTGCGGAGCGGTGTCATCTCCAAGTTCTGTTTCGTCTCCCCATCCTTTGTGACATTTATGTTTGAGATCTCGACCGGTCGATATCCAGTCTTCTCATACCGGACCGTGTAGTTGCCAGGATCGAGGCCAGGCAGTCCGTAGGCCCCGTTGATATCCGTGGCAACCCCGGCACTCGGAGAGTCGATATCCACTATCGTCACGAGTACGTTCGTCAGCGGCATCCCAGTGTCGGCATCGACGACCACTCCGTAGATGAGGGCCCCTGGCAAACCCGTCAAGTTGATGTTCAGTTGAGTTGCACCACCTTCCGGTATCACCACGTCCGTAATTGTGATGGTCTCGTATCCCGGCGAGGATGCACTGACCGAATAAGTGCCAGCGGTCAGGTTCCAGATTTCGTAGTTGCCATCAGGACCGGAGAGGTTGACGGTCGACGTCCCAACGACAGATACATTGGCCCCGACCAGTAGACGGGTTCCCGATCTCACGACTCCGTACAGTCTGGTTGGTTTCTCGGTGAGGTTGAAATCGACGCCTGATGTCCCGTTGCCCCTGACTACAACAACATCTGCAATTGAAGTTGAGAGGAATCCTTCTCTCTCGGCGGTCAGCGTGTACGTGCCTTCGGGTACGTCCGGGAGATTGAAGCTCCCGTCACTCTCGCTCATGACGGTTTTCGTGAATGAGCCGATCTGGACTGAGATATTGGTATTGTTCAAGGGAGTGTGAAATTCAGCGTGGTACACATGGCCGGAAATCCAGCCGTTTTTCGACGTAAGGACGAAGTTCAGGAGTACGCTCCCGCCAAGTGGCACGACTATTTCTTGCGGGCTGGGTTCGTATCCAGAAGCGTTCGCTGTCACGGAATGGGTTCCTGCCGGGATGCCTTCGAGCTTGTACGCACCGCTGACAGGTGAGACGATTGTCGAGTACCCCAATGAGGCGATTGATACATTTGCCCCCTCTACTGGCACCATCGTTCCGCTAAACGAGGTCGTGACGGTTCCAAGGATCGAGCCGCCCCATATCTCCAGCGTGACATGTTCCGTCAGGTTCTCACTCACGTTCTGGAGCGTGCTATTGTCTCTGTAGCCGAGCATGCTGGCGCTGATTTGGTACGTGAGGCCATTCGTGACGTTGTCATCGGCGGGAAGCAGGCTCAGTGTAACGGACCCGTCGCTCCCTGTCTGATTCTGCCAGGAGATTCCGTTGCCAGTGGTTCTGACCGTGGCACCTACGATTGCCCTGCCTACCTCATCTGTCACATTGACGACTATGGTGCCTGAGGGCCAAGCCTGCATAGTGCGAGCTTTGAGGGTGGGCTCGGAACGCTCTCCAATCTGCAGAAAGCAAAAGGCGGTCGTCGTGAGCATCAGCAGAACGAGGATCGACGCCATCAACCTGTTGTCCGAAACGATGTTTCTGGCCATCTGTCATCCGCTATTCCTCATCAACTGCTCGTTCCCATAAATACGTTTGCCGATTTCGGACTTTCTCGGGTCCCTCTGAAAACGTCTTTATATTGACACTGAATAACGAAGCAGATTCGACGGTCAGGCAGTATGATTTCCAAGACTACTGAGAAGAGGACGACGGAAGAGGTTCTCTCCGTCATGCATCCGATCGTGTCAGAGTGGTTCAGGGGCAAGTTCGGAGAGGTGACCGAAGCCCAGGCCATGGCAGTCCCGCTCATACACGCCAGGAAGAATGTCCTAGTCTCATCGCCAACTGGCTCCGGCAAGACGTTGACAGCCTTCCTGTCGATCCTGAACGAGCTTATCCTACTCGCCGGTCAGAACATGCTTGAGAACAGAATCTACGCGGTCTACGTGTCTCCTTTGAAGGCCCTGGCCAATGATATCAACGAGAACCTGATAAGACCCCTGGAGGAGATATCTGCTCTCTTCAGGGCTAAGGGGCTCGCTCCTCCTGACGTGAAGGTTGCGGTTCGCACTGGCGACACTCTGCCCAGTGAGCGGCAGAAGCAGGCCAGGTCTCCACCGCACATCTTCATCACGACTCCGGAATCTCTCTCGCTCGTGCTCTCAACACCCGTTTTCAGCTCAAAGTTCGAAGGCGTCGACTACGTCATAGTTGACGAGGTCCACGAGGTCTGTGATTCGAAGCGAGGCGTCGCTCTATCGGTCGCAGTTGAAAGGCTCCAGAGCTTCTGTCGGAAGGAGTTCGTCCGGATCGGCCTCTCAGCCACCGTAGCTCCTTTGGAGCAGGTCGCTGAGTACCTCGGCGGCCTGCGAGACGGCACGCCTAGATCAGTCAGCATCGTCGAGGTGTTCGCTCAGCGCGATCTCGACCTACGAGTGCTCTGTCCCGCAAAGGACATGACGTCACTCTCATTCGAAGTCGTCAATTCGAAGATGTACGACATGCTGAAAGAGATGATCGATGAACACAAGACGACGCTGGTCTTCACGAATACGAGGAGCGGGGCGGAAAGCGTCGTATACAAGCTCAAAGAGCGCGGGCTCGAGAACATAGGCACTCATCACGGAAGCCTAAGCCGTGAGACCCGGATGGACGTCGAAGGAAACCTTCGGAACGGCCTGATGAAATCCGTCGTGTCATCCACGTCTCTCGAGCTTGGTATCGACATCGGTTCTATTGATCTGGTCGTGCAGATCGGTTCTCCCAAATCAGTTGCGAAGGGATTGCAGCGGGTGGGGAGAGCTGGGCATCAGTATGGCGGGACGTCGAAGGGTAGGATCGTGGTATTCGAGAGCGACGATCTGGTGGAGTGCGCGGTCCTCTGCCGAGCGGCTCACAGAAAGATGATAGACCGTGTCACAATCCCGAAGAACTCTCTCGACGTGCTGGCGCAGATGCTCGTCGGATTGTCCATCGAGCGCAAGTGGCAGGTGGACGAAGCGTTCGCTCTGATCCGCCGCTCATACTGCTACAAGGATTTGACGATGGCTCAGATGGAGAGCGTTTTGAGGTATCTCGGAGGCAAGGATGCTTACGAAGGGATCTACTCAAAGCTCTGGTACGACGAGAAGGAAAGGACCTTCGGCAGGAAGCGCGGCTCGCGCATGATCTACTACCTTAATCAGGGCACGATCCCCGAGGAGGCGGACTACAAAGTATACTCGGAGCGTGGCTCCCCGATAGGATCCCTCTCGGAGAAGTTCGTCGAGCGCCTATCTCAGGGCGACATATTCGTCCTGGGCGGACGCAGCTATGAATTCATCAAGTCCAAGGGGACGAAGGTGTTCGTGAAAAGTGCCAGTGGTAGAAAACCCACCGTGCCTTCGTGGACAGGGGAGATGTTGCCCAGAAGTTTCGACCTGTCCGTCGCCATCGGGCGTTTCCGGTCTGAGATGGAGGAGCGTTTGGGCAAGATGTCGGGTAATGAGATTGAGGCATGGCTAAGGGAAGGGTTCGACGTGGACGAAGGTTCGGCCACAACGATCCTGAACTACTTCCGAGAGCAGAAGATGGTCGCGAAGATACCAACGGATTCCAGGCTCCTGATAGAGGGCTATGTTGACGCCTCGGGAAACAAGAGCGCCATTTTTCATTTCCCGTTTGGGAGGCGTGTCAACGACGCGCTCAGTCGGGCGTATGCTTACGCACTCTCAGAGAAGCTGAAGTGCAATGTCACGGTGTCGGTGACCGACGATAGCTTCATGCTGACCGCGCCTCGGAGCTTCAGATTGGAGGACATCGGTGTCTTGCTCAAGGCCGAAGGCCTTGAGAAGATGCTGAGGAGCGCCGTCAGGGACTCCGAATTATTCGCCCAACGTTTCAGGCACACGGCGACCAGGAGCTTCATGGTCCTCAGGAACTACAAGGGGAGGGAAATGTCAGTTGCTCGCCAGCAGCTCCGCTCCAGCAGATTGCTCGATGCGCTTCATGAGCTCGAGGATTTTCCAGTGATGGTCGAGACATACGAGGAGATACTGACAGAGGTCATGGATCTCGAGCATGCCAAGGAAGTCCTGTCCAGCATCGAGAACGGTGAACGGCAGTTGGACTACCTTCCGTTCTCAGGCGTTCCCTCTCCGTTCGCCCACAACGTGATCCTTGTCGGAGTCTCGGACATAGTCCTGATGGAAGATCGGAGCATGCTCTTGAGAGAGCTTCATAGAAAAGTGCTCGCGCGCGCGCTTGGAGAGGAAGCGATAACGGAATACCAGTTCGAACCTGAGAGGGTTGAGGAATTCTTTGCCGCCAAGTTCCCGAGGATAGCTTCAAAGGAGAGCATACTCGAAGCGCTCAGGAAAGTGGGCCCGATGAACTTCTTCAGGGAGAAGGCAGAGAACATCTTCGCCCACTCCAAGGAATCCTTCGAGGAACTCCGCGCGCGGGCCGCTGAACTGTTGCACGAGGGCAAGGTCATGTCCATCTGGGCAGGCGAGGATGTATACGTCGCGGCTGAGGACTATTCTCTCTATGCAAGTCTGCATCAGAGAAAGTCCACGCACGGTTCTGTCGAAGATGCTGTTCTCGACGCAGTGTCCAGGTCGCGCAGAAGCCAGCGTGAATTGGCCGATCATTTGAAACTCCCGAAGGAAGAGGTCAGAGAGGTTCTGAGGCGCCTCGAGTCCGCGAACGAGATATTCCGATCGGATGTGAGAGGAGACGCCTACCTGTACTCCAAGGCGGTCTTCGAGCCAAGGCCTCGGAAGGATTGTCTACTTGCGGCCGTGGAACGGCATATCGCATATCATGCGCCGATAACGGTCGAGGACGTGGCGTACGAAGTCGGGATATCTGAGCCCGAGGCCGATGAGGCGCTTCGTGAATTGTGCTCGACCGAGGCGGCAGTTGCCGGAAGGTTCGTCGTCGGCGAGCAGCAGCAGTACATGCTGGCGAGGGACTACCTGCGTCTGAAATCCAAGGGCCAGCCCGTGTTCGATCGAGAGACGATCCGGTCGTACAGCGAGCGCAAACAGTTCGCAAAGGTGAACTCGATCGGAGAGTACTTCGGGAAGTTCGGTGAGGCTGGAATGATATACGATATCTTTCAGCGTGTCACTGACTTTGACAGGGAGGAGTTCGGGGAGCTAAGGAAGAAAGGCGAGATACTCCTTGGCAGATTCGTCCGGGGACGGTTGAGGTACGTCCTCTCCGAGGACGCTCCTTACTATTTGGGTGTCTATAGGCGCGATCCCCCCGACAAATACGAGGCCGAGCTTCTGAGGATTATCCGGAAGATGGGGTCGGGGACTTTCCTGAAAATTGCGGAAGTATCAGGTTTCCCCCCTGATGCGATGAGGGAGCATTTCGATTCCTTGGACAGGAAAGGGTATCTGCTCAGAGAATACGACGAGGCCGAATCTTGGAGCACCAGGAATGTGTACACGGTCTGCGAGATAGAACCAGAGACGGAAGGGCCCTACGCGCGTGTTCTGAAGCGCTATCTCAGAGGATTCGGGCCGGTCACCGTGATGCAGGCAGCAAGCTATCTCAATACTGATCCGGGCGATGCCGCGGTGCTCCTTGGGAAGATCGGCGCGAAGAGCATCACGGTCGGCCTCGAGAGGACCGAGATGTTCGTCCTCCCTGACGAGGTCCGATTTCTCGATGAGGCGCGCGGAAGGGACGACAAACTCAGAATCCTTTCTCTCTACGATTCATTCCTGAGCGACAAATGGACTGAGATAACTTCGCGTTTCGGTGAGGCCTGGATATATCCGCTGGTACGCGACGGGTGGATCGTGGGAATGATCGAGAAATGGCTTCTGGCAGGCTCGGTCGAGGTAAGGGACATTCAACTCGAAGAGCCAGAACTGCTAGGCCAGCTCGTAGATTCGATAGATGATATGATGCCGTTCTACAACTCCCTTGGCGTCGAGATAGTCCGAATCACCAGCGTGTTCGGCGCAGATGTCGAGCATCTTGACGCTGACGTGAAACAGGAGTTCCTCAGAAGGGGATACACGAAATCCAACGGAATGCTCGTCAAGGGCAATCTCGTGACACCGTGCTACGAGCGGAACGAAATCCTGGATGTCATCTTCTCCCTGCAGAACCTAGACGAAGGGTCGCAACTCCTTGACATGGCAGATGCGTTGGCGCTGTACGGCGGTCTCAGATCGAATGCGGAGGCTCTTCTGAGGGTGAGGAAGTTCGAATCCTTGCAGAGGCTGCACAAGCGGGGCGCCGTGGTGCGCGGACACCTAGTTCCCGATCGGGTCGGATACTGCAGGGCGGAAGAGGCCGGGCTCTATATGTCGGCCAGGCGTGGTGATCTCACGGCCGATGAGAAGCTTGTGCTCAGGATAGTCAAGGACCAGCAGCCAGTGAAACGTGACCGTCTGCTCGACCTCTCTCCGCTCGGGAGGGAAGACACCGTCGAAGCGATGAAGGCTCTCTACATTTCCTCAAGGACATATCTCGACTCCTCGCTAGCGTTCGTTTCTACGAAGAGACAGAGAACTTCCAGGGTGTCTGCATGGACCCAGATCGTGAAGCGCCTGTTCGACAACTACGGGATCATGACCGCGGAGTCTCTGGGAATGTTGCTCGGGCACGAGATTCCCATGCGCGAGATCAGGCGCACCCTGAGGGCACTCGAGGATGAGAAGCTGCTCGTGAAAGGTTTCCTGTTGAGGGGTTCGGGTGCGCTGCATTGGGCCAGCGTTCAGGCGTATTCCCTGCTCGGCAAGATCGCGTTCTCTCAGCATGTGGTGTTGTCTCCCGAGGACAACCTCACGCAGTTCTTGCGCGCGAGCTACCGCGACCTGCTGCCGGAGACGGGTCGCCATGCGATATTCCAAGACACGAGAGTGATCGGATCCTTCGAAGGCAAGATCAAAGCAGGCAGGTTCGAGGTTTTCGATCTCCAAGGAGATCCGACATGTCCTGAGATTGTGGGTGCGTATGTTCGTTCTCTTGGCCTCGCTCTGACGGATCGCGATGAGGGCAGGGTGTCCGACTGGGAGATAATGGACTTCTACCAGAGGACACACCCAGGGTTGGGCGACGAATGAGATTCGAGGAATCATAAAGTACGTCTGTCATCCATCCAGTGTCAATGGTGGACCTGTCGTTCCTCGCGAAGGAGCCATTGCCCGCGGCAGCGTTGATCATCGGGGGATTGTTGTCAATAGCTGTCGCCTTCTACGGACATAGGGACGACTCTCACTGGGACGAGGTAGGGACGTTTTTCGGCTTCATCCTCGGCGCTGTTATGTTTGTGATGGCGTTCGTGGTCGGGACTGAGGGGGCTGTTGATTGGTTCACGCTCGCTGTCATGGTCGTCCTCGCCTTGACCCTGTTCCTGAAACCGATGAGAGAGATACCATGGGCTGGTGTGCTGGGTGCGGTGGTTGGTGCGGCCGCGGCCTTGGCCGCATCGTTATTCCTGCCTTCGACAGTCTTCGGGATCGACGAATGGATCATCCTGCTTGTCATCTTCTTCGTCATCTGGGTGATAGTTCACGGGCTGCTCCACTTCCTGGAGGATGTGCTGACAATCGCGACAATGGTGCTCGATTGGAAGCCGACAATGGTGATCGTCGGCATCGTGGCAATGGCTGAAGGCGCCCTGGTGCTCATGGACAGGTCGATGATCTCATTCCTTTGAGAACAGGCAGGAGCCTCCGGGCGCGCGCAGTCTCTCGTTGTAGAATAGGTACTCCTGAGCATAGCCCGCATATTCCCCGAAACGCTCAGATGCGAACGTCCTGAGCTTCGAATAGGGTCCCTTCATGTGGTAGAGCCTCGCGAGCGCTCTCTCGATATGGACGTCGATTGGGAATGCCTCCAGCCTGCCGAATCCGAAGAGAGAGACACAGTCTGCAACTTTGTCCCCGACTCCTGGCAACTCCTTGAGTTCCTCCCTCAGCGAACTGAAGCTGAGCTTGCCAAGGCGGGAGACACTTTCGTCGTCTACGGTCTTGCAGAGCGAGTGTACGTACCCAGCCCGGTAGCCGAGGCCTAACCTGGCCATTTCAGTTCTTGAGACCTCCCTGAGTCTGTCGTGAGTCGGAAATGCTCTGATTCCATTCACGATCTCCTCACCATATCGCGATGAAAGCATCTCGATCATCTTCGCTATGCGGGGAATGTTAGCGTATGTCGCCAGGACGAAGCTGACCAGGCACTCCCACTCGTCCATCTTCACTATTCGCAGCCCCTTTACATACCTGATGCCAGGAGCCAACACGGTGTCTTTCGCAAGCTTCCTCTGGATTCCTGGAACATCGTCGGATGCCCTCAGGTGCTCCTGGACGAGCCTCCGGGCATGTCTGCCCCCAGGTCTTGCATCCACCTCTAGTATCGATCCCCGTTGCACCATTCTCACGAACTGATCTCCTAGAGGTCCCTCCCAAAGACCATCACCGAGCCTCCTCCATCGGAAGGTCTGACCGCAGCCAAGGGTCTGGTCGAGACTCAACGGAGCGATTTCTAGTTTGAACTTCATCTGGTCTTCATCCTTCGGGATCGCTATCTCTTGTACCCGATCTTCCGCAAGAAAGTCCTTCTATCCTCAGCATCGGTCGCGGTCTCGACACCTTTTGGTTTCTCGCCATCTATGACGCCCACGACTCCTCGGCCGCGTTCGTTCTCAGCGACGATCACATCCACCGGGTTGGACGTCGCGCAGAATATCGTGCACACCTCCTGGATTTCTTTGATCCTGTTGAGCACGTTGATCGGATAGGCATTCTCCAGTATCACAATGAAAGTGTGTCCCGCGCCAATCCTCAGCGCATTCTCCGAGGCCAATTTCCTCAGCTTATCGTCGTTGCCCTCGACTCTCACCAGACACGGTCCTGACGCCTCGCAGAACGCGATTCCGAACTTCGCTCCGGGCACGGTCCCAACAATAGCCTCGTACAAGTCCTCGACTGACTTGATGAAATGGGTCTGACCTATAATCACGTTCGCGCTTTCTGGAAAACTCACCCTGATGGACTTCAGTTCCATTCTTGCCCCCGGACGTTGTCAACAACGCTCAAATGGAAATAGGTTTCTCCTGTTCGAGGTCAGTCTGGCTCCGCGTTGCACGATATCATTATCATAAGGGAAATCAAAACGATTAACTATTTATCCAGGCATATCGTAGAGCGGAGCTAGTATCTCGAGGAGGTTCTGCTGATTGCCAGTTTCTAGCGGGGACAAACTTTGTCCGATCTGCGATTCTCCGCTCCAACCAGGTTCAAAGAAGTGCGGATTCTGCGGAACAGATCTCTCAATATTCGACATAGACATCGAGTCCCCCAAGAAGTTGCCCGAACCAGTCGCTCCCCAGCAGAAGGCTTCGCTGGAATCACGTGTCGACGAGGTACTGTCGAGGCCTGCGATCCAGGAGAGAACCGTGATCAGGGCGCCCCCTCCTGTCGTGTCTGTACAGCCACCGAAGATCGAACCGCCGAAGACAGAGCCAGTCCCTGAGGTCAAGAAGGCGGCCGAACCATCTGCGGAGCCGGAGCCTGAGCTGGCAGAGACCGTTGAGTACTTTGAGTGCCCCCAATGCGGCGCGACAGTTGAGACCGATGCGAACTCCTGCCCGAAGTGCGGAGTCCTCTTCGCTGAGGAAGGCGCCGAGATGTTCGAGTGCCCTGCATGCAATACGCTCGTCAACCTGGACGCGAAATCGTGTCCTGGTTGTGGAGCGATTTTCATTGAGCCGGAGGAGGCGGCGAAGCAGACCGCAGAACCTGCAATTGCCCAGAAGGATATCGAGCCTCCAATCGCTGAGGTGAAGATCCCTTCGAGGAAGCCGGAGAAAGCGCCTCCTGCGCCATCGAAGGAGGGAGATGAGAAGAAGGGATTCATGGGTTTCTTCAAGAGGAAGAAGGAACCAGAGCCCGCCCCGGAACCTGAAACGCCAGTAATGAAAGAGAGCGTTGTACGGGCGCCCGCAGCTCCTGCACCCTCATCTCAGAAGCCTGCTGAGCCTCGCGTTCGTGAGATCAAAGCCGCGGAGACGGCACCTGTTGTCCGACCTGCCCCATCACCAGCTGCGAAGGACAAAGGGAGGGACCTTGCCCGAATGGTTGCGGAGATGAAGCCGCTCCTAGCCCTCGCAAGAGAGAAAGAGGTGGACATTGGCGAGAGCAAGCAGCTGATAGATGATGCGGCGATTGCAGGAAGGGAGAGGCAGATCGATAGGGCCATAGATCTGGTTCAGAAGTCCAAGACTGTCCTCATGTCGAGGCTCGATTCCGACCTGAGTCAGTTAATCAGTAGACTCAACGACGAGACTAAGGTCGCGAGAGAATTCGGAGGGGATATCTCCAGGCCAACGACTTACATTCAAGAGGTTGCCCGCGCCAGGGCGGCGGGTGATGTTGAAGCGGCATACGTGTATGCCGAGAAGGTCTCGAAGGAACTCCTGCCCATCACTGGAAGATACAACGAGTTCAAGAAGAAGCTCGCGGATCTGAAGGATCTCGTAGTGGACTGCGAGGTCTTCATCGTTGACACGAAGGAGGCCCGGAGGCTGCTCGTGGACGCGACCCGGGCATTCGAACAGAAGGAGTTCGACAAGGTCGACTCGCACATCAAGGCCGCTACCGACAGCCTCTACAAGACGATCCCGGTCAGGCTGAACGATGAGATGAACAAGGCGAAGGAAGCGCTTCGAGATGCGAAGGTCAGGAATGTCAATATCGCACCGATGCTTACGACCCTGAAATCCTCAGTGAACATGATGAAGTCCGGGGATTATGCGCACGCGATCAAGGAGATGCGCGAGTTCAGAGAGATGATGAAGAAGGCGGCTTGAGGTTTTCTCGGAGCTGTTTCGGCCTGAAGCAAGTCAGGTCAAGTTGAGGACTTCCATCTCCCTTTCCAGGATTGATATCTCCTGGGGTTTCATCGTTTCTGGGCTCAGGGATACGGCCAGTATCGCTTTCGACTCCGAAATCTCATCAATCAGGCTTCTTACGAACCTCAGGACCGCTTCGAAGTTCGTGCTGCTGACTAGGTACTGTATTCCGTCCAAAACGACTATGCTCTTCTCCTCAGTTCCGATGAATTCCTGAATGGTGTGGACCAGCATCTCAAGCGAGGGCATGACCGTCTTCTCTTGGGAGCTCTCTTTGTCGGTCAACCAGAGTATCTCGGGCGAGACCTTGAATTCGTCCCGAATCCTGCGCGGGTTCATACGCGTGATGACCAAGCCAGCATATCCCTCGTCCATCTTCCTTCCGAGCAGAACATTGCTGTACATCGGGCGCTCTTCCTCCACCAGATAGCAGTGGCCAGGATCCGCCCTTACCTCCCTCATGATCTCTCTTCTGGTCTCATGCACGGGAGCAAGGGGTTTCAGGATATCTGATACAAGGTTGAGGTCTACGTCGAGCTTCATGATGGATGAGAACGCGACTATCTTGGTAAGAGTGCTTTCGAGCTCTCTCACATTCGAAGTCACCCTGTCCGCGATGTATGTGACTATCTCGTCGCTGAGTTTCAGGTTCTTTTCCTGTGCCTTCAGTTTGAGTATTTTCACTCTCGTGTCCATGTCTGGCGGCTGCAGGTCGGTCGTGAGCCCCATCATGATCCGCGAATTGAGCCTTTCGCTGAGGCCTGGGATCTGCGCCGGAAGCCTGTCGCTGGCGAACACCACCTGTTTCTTCGAATCGATCAGATACTCGATGACCTGTGCCATCTCTATCTGAGCGCCCTCGCTCGCTGCGAGGAATTGCATGTCATCTACTAGCAGCAGGTCCTGTCGCTTGAGGTCCTCCCTGATCTTCTGCCTGAGCTGCTCATCCTGCGACTGGCTCAGCGCCTCGACGAACCTGTCAGCAGGAACGTATGCGATCCTTGCATTCTTCATCTTGTCATTCACATGGTGTCCTATGGCAGACAACAGGTGCGTCTTGCCCAGGCCAGATCCGCCGAAGAGGAGTAGCGGGTTGTACGCCTTGCTCGGTGCATCTGCAACCGCCACAGCGGCCGCGACTGGGAATTTCGATCCCGGGCCGACGACGAAACTGTCGAAAGTCATCTCCTCCGGCAGCGGCTTCATGTAGGTTGGAGCCGGCACCCCCACTTGCTCGGCGCTGCACTTCGGGCACCTCCCGTCTGCGTCTATCGGTCCGTTACACCGAGGACACCGTCTCTCCGCTGCCTCCTCTGGAGCAGTCTGATATCGCAGTATCAGGTCGTAGACGTCGGCGGCCTTCTCGTCCTGCTTCTTCTTCTCCATCTCCTTCTTGATGGATTCCGCTTCGTTCTTTCGCTTCTGGATCTTTCGTTTGATCTTTTCCTGTAGGAACTCGACGTCCGATTCAATCTCCGCTATCTTCGTCCGGTCATCCAGCTTCGCCCTGATCTCCTCGATCTCCTTGTCGTGTCCCATCACTGGGAAGTTGTTGATAATGACCTCGAACTGCTTGAGCTTCTGCGCATCCTGCTCGAATGCCGATAGTTCATTGGTGAGCGCCTGCTGGCCTTTCTTGTGGGCCTCTTCGAGAGTCTCGACCTTGAACCCCTTCCTTCGCCAGAGCTCGATTATCTCCTTATGTGAGTCGACGGCCTCCTCTTCCTCTTCGGGGGTCTCTTTCTCGACCTCCTCGGCAGCTTCCTCCTTGGAGGGCTTCGCTGGCGGCGCAGCATCGGACAATCGTGCGTCTGGGAATCGCCTTTCGAACTCCTCTATTGGCACTCTGCTATGCAGCTCTATGTTCGAGATTTTGTCCTGAGAGTCCTCCAGTATGAATCTGAGAGATTTCTCACCAGTGTAGATCCTTCGCAGCTCTCTTGGTTTTGATTTCTCGAACTCGTAGACCGCCATGATCGGCGATCCCTGCTCCACAACAAGGTATCCGATGGAGCTCATGATTTCCTTCGCCAGGGTGACTCGGATGTATCCTGTGAAGCTGTACTGCTTCAGGTCTGCAAGGATTCCCTTCAAGGACTCGGGACCGCCTTTGGCGGTCCGAACGACGATTCCTTCGGGGATGCGCAGGTCTGTAACCATTTCGGGTGACCAGTGGAGAAATACCGTCGAACCCTTAAAAGCCTCTCGCCCTCTCCCCCCCGACTGGATGACGATGGCATGATCCACCAACTGTCAAAAACCTTAACTAGGAAAACCCACTACACAACAGCCTGCTTGCCACTGTAGCTCAGCGGTTGCGTCCTCCGAAAGGGGGATGCCGCGAGAGAGCGGCGGTTTCGTAAACCGCAGGCCGGGGGTTCAATACCCTCCAGTGGCTCCAATCACTTCCAGCAAATGATTTCTCCAGGCAATTCTAATAAACTACAGAAGCTATGGTCCTATCAATGATGGATGAATCGGTCGTCTATTCCCACACGATCATGTGTCCTCAGTGCGGGCTGCATTGTTCTGGCTACCTGCAGGCGGTCGGAGATGGAAAAGGCGTGACGAACTGCCCGCGATGTGGGGCGGTCATTACTCAGCCATTGCCCGCGCACTATGTGCCTCAGATTCCCCCCGTGGACTACAATTCGCCAGTCCATCCGCACGTCCACGTCAGTCACTACCCAGGCCTGTACAATCAGCCGAAGCATGCGCCTCGGTTGGATTTCGCGGACCTGGCGAGGGTGACGTATTCGCCCACGAAGGCCTTCGTCAACCTCTACCTGTCTACGAACCTGCAGAGGGCGTTGGCGTTGGTCGTCGTTTTCTCCATAGTTTCGGTGGTCGTGAGCATGCTCGTGACCGCAGACATGGGCGACATGTTCGGCTACACCACAGGCGACGCCATCGAGATGGGGTTGCAGGCTTCGGTGAACTTCATTGTCTCTCTCCTGGCATTTCTGATATATGGGCTGACTGCCTCACTGATATCGAGGAGCATTTTCGGAGGTAGGGGCGAACGAAGCACGACGATAACCCTCCTAGGATACTGCTATCCCTCGTATGTGCTCCTGAGCATCGTCATGCTGCTCGTATTCAACGTGGGTTTCGAAGGCCTGGATCTCAGCAGAATCCACGACTGGACCAACGCGGAGACGGACCAAGCCCTTGTGGCTGGCATGATACTCACGGTGATTGCGGTCGTGGGTCTTATCTGGTTGCTGCTGATCACGAGCAAGGCGATTAGCGTGTCGAACGACATCGCGACAGGCGAGGCCGTTCTCTCCTCCCTGCTCGCTGCTATAGCTGCGGGCGTTGTCTTCATAGTCGTCGGAATGGTGATGCAGCTCCCTATGGGCCTCTTCCTCTGATGGACGTCACTTCAGGAGGTCATCCACCATCTTCATCGCGCAGAAGTCGCCGCACATCGAGCAGACCTTGGGGCGGTGAGACCTCCTTTTCCTGCGATACTCTCTGGCCCTTTCCGGATCTACTGACAGTGAGAACATCTTGTCCCAATCGAAGGCCTTTCTCGCCTCGGACATCTTCAGGTCCCACGCACTCCCGCGTCCGTGCGCCAAGTCGGCTGCATGCGCCGCGATCCTGCTGGCGACCACGCCTTCTCTGACATCCTCGACCGTGGGGAGCGAAAGGTGCTCTGACGGCGTGACATAACAGAGGAAGTCTGCGCCGAAGTACGCGGCAAGGGCTCCGCCGATCGCACCCGTGATATGGTCGTACCCCGCTCCTACATCGCATACAAGTGGGCCTAGAACATAGAACGGTGCCCCCTTGCAGACCGCTTTCTCGATCCTCACATTCGCCTCTATCTGATTCAGCGGGACATGTCCCGGACCTTCAACCATGGCCTGCACGCCCGCCTCGCGCGCTCGGTCAACGAGTTTGCCAAGAACTATCAGCTCATGGATCTGTGGCACATCGCTCGCATCCGCAATGCTGCCAGGCCTCAATCCGTCGCCCAGGCTGAGAGCGAACTCGTGCTCCTTCGCCATCTCCAGAAGATAATCATAGTCCTCGTAGAGCGGGTTCTCCCGTCCGTTCCGATGCATCCAGGCGACCAGAAGAGCACCTCCCCGAGAAACCACGCCGGTGACACGCTTGTGCTTGACGAGCGAGGCGGCGGTCTGCTTCGTCACGCCGCAATGCACTGTCATGAAATCCACGCCATCACGAGCGTGCTGTTCGATGGTCCTGAAGAGGTCGTCGCTGGACATGTTCGCGGGCCCGCCCTTGCGAACTGTCTTGCAGATTGCCTCGTAGATTGGGACGGTCCCGATTGGCACTGAGCAGGCTTTCATGATTCTCTGCCTGATGTCTCGTATGTTACCGCCAGTGCTCAGGTCCATGATTGCGTCGGCGCCATACCGAATGGCCACCCTGCTCTTCTCGACCTCCTCATCCAGATCGATATAGTCAGGCGAAGTGCCGATGTTCGCGTTGATCTTGACTCTGAGCCCTTCCCCGATTGCGCAGGGCTTGAGATTCTTGTGCCTTGGATTCGAAGGAATTACCACTCTCCCAGCCTTGAAGAGTCTAGTGAGCTTGTCTGGCTCGATTCCCTCGATCTTCGAAAGCCCCTTCATTTCCTGTGGAAAAGACCTTTTGTTCTGGCTCTTCATCGGACTCTGGGTCACAGATAACCCCATCGGTATAAATCCTTTCATTGGCTGCGCTGCGGGTCTTCTCACCCAGACTCAATGGGTGGTGGGCTCACATGCTCTTCTCGGGTTTCGCAATTGTGCGCATCGCACCTCCTCCTCGGAGCCCGGCGTCAACCCCTCGGAAGCCCCATCGGCATGCGCCGACATTTCCTATGGAAATCCGAGCTGCAAATCGACAGTATGTTGCAGTGGAAACAAAGGGGGGTTTTTGCACGCAGCCAGATAGTATTCTAAAAGCATTTATATACGCGCAGTCCATTGATGAAAATGAAGGCCAAATAAAGCGCCGAAAATCGGATGGGATGCGCGAGGAAACGATTGACGTTTGAGCCTGCGTGATAGGGGCTGTAATCTCATGGAAGACACTGCGTATGATGCAGAAAAAATCCAAGTCCTAGAGGGTTTGGAAGCCGTTCGAAAGAGGCCGAGCATGTATATCGGCAGCACGGATTTTCACGGGCTTCACCACCTGGTGTATGAGGTCGTTGACAACAGCATCGACGAGGCGATGGCTGGCTATTGCACGACGATCACGGTCGTCCTCAACGACGATGGCAGTGTTACGGTGGAGGACGATGGTAGGGGCATCCCCATAGGCATGCACGGGAAGTACAAGCAGGAGACCCTGGAACTCGTTCTTACGAAGCTCCACTCGGGTGGCAAGTTCGACAGGAAGGCGTACAAAGTTTCTGGCGGTCTGCACGGTGTCGGCCTCAGCGTTGTGAACGCCCTCTCTGAGTGGCTCGAGGTCAGGATCAAGAGAAAAGGCAAGATTCACTTCCAGAGATACGAGAGGGGCGTGCCGGCAGGCCCCATCAAGGTTGATGGGGATACGGAGGGTACTGGCACCATCGTTCGGTTCAAGCCGGACGCTCAGATCTTCGAGACCACGGAGTTGAACTATGAGACTCTCTCAGGGAGGATGCGTGAGTTCGCCTTCCTGAACAAAGGCCTCAAGGTATCGATCTCCGAGCAGAAAACGAGCCAGTCGAACACCTACAAGTTCGACGGCGGCATCGTCGAGTATGTTCAGTTCATCAATAGGAGCAAGGCATGCCTTCACGAGAAACCCGTTTACATCTTCGTCGAGAGAGAAGGGCTCTCCGTCGAGATGGGCATGCAGTACACAGACAGCTACTCGGAGAACATCCACTCCTTCGCCAACAACATCAACACGATCGAGGGGGGCACACACCTGGTTGGCTTCAGAGCCGCTCTCACGAGGACCATCAACGACTATGCCAAGAAGTACGGTTACCTGAAGGGCAACGGGGAAGGCCTGAGCGGGGAGGATGTGAGGGAAGGCTTGACAGCGATTCTGAGCGTGAAGCTGCCCGAACCGCAGTTCGAAGGCCAAACGAAGACGAAGCTGGGCAACAGCGATGTCAGAGGCCTGGTCGAGTCTGCGGTGAGCGAGAAGCTGTTCGAGTACCTCGATGAGAATCCGAAGGTGGCTCAGGCCTGCATAAGCAAGGCCATACTTGCGTCTCAAGCCCGAGAGGCTGCGCGCAAGGCGAGGGAGCTCACCCGCAGGAAGGGCCTCCTGGATGTGGGGAACCTCCCAGGCAAACTGTCGGACTGCACCGAGAAAGATCCGACCAAGTGCGAGCTGTTCCTCGTCGAAGGCGATTCCGCAGGCGGAAGCGCGAAACAGGCCAGGGACAGGTCGTTCCAGGCCATCCTACCGCTCAGAGGCAAGATACTGAACGTCGAGAAGGCGAGGCTAGACAAGATGCTCAAGAACGCCGAGATACGGACGATAATAACCGCCCTCGGGACCGGCATCGAATCCGAGCTGGATATCGAGAAGGCTAGGTATCATAGGGTCTGCATAATGACAGATGGTGATGTCGACGGCGCCCACATACGCACCCTTCTTCTGACGTTCTTCTTCCGATACATGCGCCAGATGATCGACCGCGGCTACATCTACATCGCGCAGCCACCTCTGTACAGGCTCAAGAAGGGCAAGACGGAGAAATACGTCTACAGCGACAAGGAGCTCGCTGAGCTAGTCCAGGAGGTCGGCGAGGGCGCTGACATCCAGAGGTACAAGGGCCTGGGTGAGATGAACCCAGATCAGCTCCGCGTCACGACCATGGACATGAAGTCCAGGGTCCTCAAGCGCGTCACGGTCGAGGACGCAGTGGAGGCGGACGAGCTGTTCACGATCCTCATGGGCGATGCCGTGGAGCCGCGCAGGCTGTTCATCCACGACCATGCGAAAGAAGTGGAGTTCTTGGATGTGTAGGTGAGTGCAGATGGACGACGTCGTGCAGGAACAGCAACAGATCGCATTGAGGTTGATCCAGAGGCCGATCGAGACCGAGATGAAGAAGTCCTATATCGACTACGCCATGAGCGTCATCGTCGGGAGAGCGTTGCCCGACGTCAGCGACGGGCTCAAGCCGGTCCACCGTAGAATCCTCTTCGCCATGAACGAGATGGGCCTGGCGCACAACAAAGGCCACAAGAAGGCTGCGAGGGTCGTGGGCGAAGTCCTTGGCAAGTTCCATCCTCACGGCGACATCGCGATATACGACACGCTCGTCCGCATGGCCCAGGGGTTCTCCCTGCGCTACCCGCTCATCGACGGCCAAGGCAACTTCGGCAGTGTCGACGGGGACTCCGCGGCGGCGATGAGGTACACCGAGTGCAGATTGTCCGCGATAGCCGCTGAGATGCTGAGGGATGTCGACGAGGAGACGGTCGACTTCGCCCCGAACTTCGACGGCACGCTCAAGGAGCCTCTTGTCCTCTCGGCGAAGCTTCCGAACCTGCTGGTGAACGGCTCTCAGGGCATCGCGGTCGGAATGGCCACGAACATCCCACCTCACAACCTGAACGAGATCGTGGACGCGGTCTCCCTGATGATCGACAGGCAGATCAAAGGCCTGGACACCGAACTCAGGGATCTCATGGATATCGTGAAAGGGCCGGACTTCCCGACTGGTGGCGTCATCTACGGAGCCCAGGGGATAGTCGAGGCGTACGCTTCAGGCAAAGGGCGCATCCGGGTGAGGGCCAGGTACACGATCGAGCACGACGAGGATACTGGCAGGGCAGTCTTGATTTTTACAGAGATACCCTACATGGTCAACAAGTCGAAGCTCCTGGAGGAAATCGCGGAGATGGTCAAGTCGAAGGCCATCGAGGGCATCTCCGATCTCAGGGACGAGTCCGACAAGGAGGGCATGAGGATTGTCATCGAGCTGAAGAGGGACGCGATCGAGGAGATCGTCCTGAACCAGCTGTTCGCGCACTCACAGCTTCAGACTACTTTTGGGATCAACAACCTGGCGCTCGTGAACAACCAGCCCAGGGTCCTGTCGCTGAAGGAGATGCTGGACTACTACATCGAACACAGGTTCGACGTGGTCAAGAGAAGGACCGAGCACAGGCTGAGGGAGGCCGAGAAACGCGCGCACATACTCGCTGGCCTGATGATAGCTCTCGACCACCTCGACGAAGTCATCAAGATCATAAGAAAGGCCAAGACGAGGGAGGAAGCGCGGAACGGCCTCATGGCGAAGTACCTTCTGTCGGAGGAGCAGACCAAGGCCATTCTCGAAATGCAGCTCCAGAGGCTCACAGGCATGGAGATGCAGGCCGTAAGAGACGAGGCGGACGCAACCAAGAAACTCATCGACGAGTTCAGGTCCATCCTCAAGGACGAGAAGAGGATACTGGGCATCATCAAGTCGGAAGCGGTCGCGATCAAGGAGCAGTTCGGAGACCCCCGCAGGACCACGATCGAGGCGAACGCGATAGACATGGACATCGAGGACCTCATACCCGTCGAGGACGTCGTCGTGATGGTGAGCCAGACAGGTTACATCAAACGCTTGCCGCTCGACACATACGAGTCACAGAAGAGAGGTGGAATAGGCCTCGTGGGCATGGAAACCAAGGAGGAGGACTACGTCGTAGACCTGTTCGTCACGTGCTCCCACGACTATGTTATGTATATCACGAACAGAGGCCGCGTGTACTGGCTCAAGGCGTACAAGATACCGGTCGGCGGAAGGCACGCCAAGGGCAAGCCGGTCGTGAACCTGCTGGAGCACCTCGAGGAGGGCGAGAAGGTGGTCAACACGATACCCGTGAAGCTGTTCACCGATGACACATACCTCGTGTTTGCCACCAAGAAGGGCACCATCAAGAAGACGCGGCTCTCGGCGTACTCTCATGTGAGGACGAGCGGGATCATCGCCATCAAGTTGGACGATGATGACGAGGTCGTGGATACATCGATCACCGACGGCACCAAGGAGATCATACTCGCAACGACCAAAGGTCTTGCCGCGAGGTTCGTCGAGACCGATGTCAGGCCGACTGGCCGCGCGACCTACGGCGTCAGGGGCATCAGGCTTACGAAGGGCGACGATGTCGTCAGCATGGCGATTGTGGAGCCAAAGGACCAGCTGCTCACGGTCTGCGAGAAAGGCTTCGGCAAGCGCTCTCTCGTTGAAGACTACAGGAAGATACGCAGAGGGGGCAAAGGCGTCATCACAATCAAGACAGGTGGAAGGAACGGCGATGTCATCTGCGCCATGAAGGTCACGGACGACGAGGAGCTCATAGTCACCAGCGTCAAGGGCATGGTCATCAGGATGCCGGTGAAGGGCATCAGCATCATCGGACGCGCCACCATGGGCGTCACGCTCATGAAGCTGAAGGAGCGGGACAAAGTGACGGCGGTCGCACGACTCATCAGGAGCTCAGATGAGGAGCGGGTCGTCGAGGCGGGAAGGACACTGACCAGCTGCCAATCGCCCAACGGCGATGTCGTCGAAGAGGACCGCGAGGACAAGGAAGAGTCAGAGGATCCCGAAGAGGATCCCGAGGACGACAAGGAATAGGCCAGGAATCCGACTGACTGGCCGCGATTTCAGGATTGATAACGACTCGCAAAGGTTTAATAGACCTCAACCCATTGAAAAGTGCAGGCGCCCAAACAGCGTCCCCCTTCAGGAGGTCTCAGTCTTGTTCAAGGATTCCATACCAGGCTTAGAAAAGGTCTTCAAGAGCGATATCGACAGGCCGAAGGTCATACTAGTCACCGGTCCTCCGGGCTCGATGAAGACCACATTCTGCTACTCGCTGATGTCCAACTATCTCAAGGACAAGAACGAGTTCGGGCTCTACACCACGCTAGAGGAGTCGGTTGACAGCCACCTGAAGAACATGGATAGCATCGGCGCGAAGCTCTCGATGAAGATGCAGATATCCGACCTCACGGACCTAAGGGAGATTGACCAGATCGACGAGGTCATCGGTCAGGAGGCGCAGACGGACTACGCACTCTTCATCGAGAAGATGATACAACGCTTCAGGAAGACACACGGCGACAAGTTCTCGATATTCGTGCTCGATTCGCTTGGAGCATTGTACTCGCTGATGGAGAACGTCTCGGACATGCGCAAGAAGATGTTCTACTTCTTCAAGATGCTTAGGGACAACAATCTGACCTGCTACATCATAATGGAGCGATCTCTATCAGGAGAGTCACAGCTCCTCGGCAACGAGGGATTCCTCGCTGATGGAATACTCATGCTCGGCCTCGACAGACAGCGCGGGAAGCTGATGAGGTTCCTGCAGGTCGAGAAGATGAGGGCCGTGGAACACAGCATGGAGAGGCACGCTATCGAAGTGGGCAAGAATGGCATCCAGGTGCTCGGGCCGCTGCTCACGGCCCCATGAGCAAAACTTTGTAGTAGTCCGCAGACTATATGTGTGCCCAGACAATCCCGTGCTCGCGCTACCAGAGCAACAAACCCCCCGAAAAGGGATGAATGATGGCGGAAGACCAATCAATCGAAGCGATAATCGAGCAGGCCGTCAAGAGGCTCAAGACACAAGAGGCCGAGGCGAGAAAGAAGGAGCTCGAGCTGAAGGTCGAGCGCGAGGCGGTCCAGAAGCAGAAGTCCGAACTTGACGCACTCGAGCAGAGGCTGCGCGAGAAAGAGGACGCGATTAGGGTCAAGGAATCAACATACGATCAGCGTGCTGGGGAACTCAAGACACGCGAGGCTTCCATACAGGAGCGCGCGAACCAGGTCGAGGCCAGGGCCGCAGAGATATCGAAGATCGAAGCAGGTGCCAAGGCTGCGATGAACAGCGCCGAGGCGAGAGAGAAGGACGCGTCCGACCGTCTGAAAGAAGTCGACGGTTACCAGGCCGATGTCGCTGAGAAACGCAAGAAACTCATCGACAGGGAAGAGATGCTGAAGCGGTCCGAAGAGGAGATTCAACGGATCCTCGAGCAGATGACATCGAGGAGGGACGCGCTCGTCGCGAGGGAACGCGCGCTCGCGGAGGAAGAGGTATCTCTGAGGCACGACAGGGACAAGCTCTCCGAGGACGCCCGAAAGCTCCTAGACAGGCAGAAGGACATGATCTCGAAGGGCGTGGCCACGCCAAGGACCGAAGCGGAGGGCGAAGCGACCGCTTCGTTGAGCGAGGATGAGATGTTCTGCCCTGGCTGCCGGACTGTCATAAGCAAAGATGCTATCATGTGCTACGCCTGCGGTCAGAAGATCAGAGATGAGGACATGGGCGAATCGGAGAAGGCCGAAGAGCAGGCAGCATCTGATGAGGAGATCCCGTGCCCCAACTGCAGGACCATGGTGAGCACCGACGCCCTGATATGCTACGCCTGCGGCGTGAACATCAAGGACGCCTTGGCGAAGCTCGAGACGAAGATCGAATCGGGTGACGCGGAGAAGCAGGGCGGACTTCGGAGACCGCAGATTTTCGTCAAGAAGATTATGAGGAAGAAAGCGACTTAGCCAGATGGCTGAGAAACCCCTTCTTCTCAATGAGAATGCGGTAAATACATTTTTATATGGATGAACTGCTTACTTCTTCCGCAGTACCCAGATACACTGGGTGGGTGAACTTATGAAAGGCAAAGCTGACAAGCTCGTTGCCAATAGAACTCTGAGTGCATTGGTCGTGTTGTGTGTTGTGTTGTCCGCATTCGCGGGCTTCATGTTCTTGGTCAAGCCGAGCTCGACCAAGGCCGCTTCTCTTGGCGATCTGAACATCGTCGGAACGAGATACACAATAGAGAATATCTTCCAACCGGTGGACGGCAACGTCACGATCGGTGCAGGCGGAGAGCTATTCCTCAAGGATGCTACCCTCGCAATAGTCAGCGTCAGCATCGATGCTCCTTATCACGAGCATTTCATTAAAGTTACAGCCGACGGAAAACTCACACTGGAGCATTCAACGATCACAACATATCTCGACCAGCTCACATCTTGGCCGTTCCTAATCCTGACTGTCACCGGGGCCAATGCGGTGATGACTGCGACAGCAGGCTCGGTTCTGATGTTCCCGGGTAGTCTTGTCATCAGCACCGGTGCGCAAGTATCACTGCATGAGACGACCGTCACGGCCCAGCCGAATGACATGATCGTCCAGTACTATGCTGGCTCTGATCCCGCCAAGGCGGATAGTGCCAATGACGGCCCCAGCATTACCTTGAGCGGCAGTTCCAAACTCTCGATATTCGATTCGTCGATTGAATACCTGCCCGAGTTTCCCGTTGCTGGCACCGCAGCGGGTAATCTAGTGCTGAGCGGCAACTCCAACTTCCTATCTGTCAACAGCTACGTTGGAGTTGACTATGTTCCGGCTAGCCCGAGCACACACAACTTCTTGTCACTGACCAATTCCCACGCTTTCCTCTATGGGACCGTTTTCGAAACGTATACAGGCTCTCCTGCTGGCAGAGCGGACCCAATTGTTGTTCAGACATCTACTTCCAACGCTACAGTGTATAGATGGCTGAACGTCACGGTGGGAGACGAATACGGTGTTCCAATCTCGAATGCAAAGATAAAGGCAGTATACACTGGATCCGGCGCCTCGGGTCTGCAGGGACAGATTGCGAAGTACTACACTGCCAGCGGCGTGACTAATGAGCCACCTGCAGAGGTACTCGACTATCTTGGCGTTACTGCCGCCAACTTCAATGTGACGAAATCCGACGGAAAAGCTGTTGTGCCGTACATGAGCGACATAATCACGTTCGATGGCACGACCGGAACGGTCTCTCAGTTTGTCGGCTCGTACTTGATGAATGGCAGCGCGACGATCGGGTCGGATATATCCAGCTCTGAATCCTCGTTTGCATTCCCTGCGCCATATCCTGCTATGAGTTCGGCCGACCGATACTACTCCCAAACGGTGAGAATCGAAGGGGTGTCTGCTCAGAGCCCGGATTCGTCTAGATGGCTTGTGGTTCCTTTGTCACCTGGGGAACTATCTCTCGAAATCGCCAACATGACCTTCTACCACTCTGGCGATGTGATTGTCGCCGCGGATGGGACGCTGAGATTCTACAATGCTGAATTCCAGATGATACAGACTTCGCCAAATCAGAGAACAATCTACGTAGACAACACAACTGGACACCCAGCGATGCTTGTCTTCGAGAGGTCAAGAATGGTCAGCTCCCTCCCAATCAACATCACTGTCCAGGGACACGCTGTCCTCAAGATCATGAACAGTACTCTCGAAGGAGTCAACATCATCGCCCGCGAGAACTCCAAGGTCATACTCATCAATGCGACCATGGACGGCAAGCTATCGACTGCGTGGGACGCAGGAGCCGAGGTGATCGTCAAGGATTCCACTCTGGTTCAGGCTCCGCTCTTGTCGGGCGAGAGCAGAGGACATTTCACCAACTCGAGCATTCCATCCGTGGCAGTTGAGGGGAACGCGTTGGCCTACATCTACAGATGGATACATGTGACGGTCCTCGACGCTGCTGGGAAACCGCTTCCGGGTGCTACTGTGACCGCTCACTCGTATCCAGTTTGGATCCCAGGGATTCAAAACGTGTCAGCGGTGTCTAGTGAAGCGTCTGACTCCTTGGGCGTCGCGAAGGTGAACTCGCTCTCGTCGATCCTCACCTCTGCTGGTCCGCCATATCGCTATGTGGGCAACTACATGGTGAGCGCTAGATACTTGACCTATTGGTCCACTGCAAACATATCCGTGGGAGTTCTACCGTACTCTGAACCGCTCTTGAAGAATGCGACCTATGCGACCATGTCGATAACCGGGACGAGTCCGAATCTTGTGCTTCCGAGCCTGACCGTCCATCAGACCTGGGCGCCTCCGTATCCCGTCTGGGCGACTCTGACAACTTCGAGGCTCGGGAATCAGAACCCGTTGCCAGGGGAGAATGTCACAGTTCACGCCACGATATACAACGACGGTGTCTCATACGCATACAATGTGCGGGTCAACTTCTATGATCACGAGGTCAATTCGAGTACTCCTGATGAGTCGCGCCTCTTCGGGACCGTTGTCATCTCCATGATCAGACCCGGAGATCACGCTGATGTTCAGGTCTATTGGACCGCAGCTGGCATAGTGTCTCCGAGTGAACACACGCTGATCGTCAAAGTGGATCCGGATAACACGGTGATGGAGATCGATGACCCGGCCGTTACGCTTGGTTACGGCTTCTTGACTGTTCAGAGCCTTCCGGACCTCTATGTGTTCGCGGGATCAGCGGGCGCTCGCGAGATAACCTGCTCGGCGACTAGCATTGTCGTGAACTCTACAGTCACCCTTTCTGCCAGGGTCCACAACCTCGGCACTCTGTCGGTGTCTAGCATTCCGGTGGATTTCTACGATGACAGTACGCTCATCGACAGTACGACGGTTTCCGTGTCCGCAGGAGGCCAGGGACAGGCCTCGGTGTTTTGGACGCCTACGATGCCCGCACCGTCCCATACGATTCGAGTGGAGGTGAATCCATCGAGGAGCCTTGTTGAATTGGACTACTCTAACAACGTGGCATCTGTGGCGTTCGAGGTCCTCGATTACCCGGACCTTGACCTGTCCGCGATGTCAGTCACGCCTTCAGGCGCCGCTCCTGGTGGCGACACCGTTGTCGTTACAGCTACTTTGAAGAATCTGGAAAGGGCACCTGTGTCGAGCCCGTCAGGTGTGCTCTGGGTTGACTACGCCTCCCAGAGGATAGCCGTTCAGTGGAGCGTAGCCGGGGCGACACTGACCGACATCAGCGGCAGTGTCCAGATCAGTGCAATGTTCACAGCTCCGATTCTGACTGTCAGGACGGACGCTACGCTGACACTGATAGCCAACCCTGATCACACTCCTGTCGAGAAGACATATGCCAACAACGTGCTCTCAACAACAATAGCCTTCTTGGACGTGAGGCCAGACCTATCGGTTGTAGTATCGGATACCGTCAAGGACATCTATGTTCAGAAGGGCACTCAGAACGTGACAGGTGAGATGTTCGGTCGTGCGTTGACCGTCAACGTCATCATCCACAACCTGGGCGGCAGCAATGCGACCAGCGTGGATGTGCACGTAGGAGTGCGCAACGTGGCGAACACCTACAACCACACTCTGCTGAGGAACTCGAACTACAATGTGTCGTACAATGCGACGGCCAACACGCTTAGGATCGCCGTCCCGTGGACGCTGAACCTGACTGCTGCAGGGGGTGCGTATGAGATATGGGCCTGGGTCGACGAACTGAATGTGATTGCGGAACCAGATGAGACCAACAACTTCGCTTACCTGAACTTCACAGTGCTGCCACTTGCCGCTCTTGTGAACATCATCACCGATGCGGCCGAGTACAAGGCCGGTGACATGATGGTGATAAGCGCCACTGTAGTGTACATTGGGACGAGCGATCCAGTCAAGGGCCTTCCCGGTGTCGTGTTCTGGCTCATAGACTCAACTACGAAGCAAGTTGTTGCGAACTCAAACAGCTCGGCGCAGACTACTGACCCAGATGGATCCATCATCGTCCTGCTGAGGATACCTCCCAGTCTTTCCACCGGCTCGTACCAGGTGCGCGCGGTCATAGGCACGCAGACCTACGACAGCGTAGACACAGTCCATGTCAGTTCTGGAGTGGAGGGCGGCCTGTTCCCGCTGTGGGTCTGGATATTGATTTTCGTGGCCGTTGTGGGTGTGGTCTTGGGCTTCTTCGTGTACACCTACATATACGGGTTGGGCAAGCTGGTCGAGTGCGGCGAGTGCGGCGCGTTCATACCCGCTGCTAGCAAGAGATGCCCGAAGTGTGGAGTCGAGTTCGAGGCAGGTACTATGAAGTGCTCGGAGTGCGGCGCATGGATACCTGCTGAGTCGGCGGAGTGCCCGAACTGTGGTGTGAAATTCGTCGGCGAGGCCGAGGAGGAAGCGGACTACATGGAACGCATGAGGAAGGAGTACGACGACATGGTCTCCAAGTACCGCGAGCTCGCCAAGCCGGAGCTGGGCAAGAAGTACAGCGAGAAGGCGTTCGAAGCCTGGTGGATGGCACAGCCCGGATATATCGCCTTCGAGGACTGGCTCGCCAAAGAAGAGGAGAAGAAGAAGGAAGGCCCAATCCCGTGCCCGGTCTGCGGCACGCTGAACCCGAAGGAGGCCACCGTGTGTCACAAGTGCGGCACCGTGTTCGGAGCTGCAAAGGGAGCCCCGGCCGAGAAGAAAGGCCCGCCGCCATCAGCTCCGCCAGCAGAGGAAGAAGTCCCGCCAGCGGAGGAGAAGCCAGCTCAGGCAGGGATGGCGCCCCCAGTCGTAGCCCCGAGGATGGTCATCAGAAGGCCGATCGACCGCAAGGTCGTACCCAAGAAGATCATCAAGACGCCTTTGGGCACCGAGGAGAAAGGGAGCGAAGAGAAGGAAGAAAACAACCAGTAGACCCTCCTCAAACCCCAGAAAACCATTTTCCATGTTTTCCATTTCTCTCTCTGAGTGGCATCCCCCACCTTCATTCGGAGAGTAGAATACGGAGGATTGCCATGCGTGAACCTCGTGGGGAAACGCATGCAAAGAAACCAAGTTGTCAGAACCATGCTTGACCATAAGTCAGTGAGGAAGTACCTGCGGAAGGCGCCGTCCGATGGGGTCATTGGAACGGTCGTCAGGGCAGGCCAGCAGGCACCGTTTGCGTCGCAGATGTACAGCATCCTATTGTCGAGGAACGCTTCACGGAATCCTTTCAGAGCCCCGCTTCTCTTCACGATATGCGTCGACTCGCACAAGTTCGAGACGATCATGGCGAGGAGAGGGTGGAAAATGATTACGAATGACTTGACGCTCTTGTTCTTCGGGATCGAAGATGCTTCTTTGATGGCCGAGAACATGGTCGTGGCCGGCAGGAGCCTGGGTCTGGGGAGTTGCTTCCTGGGATTCGCGATGTACCAGGCGGACAAGATCGCCAAGCAGTACGAGCTGCCAAAGAGGGTCTTCCCGCTCGTGCAGCTGGCGATGGGCTACCCTGCCGAGGACCCGCCGCCCAGGCCGCGGTATCCGACGGAATTCACCCTATTCGAGGACAGGTATCCTGAGCTGAGTGATGATATGATTACGAGGGCCATGGATCAGATGGATGAAGGCTACCTCGCGCAAGACTACTATCGCAGGAACAAGGCGAAGATCAGGCTGGAGAGAGGTCGCAGAGAAACATACAGCTACGGCTCCTATAGCTGGACGGAACACATTTGCAGGAAATGGGGTCAGTGGCATCCAAGATCGACGGAGCTGGTGAAGCAGCTGGGGCTCCGTGGCTTCAAGATCAGGTGATCTTGGCTCAGGTCAGGATGCTGCTGCCGAACGAGCGAAGATGATACGAGGGGTCAGCGGTCTCAGATCTTCTCCGCGCCCTCGGCCAGCTTCGCCCGGACCTCTCTCATGACCTTCTCGGGGTCCTTGTAGTAGGCCGAGATGATCGTGGCGACCCTGCGATGGCTGTCCATGCCGATCTTCTTCATGTACTCGAGGATGTCCACGCGCCTCTTGATCTCCCTCTCCATCTCCCTGGGAGACCAGTTCCTGGCCATCCTGACCTTCTCGTACACGTAGCTGTGACCGCTGTAGTTGAAAGTGTCATCGGCGGGGTTCCATGTGTATACCGAGTTGGTGATAAGCTCGTTCGTCTCGGGGTCGATGCCGACGATCTCCGTAAGCGACTTCACGCGTCTGGTCATCTTCGTGCCCACCTTGACCTGCGCCTGGAGCAACACCACGTTGAGCGCAGTTATCAGTGCCCTGGGCAGGTTGATCGGGTCGTTCTCCATCCTGTGGACCATGGCTTGGACGTCCTCTGCGTGGAATGTCGAATAGCATGTCTTCCCCGTGGCCATGGCTTGGAACACGACATACGCTTCCTTGCCTCTGACCTCACCAACCATCAAATACTGGGGTCTCTGCCTCATGGCGGATGTGAGCAGGTCGAACATGTCGATCTCGCCTGCGGCTCGGCCAGTGTAGGCGTTCTTCCCACCGAACCCTTCTCTTGTGAGGCCTGGAACCCAGTTCTCGTGGGGCAGGTTGAGCTCCCTGGTGTCTTCTATCGAGACAATCTTCATTTGCGGAGGTATGAACAGAAGCACGGCGTTGAGAGTGGTGGTCTTCCCACTGGCAGTACCACCGCACACCAGCATGGACTGGCCGTGTTCGATCGAGAGCCAGAGGTACGCCATCATCTCCGTGCTCATCGTCTTGAACTTGAGCAGGTCCAAAGGCGTGAAGGGGTTCTCCTTGAACCGCCTGATGGTGAAGGAGGAGCCTCTCTTTGTCACATGCTTGCCGAGGGTGGCCTGCAACCTCGAGCCGTCCGGGATGGTCGCGTCGAGCATCGGGCTCGCGACCGAGATGTGCTTGCCGCATTTCTGCGCCAGCCACACGACATATCCATCCAGCTCGGGCTCTTTGTCGAATCTGAGGTTGGACCTGATCGATCCGTACTTCCTGTGATAGATGTAGAATGGCACTCCTACGCCATCGCAGGAGCAGTCCTCGACGTTAGGGTCGATCATCATCACGTTGATGACGCCATAGCCCACGAAATCCCTGAGGACATAGTACAGTATCTTCTCCTTCGAAATCGGGTGGAGCGTGATGCCAAGCTGGACCATCAGCCGCTCGACTATGTGTCTCAGGGTCTTCTCCTTCTCATCAGCCTTGCTCTCGGTCATCCTCTCGACGGAGGCGATGAGCGTCTCTTTGAGGAGTGAAAGCACATCCTTCTCATCTTCCCCGAGCTTCGGCTCGATGACCTCGTAGAGGTACTCGTTGGTCTTGTTGTCGTACTTGATCCTGACATACGTGTAGTTCTGCTTTATAGGGAGCAATTCGACTTCATCGATGTTGGGCTCGGATATCTTCGGGATATCGGTGATCCTCGACATGTCCATGCCGGACTCGCTCTTCGAGAGCGTGACGAGCATCGGCTTGGGCTTCAGCTTGAGAAGGAAGTTGT
>Ga0315289_10000114_pt1 | contig 125424 bp, 120 predicted proteins | sample YL17G11_40_MG_FD_203452 | JGI IMG/M metagenome (GOLD analysis project Ga0315289, IMG submission 203452) | Sediment microbial communities from Yellowstone Lake, YNP, Wyoming, USA - YL17G11_40 | ecosystem: Environmental > Aquatic > Freshwater > Lake > Sediment | place: USA: Wyoming | collected... | reverse complement strand
CTCCTTCTACATGCACGGCATCACCACGGGCTGCGGCGCCAACCCGCTCACCTACTGCCCGGAGAACCCGGTGACCCGCGCCGCGATGGCGGTCTTCATCCTCAGAGCAATCGAAGGACCCACCTACACGCCGCCGGCTGCCCATGGCTACTTCGACGACCTGCCTGTGGCAGGCAAGGAGTGGATGGAGCCCTGGGTGGACGAGTTCTATGACCGGGGCATCACCACCGGTTGCGGCACGAGTCCGCTGCGCTATTGCCCGGAGAACCCGGTGACGCGCGCGGCCATGGCCGTGTTCCTGCTTCGGGCAATGGAGGGAGCCGCCTACGCACCAGGGCACACCCATCACTACTTCTCCGACCTGCCTGTGGCAGGCAAGGAGTGGATGGAGCCCTATGTGGACGAGTTCTACGACAGGGGCATCACCACCGGCTGCGGCGCGGCCCCGCTGACCTACTGCCCGGAGAACCCCGTCACGCGCGCGGCGATGGCCGTGTTCATCGGCCGGGCATACAATCTATACCCGTAACGCGACCCTGTGACAGCAGTGCGACGCGCAGCGCGGAGTGCGCGCTGCGCGTTCCTTGTTGAGGGCGAAGGCCGCCGCGACGGGCGCGAACGGAGATGGCGACCGTACCAATAGACGGCTGGGGCTCCAGTATTGTGCGACAGGGGCGACCTCGAGGTCGCCCCTTTGATTCGCGCTGTGGAGTCCCATGTTGCAATCTACCCGGTTTCCGGGTTGCAGACGCGGCGCACGGCCGCGCGTGTTCAGCAGCCTCAGTGCGACGACGGATGCACGACGATACCCGCTGCAGTCCATCCCAGGGTCGAGACATCGCGCGGCGCAATGATCGTGACACGTGAATCCACTGCCAGCTCCGCCGCCAGTCCGGGCGGGAGGATTTTGGTGTCGGCTGTGAGAGCGAATGTGTAGGAGCTTCCATCGGTCGCCAGGATGGTGATGCTCGATCCGGCCGCGTAGGCCGTCACTGTGCCGACGCGGTGCGCCAGGGTCGGTTGCCCCGGGATGGCCATGACCGAGCGTGCCACCATGTTGTTGTTGGCATCGGCAATGGCCTGCACCGCCACGTGCATTCCCACCAGCAGCGTCTCACCTTGCGCGTTTGGGCCGGGGACGCGGATCTTCGTATCGGGCGTCAGACCCAGTGTGACGGACGAGCCGTCCGCGAGGGTCAGTGTCAGGCTGGTTGCGTCCAAGGCGCTGAGCGTGCCGCGATAAATCGTCGGCTTGCCGTGCAGGCCCTGTAAGGGCGCGCCCGGCGTGCCGCCCGGGGCGCGTGGGCCGATTGCAGGTTCACCAGCCATGGCCCGGGTCGTCACCAAAGTGAGGCTGAGCACCAACGAAACCAAAGCGCCCAGCAGCATCGTCTTCTTCATGGGATCTTCCTTTCCATTCCGGTAACGCTGCGGCGAGGAGGAAGTTCCCGCCGGCCGGATGATCTCCTCCACTGCCGCGCGGGGTTCCCCGCCCCGATGGATGCGTTACGGCTGATACGTCACGACCAGATCGACGTACGCCTCGGCGCCGGAGGCATTGCTGGCAACAACTTCGATCAGGTTGACGCCTTCCTCGAGCGTGACCGTCGTCTCGAAGGAGCCGTCGCTTCCGGCGATCAGGATCTCATCATTGACTGTGACCACCGCGTCGGGCGAGGAGGTGCCGGCAACCTGGATCTGCGCCTCGTTGACCACCGCTTCGTCCTGCGGTGAGAGCACCTGCAGCGCGACCGGCTCGACGGTTGCAGGTGCATCGGCGGCGGCGGCCGTGGGTGTGCTCAGCGCATGCCTGGGCTTGCATTCGGCGCGGAAGTAGGCCCATTCCTCGCACTCGCTCTCATCCGGGAAGATGCACACGCCGACCTGCCCGCCATCGGCGCCTGTCCTGATCTCCAGCCTGCCTCCGTTCGCCTCACAGAACACGGAGGCCGGGTTGGCTATGCCGGCTTGCGATGTCGCCTCGCCGGGCGTGGGGGTTTGCGTCGGCCCACAGGCCGTTACGGCGAACAGGAACAACATGAGCATTGGTATGGTTCGGTTCATTCTTCATCCAAGTATAGCATTCCTGGTCGCCCTGACGGCTCGCTTGCCATACAGGATAACGAAGAGGCCGCTGGTGCGTTATGATGACGCTCAGGCGGCACAATGCGCCGCGATCCGCCCATTCATCCTCACCAGGATAATCTCATGGAGATCAACTATCGCCCGGCCCGCCTCGAGGATCTGCCTGCATGCATCGATGTGTTCCAGGAGTCGTTCAGCGACATGCTGAAGCGGCACAACCTTCCCTTGCCGCAAGTGCTCGGGGCGGCGCGCCGGCTGGAGGTGTTCGAGCACTGCTTTTCCACGGGGATCTTTCATGTCGCCGAGGCGCGGGGGCGGATCATCGCCTTTGCCGCCGCCATCCTGCGCGACCACCTGTGGTTCCTTTCGGCCTTCTGGGCGCGGCCCCGATCGCAGCAGAGTCACGTCGGGATGCAGCTGCTGCGCGGGGTATGGGAGGCGGGCAAGCAGAGCGGCGCGACCACGTTTTTCGTGTGGTCATCCATCGATCTGCCCGCCATGGCGGCATACATGAAGCTGGGCATGCTGCCCGGCTCGCAGATGCTGGTGTTTGAAGGCGCGCCACAACTCAAGGCCGATGCGGCCGCGGGGTACACGGCGGAGCCACTGCGCAGGTCCGCCGCCATGAAGCTGGATGAGCTCGTCCTGGGAGTCCGCCGAGGGGTGGATCACGAAGTGTTCATCCGCGCGGCCTGGCAGGGCCGGCAGGTGCTGCGCGACGGCGAGGTCGTCGGGTACTACTACGTGCACGAGGGCATCATCAGCCCCGCGGCCTGGGCGGATCGGCGGCACGCCTGCGCGCTGCTCACACTGGCCTGCCGTGAGGCCTCTGCGGATGGGGCGCAGGTCCTGATGATGGTCCCGGGCATGAACCATGACACCATCCGGTTCGGCTTCGATTCCGGGCTGCGCCTGGTGAAATTCGAGCATCTATTCATGTCGGCCTCGTTCGGGCGGCTCGAGCAGTATCTGCCTTCCGGCGCGCCGCTGTTCTGAGGCGCGGCGGCACCGGGCAGAGGCACGATTTGGCAGGCTTGATTCGGACGTGAAATCGTATTCTCGCCCGGGTGGCTATATCGGCAATCCAGGAATGATCCGACCCTTTACCTTGTGCTTGTAATCCAGGTAGCGCTGTCCAAGTACGCGTTCCAGACTCGCTTCTTCGACAAGAGTGATCAGCAGATAAGCAGCCCACCATATGGGTATCAAGGCGACACCGATGATGGAACGAAACATGATCGCAAACCCAAGTGAGAATAGTATGTCCGTGAGGTAGATGGGATTTCTGACCACACCATAGATGCCATTGGTCTTGAGAGCCATTGTGGTATCCGGTGCGGTCCGCCAATTGATCGATAAAGCCGGAACACCAAAGGTCATTGCGACTGCCAGGACTACTGCGCCGATAATCCAATTCCACACGCCCATCTCGAAACGAGGCTGGGGGCAGAAGGGCAAGACCATTATGATACGGGAAAGATCGCATATCATAATGGTGGCAACCCCTAGAAGGGCATTTTGGCCCAGCTTTGTTCCGCTGACCATGGCAATGCCCACAAGAAGTCCAAAGATGCCAACAAAAGCCCAGAAGAAAGGATTTGTGAGAACGAACATATAATCCTCCCGGCAGCTGTCCTTCAGTGCAGTCGAACTCGTGCATACCCATTCCGGCCGTTGTCCGCTCATCAGAAGTCAGCATGATCAGGCCCCGGCGCCGGAAGACCAATGCACAGCCAGTCTCCTCTGTTTGCAGTGCCCCCGGCACTAGTGCACCGGCGGACGAAAATCGACGCCCTTCTTCACCGCCGCATCCATTTCCTCGGGCGTGAGCAGCGGCACCCCCTGGATGCGGAAAGTCCCGCTGACGTTGCCGGCCATCATCACCGCGGTGGCAGTCACATTGTCGGGCAGGTTGACGATGATGTAGAAGTCTTCCCCGCTGAATGAGAAGTAGAATGCTTCGAGCGAGCCGCCGGCGCTCCCCAGTGCCTGCTTGGCGGCCTCAATGCGTTTGGCCCCGCCCTCGGCCATCAGCCCTTTGAAGCCCTCCGGGGTGTAGGATCCGTGGAACAGATACTTCTGCATTTCACACCTCCTCCGATGACCCGTGCCCGATCGGTGTGCCATGATGCTGCGCTGATCGACCATAATCATTATAGCCACCTGTGCCGCTGCGCAACTCGCCAGTGTCCGAAGCGCAACATGGCGCTGTCCGCCGAGACACCAACAGGCGCAACAGGCACTGCGATATCCGCCAACAGCTTGCGTGTTTGGAAGGGAAGACGACAGAGGTATCCATGTCCGGAAAACGCTTCAAGCCTCTCCGCAAGTTCAACCGTGCCATTCTGAATCCAATATCGAGAGCACTTATTGCGGGGCGGTTTTCGTTTTGTTCCCTCCTCTACCACATCGGTAGACGCTCGGGCAAGGAATATGCCGCGCCCGTCATGGCTGTAATCAAGGATGGTCACATCTACATTCCCTTGACCTATGGACCAGATACCGATTGGTTTCTCAATGTGCAGGCCGCCAGTTCTTGCCGGGTCAAGATCAAAGGGAAGGTCTATTCTGCCAGCAACCCCCAACAGGTGGATGCAACAGGAGCCGCTGCAGCGTTTCCAAACAACTCCCGGGCACGAATCAAGCTGAATCAATTCCTTCGATTGACCATCGAAGCGGATTCCTGAGTGATTCCCTTGCCATGGCGCGCCTACGCGCGCGGGATGGGATGCAGAGGCAGGAATGATCGTTCCAGAGAGCGAGGGGGAAGAGAACGGTCTTGCATGAGGGCGCCGTCCTCGAGGTGCCTTTGCCATGACATATGACACGTGACCCCGGAGGACGGAAATCTGTATACTGTGAACAACCGATCCATTCCGTGTTCTTGATCTGAAGCCGCTCGGCCTTTTATTTGCGAGAGGAGTCCGATCCTGTCCAATCCCTGGACGTGCACATTGAGGAGCAAGAAATGCATCTGATGGATCAAAAGATACTTGGGGTCGTCATTCTGGTCCTGTTGGCGGTCCTGGTCGTTGTCAAGTTGAAGGCCACGGGCTCCATCGTGGAGAAGCCAAAGGGCGGCCTTCTCCTTCAGCTGGTCAATATCTTCAACCTGTTCTTCCTGCTGGTCGTCAATCCCGTGGCTGCAATATTGCTGCTGACCCGCAGCCTGGAAGCCATCGATGTCACCCACGTGAGCATCGAGGCACCCGCGCGGTTGATGTTGATCGAGATCATCGGACTCTTGCTTTACGTGCTGGGATTCGCCCTGATGACGTGGGCGTTGATCCAGTTGGGGCGCAACTATCAGCTGGGAGGAGCCGCCCCTCGATCTGAAGACCATATGATCGCAGCTGGGCCGTACATGCTAATCAGGCACCCCATGTATACGGCCGCGTTAAGCATATCCCTTGGGCTTGCCTGTCTGATCCAGTCCTGGGCTTTCTTTGCCGTGTTTTGCATCTATCTGGTCTTGATCCTGCTGCTGATCCCTGCGGAGGAACAGGAATTGCAGAAAGCCTATGGCGCGCAATATGCCGCCTACCAGAAGAGAACCGGCAAGCTGATCCCCTTCGTCTACTGACCCATCCACACAACTGCCGCATCAGGAGGATTAGTCAATGAGAGTCTTGACCGTGTATGCTCATCCGAATCCGAAGTCATTCTGCCACGCCGTTCTCCGGGAGTTCACCAGGGGATTGCAGGATGCGGGTCACACCAGTGAAGTGGTGGACCTGTACGCCATTCGATTTGATCCGGTCTTTCGCATGGATGATTTTGCCGGCTATGTGCATGAGAGCATGCCGCTGAGTCTGCTGAGACAGATGGGCCTGAAGCAGCACGTGCTGGAGGGCGCGGGAGGTCCTATCCAGAGGTTGGTGGCGGGCTTGTGGCTGCGCAACAAGGATCCCAAGACCATCGCGCGGTTCATCCACAACCACCGGCCCAAAGATGCGATCGACCAGTGGGAGAAAGTGAAGAATGCCCAGGGCCTGGCCTTCATTGCACCCGTGTTCTGGCTGCATTTTCCCGCCATCCTCAAGGGGTGGTTCGAACGGGTCTTCGCCTACGGGGATGCCTATGCCTTGACCGCCGAGGGCTGGTCAGGCAAGGCGAAGGGCAGGATTCCGCTGCTTCAGCACGAGAAGGCTCTGGTCATCAGCACCACGCTGTTCAGTGAAAAGGACTATAAGGCGACCTGGGAGGTGCCCATGACCCGCATCATCGACGACTGGGGGCTGAGGTATCCCGGGATCAAGAAAGTGGAACACGTCTACTTATATGGCGTATCGATGTCGAACGAGGCCACCAGACGGAAATACCTGGAGAGAGCCTACAAACTGGGCAAGGAGTTCTAGCAGTCGTAAGGATCACGGTTAGCGACAATTGCCACAGAGGGTGCACAATATTACGCCCCTGCCGGGAGGATGGCAGAGGAGGTTGAAACACATGGACATCAGGTATCGGGCTGCCGCGGTCGCGCTCGTGTGCCTGTTGGCTTTCACGGCCTGCACGGCCGTTCCGACAAAGCCCCCGGGCCTGGCGACGATCACTGCTGCGTTCGATATGGGCGCGGGAGGAGCGGGCTTCGCCTCGACGATCTATGCCCAGGAAGTGAACACGGGCAAGACGTTCCACACATTCATGTCGGCCGGTTCGCATGGACAGGTGGTATTGCCCACCTCGCCGCCGGTGACGTTCACGGTCGAGGCGCCGGGGACGTATATCTTCTACGCGGTGTTGATCAACGAGGACAGCTACCATTTCGGCGCGACCGGCTGCAAATCCAGCGTCGCGTGTGCAACAGACGATCTGGTGGCGCTGGATGTAGTTCCGGGCGGGTCCTACGAGGTATACATCGCCGACCAATCTGCTCTCATCCCGCCGACCGGCGTGCCGGTGATCGTGCCGTGGCATAAGTGAGCTGGTGCATCTGGTGAAGGTCCATTTTCTTGACGGCTTCACCTGCAGCGCCTGCGGTTCTTGCAGCGCAGGCTGAAACCAATTGCTTTTGGGAGGGAATCCATGACAACTACTGTGGCAATCATCGGCGCTATGGGATGGTTGGTGCTGACGTTCGGGGCGGCTGCGTTGGGGGCGCGATCCCGGCCGGATGAATGGCACCGCCGGCTGAAGAAGCCGTCGTGGAACCCGCCGAACTGGATCTTCGCGCCAGTCTGGACGCTTCTCTATCTGCTGATGGCGGCAGCCGCGTGGCTGGTCTGGCGGAGATACGGTTTCGGGGACGCGGCCGTGGCGCTGGGCCTGTTTGTCCTTCAATTGGCCTTGAACTCAGCGTGGACGTGGCTATTATTCGGCCGGCATGCGATACGCGGCGCCTTCATTGATATCCTGGTGTTGTGGGTGATGATCCTGACCACGCTCATCCTCTTCTGGAGCCTGGAGCCGCTGGCGGGAATCCTGCTGCTGCCGTATCTGGCGTGGGTCTCATTTGCGACGGCCTTGAACGGGACGATATGGAGAATGAATCGGGAGGGGGCATAGAGGGTTTGGCGAGAGGGAAAGCGCGACGACAAGGATCCAATGGGCGACCCCATGCGTCGCTCGAGTACGACATGATGCGCTGGCAACAGTGCAGTCGTCTGGAAGCGATTGTGGGGTGACCGCCTGGGCCCCAGTTGGGCGGCTTAAGCATTCCGTGTGGAGGGCCTCATGAAATCCAGAGGTGAAACCCAATTCCTCACGTTTCCCGGCTTTGCTGCAGGGCTTTATTGCAGGCTGACCCGGACCCGCCCGCTACAGCAGCAATACCATGAGATCGCTGCCTATCTGACGGGGCAGGTCCATAGCGGGCGCATGCTCGACGTTGGAACGGGCCCGGGCTGGCTGCTCCTCGAAGTCCATAAGCTGAATCCTGAATTGCGGTTGTACGGCCTGGACATCTCGAAGGCGATGATCGGACTGGCCCAAAAGAATCTGGTCGGAGTGAGGACCGATCTGAAGATGGCAAACGTCTGCGCCACGGGGTATGAAGCTGACTTCTTCGACGCGGTGGTCTGCACCGGGAGCTTCTATCTGTGGGACCGGCCTGAGCAGGGATTGGAAGAGATATTTCGGATCCTCAAGCCAGGCTGCAGCGCTCACCTGTTCGAGACAAACCGGGACTATGACCGGAACGCGTACAGAAAAGGCCTGAAGGCGAACCTGAAGCGGGAAGGGTTGGCGATGCGGCTGTTCGGACCACTTCTGCTAGCCAAAGCCCTGCCGATGGCATATCGACGTGACGAGGTGGAGACGATCGTGGGGCGGACGAGCTTTGCGGGCAGATGTCGAATCGAGAATGTCGCGCTGGCCGGGCTTCCGATATGGATGCATATCCAACTGACCAAATGAGAATGGCGCCCAGAGGGACGTTACTCTACGATAGAATCCCCAAACCAGGGTTGGCGGTGCCCCCTTACGGAGCCTGCGGCAAGCGGCCGGCTGTTGGGCTGCAGGATCTCATTGAGGTCACCCCTGACCGGCTGATCTTCTGGAAAACGGAGGGAGACGCGGGGTGAAACCAAAGATCGATGAAACCCGATTCGGTTCGATCACTGTTGCCGGAGTGAAGTACGGACACGATGTCGTCATCCCGTTGAGCGGCAAAGTCGAGAAGCGCAAGAAGCTATCCAAGGAGCTCTTTGGGACTGCTCACATCATCTCGCAGGCCGAAGCCGAATCTGTCTATGAAGAGGGAGCGAATTGGATCCTCATCGGGACCGGACAATCCGGCAAGGCAAGGCTTTCTCCTGAAGCCGCCGTCTTTTTCCAAAGCAAGAGGTGTCCGGTCAAGCTGCTGCCCACCCCGGAGGCCATCCGCTGCTGGAACGAGGCGGAAGATGCGGTGATCGGCCTGTTCCATGTGACCTGCTAGGACCAGCTGTATGTCAATCCGCCAGCGTGCCCGCACGGGCGCAGCAGGGTGCGTCGGAATCAACGCGTCAGATTGCCTATCGAATGGAATAGCTCTTCAACAGCACTTGACCACGCGCCTTACCCGCTCAGGCGGAGCCGGGCTGCCTCAGGTTCGCTGAAAGCTACTTTGAGACGCCCGCACCTTTGATTTGTCGCCTGGTCGGCCCAACCGGGTGCCAGCGCCGGTTTGCCGGCCGTTTATGATTTGAGTACCCGTACACCAACGGGCTCGCTTTTGCCTTTCAATTCAAGTTGCCTCTGCTCTAGATTCCCGATGTCCAGTCCTGCGGCCGCATAAGCCGCGTCACTGACCAGGGCTTCGCCTGCACCTGCCTGGGACGCCAGGCGGGCAGTGATATTTACATTATCGCCCAAGGCCGTGACATCTTTCGCACTTCCTTCGGCGCCGCTGACAGTTCCCACATAGGCTACACCTGTATGCACACCAATACCTATCGGCAGTGCGTGACCGGCCGCCTGGTTGAATTTCACGACTTGCAGCATTTCCTGAGCCGCCTGGACTGCTGCGCCGGCATGGTTCTTCCCGGCAAACAATGGAAAATACAACCCAATGACCTCATCGCCCACAAACTTGTCGATGAATGCATCGGTTTTGATGAGCACGTCAGTCGACTGCTTGTAGAACCGATTCATGAGGCGACTAAAATCCGCGGCCCGCATGCCTTCGGCCAGCGCCGTTGAACCGCGTATGTCCGCGAAGAGCATGGAGATTTCCAGTTCAGTACCACCCGGGTACTTGTCGCAGAATTCCATTCAGAAATCACAGAAGCGGGGGTTGTGGATGAACTGGCCTCTGCCTGTCAGACGCGCATACCAGGCTCCGATTCCATCAAAAGGAGCGTTGCAGTTCTTACAGCGCCGCTGTGCAGGGAATATTCCGTAGCGTTTCCGGTCTTTTGCCCAACTGAACTGACCATCCAAGAGTGCGTGCCATACTTCGTCTGCGGTTGGCTCTGCAGGCATCGGTGATCTCCTTCCCAGAATAGCGAATCCTCGGCGGATGATGAACGCGGGCTACCCAGAGCCTGCACGCCCGCCACTTGATTGCTTTTGGACGCCCGGCAGATGAGATCTCAGCTTGGCGTGATAGATCGTGAGCCTGTAAGCCGAGTTTTAGGGTTGGGTTAGTCTACTCTCTTCCACCCCCTGTGTCACGTACCATATGTCATGAAAACCTGGAACTCGTGAGTATTCGGGCATCAATACGTACGGTGCAATTCGCATCTGGAGTTGTGCCAGAAAGCACATACGGCTTGGCGATCAGGGCATTTCATGATGCGTCGGAATCAACACGTCCGGTTCCATTTGAGTTTGTGCTGTACCTATAGTAGTATTTTAATCATTGACCGCCCATAAGCTATTAGACTGCGAAACGGCGGGCAAACGCCTGGTTAGCCCACTCGCCCCATGAAACGTCGAAAGAAGGTGTTTCAATATGGAATTCAATAACTACGATACCATTGCTGATCTATACGACATCTATATGCCCGCAACTTCCGATATCGATTTTTTCATCAAGGAAACAAGAAAGTCGTCTGGGGAAGTCTTGGAGTTGATGTCTGGCACCGGCAGAGTATCGATTCCACTCATTGAGGCGGGCGTGCAGCTTACCTGCGTAGACCTCTCCGCAGAATCGAACGCAATCCTTGAAAACAAGCTTCATAAAATGGGGTTGAAAGCGGATATTTACCAAATGGATGTTTGTGATCTCGAACTTAAAAAGAGGTTCGATGTGATCATCATTCCATATTACTCATTTGCTCACATCACTTCACCAGATGCCCAACGAAAAGCACTTACCCGAATCCGGCAACACTTATTGCCTGGCGGCACATTCATTTGCACTCTACAGAATCCCGAATTGCGACAAAGGGAAGTTGATGGTCAATTACAGTATTACAAAAGGTATCCATTGCCTGACACACGGGGAGCACTGCTTCTTTGGTCAGTGGAAAATCTAAATGAGGATGACAATCAGGTTGTGGAAATAATGCAATTCTATGAGGAATACGACGCCAAAGGCGTTCTAAAATCAAAGCGTCTCTTGGAAGTCCATTTCCGCCTCTCACGCAAGGATGAATTTGAAGAACTTGCCAAAGCCGCAGGATTTCATGTAAGGGGGTTGTATGGAGATTATTCCTATTCCGAATTCAACGATAATAGTCGTTTCATGATTTGGCTCATGGAGAACGCACGCTAACACAACATGCAGCGGACGGCTGGGTAGAGTCGCGCAATGATGCGCCTACGCGTGAGGCGCGTGCGATGGGGGGTGGGGATGCCTGAGGCCGCCCCGAGGCGATGCTGATGAGAGAACGGGCGGTCATTGACCGCCCGTTCTCTTTAGTTTGCCGCGTCCATGGAGCAGCGAAAGCCGACGTTGTGGCGTGAGTAGTCCGGTGGATCTCCACCGCGATTGGCGCTGCGGATAAGGTTGGGTAGATCCAGCCACGAGCCGCCGTGCGGGACGACGGTCTCGCCGGTCGTTGGTCCGGTCGGGTCGACCTGCGGATCCGCCGTGTAGTATCCATACCAATCCGCCACCCACTCCCTCACGTTGCCTGCCATGTCCAGTGCCCCGATCCAGCTGGCCCCGGATGGATAGCTGCCCACCGGCGCCGTCTCTGCGTAGCCATCGTCAACAGCCGGATCATTCCTGCCGCCAACGCAGTTTGCATCACAATAGTTCAGGCGAGTGCCGTCGAAGTCGTCCCCCCATGGAAAGAGCCGGCTTTCCGGACCCCTGGCCGCATATTCCCATTGTGCTTCGGTCGGCAGGCGGGCTCCCGCCCAACGGCAGTAGTCGCCGGCTTGACCCCGGGTGATCCACGTGACAGGATGTTCGGAGTATTCGGGATCTCCGTGATGGCTGGAACCGAAGAAAGGGCTCACATCCGCCGGCGGTGTGCAGGCGCCTGCTTGCTCACATTTCTGATACTGTCCGTCCGTGACCTCGGTCCTGTCGATCCAGAAGCCCTTCAGCGCGACAAGATGGGCCGGCGATTCGTCCCCAAAGGAGGAAGCCTGGCAGATGGCACTCGCATCCTTGCCGAAGTACTGCTTGCACAGCCAGCGCGCATAGGCGGTCTCTTCATAGTCGCTGCCCATCTTGAATTCCCCCGCAGGGACGTAAACCATGCTCATCCCGTCGCTGGCCCGCACCCGAGCATCCCCAAGCGAGGGACTGGCGGTTGGGGTCGGTTCGGTTTCCGGCGCGGTTTCCTGGCTGCCACTGGGTGAGCATCCCTGGACGCCAAGGACCAGACACATCAAGATGAGTGTGCATGTCTTTTGATGCTTCATCTCATGCACAGCGGCCTCATCACATCCCAAATTGCCGTGTCGTGCGCCGGAAGATTCGTGATGGCCTGCCAATTGATTTCCAATTGATGCTTAAGGAGGACTTTCAGGCCGTTATCCTCGGTGCCGATCTCGGGAATCTGATACTTGGCCCGGACATCAATCAGGATAGGCCTTATGTCAGGCTGAGTGGGCAGCAATTTGCCGAAAAAGCGCGTTTCTAGCATAGAGTACTCCCTGCGCGTGTTATGTCGATTATAGCGGAACGTTTTTCGGTATGGACGGTGATGATGGCCATCAAAGCGCATGATAGAATCTTCTTATGGAATACATCGCTAGGCGGGAAAAGGTATGTGTGAAGATATGCGATAATTCAGAGGCAGACGATGTTTTCAATAATCAATACTGGATGACAAGGTTGAGGCGGTCAAGAAGGATTAGTTATGAAATATCGTACGATAGCGTGAAGGTGGGCTGGATTCAGTGCGCAGACCCTTTCGGAACAAAGCTAGCTAAACCCCTACAAGTATTTGATATAAACGAGACCGTTGAGCTGTGTCGTGGCTATTTTTATGATGAGGCCCCAGGCAACATTGAATCCTGTGCAATTGCGAAAGTATTGCGGCTAATACCCAATCAGTGGTATATTAATTATGCGAAAGTAAAGAGAGTAGCTCTTGTATATCAAGATATTGATGTCGGCCAAAAGGGAATTGTTTACAAGGCCCTAGGGTTTGTGCCGTATGCAAAGTGTCTTAGAGCAAGACATTACTCTGAGCCAAAGCGCGGCAATAGTAAGGGGCAGAAGATCCTGTGGGCAAGAGCATTAAGTCCTGTTAGTGGCCAGCACTACAAGGTCAGTATGCCTAAGAGCGAATTCACTTTCGTGCGAGAAGGCGATAAAGATGGATAGCATATATCTTTGTTTCTATGGGGACGGTCCGCTTTTCGATAACACATATCTTTCGGTAGCTTACCCGTCTGGATATAGCTATATTAGACCCTTTAGATATCGTGATCAATGGCTACAACCTCAATTGCTAAAGGAAATGAAGAAAGTCGAAAGTCGCGAGAAGCTAGTTGGGCAAAAGGCCATTCTTTCAATGCGGTTCTTGGCAAAGAAATACCAGTGGTTGATATTACCGATAAGGGAAGCTCGGATAACCCACATTGACTACAGACCTAATAATCACTCGGTCTATTTCACCTTGGGCCCCATGGTAGATTTTAGGAAACTCGCTAAGTTAATTCAGGGCTGTGTTGAAATACCGAAGTTCGAGCGAGAGGGATTGAGCGGTGGCGAACTATTCCTGCGTTCTTCTGTAGAGGGGCCCGTTGAGGTGCTTGCGGACAATGTCGAGGAAGATTATGCATGGAGTACCTACAGCGATAAGATTGCAAAGGATCAAACAGTGCCAGTACACGAGAGTGCCAGAAAAAGCATGTTCATGCGGCTCTCGAGAATCAATAGTAAGAAGACAGTAAACATTGAGCAAATCTATGAAAGTATTTCGATGGGTAATATCTATGGTCCTGTTCTTGAAGAGGGCGGCAGCTACGAAATTGAACTACTTCATCGAGTGCCTTCTTTGATCGGATTAAACAAGACGATGGAGCATCTTCCCATAGATTACAAGGCGCAAACTGGAAACATTGAATTGAGTAGATCAGAGGACGATTATGGATCGAATTATCAGACACATACGATAATCGCGACAGCCAAGCAGAGGTCGGGCGCAATTGAGGAATTAGTAATAAAGCCAAGAGATTATACGGTAACTAAGAATAGCAAAATACTTGCTTACGTCGATAAATTGCAGGTCGAACTGAAGATAAAGTTTTCATTTTGGTACCGACTACGTACACAATTTGTGCCGTTCATCGTGTTGGTGCTCGCCTTGCTTCTTTTGAATGTTATTGGTGAACAAAATGGCGGCATCGAGACTATTACAGGCAAGGGAATTCTATCGATAATCATTTCTGTTGTAATAATATACGCAAAGGAAAGAATCTAGGTTGATAAATCGAATCTGCTGACGATATCAGACAATTTGGCATAGCAGAGCAATAAAACGCCCTTGAATAAGAAGGGCGTATTTGGTGTCTTAGGATATGTCTATGACGAAGGGTATTAGACGCGTTGAATCCAGCGCAGCATGGCGCATTGGATTCAATCCGGCAGATGCCACTTGGATCGGTGCTATAGTATTAGTCGGATCTGGATCTTAGGCCGTCTGCAGAGAATGATGCGGTGGCCGCCTAACCTCTAGTTGGGCGCCCAGCCTTCCTGGAGAGTGCATTGTGGTTACATGGATGGAATTTGCGCAGGCTGATCCCGCACTGGCTGAAGCAGGCTCAAATCAACTGTTTCAATATGGCGTTGGTCTGGCGTTTCTGGCAACTGTCCGAAGTGACGGATCACCACGGTTGCATCCAGTATGTCCCGTTCTGTCAGACTCCCGTCTTTACATCCTTGTGATACCCAATTCCCCCAAGAGATGGGATCTCCAACGGGATGGCCGCTATTCGCTGCAGGCATTTCCACAAGACCGTCCTGATTCAAATGAGTATTACTTGAGTGGGATTGCGCATTTGGTGAATGACTTGGAGAAGAAAAGCACTGTGCTGGCCGACGCAAAGCATCATGCGAGTGCAGACGAGATTCCATTTGAGCTACTGATCGAACGTGCGATGCTGACCACATGGGAAGGCTTTGGCACTCCCGAGTATCACTCCAGGCACACCATATGGAAAGCGCAAGAGGCAATCGGATAGCATCAAAAGTCGGTTGAATGGGAAAGGGCGCTCAACACAGCGTGCAGCAAAGGGCTGGGTAGAGTCGCGCCATATCGTGCCCCTACTTCGGTGGCGGCGCGACTGGCCGGGAACATTCTGTGTTAGGCCGTGTTGTTTGTGTCACATTCGTGACGTTACTCAACCAACTACGCTGGTTCGCCCAATGAACTTGGCGGGAACCATGCAAGGCGCACCGACGAAGCGATCCCAGTGGCAAGAGCCTGAAGAAACGGCGACACGACGATCATCAGCACGATCCAGCCGATGAAACTAGCCCTCGGCTTGTATAAGATCATGGGAATCCCGAAATTCGCAATGTCAGCCGAAGGGTCAAATAGCATTCGGGTGAGCGGACCCCAGATGACGAGCATCAGTAAGAAAGTGAGACCTGAAGTGAGGCAGGCTGCTACCAGGCATGTGCATAGCAGCTGGCGAAGGTGTGAGGCGGTGCTTGAGAGAACTGAAGGGGCAAACCAGCCGACAACAAATCCGAGCAGGATGGCGAAGATGGGTACCCCCATGCCAATACCTACTGCAAGGAGGTCGAGGAAGATGAAGGCGATGATGGGAAGAAAGAGTCTGCGCGAGAGGAATTTGGACATTCTCTGATCTCAGGAATCGAGTGGCACGCCCCCCAGCACGACAGTAGCTATAGCGTTATCGCCTAACCAGGTACTTACCAGCCATTAAGCGGTCTAACAGCTTATGGGCGGTCAGAGATCAATCTTTGATGAGTATACACTCTCTGGGCGAACAACCCGCGACACGACTTAGCCAACACTACGATGCCTCCCTGAAAGAAGGCCTTCATCGTGAAGCGCTATCTCGATTTCAAACGGTATTGTATGTATTTGTTCCAGCGCATCACATCGTGCCCCTACGGAGGATGTGCCCGCTGATAGTCAGGCCTTCGATGGCGGCTGTTTGCGGTATAGCGCCTGGTACGTCATCGTCGCCATCTGCTTTGCGGAATAGCGGCTGGGGCTCTCCAGCCACCAGTGCAGCAGCCGGCTGATCATGCCCGTCAGAAGCTGCGCCTCGAACTCATGCGGCAGATGGAAATCGACCTCGGGCGGCCGCGGCGCCTGGCGAACATCGGACAGGAAGGTCTGCGCCAGCAGATCCTGCGCGCGGCTCATGAGCAGCGCCGAACCCTGGCTGCCGAACAGCACTCGATACAGGTCGCGATTCTGTTCGGCATGCTGGAAGATGTTCAACAAACCGTAGTATTCCACCTGCGCGGCGCCACGCTCGAGCTGTGCATGCGCCTCGGTCTCCAGCTGCGCGAACAGCTCACGAAACGCCGTCCACAGAACGTCATCCTTGTCCTTGAAGTGAATGTAGAAGGTGCCACGGCCCAGGTCGGCGCGGTCGGTGACATCCTGGATCGAGACGGCCGCGTAGCCTTTCTCCAACACCAGTTCGAGGGTGGCCCGCATCAACTGCTGGCGCGTCTGCAGGCGCCGCCGTTCGTGCCGGGTAAGCGGGGGAGCGTTCATTTATGTACCCATGTCCAATCATAAAGACGAACGAAAACGGGCTCGGCTGGCCTCCTTGACGGAAGTGCTAGGCGGAGCGTTCGCGGGATAGGCATCTTGGCTTTTGTCGCCAGGAGCAGGAATCAGTCGGCGGTCAGCCGGGTCCGGCGCAGCAACTGGGCATTGATGGCGACGATGATCGTGCTCACGGACATCAACAGGGCGCCAAAAGCGGGCGAGATGAGGATATTCCATGGAGCCAGCACTCCCGCTGCCAATGGCAGGGCGACGATGTTATAGCCCGCGGCCCACCACAGATTCTGGATCATCTTGCGATAGCTGGCGCGGCTCAAGGCAAGGATCTTGATCACGTCCAGCGGATTGCTCTGCACCAGGATCAATCCTGCGGATTCGATGGCTACGTCGGTGCCGCCCCCGATGGCAATGCCTACATCAGCCCGCGTCAGCGCGGGCGCATCGTTGACGCCATCGCCGACCATTGCTACGCGCTTTCCCTGAGCTTGTAACTGCGCGACCATTTGGTCCTTGTGCTCGGGCAGCACCTCGGCGAAGACCTGATCGATGCCCAGGTCCTCGGCAACCGCCTTGGCTACCGCCTGGCTGTCGCCGGTCAGCATCGCGACCTGCACGTTCATCTTGTGCAGAGCTTCGATCGCGCGGCGGCTCTCGGAGCGGATCACGTCTGCCACGGCGAACGCAGCGGCGATGCGGTTCTCGACCACCAGGAAGATGACCGATTGTGCCCTCTTCCCGGCGGCATCCGCAAATGTCTGCAGACTCCCCGACGGTGCCAACCCCAGCATCTCAAGCAGACGCGGCCCCCCGACGTGCACGAGCTTGCCCGTGTACACGGCCTGGACACCGCGTCCCTTGATGGCTGTGAAGTCGCTTACGGCCGGCGGCTTCAGTCCGCGCTCAGCGGCCGCATTGCGCACTGCGCGCGCGATGAGATGCTCGGAGTCGCCTTCGACTGCAGCCGTCAGGGCAAGCGCGTCATTCTCCTGCCAGCCCTGTGCCACGGCAATACCTACAACGCCAAACTCGCCCCTGGTCAACGTGCCCGTCTTGTCGAAGATCACCACGTCGATCTCGCGCGCCGCCTCGAGTGCAAGCCTGTTCCTGATAAGGATCCCGTTGTGGGCGCCCATGGACGTCGTGATTGCAACCACGAGCGGGACGGCCAGCCCCAGAGCATGCGGGCAAGCAATCACCAGAACAGTCACGACACGTTTCAAGACCTCGAGATCCCACCCGATGGCAATGATCCAGGCAACGAGGGTGAGGACCGCGACTGCAAGAGCGACGTAGAAAAGCCAGCCGGCGGCCTTGTCCGCCAGCAATTGGGTCCGGGATTTGGACTGCTGCGCCTGCTCTACCAGTCGCATGATCCCGGCCAGGGCAGTCTGATCGCCTGTGGCCGTGACGCGTACGCGCAGGCTGCCATCGCCGTTGATTGTCCCAGCGATCACCTTGGCGCCGGTGACCTTGTTCACGGGCTTGGATTCACCGGTCAGCATTGACTCATTGACGCTCGATTCGCCTTCGTCCACCTGCCCGTCGGCCGGGATGCTGGCGCCAGGCCGCACCAGCACGACGTCGCTGAGCTTGAGCGAACTGGCCACAACGGTTTTGGTCCCGCCATCAGGGAGCACCAGCTCGGCCGTGTCCGGCATGAGCCGAGCCAACTCGTTCAGGGCGCCGGATGCCTGCCGCACGCTGCGCATCTCCAGCCAGTGTCCGAGCAACATGATGTCGATCAGGGTCACCAACTCCCAGAAGAAGCCCTCGCCCAGACCCAGGACTTGCGCCGCGAGGCTGTACACGAACGCCACCGAAATGCCCAAGCTGATGAGGGTCATCATGCCCGGCTCTCGGTTTCGAATCTCGGGAACAGCCAGGCGCAAGAACGGGACGCCACCATAGGCAAAGATCACAAGCGAAAAAATGAAGGGGATCCATTCACTGCCCGCCAGGGGCGGCAGATGGAACCCCAGCAGGTTCTGGATCATCGGGCTGAAAAGCAGCACCGGAACGCTCAGTGCCAGGCTGACCCAGAATCGGCGCCGGAACATTCGCTCATGGCCGGTGTGATCCGCATGTGCCTCATGCTCACCGTGGCCAGTGTGCGCGACCGCGGCTCCGGGCCTTGGGGCCGCGCCGTGCATCGCGGCATCTGCATGCTGGGACATGTCGTGAGCGGCATGTTGGCCGTGATCCTGCACGTCTGGCGAAGTGTGTTCGGCGTGCCGCTCGTGCGTGGTGTGATTGTGATGTTCGTGCTTTGTACTGGCCATCAGGGCTACTCCTCCCCTAAAGTTCTTCGCATCAGTTGTTGGCGCGTCTGCAGGCGCCGCCGTTCGTGCCGGGTAAGCGGGGGAGCGTTCATTTATGTACCCATGTCCAATCATGAAGGCGAACGAAAACGGGCTCGCGAAACTCCTTGACGGAAGCGCCAGGCGGCCTATACTACATGTGACGAGTATACCATGTATGACAGTCTGTTCAGTGTGAAGGCCAGAGGTGAGCCATGACCGAGAAAGCCCTGCTAACGCTGGATGAGATCCCCGAGACCATGCTGGCAACGCTCTACATCCGTGCCCTGGAGACAGAGCGCCCCGACGCGCTGCTCAAGGACGAGAAGGCGCTGGCGCTCGTCAGGCAGTCTGGGGCGGCCTTCGAGCGCGTCAAGCGCATCTACATGGATGAGGAGGACCAAGTCACGATCATCCTGCGCAACCGGGAGATCGACAATACGGTGCGCGATTTCCTTGCGCGCCGCGAACGGCCTGCGGTGGTTCACCTGGGCTGCGGCCTGGACGCGCGCTTCGACCGTGTGGATGACGGCCGGGTCGAGTGGTACGACCTGGACGTCCCGCAGGTGATCGAATTGCGCCGCAGGCTGCTGGGCGGCGAGGCACCGCGCTACCATCTCCTTGCCGGCTCGGCCTTTGACCACATGTGGTTCTCCGCGGTGGGTCCGGCTGAGGCGCGCTCTTTCCTCTTCGTCGCCGAGGGCGTCTTTCAGTATTTCCACGAGGCGGAAGTCAAATCACTGGTCACGGCGCTGCGAGAGCACTTCTCCGGAGCGGAAGTGGTCTTCGACGCGTTCTCCCCGTTCCTCATCCGCGCCAACAACCTGCGCATGCTCATCAGTCGCATGGGGGTTCGATATCACTGGGGATTGGGGAAAGGTCGGGATATCGAGCGCTGGGCCGGGGGCATCAAGCTGCTCGACGCATGGTTTCCCTTCGACCGTCCCGAGCCGCGCCTGGCCAAACTGCAGTGGGTGCGAAACATCCCGCTCATCGCCAAGGTGATCGGCGTCTTCCACTATCGGCTGGGTGAAGCGCCGGCCTAGAGCCACGAGCGCCACGTAGGGGAGGGGCACGATGTATCGCGCCCTTACGGGCGACGCGAACGCGCTACAATCAGCCCAACTACATCCAACCCAATCTAACCAGGACCTGAACAACCCATGACACCAGACACCGCACAACATCGATCCATCCTTGAGCGCATCGCCGACAAGGCCATGACCGAGGCCGGGCTGCTCCCACACTTTTCCAACGCCGCGTTGAACGAGCTGTCCCGGCTGACCGCGCCCGCCTCCGGCGGCGACGGAGCGCGCGATCTCCGGAACCTGCTTTGGTGCTCGATCGACAACAACGATTCGTTGGATCTGGACCAGCTCACCGTCGGCGAGGCTCTGCCCGATGGCAAGATCAGGATCCTTGTGGCCGTGGCGGACGTGGACGCGCTGGTCAAGGTTGGCTCCGCCATCGACGATCACGCCCAGCAGAACACCACTTCCATTTACACCGCGGCGCGCATGTATCCCATGCTGCCGGAGAAATTGTCCACTGACCTGACGTCGCTCAATTTTAATGAAGACCGGCTGGCGCTGGTCGTGGACATGCTCGTCGGGCCCGACGGTGAGGTGGTTGACTCCAGTGTCTATCGGGGGCTGGTGCACAACCGGGCCAAGCTGGCCTACAACAGTGTGGCGGCGTGGCTGGAGGGGACGGGCAGCGAGCCGCAGGGCATCGCGCCGGTGGCGGGCCTGGCGGAGAATCTGCGGCTGCAGGACAAGGCCGCGCAAAGCATGAAACAGCTGCGTCACCAGCACGGCGCTCTCACCCTGGAGACCATTGAAGCCAGGCCGGTGTTTGACGGCGATGAGCTCACCGCCCTCGAGATCGAAGAGAAGAACCGCGCCAAGGAGATCATCGAGAACTTCATGGTGGCTGCCAACGGCGTGACGGCGCGCTATCTCACCTCCAACAAGTTCGCCTCCATCCGCAGAGTGGTGCGCGTCCCCAAGCGCTGGGATCGCATCGTGGAGATCGCCTCCCAACTCGGCTACCGCCTTCCGACCGTTCCCGATTCAGGCGCGCTCGAGGAGTTCCTGGTCCGCCAAAGGACCGCCGACCCGGTGCGATTCCCGGATCTTTCCCTGTCCGTGATCAAGCTGCTCGGCTCGGGCGAATACGCGGTGGACCTTCCCGACCAGGACGCGCCGGGACACTTCGGGCTGGCGGTCAAGGACTACTCTCATTCGACCGCCCCCAACCGCCGCTACCCCGACCTGATCACGCAGCGCCTGTTGAAGGCGACGCTTGCCGCGCAGCCCGAGCCGTACACATTGGAGGTGCTCACCGCGCTGGCCCGACACTGCACCGAGGCTGAAGACATAGCCGTCAAGGTGGAGCGCCGCGTGGCAAAGTCAGCGGCCGCCATCTTGCTGGAGTCGCGCGTCGGGGAGAAGTTCGATGGCGTTGTAACCGGCGCGGCGGACAAGGGCACCTGGGTGCGACTGCTCAGCCTGCCGGTGGAGGGCAAGCTGGTGCAAGGTTTCCAGGGCGTGGATGTGGGTGACCGCGTGCGGGTGCGCTTGATCGAAACCAACGTGGAGCTGGGCTTCATCGATTTCGCACTGGTCGGCCTCACCAAGCATGATTGAGGTGCAGCCGCCTCACTTGTCTTCGTTGATTGTGGCGGCCACCGTCCACTGTATTCTTGAGATGCCGAGATATTTGTAGATCTTGTCAGGCATGTCGGGGTCCTCGACGTAGGACCACTCGCTCACCACCCTGATGCCCTTCGCATAGGTTTCCAATTCCTTTGCGTTCTTGATGCCGAAGTTGTATGAGGAGCCGGCGTCCAGTCCAAGCTCCCGCTGCATCTTCATGACGACGAGCTTCTTCCACAAGCCCCTCGTGTAGGCTTCGGTCACAACCTCCAGCACAATTTCCGAGTTCTGAAACCTATCCGCCAATGTCTTGAAAAGAATCATCACGTCTGCCCTGGGAAGGTACATGAACAGGCCTTCGGCCAGCAGCAGGAAGTTCCTGTTCCCCTCTGACGTCACCTCATCGATCCAGGATGGATCGAGAACGGAACAGGCGATCAGTTCATAAGAAAGCTTGTCCTTCAACGCCTGCATCTTCAGCTCGATCACCTCAGGCAGATCCAGCTCGATGTAGGTGCACTTCCGGTTGTCAATGCGCCAGTATCGGGTGTCAAAACCGCAGCCCAGGTTGATCACGGTGCTCGATGGATTGCGGGCAATGAAGTCATTTGTGAGCGAGTCATATTTTCTGGCTCGAAGTGCGAGGTGGCTGGTCAAACGCGATGACAGTTTCCGGTCAAAGAGCAGTTGTCTGTCCGCCTCCGATGCCAGGGATGCCAGCGCATCCAAACAAGTCTGAGCCATTGGATCATGAAGGACAGGATTCTTCCCCTGCGATTCCAGGGCATGGCTTCGAAGCGTGGCCAACGCTGTCTTTGAGACATCACTGAGTTTCATCGCCAATCTCCTCTCCCCTGCCGGGGTGCCCATGCGCGCATTTCACTCCATCACCCCCGGCACAGCGCCTGGTCCGACGCGACAGCCAGCGCAAGTCCTTCCGGCGGGCGCCTGCGTTCCATCTACAAGATAGCACGTGCCAGCGTCCAATGAGAGTCGCCAGTCCCGCTGGGACTGGCGACCGATCAGGCGCGGCGGGGTCTGCACCCACGACACGATCAGAATTTTCAGGTGCACCCAGACGGGCGCATGCGGTCGAGCTACACCAGCATGAATTTGCTGGCCTCGGTGCCGCAGATCGGGCAGTCGGCAGTCGGCTCGGAGAACGGGGTCAAGACATCCAGGTACTCGCCGCAACCGCCCAAGCACTCAATCACGGTGCGCATCGAAGAACGCAAACACGTCGCGCTGCATCTGAACAGTGAACAAATGGGAAGCGCCGGGGTATTCCTTGCATTCAACCTCCATGCCGAGCGATTGCAGGAAGGAACATTGCTTCCGCGATTCCGCTACCGTGTCACGACCCCAGTAATTCCTCCAATGAGACCAGTCTGGATTTTCAGCAAGGTTATTGTATACGTTATCCTCCCCACCCCAGAAATAAAACTGGGGAATGCTCTTGTACAGGTCAGCCTGGAATGGTTCACCGACAAGACTCTCAAAATCCCCGACACCAAGCGGCCAATTCAATCCAACGCCTTCGATCTCACTCACCGGGATCGTGAACGCACCACAAGGAGCGCCGGAGGCAAAAGCCTGCACACGCTCAGGGCTTAGTGCTGAATAGCGCATCGTAAACATGCCACCGATCGAAAACCCAAACACGAACACCTTTGGATGCACGCTGTACCCATCCTTCGACAGCATGTCGGCCAACTCATCGATCATTGCACCGACCTTCAGATCCAGGCGGTTGAACGGGAAATCCGGCTGCGATGTGAAGACATCGTGCGGGAAGTGAAACACCCTTTCCTCCACATTGGGATCACTCGTGACTCTCCCCGGTATTGCCGGTGAGAGAAGCACAACCCTGCCTTGCTCGGCATGCGACAGTAAGCTCAGCACCGCGTCTGAATTGTATTTAACTTCCTCGGCCTGCGTATGGCAGCATTGGAAACCATGGATCGCGATATATACGGTGTCACCACTGGATAACGAGCGGGGTACATAAGACAACCAGTCAAAGCCGGTCCGTTCGTCAGCCGGATGGGTCACGATCCTCCCCCTGGGGTGCAGCGGTGCGGGTGTTGTTGGCGCGGCAGCCGGCTCAGCCGTGGCGGTTTCGGTCACCTCTGGCATCGGGCTTGCGTTTGGCACCTGCGACGATATACAACCAACAAGAATGGCACCGGTACTCACCAAGGTAAGAGGTCCTCGACTAAGACGATGCCAGTGCATAAAGACCTCCCGGTTTCGCAATGACGCCACAAGTTCGAACGGGCGGCTACTGACCGCCCGTTTTCTTGTCGAGGGGATTGCAGCTCTAAACCAGGAAAAACTTATCGGGCTTGGTGCCGCAGATGGGGCAGGGCGTGGTGGGCTTGCCCAGTTCAATGTAGCCGCACACCGGGCAGAGATAGAACTCTGACTGCGTCAGATCCTTGCCCAGCCGCGCGGCCTCCAGCGCCAGCGTGTAGATGCGGGCGTGGACCTCCTCGACTTTCACCGCGTACCCGAACATGCGCTTGGCCTTGTGCGCATCCGCCTCGGCCTGCGCCAGCATGGGCGGATACATCTGGGTGAACTCATACGTCTCGCCGCTGATGGCGGCCTGCAGATTCTCGACGCTTGAGCCGATCCCGTCCATGGATTTCAGGTGTGCCTCGGCATGGATGCGCTCCGCCTCGGCCGTCGTGCGGAACAGCCGCGCGATGTTCGGCAGCCCATCCTGTTCGGCCTTCTTCGCAAATGCGCGGTACTTCTGGTTCGCCTGGCTCTCGCCGGCGAAGGCGGTCTTCAAGTTCTCATTTGTGGTTGCCATAAGATTGCCCCTGCCTCACGAGGCGTGCTGCGTGCTATTCCGTCTGTGCCTGAAGATAGTTCTGCAGCCCCATCTGGGAGATCTGATCGAGCTGCGCCTCCAGCCAATCGAGGTGCTCCTCTTCGTCCTCCAGGTTGTCCTCGATCAGTTCGCGCGAGCCGCCGTCTCCGGCTTCCAGGCAGATGCGAACGCCCTCGTTGTAGGCCTTGATCGCGCCGACCTCCGCGGCCGAGTCGTTCTTCAGCTGCTCCTCCACCGTCGCGCCGATGCTGATCTTGTTGAGCTGGCTGACGATCGGCCTGCCCTCGAGGAAGAGCAGGCGGGCGATGAGCTTCTCGGCGTGTTTCATCTCATCCACGGCGCGCTTCTCGGTGACCTCATGCAGCTTCTTGTACTGCCAGTTGGCGCACATCTCGGAGTGGACCATGTACTGGCTGATGGCCGTCAGCTCGTCGGCCAGGAATGCGTTCAGTATGGCGATGACCTTGTCGTTGCCTTTCATGGTAGTGCCTCCTTTGCTGGGGCGATTATATCTGGGTCCTTGCCGACATCACAAGTGATGAACGGCTCCGCCAACCCATGACCATCTACAGGCGGGCCCTTGGCAGGCGACCGTCCTCCGTAGGGGCGGGGTTTGCCTGCGCTGAGCGCATGCGAAGCGTCCCCGCCCGCATCCAAAAGGCACGACGTTTCGTGCCCCTACGCGCGGTGGTTTGCAGGATTCTCCTTGTCGTCAGCCCAATTCATGGGATTGGCCTGGATGTACAGCCGGATGCGGTCACATTCCCCCTCGTTACGGATGACGTGTTCGTAGTAGTTGCGCTGCCAGAGGCGTGAGGCTGCAGGCAGGCTGTCTCCAATCTCCCGCGTGACGGCGGCCTTGTAAGTGCGGACAATGGTCGGAATTGACCCCGCACGCGGTCTGCCAAATTCCTCTGTAGGGGCACGATATAGTGCGCTGGGATCAAAGCGTCAGATTCCCTATTCTCTTGATATTGCCTTGCCGGCGCCCTAAAGACTGATCTTGTTTGTTCAACGTCCCGGTGTTCGGGATGTTTTTTTTGAAACGAACGATGTCAATTTCAAATATGTCTTGACAAATCCTTTGCCTAATACCTGTTGACCAGGACAACAATTTGGGATACAATGATGTCAATAATACAATAATACAATGCGTCTTTGATACATAGGAGGCACCTGATGTGAACTCTCTAACCGGGAAGATCAAGCTTGACTTTCGTTCCAACGAGCCGATTTACCTCCAGATCGCCCGCCAGGTGGAACAACTGGTGGCCAAAAGCGAACTGAAGCTGGGCGACCAGCTCCCCACTGTTCGCGAATTGGCCGCCGAGTTGCGCATCAACTTCAACACCGTTGGCAGAGCATATCGCCTGCTGGATGAAACCCGTTTGATCTCCACTCAACGCGGGCGAGGCACCTACATCTGGGAGGAACCGACCGAGGAAACGATGAAACAGCTCAAAAAGAAAACACTGGAAGAACTGGCTCGAACCTATCAAAATGAAATCAGCCAGCTGGGCTACAGCCTGGATGACGCAATCGAAGAATTAAAACTCATTCAACCAACCGATCCGTCAACCGACCCGGAGAACCAACCGGAAGACAAGGAATAGTGAGGAAACATGATGACCTTGATGCAAGCTCTGCAGCAGAAAAAAGATGAACAAAACCAACCGCAACCCAGAAGCCGGCGAGAAAAACCCGTTGACAAACTCCACATCAGTCCCATCTCAGGGTTCGTCTGTATGCTGGCGTTCATTGTTGCGATCGTTGGAGTAAATATCCTGGATGGAGCCCATGTCGGCAAAGTGATCACCGGGGCCTGGGTGATCGTGTTCATGCTCTTTGGCGTTTACATACTCTTCGCCCTCAAGGTAGCTCAGCAATGGGAAAAAGCCGTGGTGCTGCGCTTGGGCAACTTTCACGGGCTGCGCGGACCGGGACTGTTCTGGATGCTGCCAATCATTGACTCCACCACGACATGGATCGACCACCGCGTGATGGTCACCCCCTTCAATGCCGAAAAGACGCTGACCAAGGACACGGTCCCGGTGGATGTGGATGCAGTGCTGTTCTGGGTGATCTGGGATGCTGAGAAGGCGGCGCTCGAGGTGCAGGATTATCGCAGTGCGATTTCTTGGGCGGCGCAAACGGCGCTGCGCGAGATCATCGGGCAGATGAGCCTGGCGGATATCCTGGTGGGGCGGGCGACGATGGACGCGGATTTACAGAAGATCATCGATGAACGCACCACACCCTGGGGAATTTCCGTTCAGTCCGTAGAAATCAGAGACGTGATTATTCCTCAAGGACTGGAAGACGCCATGTCACAGCAGGCTCAGGCCGAGCGCGAACGGCAGTCGCGGGTAATTTTGGCCGAGGCCGAAATGCAGGTAGCGAGCAGTTTCGCGGAAGCCTCCAAGGCTTACGTGGATAACCCGACCGCCCTGCACCTGCGAGCCATGAACATGCTATTTGAAGGGTTGAAGGAAAAGGGTGCACTGGTGATCGTACCATCCAGCGCAGTGGATACAATGAACCTGGGCGGGATGAGCGGGATGGTCTCCCTAGCGCAGCAAAACCAGCCGAGGAAGACCGATCAATAAGTGACCTGTTTTTTGAATTCGATCACAGGAAAGGTACGTTATGGCTTAATACGGTACGTGGACTCCTTACGCAGGCGCTGAGGCAATACGCCTGGCCCTGGCACTGTTCGTGATCGCGGGCGCTCTTTCACGCCGTGAACAGTCGTCCCTTGATCGCTGCTATGATGCGACGTGACCGGCGCGTGATCGGCAACTACTTGCGCAAGCGAGACAACCTTTTCGCCCAAATGAATTCCGAGGTGAACACGCCCGGCTTCTTTCTTGCACTGCAAGCGGCGGGAGCGATTCGCCAGGACATCGATGCGGCCGTGATCTTACACATCGGCGAAATGCTGTCGTACGGCCAGTTGACCATCGGAGATTTCAAACCGCCTGACCAGTTTCCCCCCCTTTGATGCGGTCATGGAAGCCCTGGCCGACATGATGGATCGCGCGCTGATGCCGGCAGATGGCGGCAACAGCGAGGCGGGTAAAGCCATCGTCCGGCAAATTACCGCGGCGGCACGAGCGCAGATGGAGCGAAACAAACAGGCAAAGGACACAAAACAGACGATATACCAAGGAGCGACCAATGACAACCGATAAGATCCACTTTACAAATGAATTTACAAAAGAAAAAGAAACGATGCTCATGACCTTGAGCGGTCGAGCGATTCAGAGCCAGTGGAAGAATCCCATCTTGCGTGATCCCTGGGCTGAAGAAGCGATGCGGCATATCGATTACGACATGAGCAAGCAATACAAGGGAGTAGGCTCGTGGAGCATGTGGAACGAGATCGGATGTACCATCATCGCTACGCGCGCCGCGACCTTTGATATGCTTACGAACCGTTATCTTGCCGATCACCCGGATGCGACCGTGCTCCACGTGGGCTGCGGTATGGACAGCCGTGTTTTCCGAGTCGATCCGCCTGCCGGTGTCCAGTGGTTCGACGTGGATTACCCCGATGTGATCGATCTGCGCCGCCAACTGTTTCCCGAACGGAGCGCCTATCACATGATTGGTGCACGGCTGGATGATTTGCGCTGGTTGGACGAGGTTTCACGGGATCGACCCGGGCTGTTTATCGCCGAGGGGGTGCTGCACTACCTGAGCGAAACGGAAGTGAAAGCGCTCCTCAATGCGGTGGTCGCTCACTTCCCCGGCGGTCAGATGATCTTCGATATCTGCAACCGGTTCATCGTGAAAAGAGCGGGCTCGAACGTCGGGGGCACGGGTGCAACCTACAAATGGGGGCTTGATGATCCCCAGGACATCAAGCAGCTTGAGCCAAAGCTTGAACTAATCAAGGAATACAGGCCAAGCGAACTGGTCGCGTTTTCCCGATTCCCGTTATGGTGGCGCGCCCTTTACCGCGCGCAGGAGGTCAACTCCACGCTGCGCAGGATGGAACGTATGGTAGTCTACCGATATTAGGACGCAAGCTCGGAATCCCGATCCTGCGCAGTGTTAAACGGAAAAATGCAATTCACAAAGCACCCTCGGCAGGAGGGGATGAAAGCCGGAGTATCGTACTTCAGGCGATAGTCTCCATTGGGGTATCGGGCGGAACTTGTTAGCTAGCGTGGAGATCAAGGACGAATTGAAAGCACATCTGACGCGTTGATTCCAGCGCATCATATCGTGCCCCGCGCAGGGGGTAGACGGCGGGTGTGGATATAATGAACGTCGCCCTCCGCCTCTTCCCGTCCTCCACCCAGCTGCATGGCCTCCACAGTCACACCACAGGACATCCGCAACCGTAAGATCGGCCGATGGACCGCGATCCTGCTGGGCCTCACCGTGCTCAGCTCCGTGCTCGTCAGCGGGTCGGTGCTGACGCGCAACCATGGGTGGGGCGACGATTTCGCGGCCTATGTGATGCAGGCCCAGAGCATCGTCTCGGGCAAGATGGATGAGTTCGTCAAGCGGAACTCACTAACCATCGAATATTCCGACGGCGACGTGGGCCCCATCACGGCGCCCTGGGGCTTCCCGCTGCTGCTCTCTCCGTTCTACGCGGTCTTCGGGCCGAATGTGCTTGCTCTGAAACTGGTCGGCACGCTGTGCTATGCCTGCTTCCTGGTGGTGTTCCTTTTCCTCGCCCGCCGCCGGCTCACCGGTACCGAATCGCTGTTGTTGACGGCGGTCCTCGCCTATAACCCTGTCCTGCTGGATGCCCAGAATGGGATCCTGATGGATGTCCCATTCATGCTGTTCTCGACGCTGGCGCTGCTGCTGATGCTGCCGCTGGAGGACGAGGCGCAGGGGGGTGGGCTGAGGCCGGCGCTGGTCGGACTGGCGATCTTCGCCGCGGCTTTCACGCGCCTGAACGGCCTGCTGCTGTTCCTGCCTCTGCTGCTCATCCATGTGAGGCTGCTCCGTATCGCGGCCGCCGACAAGGTGAGACTCGGCGCGTTTCCGCGCGACATTGGCGTCCCGTATGCGGTCTTTGCCCTCTGCTACATGGCGCAGATGCTGGTATTCCCGTCCGTGAACCTTCCGCTGAACAGGATGCTGGGCGAGGATTGGTCGGGCGGACTGCTGGGCAATCTTGGTTACTACCTGCGGCTGCCAGTCGAGCTGTTCGAGTTCGCCGGCAGGGTGGATACGATCATCTATGCCGTCCTGGCGGCGTTCTTCCTGGTGAGTCTTGCCGCGCACTGGCGGCGGGACGCGCCCGTGCATGTGTATCTCCTCGCGACGCTGGCGCTGTACGCCTCGTACCCGAGCCTGCAGGGGCTGCGCTACATCTTTCCGATCCTGCCGCTCTTCCTGCTGCTCACCTGTGACGGGATGTCGGTCGTGAGGCGATCATTCCCGGCACTTGGACGGCCGCGCGCGGCGATCCTCTTTGGGACACTGTGGCTGGGGCTGGCGGCCTTCTCACTGGGCGCCTCGGTGCAGGCCGCATGGGACAATCTGGCAAACGGCAGGACGGGACCGGGTGGAGCGGCGGAGGCATTCTCTCCCGATAGCACGCGCATGTTCGAATTCATTGAAAGCAACACGCCGCCTTCGAGCGTCGTCATCTTTTTCAAGCCCAGGGCCATGCACCTGATCGCCGACCGCGACTCGTTCCGCACGGGGGACTGCCGCGAGCTGAAACATGGGGATTACGTGGTGATCATCAAAGATCCGACCGCACGCTATCAGGTCCCGGCAGATGAGGCGCAGACCTGCAACCCGGCCCTCAGGCTGATGCCGGTATACGACTCGAACAGCTTCATCACCTACCAGATCGCAAGCCTGCGCTGACAACCGCGCCTGGTGGGGGAGGGCGCTTCTTGTAAGGGCACGATTTATCGTGCCCCTACGTGCTGACGCGGGACCACCTCGCGCACCCGCGGGCGACCATGGTTGGAAGAGCGCCAACCACACGCCAGGGTCGCCCCTACGTGTTCCCGTAGGACGATTCCCGCCGCCGCGCGGCATCACTCAAAATTTGTACAGGGTGAACACTTTCGTCATTGACTCTAGAACATCCGTTCTATATAATGATTCATGGGCAGCTTCGCGCAAGGCGGCATCCCGCCGCCATTGCGCACTCCGCTCCCTCGTGGGAGCGGAGCCTCGTAGCAAGGATCCACAAGACCAAACATGCGATGACGATGCGCTGGCGGCGAATCCTCTTCAAGTTTCCACCTCCCTCCCGGGATGCGGGCTCCAGGGCAACGGACTTTGTTCCCTCGGCCCTGGCAGAACGCCTGCTGACCGTGGGCGAGGTGGCGCACATGCTGCGCGTCAGCCGCAACACTGTCTACTACTTGATCCGCTGCGGGGAGCTGCCCAGCATTCGCGTGAGGAATATGCAGCGCCTGCGCGGGCGTGACGTGTCGCGCTACGTGCAGCGCCACTACGCCCGGAAGTCGCGCAAACGGGCGTAGCCCGGGGAGAGTCTTCGTGAATACAGACCAACACTTTGCCAGCACAGACCCGAAGCCGGCAGCGAACGCACACATGCCGGGGGCGACCCCCGAGCAGCTGCTGCTGTTCGTGCAGTCGATCAAGGGTGCGCCGGCGTCGGTGCTGTTCGCGCTGGGCATCACCGGGCAGTACATGTCCAACGAGGAACTGCAGATGTGGACCCGCTGTGGGCCGGTGCAGATCCGGCTGGCCCTGCGCACGCTTATGCGGCTCGGGTGGTTGCAGGCACGCACCTCGCGCGGCCCCTGGGCGATCAAAGAAGAGCGCCGATTGCCCGTGGTTTTTTCTTTGCCGCAGGGAATCGATTTTAAATCGACTAGTAGTAGTAGTGATTCACTTAACTCTCTAATGAGTAAAGAACTACTACCAGGCGATCGCAGCGATCGATTGCTCCAGGCGCTGTACGCAGCCGGCATCCGTGAGCCCACCGCAACCGAACTCTCCGAGCTGCCGCACGTCACGCTCGAGTATGTCCAGGCGCACGTGCAGGGCGCGCGGTCACATCACCTGACCATTGGCTCGGCCATCGAAGGCATGCGCAGGGGCGCGCCGGCTCCCGAAAGGCCGGAGCCCGGGGACCGTCTCGCGGCCGCCAGGGAGAAATTCCGCCGTTTCATGGAGCAGACATGACCGAACTGGACGCCCTGAGACAACAGCTAGAAACCAAAGAGGGCGAACTGCTGCAGCTCAAGCTCGAACTGATCGAGAGCCGCATCGCCGAACTGCAGCGGCACGACGCCGACAAGGAACTGCGCCTGCGCATCGTCGAGACGTCGCGCACACGCCTGGAGACCCCGGCCTGGCTGGCGTTCGGGGGAGGGGCCATTAGTCTGATCAATATCCTGAAGATGATGGTGAGGTGATATGTCCGAGACAACCGCAACACCCCGCAGCAAGAGCCGAGCGTCGCGTGAGGAACTCATCCGCCGGCACGGCCTGTACGCGCCGACGTTCACGCGCGAAGAAGTGCGGCACCTGGACGCCGAGCCGGATTCGCGCCCGGAGTTCAAGCTGCTGCGCACCAAGATCCTGCGCCTGGCCAGGCTGACGCCGCTCAAGAAGATCAACGACAAGGAGCTGGATGCGCTGATCAAGCTGGTGCGCGTGGTGGCCGCGCTGGACGTCATGGAACGGACCGACGTCATGGCCCGCAAGGCTGAGGGGACCGTCGACCCGGCGCTGGCGGCGCTGGCCGAGATGGACCCGGACGAGCTGTAGGCGGCCGCATGCATACACCGCTCGCTCGCACGCCCATACAGAAGCGCTCGCGCAGTCTGGCGTCGTTCGCGCGCGACTTCATGCACATCACCCTGCGCCCATACCAGGTGGAGGCGGCGCAGGCCGTGCTCGATTCGATCCGCGAACGCGCCGGGCGGTCGATCGTGATCATGTTCTCGCGCCAATCGGGCAAGGACGAGCTGTCCGCCAACCTCAAGACCTACCTGCTCTCGCGGCTGCACATGCGCGAGGCCGGCATCGTTGAGGTCAATCCCACGTACAAGCCGCAGACCATCAACGCCATCGAGCGGCTGGAGATGCGGCTGAGGGACAACCCGCTGACACGCAAACACTGGCGCAAGCGCTCGGATTTCATCCGTTTCTTCGGCCGCGCGCGGGTCACGTTCCTCTCGGGCGATGCCAAGGCGAACGTCGTCGGCGCGGTCGCCTCGCTGCTGCTGATCGTCAACGAGGCGCAGGACATCGAGCCCGCGGTCTACGACCGCAACTTCGCGCCGATGGCCGCCTCGACCAATGCGACGCGCCTGTTCATGGGCACCGCCTGGACGAGCCACACGCTGCTGGCGCGTGAACTGCGCGCCGCGCGCCAGGCCGAGCAGGCCGACGGCATCCGGCGCGCCTTCACGTACGACGCGGACGACGTACGAGCCGCTGTGCCGGCTTATGGAGCGTACGTCGATGAGCAGATCGCACGCCTGGGCCGCGGCCATCCGTTGATCAAGACGCAGTACTTCAACGAGGAGATCGATGCGCAGGCGGGCATGTTCACCCCCGCGCGGCGGGCGTTGATGAGGTGTGAGCCCTCACCCCTTCGCCCCTCTCCCGGCGGGAGAGGGGATGGGGGTGAGGTCTGCGTCTTCACCCTCGACGTTGCCGGGCAGGATGAGGCGGCGTTCCATAACCCTGAGGAGCAGCTGCTGCGCAATCCGGGACGCGATTCAGCCTCGCTGACCATCGCATGCGTCGATCTATCGGAGCTCGATACGCTGCAGGCCCCCATCTTCCGCATCCTTCATCGGGAGCAGTGGACCGGCCTCAATCACCTGGCGGTCTTCGGCAAGCTAAGCGCCCTCGCCGATCAGTGGCGTCCGCAGCACATCATCGTCGATGCGACGGGCGTGGGGGAGGGGCTGTGGGCCATGCTCGACAAGCGCTACCCGACGCGCGTCATCCCGGTCAAGTTCAGCGCGCAGAAGAAGAGCGAGCTCGGCTATCGGTTCCTGGCGATGATCGAGACGGGGAGATTGCGGGATTGTTCGTTTGCGGATGCGGCGATACCCGCATCCGCAAACGTAGGGGCACGATATATCGTGCCCCTACCCTCGTTGACGGTGACCCGCGCCGCGGTCGACCGGCAATACGCCGCCTGCATCTCCGAGGTGCTGCTCGGACCGCAGCGCACCATGCGCTGGGGCGTCCCTGAGGGCACGCGCGATGAGGAGGGCAACCTGATCCACGACGATATCGTCATGGCCGACGCGCTGCTGGCGGAGGCGGATGCGCTGGAATGGCGGCTGTCGAGCCCCACGCTCATCGTCCGGCCGAAGGACCCGCTGGAGGAGATGAGCAGGTTTCGGGAGGAGGAATGACATGACCATCCTGAGTGATTTCTTTATTGCGACGGGCGAGGAGTATCGCGCATTCGACGTGGCAACCAGCCCCGCCCTCTCCCTGCCTACCGTGCTCGGGCACGGTGTAGATGGAGCCAAAGTGCTCTATCTGGAATCCATAGTTGAGGGGTCATTTGAGGAAGATCCCTTGCAGTACGAGAGGGCACGGATCGCCTGGCTTGGTTGGGAGCAATATCCTTGCTCTCTGCAGCTGAATCGCTCTCTAACGTGGAGGTTGGCGGAAGCAGACGATGCCGAAGTTGAACAATGGGCTACGGCCTGGGCCTCCGTGGAGGGTTGGAACGCGCACGGCGTCACACCGGAGCGCGTTGCAGAAATGCTCAAGGGTATAGCCTGGCTGGCGCGACAGACCGTGGGGACGTGCCGTGGGATGTATGTTTGGCTGTGCGAGGGAGCGTGAGGGGGATTGAGGAGATAGGGCAGTTTGGATGGTGTGGCTAGGCTTCACGCCACGAACGCCAAGTGTCCAGCTTCTTGATGTCTGCGTCCTTTGTTATTACGTCGGCCAGGACTTCAATCCATTGGATATCGGGATGTCCATCTTCCCGGGCACGCGCAACGTTCATCGAGAGGTCCCAGCCCGGGGAGCGAACGCCGCGGACAAGAACCTGCTTAAGTTCTCGGAGGGCTCTAGGCCTTTCCTCTTGGCGTCCGTGGGCAAACGCGTAGAACCATAGCTCGGCATCGAGGCTCTCGGCGTGCCTGGTGGACAGCAGCTGAATCCCGTGATCCAAGGCTTGCAGTCCCTCTTGAGTCCTCCCGCGGGCAAGCAGGAAGCCCGCATAGTTGCCCAGGTGGTTCGCGTTCTTGGGGTCGGCTTCCAGCGCGCGCTGGTAGTACTGCTCGGCTTTGTCATGGTCCTTCCTTATGTTCTTCAGGAAGACCGCATAGTTGCCCAGGTTGTTCGCGTTCTTGGGGTCGGCTTCCAGCGCGCGCTGGTAGTACTGCTCGGCTTTGTCATGGTCCTTCCTTATGTCCGTCAGGAAGACCGCATAGTTGCCCAGGTGGTTCGCGTTCTTGGGGTCGGCTTCCAGCGCGCGCTGGTAGTACTGCTCGGCTTTGTCATGGTCCTTCCTTATGTCCGTCAGAAAGTTCGCATACGCTCCTAGCAGAGGAGCGGAGGTCGGGAATTGCAGCACACCCCTCTTGTACATCTGCTCCGCTTTCTCAGGCTCGGTTTTCTCAAGCGCAAGAGCTTGGAGATACGCCGCGATCCATTCCGGAAGCCCCTTCTGAGCCGCATCCAGCGCACTCCGCAAGCCTACATCGGACGCCTTTGCGGGGCTAGACAATATGAGCTCCGAGAGCTTCTTGTATGTTTCGGCATAGTCCTCAAACGCCCGGCGCAACCGATTCTCATCGGGATGCTCCAATGCAAACACTTCCCTTATCAAGAGCATCATCTCATCAAAATCCCCTCTCTCAACCCAAGTTGCCTTGCGTTCTTCCAACCACTTCCTCAATGGGCTCTTTGCTTCTCGCGCGCCAATCCAATACACACCAAGAGGTAGAGCGTCATCCCGCAAAGCCATCAGCATCTGCGCAATCCCGTGATCGTTTCCTCCGTAGCCCATGAAGATGAGTCCCCGATCGTGCAGGAGCCCTTGCACCTGCTTCTCAACAAGCTCTCGTAGCTTGAGCGTCTCGGCTTCGGTATTCAATGGAACCAGGTGAGCATCCCCATGGAGCTTGACGACCAGAGGTCGTGTTCTGGTCGGGCGAATGAAGGCTGCCAGAGACTCATGCCCTATCACGAGCGGCCGGCTAGTGGTGAACAGATACAGGGCATCTGACACTAGATCGTCAAAATTCGTTGTCACAACAACATTGAAAGCGCCTCCTTGGCGCACCATCAGGCTCGCAAGCACGGCATAGCCGAAGAATGGGAATTTGCTGTCGCATAGGTTTTCAATCTCTCGCTGTCGATCCTCCGGGTTCAGGAAGCGGCGTTCCATAGCAGCGCCATAAATGACCGCTGGATCGTTCTTGTCATAGGCAGGAAATTGCTCCTTCGCCCACGCATCCAGGTCTGCCCGATTGGGCGCGACAAGGTCGCGCAACTGCGGTAACCAACGCTCTTTAACCAGTGATCCCGCTCCCGGAATACCAGAGGAGATCGAGCACCCCGCTCCCAGGAAGAACACAAAGCGCTTGTCGGGCACGTCACTATCCGCCCGCAAGCGCCTGGCAAATTCATCGGCGTGCATTTTCCGAAGAACCGCCATGGAGGACCCCACAAACCTGTGAAAACTACCGAATTGCTACTTTCTTCTCTAGAGTATAGCAGGTTTGAGTTCTGGAGATCGTCTGTTCTGCGAAAGCGAATGCGCTGGAATGGACCGCGAGCGGCCCAGCGCTCATCGTACGGCCGACGGATCCGCTGGAGGAGATGAGCCATTTCTAACGTTGTTACGTAGTTGCGAGGACCGCAGGGACAGATCATGGCGGAGATTGCTTCGCTCGCAACGACGTGAGGAGCGCGCTGGAGGAGATGAGCAGGTTTCGGGAGGAGGAATGACATGACCATCCTGAGTGATTTCTTTATTGCGACGCCCGAGGAACTTAGCGCCTTGGACGTCAACAAGAGCCCGGGGCTCTACCTGCCATCAATGCTTGCCAGTGATGTCGGCATCGACCAGATCAGGGAGTTGAGTGCCATCCTCTATGCGGAGGTAACAGGGGGACCCCGCTTCCTACCCAATTGGCCGCCGCCGGGTCCGCCAAACGACGAGGTGTGCATCCTGCCGATTCCGCTTGTGATCGCACACGTACTTGCCGAGGCAGATGACTGGTACCTGGCAGAATTGGCAGGCGCCTGGGACGAGGCAACGGGTTGGAGTGCACATGGTGTGTCGCCAGACCTCGTTGCTTCACTCGTGAGAGAGATGGCCGCGCTTGCGCGCAACGCGAAGGAAACCGGGCGCGGAGTGTACGTTTGGCTGTGCGAGAGCCTGTGAGCCTCCGGCCTCCAGGCCACCCACCCCAAATGCGGGCTGCGATAGTCCCTGACTTCACTCCCATGATGATGAGGGACGAACATCAGGCCGGGGCATGATCCAACAGCCCGTGACGAAACTCATGTTCACCAATCCAAAGGACAAGCGGACGCAGGATTGCGTAACGGAGCGGCTTGGATGAAGTTATAATGGATTGCACGAGGAATTGGGGCAGTCATGTTGCGCAAGACTTTCGAAGCTGACATCAAACAGGTCAAGGACGACGTCCTTCTGCTTGGCAGCATGGTCGAGCAGTCCACCCTGGACTCAGTGGAGGCGCTTAAGAAGCGCGACTTGAAAGCCGCAGAGAAGATCCTGGAGGCCGATCGCCAGATCAACCAGAAACGTTTTGACATCGAGGGTCGATTGATGATCCTGATCGCCACGCAGCAGCCGATGGCGCATGACTTGCGTGTCCTGGCATCGATCATGGAAATCACCTCGGAGCTGGAGCGCATGGGCGATTATGCCAAGGGCATCGCCAATATCAATCTGCGCATGGGTGATCAGCCATTGCTCAAACCGCTGATCGATATCCCACGCATGGCTCAGATCGGCGTGGACATGCTGCGCCGCGCTCTGACCGCCTTCGTCAATGAAGATGTGGAGGCGGCGCGCAAGATCCCCGTCGAAGATGATGAGGTGGACGCGCTCTACAATCAAGTCTACAGGGAACTCATGACGTTTGTCATTGCTGACCCCAAGACGATGGAGCGTGCCAACTGGCTGCTGTGGGCAGCCCACAACCTGGAGCGCTTCGCCGACCGGGTTACGAACATCTGCGAACGGACAGTTTTCGTTGCCACAGGTGAATTGGTTGAGATCGATGGCAGTGACAGCAAGTTCTGGAAGGATCAGAAGCAATAGATACCACGTCCGCTATTGAGGCGGACGTTTTCTTACCCCATTCTTCCGGTAAGGTAAGCCTCGGTTAATTCCTGTCTTGGCCTGGTGAAGATTTCATCGGTGGGGGCCATCTCGACCAGTTCCCCCAGCCAGAATAGCCCCGTGACGTTCGATACGCGCGCCGCCTGCTGCATATTATGCGTCACGATGACAATGGTGTAGTCTTTCTTGAACTCAGCGATGAGCTCCTCTATGCGCAGTGTGGCAATGGGGTCCAGGGCTGAGGTTGATTCGTCCATCAGGATCACTTCGGGTTGGACTGCAACAACGCGTGCGATGCATAGTCTTTGTTGCTGTCCCAGCGAGAGTCCGAGAGCGTCCATCCGCAGATCATCCTTCACTTCGTCCCATAGGGCCGCGGCCCGCAGACTCTTCTCCACGGTTTCGTCAAGATTCCCATACATCCCGAGCACGCGCGGCCCAAATGCAACATTGTCATAGATGGACTGCGGGAATGGGTTTGGCTTCTGGAACACCATGCCGACGCGTTGCCTAAGCTTTACTACATCCATGTCGTTGGCATAGATATCCTGCCCGTCCAACAGTATCTTTCCAGCTATATGTGCTCCGGCAATGGTGTCGTTCATCCGATTAAGACAGCGCAGAAAGGTAGACTTTCCGCACCCCGAGGGTCCAATCAAAGCCGTGACCTGACGCGGCTGAATCTCGAGGTTGATGTTCGATAAGGCCCGCGAAGCGCCGTAATAGAAGTCAAGCCTTTGGATGGTAAACATCGCTTGTGCCCCACTCATGCATCGATTGTATCATCCAGTCTCGTCGTTGGGATTCCTCGACTATAATGCGGTCGATGAAACGCGTGGCCACTCTCGCGCTGTTGTTGACCTTTAGTGTCTCTTGCGGCACCGTATCACCCTCCACTGTTTCTCAGCCAGCGGCATACATACAAAACAAGGGTTCCGACACGATTGTCAATCTGGCTCTCGCCTGGGCGGAGCGCTATCAACAGCTGCACTCCAACATTCGGATCTCGGTGACGGGCGGGGGTTCGGGTACGGGAATCGCGGCTCTGCTTAACAGCACCGTGGATATCGCCAATGCGTCGCGGCAGATATCCTCCGACGAAATGCAACAAGCGCAGGCAGGCGGTATCAAACCTGAGGAATTCGTTATTGCCCGGGATGCCATTGCAGTGATCGTCAATCCGGAAAATCCGGTGAGCCGCTTGACCCTTCAACAAATCTCCGATCTCTACAGTGGTAAGGTCAATAACTGGAAAGAGTTGGGCGGGGAGGACCGGTCGATTGTCCGCCTTTCGCGCGAGACCAACTCGGGCACCCACGTTTACTTTCTGCAAACGGTGATCCGGCTTGGCAACGCGAAAGACAAGACCCTTTTTTCGATGGACACTTTGTTCCTGCTGTCTTCCGAAGGGATCATTGCCGAACTGCGCGATAATCCCAATGCGATTGGCTACGACGGACTCGGCTATGTACCGGCCGACGGAACCGTCAAAGTGATTGCGATTGCCGGAGATGCCAACAGTCCATATAGCCTGCCTTCCATCGATACTGTTAACAGCGGAGCCTATTCGATTGCGCGTGATCTTTACATGTATACTGCCGGTGATCCACAGGGTGCCGTGAAGGATTATCTCGATTGGATTCAGACCTCGCCTGAAGCGCAGGAGATCGTAGGCAGGTTGGGATTTGTGCCGATCAGATAAGCCTCACTTCATTCCGGACGGCTCTGTCATAGCTCCCTGCTCCTCTACTGGCTTCGGGTAGGGAGAAAGGCAGGGTTTGCGGAGAGGCCGGGGATTACATGGAAAAGACGCTCAACTGGCGCGAATATGTCACCACGCGGCTGGTCAAAGCCAGTGGCTATTCTGCGATTGTTTTTGTCGTCCTAATTCTCCTCTTTCTTCTGCGGGAGGGATTGCCTGCGCTGGCTGAAGTCCCCCTTTCAGCTCTTTTCGGCACTCGCTGGTATCCAATTGAAGACAACTACTTCGGCATTTTGCCTCTGCTGACGGGTTCCTTCGTCGTTACACTGGGCGCGGCCTTGATCGCGGTCCCATTTGGAATTGGCACGGCTGTGTATATTTCTGAAATTGCACCGCGCTGGATGCGTGAGATTCTCAAACCGCTGGTTGAATTGCTCGGCGGCTTTCCCTCGGTTGTGCTTGGCTTCCTTGGAATCCTCGTTTTGGCTCCATTCCTGCGCCGCTTTTTGGACCTCCCGACGGGTCTCACCGCCCTTGCCGGTTCTCTCCTGCTCGGCGGGATTGCCTTGCCAACGGTTGTGACCGTCGCCGAGGATGCCCTGGATGCCGTCCCGCGCGTATACCGCGAGGGCGCCTGGGCTTTGGGTGCCACGCGCTGGCAGACCATCTGGCGCGTGACGCTGCCTGCCGCCCGCTCCGGCGTGCTGACCGCTGTCATGCTGGGCATTGGCCGCGCGATCGGCGAAACGATGACCGTGATGATGGTGACGGGCAACGCGCCGGTGCTGGCCCTGTCGCTCGGCAGTCTCTTCGCGCCCGTCCGTACGATGACGGCGACCATCGCAGCCGAAATGGGAGAAGTCTCCAATGGAAGTGTACATTATCATGTATTGTTCTTCATCGGTATGGTCCTGTTCCTGATTTCGCTCGTCGTCAATATTGTGGCTTCCGCGGTCGTGTTCCGCGTTGGAAAGAGAGCAGAAAGGATTCTTTCGTAACGCGTTTACCGTTGCCTGAACGTCGAAGAGCATACATCGCTGATATGAAACGCATTCCTTCCCTCAACCGCCACGTTGCCCAACACCTTGGTTTTGGCCTTGTCACTTTCATGGCCGTCTTGACGATGATTCCCATTATCGGTGTCATCATTTTTATTCTTGTCCGCGGCCAGTCCGCGATCTCATGGGAGTTCCTCGCCGATCTGCCTCGCGACGGAATGCGGGCAGGCGGCATCCTGCCAGCCATCGTGGGGACGTTCTATCTGACTGTCGGTACAGCAGTCTTCTCTGTGCCGATTGGAATTGCCTCGGCGATCTATCTCTCAGAATATGCCTACGATTCGGCGCTGACCCGCGCCATCCGCATTGCCATCATCAACCTTTCGGGGATTCCCTCGGTCGTGTACGGCCTATTCGGACTCGGCCTGTTTGTCTTGTTTCTCAAGTTCGGTACGTCCATCCTGTCTGCGTCTCTGACGCTTTCCATCATGACCCTTCCCGTCATTATCAGCACAGCGGAAGAAGCCTTGCGCGCCGTGCCCCAGTCTTTTCGGACGGTCAGCATCTCGCTTGGCGCCACCCGCTGGCAGACGATCCGCCAGATTGTGTTGAAGGAGGCCCTGCCGGGAATCCTGACCGGCGTCATTCTCGGTCTGGAGCGCGCCGCCGGCGAGACGGCGCCGATTCTCTTCACCGGCGCGGCCTTCTTCCTGCCGCGCCTGCCGAATTCGCCCCTCGATGCAACCATGGCTTTGCCGTATCACTTGTTTGTGATCTCCACTCAGATTCCCGAAATGCCGATCCAGATTCAATACGGCACAGCACTGGTGCTGCTGGTCTTTGTGTTGGGGATGAACCTGATCGCCGCGGTTATTCGATCGCGGGCCAGAGCAAGGCGGCAGTGGTAGTCACGATGGCAAAAATCGTGATCGAACATCTTTCTCTCCAATATGCCGATGGCACCGAATCGCTGCGTGACGTCAGCCTGGGGATTCCCGAAAGAGCCGTCACTGTCCTCTTTGGACCGGCCGGAGGCGGAAAATCCACGTTGTTGCGTTGCTTGAACCGATTGAATGACCTGACTGAAGTCAGAGCCAGTTCGGGCCGCGTGCTCCTCGATGGGGCGAATATCCTCGATCCGCAGACGGACGTGATCGCTCTGCGCCGCAAAGTCGGGATGGTGTTCGCGCGCCCCGTGGTCCTGCCAATGAGTGTTCGGCAGAATCTGACATATGGGCTGAGGCTTGCCGGCGAAAAGCGCGGGGCGCGTCTAAGTGAAGCCGTAGAACGCAGTTTGAAATTGGCGGCACTGTGGGATGAAGTCAGGGACCGCCTCGATGAATCGGCCATAGCGCTTTCGGGCGGCCAGCAACAGCGTCTGTGTCTGGCCCGTTCGCTTGCCCTGCAACCGGAGATCATTCTGCTCGATGAGCCGACCTCAGGCCTCGATCCAATATCCACAGGCAAGATCGAAGCCACGCTGCAGGAGTTGAAGAGGGAGTATACGATCGTGCTTGTACCACATTCCGTTCAACAGGCAGGCCGTACAGCCGATTACGCCGCGTTCTTCTTGCAGGGCGAACTTGTCGAATACAATGTGGGAAAAGAAATGTTCACCGCGCCGAGAGATCGACGTACCGAAGATTACATCATGGGAAGATTCGGATAGACGCAGGCGGCATCGCTTTTTGCTTACACCGGCAATTCCTTTCCTTGAATCTCGGCGGACGCCGCGACAAGCTCCCATTATGGATTGTGTAATTTTGCCGGCAATCCCAAGCGTATTTCGGTTGTTATCGGCACCGGCGGATCGGCTGGAGGAGATGAGTCGATTCCACTAGTGTCGTTGTGAGCGGGGAAAGTGCTCATTGGCTCTCCAACGCGACTGCCTCTTGACTCGGCGTACCGCACGGCGTAGAGTAGAGTTGCACGCGCGGCCGGGCTGAAAGCCCGAGCCGCATCCACACCTGCGAGGGGCATATGCCATTCGCTGTCGTCACCGTCGAGACCGCATCCGGGCAGAAGGTCGAGCTTGCCCTGCCGCTCGATGTCCCCAGCCGGGCTTTGGCGGCAAAGATCATGCGCGATCTCGGTAAAGCCGTGAGGACCGGCGAGACGTTCGATCTCTTCATCAAGACAGGCAACGGTGACAAACGCATCCCACCCGCTGCAACCCTGGGGGAACTCGGCATTGAGGATGGGCAGCACCTTCGGATCAAGCGCGAGGTGGGGGGAGTTCCGGCTGAGGCGTCGGGCGCACACGCCTACCTGCGGACGCAGACTGGCGACCTGCTGGCCCTCGAATCCAGCAACGTGATCATTGGCCGCAAAGAAGCCAAGTACGAGATCCCGCTGGATCTTGACCTCGCCAAGTATGATTCAGGGAACGCGATCTCGCGCCGGCACGCATGCATCGGCCGCGAGGCCAGCAACTACTATCTACTGGATCTTCATAGCACGAACGGTACCCGATTGAACGGGGAGCGCGTCGTTCCTGGCAAGAAGATACCTCTGCACGACGGAGATTCCATCGAATTCGGTCTCGGGGTCCGCGTAACTTTTGTAACGGCAAAAGCGGGTGTAGGGGAACGAGTGTAGCGTCAGGCGCGCCTCACACCTGCCGCGGGTCGGATTGCTTTCCCTCTCAGACACTACGGTCATGTACGATAGTACTTGAGTGATGGCCTCTGGTATGGCATCGCCGGCCTTCAACTCGATGACAACCATTTTGTTGTTCTAATTTGCAGCGGAGATGTCGACGCGACCGGCCTCGATGACACGCTCTTTGTCATTGTCGATCATCCGCAGGCCGGCTTCGGGTTGTTCGATATTGGCGCGCAACCGAGGCCAGCAACTGTTGCATCGCTCTGGATAACTCCTTATCACCCATACAGTACAATCGTCAGCAATCCAATTCCAAGGAGGCATCATGGAATACCAATCAGCAATCACCCAATCAAAAGCTCACATTCCAAGATTGGTACTAACCCGCCATGCTCACAAAGCAGTCCATGGTGATAGCCCCATTGGTCTTTTTAACACTCGAATTGCTGTAAAGATTACAAACTCAGTTGGCTCAATGTGGTGCGCGTATGCGTTCACATTGCTTGCGCTCATCTCGCTGCCAGCTGCGTTTCGATCCGGAAACTCGCTCATTATCATTGCCTGGATTGCACAGACGTTCTTGCAGTTGGTGCTGTTGCCGATCATCATCGTTGGCCAAAATGTCCAGGCAGCAGCGAGCGATGCACGGGCTGAAAGCGATCACGACACGCTCCTCGCCATTCACACCCTGACTGTTGAAGTTCACAAAATCAACGAGCAACAAACCGTAATTCTGAAAATGCTTGCAGAAAGATCCAATACCTAGACACCCACAATAACCATGCTGTGCTGACCCGGTCAACTGCCCGGATTTATGAGGTAGAACAGGACCGTAATGCACGGTCGACGGTGACGCGGCACATGAACGTGGGCCGCGGGGGTATCATTGGGGGCCAAACCCAGGCAGACGAGAGGGAAATCTGGCCCTGCGGCAAGACCGTCTCGACAGCCGTTCTGGACCTGCCGATTATCAGGAAACAGCACGCATTCATTTTGGAGACTGGAATGTGCGGGATTTTCGGATACGTTGCAGACAAAGAAGAATTGCTGGGACCGATCCTGATTGAAGCGGCACGGCGACTCACCTATCGCGGCTACGACTCGGTCGGAGTGGCGACACTGAACAATGGCAGGATCGACTTGCGCAAGGATGTTGGCAAGGTGGAAGTGGTATCGGAGAGATACAACTTCTCTCAGATGCGCGGGCAGCGCGGCATTGCACAGCTGAGGTGGGCGACATTCGGCGAGCCCTCGCAGGTCAACAGCCAGCCACATTTGGATTCTGATGGCGACATGGTCGGGGCTCACAACGGCAACGTGGTGAACAACGTGGAGCTGCGCGCGCAATTCATCGCTGAAGGTATGACTGTCCGCTCGCAGAACGACGGCGAAACCTGTGTGCACGCGGTGGAAAGGTATATCCATCGTGGCTATGAATTCATCGATGCAATACGGCTGGCCTATGGCGACCTGCAAGGCGACTATGCATTTGTCATTGGACGCGCCAACGAGGACAAGTTGTATGCCTTCAAAAAAGGATCGGGCCTGATGGTGGGACTCGGGGAGGGCTTTACTTGCGTTTCGTCTGATCTGCCCTCGATCCTGCCGCTGACGCGCCATGTGATTCGGCCGCAGGATGGCGAGATAGTGACACTGTGGGCAGACCGCGTGGAAGTGCGCTCCGTCCAGGACGGTCAGTTGATTACCCGGAAGCCAGAGACGGTCACGGAGTCGATGGATGAGGTGCAAAAGGGCGGGTATCCGCACTTCATGTTGAAAGAGATCCATGAACAGCCACAGGTCGCGCGCCAGTTGCTGCACCTGCTTGAGCAAAGCCCCGATGTCGCACGCCTCGTCGAAGAGATGAAGAAGGCGCGGTACCTGTATTTCATCGCATGCGGCACAAGTTATCACGCCTCGGTGCTCGGGTCGGTCTACTTCGCGCGGATTGCCGGGAGGGCAGCCATCCCGGTGCTGGCGCCTCAATTCGTCGCGCAATTCGCGCCCGCCGTGGCGTATGGAGACGTGGGTGTGTTCGTGAGTCAATCGGGTGAGACAAAGGATGTATTGAACGCATTGCAGACTGCCGAGGCCCGCGGCATGGCTTGTTATGGTCTCGCCAATGTGATCGGATCCACACTGAGCAAAGCCGCTTCGTTATGCCTGCCCCTGTGCTGTGGGTACGAGATCAGCGTCCCCGCCACGAAGACGTTTACCAACCAGGTGATCACATTCTTGTACCTCGCTTATCGCATGGCGGGACGTGATACGCACGAGTTGGAAACCATCCCGGCGTTGATGGAAGCCACGATCGATGCGACCGGCTCACGCGTGGAAGCGACCGCCAGAGAGATCAACGAATGGAATGACATGTATTGTCTTGGCTATGGGGCTACTTACCCGATCGCACTCGAAGGGGCGTTGAAGTTGAAAGAGATCACGTACGCGCACTGCGAGGGAATCCTCTCGACTGAGTTCAAACACGGACCCCTTTCGGCGGTAGGCACAGGATTTCCCATCTTGTTTGTCGCAGGTCCTGAAGATGTGCCACTTATCATCAGCGGAATTAACGAGGTCAAAGTCCGCGGTGCACACACCGTTGTCATCGCGGAGGAGGACGAGCGCCTGCGCGCCAACGCCGATGATGTGCTCGCCTTGCCAAAATCGGACGAGAATATCAGCCCGTTGTTGGGCGTCATCCCGTTGCAGCTGCTGGCGTATCACATGAGCGTGATGCGCGGATTCGATCCTGATTTCCCGAGGAACCTGTCCAAGACGCTGACGGTTGATTAGGATATTGTGACTGTTTTGTCCGATGGGAGGATTTTGTGAATGAAAGCTATTACCGGCCTTCCCCGACGCATTCCGTTTACGCTATTGACATTGGCAGGATTGGGCATTGCGGCCGGAGTGACGAACACGTATTTTCAGGAGATCACCCTACACTGGCTCAACCACACTGGCTTTGCGCCCAATGATCTATGGTACTGGAGGCTGGAGCGGATGTTCGCCTCCGCATTGGTCACCTCAGGGGGTATTGTCTTTTGGGAGGCCTTGTTTTTGGTAGCCTTCGCGGTTGGGCTCGCTGAGTGGATGACCGGCTGGAAACGAACGGCGCCCACCTTCTGGGGTATGCACTTGCTGGTTTTGATCCTGCTTTCTTTGATCATGTCACTGGCAGCGGAGCAATTGTTCACCCTCGGGTTGAAAGCATCGGAATTCGCGCGCGACGTGGGTCCCTCAGCAGGCTATTTTGCATGTCTGGGATTGGTCAGTGCCCGGCTGGAACGTCCCTGGAACTGGATTAGTGGCGGGATACTGTCTGCTCTTTTTGTTGCCGCAGTCTTCGTTTCACCGGCCGTTGGGGAAAGCGCCGAGATTAAGCTCTCGGCAGACCTGGCGCATCTGATGGCTTATCCTCTCGGCTGGTTATCAGCAGGACTTGGAGGCAACCGTAAGCGTTAATCAATCGTGAAGGAGAAGGCAGGAACAGCTTAACGCTTTTGGGGGGCAGCCGATCGGCTGAGACCGAGCCAGTGCTTCCCTTGGATATCAGATCGCCGTCAACACTGAGGCACTGCCCCCTTGGATGGAATTCCGAATGAAGGAGCTCACCATGAACAGCGATATCATGCGGCGACTAGTCCAGGTTTTTTCCACTCTGCTTCTTCAAGGTTTGATTCTATTTGCAGCAGCCGGAACGCTCTCTTGGACATGGGCCTGGATATTCTTGATTATGAATGTTGGCATTCTGCTCATCAATCTGCGTGTACTGCCGCGAGAATTGATCGAGGAACGCGGGAGACTGAAACCCGATGCGAAGAGGTGGGATAAGGTCCTTTCTTCCGTCAGCATTTTCCCCATACTCCTCATGTACGTGTGTTCGGGCCTGGACTACAGGTTGGGATGGACCCGAGGCGTCAACAGCATCGTCAACATAGCAGGACTGCTCCTGGTGTTCCTGGGGGCAATGCTGTTCACGTGGGCAATGGTCTCCAACAGGTTCTTTTCCACATTGGTCAGGTTGCAGCGTGATCGGCAACACACTGTCGCTACCGGAGGCCCCTATCAGTACATCCGGCATCCCGGATATCTCGGATACATTGTCATGTCAATTTCGACACCGCTTGCTTTGGGAACATTATGGCCACTGATGTTCTCTGGGATCACGTGTCTGTTGATGATTCTTCGAACCGCATTGGAAGACCGGACTCTACAGGAAGAGCTGTCAGGGTATCGAGACTATGCGCGGCGCGTGCGCTATCGGTTGGTCCCGTGGATCTACTGAAGGGCCTCATCACAGCGATGATGAAACAAGAGAGGACTGATCACTGCGCCACAAATCTCACAGCCACTATGCAGGAGCGCCCATGAAAGCAATCGTGTGCACGGCTTATGGACCGCCGGATGTTCTTCAGCTGAGGGAGGTGGAGAAACCTTCTCCCAGGGATGGTGAAGTGCTCATCAAGGTCTTCGCGACGGCGGTGACGGCTAGCGACTGCATAGTCCGGGGTCTGCAACTTCCCATCTGGTCCCCGATGGGACTGATGATGAGACTAGTCCTGGGCTTTACAAAGCCGAGACAGCCCATACTCGGGATGGTCCTGGCCGGAGAAGTTGAAACCGCAGGCAGAGCTGTAAGATCATTCAAGCCAGGCGACGAGGTGTTTGGCTGGGATCTTTATCCCGCCTTTGGCGCGTATGCCGAGTACAAACGTATGCGCGCAAGTGGGATCCTGGCCATCAAACCGGCCAACGTGGATTATGAGGAAGCGGCCGCGATTCCGTACGGTGGACTCCTGGCATTGTCCTATCTGAAAAGAGGAAATATCCAGGCCGGACAGAGAGTCCTTGTCTATGGAGCTTCCGGAGCGGTCGGCACCCTGGCTGTACAGCTTGCCAGGCACTTTGGTGCGAAGGTCACCGGGGTATGCAGCACGATGAATCTGGAACTGGTGAAATCCCTGGGAGCCGATAGCGTCATTGACTACACAAGGGAGCAATCCATGGACAAGGCAGAGTCCTATGATCTGATCCTGGATGCCGTGGGAGAACGAAAGAGCTCGCCACTAAAGAAACAGTACAAACAAGCCCTGGCTCCGAACGGGAAGTACATCTCGGTCGATGATGGGACGCCCAAGATCGGTATTGAAGACCTGGTGTTGCTCAAGGAGCTGGTTGAGGAGGGGAAGATCAAACCGGTCATTGATCGACGCTATCCGTTGGAGCAGATGGCCGAGGCGCACAGGTATGTGGACCTGAGGCACAAGAAGGGAAATGTGGTCATTACCGTGGCCCACGGCAGCAAGACGTAGCAATGCGTGGCGGGAGGTAGGGAGGGGGTAGACTCCCGCCCCCATCGCCTTACAAGCTTGTCACTTGAAATCTCATGTATAACGATGTAGCATGTAACTGAAGTCGAGATCTGGTTCAAGAAGGCTGTCTGCATGGCCGCACCGCATTCTACGGATCCCGTCAGACAGCACAGCCAGGGAAAAACTGTAGTCCAACTGGATTTGAGCCCCATAGGTGCCGAGCGTTCTTCTCGGTATGAGATCGCTTGGTCGTTAGTGGGACAGTCAAGAATGAATGTCAATAGGACTAGAGCCTCCAACCGCTAGGTTCGAGGTTCACCTGTGCCTGCGCTTACAGGATCTTTGACGGCACGGTGCAGGCAGGTCCCAGGCAAGGAGCTCTTTCCGGGATTTCTCCGCCTGCAACTTTGGTTCCGGAGGCAGATTCTAAGTATACTGATTGTGGGGCGCGAGTGGGGCACCGACAGGCGCTTTCGCCATCGCAGGATGTAGAGCCCTCCATGACCAGTATCTCCCGCTTGATCGGACAACTAAACGGCCCAGACAGCAACAAGCGCTACGATGCGTGCCAGGCACTGCGGCGTACGCTCTGGTTGAAGAGCTCATGCGGGAGGGAACAATGAGGAGTCCTCTAAAGCTGCTGCATGCTGGGATTGGCCTCGCCCTGGCGTTGAACAGCTGTGGTGTGAGCCCGACGACGGTGCCGCCGCCGGTGCCGCCGCCGGCTGTCACCTATGTTGTCGCAACCTCGGCTCCCACGGTGCCGCCGACAGCCATACCCACCCCCGTTGGACGAACGATTACCGTCGTCAGTGTGGAGGACAGCGGCCCCGGCACGCTCCGGCAGGCGCTGCTCGATGCCGCGCGCGGGGACACGATTACCTTTGATCCAGCGATCTTTGCACCGAATCACCCCGGTACGATTTCTCCTATGAGGCTCGCATCGCCCAACAATGCTCTGCCCCGCCTCTCCCAAGGTGATCTGACAATTGATGCCAGCAACGCGGGCGTGATCCTGGATGGCAGCAGACTTCAGGAGCCCTGGGTCAATGCCCTCTCAATATCGTCCGATGGAAATTCCATCCGTGGATTGCAAATAGTGAATTTTGCCGGGGTGGGAATAATCATCTGCCCGGGTTCTCATAACACGATTGGAGGCAGCCGAGACATTGGCACAGGTCCACTGGGTCAAGGCAATCTAACCAGCAGGAATGGCATTGGAGTCGATCTGTGTGACAGGGGCTCCGGCAACACAATAATCGGCAACATCATTGGCACGGACGTCTCCGCATCCAAATCCTGGGGCAACAAGACCGAGGGTATCTGGATCGAGAATGGCATCACCCGTTCTCAAATCGGCCCTGACAACGTTATCGCCTATAACGGCGAAGCCGGCGTGCTGTTCACAGGTGAGAATACTGCTGGAAGCTCAATAACCCGGAACAGCATTCATGACAACCGCAAGGCCGCCATTGAATCGGGGCTGGATGGCAAAGTGCACTCCCCCTTCATCTCCAGTGTGGAGTTGGTCGAAGGGGTCATCGCGGGCTCTGCCTGCGCCAACTGCCGGGTGGAAATCTTCTCGGATAGCAGTGACCAGGGAGCTGTCTATGAAGGCTACACCACCGCTGACGCTGCAGGCGGATTTCGCTTTCAGAAGCCTGCGGCTTTCGTCGGCCCACATGTGACTGCCGTTGTGATTGACAATGAAGGCAACACCAGCGAGTTCGCAAATACGATTGCGCTGCCGCTGCAGCAAGGAAACGCGCTTCCTGGAGCAGCAATCGATACCAAGCCCTCTGGCGAGCTGGAAGACAATCGCATCGGAGCCATATTCTTTGACCTTTATCATCCCGAGAAGTCCAAGTATGTGTTCCCGAATGAGGTAGTGGAGACTGACACGATTCTAAAATTGGGATACAAGAAGGTGCGTTTATCCGTCAATAACGATATCGATTACTACGGCATCGACTGGACAACGCCCGAGCTGACTGTCGCCCCGCTTCACGATCAGTTCATCCGTGAGCTTGCCGCAAATGGCGTGAAGATCACCTTGGTGTTGTCTTTTTGGGACAAGGACTTTGTAGCGCAGGGGGGAACACTCGGTGTGCCAAGATTCAAGACAGAGGGGGAAATACAAAGATACCTGGATTTTGTCCGCTTCACGGCATCCCATTTCAGGGGTCTGGTTGACTACTACGAAGTCTGGAATGAACCTAATGTCATCATGAACAAAGTCCAATGGATTGAGGTCGACGACTACCTGAATCTTGTCAGGCGGACGGTACCGGTTATTCGCCAGGAAGATCCCTATGCGCGAATTGTTGTTGGAGGAACCACGTGGCCAAAGTCTCCCAGGGCGAAGCCGTATCTCTTTGCGATCCTCAATTCCGATATCATGCCGCTTGTTGACGCGGTGGCCTGGCATCCGTTCTATGGAACCTCCCCGCAATACGAGTTTCACCGGCAATACTATTATGACTATCCAGCCATCGTGAGGGAGATCAAGGACGCGGCCAGCGCACACGGTTTCAAGGGAGAGTACTTTGCGGATGAACTGGTCTGGAGACTGCACGATGTCCCCGATCAGGACTGGCCGAACACCTACAGCAAGACCGCGATCGCAAAAAACCTTGCCCGGGGGATTCTCATGCATCTGGGCATGGATATTGCCGTGACCCAAAATGGGCACGATCCAACTACCTACGGAAATGTGCTTCAAAACCTGTGTACCAGCATGGCTGGGGCAAAACCCGTCGACCTGCCCATACAGATAGAGAGCGCGGCGAAGATCACAAGGAGCTACGGCTTCTCGATGCCCAATGGCGATCGGCTAATCGCGTTGTGGAATGATGGTGTTGCGGTCGATGGAGATCCCGGCCTACCTGCTACCGTCACAATCCCCGGCTTCGCAGGGTCAAAGGCCACCGGTGTTGACATCCTCAATGACTTTGAACAACCACTGATTACGAGTGCTGAAAACGGCAACCTGGTTATCCGTGGCTTCCAACTAAGGGACTATCCGACCATCATAAGGCTGTCAAGGTAGCCTGCATGCCATTGGCACCAATGCGCTGCCAACGGCCTTTTGACAACTGGTTTGGGGAGCATGGCTTTGGGGGAGGCAGGAGGCAAAATCGAAGCCGAATTGGCAGTTGGCCTGAAAGCGCTCGGTAATGAATCCGACCATGAGAAACGTATGTCAATAGGAGATGGACCTCCAACCGCTAGGTTCGCGGTTCGGGTCCTCCCCCAGCAATTTCCCCTCTTAACACCTCGGGGGGCAGCCGGATGGCTGCCCCCCGATACGTATTACCGCTAAACCCTTTGTGAACTACTTGCCCGGCTGGACGGTGATGTCCACTTCCTTGCCGTCCCGCAGGATGGTGAGCGAGAGCTGCTGGTCCGCCTGCAGCTGCCCCAGGCCGGCCTTCAGCTCCTCGATGCTGGCCACCGGCTGACCGTTGAGGGCAGTGATGATATCGCCGCCCACGTTCACCTTCTGCCCGTTGATCGTCACCGATCTTATCCCGGCCCGCAGTCCCGCCGTATCCGCCAGGCTGCCCGACTGCACCTCTTCCACCAGCACGCCCTTCTGGCTGCTTGTAAGGCCCATCTCCTTGGCGATGGACTCATCCATCGTCATGCCCATGATGCCGAGCGTCACACCGCGCTGCCCGGCCTGAGCCTGCGCCCCGCGTTCCTGCGCCGATGGACGGGCCGCCAGGGTCACATCCACCTTCTGCTGCTTGCCATCGCGTACGATGGTCAGCGTCACTTTCTGATCCACCTGCGTGCTGCGCGCCAGGTAGGCGATCAGGTCATTCATGGCGGTGACCGGCTGGTTGTCGATGGCAGTGATCACATCGCCGCCGACCTTGACGGTCTGCCCGTCAATGCTGGCCTCCGTGCTGCTGGCGCGGAGCCCGGCCGCCTCGGCAGGACTCTTCGGCATCACCTCTTCCACCAGCGCGCCCCGCTGACCTTTGTCAAGCTTCATGGCGGCAGCCAGATCCGGGGTCAGGGTTGTGCCGCTGATGCCCAGCCACGTGTGCGTGTACTTGCCGTCCTTGATCAGCGCCGGCACGACGTTCTTGACGATGGCCGACGGGATGGCGAAGCCGATGCCCGAATTGGAGCCGGAAGTCGACTCAATGGCTGAGGTCACACCGATCACCTGTCCCTGCACATCCACCAGCACGCCGCCGGAGTTGCCCGGGTTGATGGGCGCGTCGGTCTGGATCACGTCCGGGATGCTGTAGGACTGGGTCGATTCCTGGTCCGCGCTCAGTGAGCGTTCCAGCGCGCTGACGATGCCGGTGGTCATGGTGCCTTCCAGCCCGAACGGGTTGCCGATGGCAACCGCCAACTGGCCCACCTTCACCGCGGACGAATCGGCCACCGAGACCGGCTTCAGCAGCGAAGCCGCCGCATCCACCTTGATCACGGCCAGGTCGCTGTCGGGGTCAGCGCCCACCAGCGTCGCCGGCAGGATGGTGCCGTCGCTGAAGGTTACTTCGATCTTGTCCGCATTCTTGATCACGTGATTGTTGGTCACGATATGCCCGCTGGTATCCCACATGAATCCGGAGCCCAGCGCGCTCTGGTACCGCTGCGGCGGCTGCTCCTGTTGTCCCTGCCCGCCCTGGGGCAGGTTGAAGAACGGGAAGCCCGGCAGCTGCGAAACGATCGAATTCGAGGCCGCCACCTTCTGCACCACACGGATATTCACCACCGACGGATTGACCGACGTGTACAGGTTTTCCAGCGTGCCCTGGTAGGCCTCCAGCAGGTCGCCCGAGGCGCCCGAAACCGATGCCGGCGCGGCGACAGCCTGCGTGGGAGCGGCTGCCGTGGGCAGGGCTGCCTGGGGACTTGTGCCCCCTGCTGCCGTTAATGTAGAGGGGCTGCAGGCAGTCAACAGCGTGAGCGCCATGACGGTCAGTATGGAAAGGGAAATGGTCTGCTTCTTCATCTTGTTCATTTTGTTCATTCGTTCTCTCCTGGTGTGAACGTGCTTCCGGTCTCATGCGCCGGACAGACGCGCCGAATGGTACGCCCGCCGCCTCGCTGGCGTCCTTACAGCCAGGAGAAGCAGACCTTATGGAATCCTTAAGGTGGAAACCAGGGGTGCCTGCACGACTGACTGCAGGCGGCAGCGACCTATGCCTGAGGCTGCGTATCTGCCGGCAGGCGCAGTGTGAAGCGGTTGCCTTTGCCTGGCTCGGTTTCCAGCGTGATCTCCCCCCCGTGCGCCGAAGTGATATCGCGCGCGATGCTCAGCCCCAGCCCCATCCCCTGCACAATGCGGCGCCCGTGCGCGCCGCGGTAGAACGGCTGGAAGATCTTCTCGCGCTCCGCCTCGGGGATGCCCGGCCCGCTGTCGCTCACCTGCAGGCATAACTGCCGGCCCTCCATCCAGGCCTTGGTGCTCACCTTTCCCCCGGTTGGCGTGAACTTGATGGCGTTGCTGAGCAGGTTCCCGAGCGCCTGCCCCATGCGGTCCGGATCCATCATGACTGCCGGCAGCCCGGGCGGGATCTCCGCCTCCCAAACCAGGCCTTTCTCGCGTGCCGCCGCCTCCCACGCCAACAGTTGGCCTGCCAGCCATCCATTGGGCGCCACCTGCGCCCGGTTCAATTCCAACGAGCCCAGCACCTGGTCGTGCAGCCGCGCCAGGTCATCCAGCAGGCGCTGCAGGCGCGCGGTCTCGCCATCCATCCCGTTCAGCAGGTCGGCCGCCAGGTGCGGGTCCTTGTCCGCACCCTTGAGCAGCGCCGAGATCGCCGAGCGGATGGCGCCCAGCGGTCGTCCCAGCTCATGCACCAGGTTGGCTAGCAGCTGCCGCCGCGCCTTCTCCGCGCTGTTGAGCCGTTCCACGAGTGTGTTGACAGCCTGCACCAGCGTGCGCGTCTCGTCTGGTCCGCCTTGCTCCTCGATGCGCGCCTGCCAGTTGCCGTCGGCCAGCGAACGGATCAGGCGCGTGACGCGCTGGATGGGACGGTTGATGGTGAAGGCAAGATACGAACCCAGCGCGATGCCCGCCAGTACGCCCACCAGCAGCACCGCCCCCAATAAATAACGGAACTGGTACACCTCGTCCGAGACCGTCACCACACGCGTGGTCATGCGGACGATGCCCATCGGTGTCCCGCTCAGATCGTAGACCGGCGTGAACGCTTCGGCCAACGGCCCCTGCTGCAGCTGGATCGCTTCGCCCTGTGCCACGCGGCTCATGTCCGGCAGGTCCACCTGCGAGCCTGCGGCCCCGGCGGTCGCATCGCTGACCGCGAGCACGCGCCCGTCCAGCGAGACGAACGAAAGCCGCCCGCTCAGGTACGGGCTTACGCCGTCTACCAGCGCCTGTGCCGCCTCGCTGCTCTGCCAGAACACCGGCTGATTGCGCGTCACCTGGGCCATCAGTGTGGCGTCCCTGGTCAGGTTGTCGTAGATCATGGGCATGAGCAGCCGCGTTTCCAGCACGTGGACCATCACCGCGCCCATCAGCGGGATGAGCAGCAGCGCCGGCAGGATGTGGCTGAAGATCAATCGATTGCGCAGGGAACGGAACATGGCGGACCTTGCCAGCAGAGGAGGATGACGTTAGGAGGGCTTCTGCCCTTGTGTGACCAGCTTGTAGCCCACGCCGCGCACGGTCAGGATGCGCCCGGGACGGCTGGGATCGGTCTCGAGCTTCTTGCGCAGCCAGCGGATGTGGACGTAGACCACCTGCGGCTGCCCGATGAACTCCGCCCCCCACACCTGACTCAGCAGGTCTTCTGTGGAGACGACCTTATCGGCTTTACGCGCCAGCGCCAGCAGCAGGTCGAACTCGCGCGGCGAGAGATCCAGCGCATGCCCGGCGCAGGAGGCGGTGTGGGAATCGGGATCGATCTCGAGGTCCCCCGCCACCACGCGCTCGGCGGGCTTTTCGGCGCCGGATATCACGGCACCGCGCCGCAGCACGGTCTTGATGTGCGCAAGCACCACGTCCACATCAAAGGGCTTGGTGATGTAATCGTCTGCGCCCAGCTCAAGCCCCAGCACTTCATCCAGTTCGCGGCGGCGGGCGGTGACCAGGATGACAGGCAGTTTGCGGCGGGCCTTCATCTCACGCAGGGCATCCAGCCCGTCCATGCCTGGCAGGCCGATATCCAGGAGCACCAGGTCCAGCGGGGTCTGGTCGACGATCCTCAGCGCGTCCTCAGCGTTGGAGGCAGCGTGGACGTGGTAGCCGGCCTGCTCCAGGTGGAAGGCCAGGCTGCGGCGCATCAGGGTGTCGTCATCGACGAGCAGTATGCTGCGTGGCATGGGGATAGTTTACGCCGGAATGGCCGCGCGTGAGAGATGCGCAAAAAGGGAAGGGGGTGGCCTGTCCCTGCGTGCTCTGCGCAGGGAGGGTTAGGTCTCGCGTCCATCGGCGCGCGAAACGTGCACTTGAGGGGGAGAGAGGGGGTAGAATGCGCGCATACCAGCATGAAGCCGTGAACAGGCAGCGGGATGACCTTCTGCGCACAAATGGCGCTCACGGCGAGGCGGGGTGTCTGCGCGGGCACATGGAAGAGAAAGACGAAGGAAAGGCAAGACATGAAACCCATATTCATTGTCCTGGCTCTTTGTGCGTCGCTGGCTGCGGCCTGCAGCCCTGCAGGAGGAACCCCCACACCGGTTCCGGAGGCAACGGTGTCTCCTGAACCCCCTCCCACCGCGACCCAGATCCCATTCGAACCTGTCATGTTCACAACAGAAGACGGCGTGCGCCTGGTGGGCACGCTCCGCGGCGAGGGCCAGATGGCCGTCATCCTGGCCCATCAGGGCACCCCTCACGCGGACCAAAGGACCTGGGCGTCCTTCGCCCATTTGCTGGCAGAGCGTGGTATCGCCACGCTGGCTTTCGATTTTCGCGGCTGGGGGCGTTCGGAAGGCACGTTCCTCGCCAAGGATCTGTGGAAGGATGTACAGGCAGCAACCCAGTTCCTGCGCGGGCGCGGTTACAGCCGGATCGTCTGCGCAGGAGCGAGCATGGGCGGGACCGCATGCATGTATGCCGCCAGGTATGAGGAATACACGGGGTTGATCGTCCTTGCCAGCGGCATGACGGCCGGCAGCAGCAAATACGCCCTGCGCCTGACCGAGGAGGATATTGCCAGCCTCGCTCCGCCGAAGCTGTTCATCACTGCAGAGGACGATTACGGCGTCATCAATGATATCAAGCGCATGGCCGAGCTGGCTCCCGCCCCCAAGGAACTCGTTCTACTTCCGGGCTCAAAGCATGGCACTGATCTCTTTGCTACGGATGCAGGGGAGAAGTTGACCACGTCCATGCTCGACTTCCTTGACAGGCTTCGAGAGGGCACCCTCACGCCTCTCTCGCCGACTCAAGATGTCAGCGGGCAACTGCCGCCGCTGCAGGTGATCACCAGCACCAATGCGGGGGACATCCAGCTGCTCAAGACGCTGGAGATCTCCGGATTCAAGCAGGGCAGCCTCAGCCAATGCAGCGTCGCTTTCAGTCCAGATGAAACATCGCTGAGTGGCGTCTGCTATCAAAACACGATTCCGGTGTGGGATGCCGCGAGCGCCGAGTTGATCCGCTCGCTGGACTCATCTCCTGTGCAGGAGGTGGCGGTGGCGTTCAGCCCGGACGGAGAACGGATCGCCACTGGAGGCTTCACGAAGGACATCCGGTTGTGGGATGCCGTGACGGGAGAGTTCATCGATTCCATTGGTCCGCTGCCAGCGCCGATATGGGACCTTGCGTTCAGCCCGGACGGAGAAAGACTGGCTTCGGCCAATTTCGACATCAGCGGCTCTGCTTCCCCTGACGCCGCGGGCATACATCTCTGGGATGTCGAAGGCAGAGAATTGCTCTGGGACTACGCTGGAGACGGGACTCCCCTGCGCGTTCTCAGCGTGGATTTTTCGCCCGACGGGAAGACAATCGCCTACGGGACATTCGACAGACTGCTGATCCTGGACACGGAAACGGGAACGTTGATGCAATCGCTACCCATCCCGAATCATGTGGGCGATCTGGCATTCAACCCGGACGGCGAATTGCTGGCGACGGGCAGCGATGACCACAAGATCCGGCTGTGGGACACATACAGCTATGAACTTCAGTCCACGCTGGAAGGACATGCGGGCTACGTCAACGGCGTGGCGTTCACGCCCGATGGCACCCTGCTCGTCTCGGGCGGTCACGACAAGCAGGTCGGGCTTTGGGACGTCGAGAGCGGCCGCCTATTGAAGATGCTGGAAGGACATGAGGCGCCCGTTCTGCGGGTGGCCGTCAATCCTCTTGGAACGCTGATCGCCTCCATCAGTTGGGATGGGACCGTGAGGCTCTGGGGAGTGAGGGAATAGGCGACAAGCGGCCGCGCCAGAAGCGGGTACACTCCAGCTTGAAGACGATTGGAGGCAGGCACGATGAGGGTTGCTTTCATTTGCAGCACGCTGGCGTTCTTCTTGACTTCCTGCGCGGGCACCTACGCGCCCGCGGCCGTTCCCACAGATACGCCGGCGCCCTCCGCTGCGCCAGCGCCCACGCCCACGCTCACCCCCACCCCCTTTGTTGAGCCGACGCTCGCGCTCCCCAGCGCCACGCCGACGGTGGACCTGGCAGCTCCCGATGCGTGGGCCTGCAAGGTGCGCTCGCAGTCCGTGCGCAACGGCAGCAGTTTCGATCCCAAAGAGCGCTTCGACATGGCCTGGCAGGTGAAGAACGCGGGCATGGCAACGTGGGAGCCGGAGAGCATCAAGGCCACGTACTTAAGCGGCAGCCGCATGCAGGTGAACGATGTGGTCAGCCTTCGGGAGAGCGTGAAAACCGACAGATTGACGCAGTTCGTGGTCCCCATGGTCGCGCCGAGGTCCTCAGGCAGGTACACGACCGTGTGGGCGCTCTGGTATGGCGCAAACGACTTCTGCCACATGACAGTGACGATCGTCGTGCGCTGATCGGCAGCCCTCACCCGCGAGTCTGAAGGCGGCGGCACGCCGGCTTCAGCACCCATACGATCGATAGCTGCGGCCTCCGCTGCCAGGTCTCGGCCTGAACGTGTGTCTGTGCGAGCGGGCGTGAGGGGGTGCCCGAGGGCGCGCGACTACGCTCCCACTCGCAGTAAGTGTTTAGGCCGTGCGTGCCAGACGAAAGCCGTTCTCGCCGGCATAGGACGCAGTGTCATAACTGCGGGTGGCTGTGCGAATGCTCTTTGCGTTCTCGCGCCAGCAGCCACTGCGCCGGGAGCGAAGTAATTCCCAGGGCTTTAAGCTGGAGGGTGGGGGCGGACCCTGGGGATCGTCCACGGGGGATGAGGCGTAGTAGTCCGCGGCGTACCAATCCCAGCACCACTCAAACACATTCCCGCTCATATCGTACAGGCCCAGCTCATTGGGAGCCAGCTCTCCCACCTCGTGGGTGCGACCACCTGAATTGGCCTCATACCAGCCGACTTCGGCGGGATCACTGCTGCCTGCAAAGGCGCCGTCCTTGCCCCCCGGCCCACCCCGCGCGGCATACTCCCATTCTGCCTCGGTGGGCAGCCGATACCCGTCAGCCGAAAAATCACAGCGCGTGCCTTTGCCTTTCCCGCTGTAGCAGGGAGTCAACCCCTGCTTTTCGCTGAGCCAGTTGCAGAAGGCCGCAGCGCCGTACCAGTCAACATTCTGGACCGGCACTCTCCCACGTCCAAAGCCTGCGTCATCCGCTCGGGCACTGCCGGTTTCCTGGCAGAAGCGGTCGTACTCGTCAAAGGTCACCTCATACTTACCGAGCAGGAAAGGCCGGGTGATGCGAACAGTGTGCACAGGCTGTTCATCCGAGCGACCATCTGCGGAACCCATCTCGAAGCTGCCTGGCTCGATCAGTATCATCTCGGGCGCCGCAGGGTTCACGGACTCCGTGGGAGGGACTGCAGAGGGCGTCGCTGTCGGCGGTAGTTCAGTTGGGGCAACGGTCGTCGTCGGCGGCACTTCCACTGCGGGGATGGGCTTCGGAGCGCACGCGCCAAACAGCGCTGCGGGGAAAGCAATGCTCACGACCCTGAGAAATTCACGGCGTGTTAATTGCGTTGGGGTGGGACTCTTGTCGCTTTGCGCCAGCATGCTGATCTCCTCCCGGGACAGGCTCCCGGTCAGAGTATAGCTCTTCAAGAGGGGCGGCGTCGGGCGTGAGCTCCGGAATACCGTACTTGTCGCGAAGTCGCCCAAGGATAGGAGCGAAATCTGGCAACGAGGGGAGAATACTGCCTAGGAGTTCGGTTTCTCTCATCATCTAGGAGAGTCGTAGGTGCGACCAAGCCCCAGCACCGCAAGCGCGACCCGGTTCCAGCTCTCAAATTGGGACTACGTGTTGCCGTTCCCTTATCGTTAGCCCCGAAGAGAGACTCTTCCTGAAACGACTCTGCAATCTCTGGATTTCGGGTGAGTGTTTGGGACTTCGCGTACTGACGATGAAGGACTCCCTCCGAACCAGACCAGTCTTCACGCCGAACGCCAGGATGCTTGCCTCAAGTTGAAGCACCGCGTGCGCGATGTCGCTCCCTTTGAGTTCTACGAATATCTCGAATCCTGCTGCAGGGATGAGGAGGTAGTCGCACCTTGGGCCATCCGAAGGGAGACAGCCATCCACTCGAACTCGACGGACACTCTTCCTGTCTGGATTGTCTAGCGTCAGCTTGCTCTGTCTTTCGCTAACCACGATTCTTGGGTCGCACGTCTGACTCTCGCACCGTCCGAAATCCATGGCCCCCTCAGTCAAGCTCAAGCATCTTGCCAAATTCTATTGAAAGCTGATCGGAAACCTCATCTATTACGTCCGACCTAAGCAGCCCAGTCTCACGGTCAATCATGGGCTCCGAAATCCCGTCGTGCACGCTGTAGCACCGAATTTCACCAGGATTCAGAACCTGATCCTCGTCCACCAGCTTGAGAAGCTCCACTTTCCGCCGACCTCTTAGCCTTCTGGCCAGCTTCCCGGCCAACATCAGATTGTTCAAGACCGTCACAATATAGGGACTGTGGGTCGTGAGTACAAACTGCAGCGGCCCTTGCGCTTTCGATGCGTTGAACAGTAGGGCGATTAGCTGAACTATCTGCCTCTGGGCTGCAGGAAAGATATGGGCCTCGGGTTCCTCGATGTAGACGGTGCCCGCTGTTCTCAGGTCCCGAGACCCCGCGTGAAGGCTTCTCAAGATCACCGCGAGGGGTAGGGTCTCCTGCTGCCCAGAGGACGAGTTAGCCAGGCTCGTCTTGCGGCCGTCCGAGGACACCAGATAGTCTTTGTCCCTCTCCGACCGAAATTGCCCCCTGAGTATCGAGTAGATCAACTTCTCTACCTTCTCGCGCACCCTCTGGAAGCGTTTGGACTGCTTCGAGGATCTCCTGTAACGTTCATACGCGTACTGATCGTATCGCTTCATGCTCTCGTAGTACGAACCAAAACGCTTCAAGAACGGATCGAGCGCGGCCGTGCTAGCCTCGAGGAATGAGAAGATGTTGCCGTGCAGAATCGCGAAGAACGACCGCCCCGCTGGAATAAAAAGCTGCAACCCCTCTTGGCGCCCAGCCATCAATTCGCCGAAGCGCGACCGCGCGAGCTCTTGGAACTCCATCCTCTGCAGGAACCCCCCGCTCTTGTCCTTACTCTTCGTCCCAAACTGCCGCCTATAGTCTCTTCGTAGGGTCTCATAGAGCTTGCGGATTGGCTCAGAGTAAGTGATCCGAACGTGTGACCGGTTCGCCGGTCTCCTAATTCTGATGAATTGCCCCCGCCCTTCAGAATTCTTGACCTCGTACCTTAGCACGAAGGCCCGGCTCGGGCTCTCAAGAGGAAAGTACTCCTCAAATCTGTCCTCCAACACCTCATCGAACTCAGACCTAGTCTTCCCCTCCTGGATGGCCGCAAGCATCGCGGTAAAGAACGTCTTGAAATAGTAGAGGGATTTCGCGCAGATGCTCTTACCCATTGCCTGAGGACCGATAAGGACCGTGATGTCCCCTACCTGCAAGTCTATATCGTCTATTCCGCAGAAACCCTTGATGGTAAGTCTCTCGTTCATGCGCTTCCAATCCATGTCTAGGTCCAACGCGTGTATTATATCAAACCGAAACACCGATCGCCGCGCAGCCGCTGCAGTCGCCCGCAGACCGTGGGCATCCGCAGCGGACATTTGCCATATCTAGTGATCATTGAGCCGGGATGCGCCGCGAGTCGCCTTTCCTGTGCGGGTGCAATTGGGGTGTCCTTGGGGCTCGTGTCCCAAGGATCTTCGACGGTGGCCGCTGGCCCTTGCGCCTCATGGCGCAAGGATGGGCGATGTTCGCTTGATGCTCGCATGGGGGAGCACACCCCGACGTCACCACGATCCGTTCCCCCGAGGGCGGCCCCGCGGCGCAGATGGGACCTGCCCTTTCAGGACCTGCGGCGGCACGCAGTAGAAACCGTACACGCATGACACTGATTTGCCCGTAGATTTGGAACCAGATGGGCGCAAAGTCACGCCATACACGATATCGACGCCGAAAGCTTGAACTCTGGATCAGCCCGACTCCGGCGCCTGGGCTCCTGTGTGCCTTCGGGCTGGTGCCAAACTCAGTACATTTGGTACGTGACTTGGGCAGCGGCAAATCGTAGTATAGAGTCGTGGTCCGCAAAGACCACGACTGGTCCCAGGCAGCTTTGTTGGTTCTTCAACCCAGCCAAAGGAGGGAATCATGTCAGGCATCGGCTCTTTCATCAAACGACACCCAGTGCTAGCGTACTACATCCTGGTATTTGCGATATCCTGGGGAGGCGGCCTTCTCGTATTTGGCCCGACTGGATTCGTGGGCATTTCGGTGACACCTCGCACGCAGTTGCTCCTGGGTGTGCCGGTCGGTATCCTGGGTCCCGCCATTAGCGGCGTTCTTCTAATCGGTGTGATCTATGGAAGGGCGGGCTTGCGGGATTTGCTCGCCCGATTGCTGAAGTGGCGCGTGGGAGCGGGCTGGTACGCCTTCGCCATCTTGATCGCCCCGATCATAACAACACTATCGCTGCTGGCACGCTCCACGTCTCCCGCGATTGCAACCGCGACCGACAAACTCGGCCTCCTGGTGATGGGTCTTGCCATTGGTTTGGTTGTTGCCTTCTTCGAAGAACTTGGCTGGATAGGTTTCGCCACGCCTGAGTTGCGCAAGCGTTTCGGCGTGCTGGCGACGGGGGTGATTATGGGATTGTTCTGGGGCCTATGGCACTTCCCCGTTTTTTCGGCCAGCGGAAGAGCCTCCGAACCGTTGTCGCCCTTGGTTTTCACCGTGGCGCTATTGTTCACCTGGCTAATCCCGTACAGGGTCCTGATAGTCTGGATGTATGACCACACACGCAGCCTGCTCCTGGCCATGCTCATGCACGTGCCGATTGTGGCCTCCACTTTCGTGCTCGCCCCGCCGGCATCGTCAAGTACCTTCATCGCTAACAGCAATCTCATCCTCGCCACCGTACTGTGGATTGTGGTTGCAGTGATTTTCGTGATGAGCCGGGGGCAGCTCGATGCACAGGCAGGCTCTGGCGGTCGCGCGGCTTCATAGAGCCGACGACGTGCCTGGGTCGAGTCGCCTTTCCTCTTCCAACTGCATCGCGGTTGCCCTTGGGCCCTTGCCCAAGGACGTGCGATGGCCGCTGAAGCGTCCTCGCAGTTGCAGATGAGTTGCATATGGGACCTGCCCTTTCAGGACCTACGGCGGCACGCAATGGAAATCGTACTCGCAGTAGACTGATTTACCCGTAGATTCGGAACCAGATACCCGCACTTTCACGCTGTACACGCTGTATACGGCCATTCGTGGAACTCTGGATCAGTGGACGGCGCGGGCCATACGCTGAATGGACAGCATGACTACATACTGCACTACCGCCCGGAGGACTCCCGCCTAACGATGCCTTCTGGTCGCTCACGATGACCGCAGCGAACCGCCTCATGGTCGCCAACTCCATCGATCGCTACTGCGTCAGCGACCGTTCCGGTTTCGTGCCGAGCGCCGATGCCTCTATTGATATTTACATTCAAAACGCCGCCCTGGCCGGACATGAGTAGCGGTATGATCGAGGCATGGCGACTTTTTCATTTCTATGGCGGAGGACTTGATGCAGGAAGTATTTCTCAGGGCATTCCAGCGGCGGGCTCGATACGCGCCGCGTGGGTATTCGCATCTATGATGCGATGCCTAAAGGTCGATGTGTTGATAAACCTAACTTAAGGATAAAACTATGGTACATGGAAACTTTCTTGGTGCGGCGATTATTGCAGTAATCTACACGGTCTATTTATTAATGAATCCCAGTGCGGCGAAATCTAAAACAGCATTCGCTGTAATATTGGTGATTCTTAACGCTTTGACCATCGTGTTGATGTCTTTTGCATTCAAATGATGCAAACATAAATAAGAATTAGGTGCCAAAGAAAAACTTGAAATTGTCATCGGTGCGGCTCCGCCGCGTGTGGGAGTGGGCTGAAAACCGTTCGAGCTATCTCAATCGTCCTGCCCAGATTTATCGATCCTTTGTTTAGGGCATCATTTCGGCGATAGAGTGATGAGAATCAAACTTTGCTGTTAGTGTTGTTTGCAGTGTTACAAGAAGGACGTCACAAATCTCGCTTTTCTGTGAAAAAGGGCCCTCGTCAGCGACGTTGTGCAAGGAATCATCATCGGCGGCGTGCTGGCCCTCTTCACGGCCAATCTCATCATCAGCTTCGAGGTCAAGGCCATACAAACGACGGTCAATGGCTGGAGCACCGCCATGCAATGCGGCGTGCCCGGTAACGGCATTCTCCTTCGGGCCGCCTGCGCAAACTATGCCATCCGGACAAATCGCGGACAAGAGTCGCCTTTCCTCTTCCGGCTGCACCTTTCGCGGTTGCCCTTAGGGCCCATGCCCCAAGGACTTGCGATGGCCGCATGATGCGGCCTCGCGGTTGCAGATCGGTTGCAGTTGGGACCTGCCCTTTCAGGACCTGCGGCGGCACGCAGGAGAACAGGTACTCGCAGTAGACTGATTTACCCGTGGATTTGACACCACGTAGCCGCAAATCCACGCCGTAGACGCTATGCACGTCGATTGGTGGAACTCTGGATCAGCCGTCGGGTAGTGGTTCGCCTGCGCCTGCCTGCCCTGCCGGTCAGACCAAGGCGGCAAGGTGCCTCCGCTCCACTTCGGCAAATCCGTTGCCGCTGCCAGAGAAACACCTTCAAGAGATGGTGTTTTGGTGCCCTCCGCCACAGCGACCGTTCCCTGAGGTCACCACCCTGCTCGATACACACGAATCCCGCCACTGATCATTCCACACCAAACCGTCAGGATCCTGCATTGAAGTCAGCAACGGTCTAGTCAGATGATGCTTGCCCTCAGGCCGCGCTCGTGCTACTATCTGGTTGGCAGGCCATTCCAGGAGCTCCGTCCGCCGCGTCAGGCTGGTTCGCCGTGAAATGCCCAAATTGCTCGCAGGATAATCCAACCTATGCTCGTTTCTGCCAGAATTGCGGCCAACCGCTGGAGCCGGGCTGTCCAAACTGCGGCACGCGCAACGCGCCGGACGCCAGGTTCTGCAAGGAGTGCGGTGCATCGCTGGCGGTTTCGGCCGATCGACTGGGTGCGCTGCGACAGGCCGCACCGCAAGCGCTTCAGGACAAAATCCACGCTGCCTCTGCAAACATTGAGGGTGAGCGCAAGCCTGTCACCATCCTTTTCACCGACATCGTTGGCTCGACCTCCCTGGCGGAGAAACTCGATCCTGAGGAGTGGAAGGAAATCGTCTCCGAGGCGCACCAGCGCGTGGGCGAGGCAGTCTACCGCTACGAAGGCACGATTGCCCAGTTGCTCGGCGATGGTGTGCTGGCATTCTTTGGCGCGCCGATCACCCATGAGGACGATCCGATCCGCGCGGTGCGCGCCGGCCTCGATATTCAACACTCGATCGGTGAATATGCCCGGGGGCTCAAGGGCTACGTCGACAACTTCCAACTGCGCGTCGGCGTCAACACGGGAACGGTCGTCGTCGGCAGTGTGGGCAGTGACATGCACATGGAGTATCTTGCCATCGGCGATGCGGTGAATCTGGCCGCGCGACTGCAATCCGAAGCCCAACCGGGGCATGTGTTGATCTCGGAGGCAACGGCAAAGCTGGCAAAGGCTGCGTTTGATCTGAATGCACTCGGTCAAATCAGCGTGAAGGGCAAAGCTCGGCCGGTGAGGGTGTTCGAGGTCGTGGATCGCAAGGCAGCTCCATCCAGCGGACGCGGCATCGAAGGGCTGGTCTCTCCCCTGGTAGGCCGAGACCAGGAACTGGCTGCACTGAAGGGGGCGCTCAAACAGTTGATCGACGGCCACGGCCAGATCGTGGCCGTGCTGGGCGAGGCGGGTATCGGGAAAAGCCGCCTGGTGGAAGAAGCCCGCGCCGAACCATCGGTTGCCTCGCTGCGCTGGCTGGAAGGCCGATCCTTGTCCTATGGACAGACATTGCCCTTCTGGGCGATCACTCAGCTCATCAACAACGATCTTGGCCTGTCGGAGGGCGATCCGGAGGCGAAAATCAAAGCGGTGCTGCGCAGGCGCGTCAATGCATTGTTTGCAGATCGGGCCGCAGACGTGCTGCCTTACCTCGCGCATTTGATGGGCGTGAGACTCGAAGAGGAATCGGCGCGGCGCGTGCATCAACTCGACGGCGAGACACTCAAGCGGCAGGTGCTGTGGGCTACAGCCGAGTATTTCCAGCGCGTCTGCCGGGAACAACCCACCGTATTGATCCTGGAGGACTTGCACTGGGCTGATCCATCGACACTGGAGGCACTGGAGAGCCTGTTGACCCTCACGGATCGATCCCCCCTGTGTTTGCTGCTGCTGGGACGGATCGAGCGCGATCATGGCTCCTGGCAGCTCAAAGTCAGGGCCGAGAGCGATTATGCACACCGTTACACCGAGATCCAACTCAAGCCGCTTTCGTCCGATGACTCCAATGAACTGGTGAGCCGCCTGTTGGTGGTGGCGAATCTTCCGGATAACATTCGTCGCCTTATCCTGGAGCGCTCGGAAGGCAATCCGTTCTATCTGGAGGAGATCATACGCAGTCTGATCGAGCAGGGCGCCATTGTTCGGGAAGGAAGCACCTGGCGGGCGACGGCTGAAATCGCGGCCGTCGAGATTCCGGAAACACTGCAGGGCGTCCTGCTGGCGCGCATCGATCGACTGCAGGAGGACGTGCGGCGAACACTGCAACTTGCCTCGGTGATCGGCAAGAGCTTCCTGTACCGCCTTCTGGAAGCCATTGCCGCCGCCGAGCGCCAGCTTGATGAACATCTATCGCAATTGCAGCGCGCCGACCTGGTGCGCGAGAAGACGCGACGGCCGGAGCTGGAATACATCTTCAAACATTCCCTCACTCAAGAGGCTGCGTACAGTTCGCTGCTGATCGAGCGGCGCAAGGAGTTTCACCTCAAAGTGGGAGAGGCCCTTGAGCGGCTCTTCGCCGATCGGCAGGTGGAATTCTACGGCCTGCTGGCGCATCACTTCGACGCAGCCGGTGAACGTGCAAAGGCCATCGACTATTTGATCAAGGCTGGTGATACAGCGCGGCAGAAAGATGCGTTTGAAGAAGCGATCCAGCACTATCAGCGCGCGATCGAGCTCCTAAACGAGGAGGGCGATGCCGGGCGCCTCATCAAGACCTGGCTTAAGCTGGGCCTGATCCACCAGGTCAATTTCCGCTTCGAGCAGGCGCATCAGGCCAATGAAACCGCGTTTGCGTTGGAAAGGCAGATTCGCGCAGGTCAAACGCGTGCGCGGCCCGGTCAGAGCCATTCTGAGCAACCACGCACTTTGAGACTCTGTTATTTCGGCCCGTCGGTATCCACACTTGATCCCTCCCGGCTGACGTTCTCGCATGAATTCTGGATCAGCAGTCATCTGTTCGCCGGGCTCGCTGAACTCGATTCCGAGACGAATGTCGTGCCGCTTGCCGCGCGGTCGTGGGAAGTGCTGGACGGTGGAACACGCTATGTGTTTCATCTGCGGGATGATGTTCGCTGGACCGACGGCACCGCCGTCACGGCCCACGATTTCGAATGGACCTGGAAACGCTACCTTGCACCCGGTGCCGACTCCCCGATGGCTGGTGACGCCGACGATATCGTTGGCGCGCGCGACTATCGCGAGGGCCGAAATCCTGATCCTGGCAGCGTCGGCGTACGCGCGCTTGATCCGCTTGCGCTGGAAGTCCGGCTGAATACCCCTGTGGCCTACTTCATCTACCTGGTGGCAATGCCCTCCACATGGCCATTGCCTCGGGCCGCCGTGGAAAGACATGGCAGCGATTGGTGGAAACCCCCGCATATCGTTTCAAACGGCCCCTTTCAACTGCTGGAATACGACGAAATCCACGGCCTCCTGAAACGGAATCCGGGTTACTTTGGTGAATTTGCCGGCAATCTCGATCAATTCGAGTGGAGGCTGGCAGGGAGCGCGGCTGCCAGCGTCCGCGAATATCTCAGCGGGTGGGCTGACTACGTCCCTAATCTGACGTCAAGCGACGTTCCAACCGAAGTCCAGGCCAATGAAGTTATCGAAAACAAGCCCTTGATCACTTTCGGCCTGACTCTGGTTGCAGCCCAGCCGCCCCTGGAGGATGTGCGCTTCCGTCGCGCCATTGCCCATGCGCTCGATCGAGAACGGCTGGCCAGGGCCTCGGGCGTTCCGTGGACCTACGGCGGGATTATTCCACCGGGCCTGGCCGGCCATTCGCCGGAACTCGGATTGCAATTCGATCCCGAACGGGCCCGGCAGTTGCTCGCCGAAGCAGGCTATCCGAATGGAAAGAGAGCGCCGCGCCTGAAATTCCATCATCCCGAAAGAGCGCCGGTCCAGTTCCTCGATGAATTCCAGCATCAACTGCTTGATCACCTTGGCCTTCAGCTGGACCTTGTGGAGATTCCTCCCGATGTCGTGTGGTGGACAGTCAGCGATTCCCACTTGCAACTCGGGGGGTGGGTGATGGATTATCCCGACCCCGACAACTTCCTGCGGCAGTCTTCCTTCTTTCGGATCCTTTCGCATCGGGGATGGCGTCACCCGCGCCTCGAGCAGCTGCTTGAAGAGGCGGCGCGGACCGCGGATCGCGCCCGCCGCCTCGCCATGTATCGGGAAGCCGATCGGATTCTCGTCAATGATGAGGCCGTGGCGGTGCCGCTCTCTTATTCGCATCCCAGAAATGTTGAATTGCTGAAGCCGTGGGTCAAGGGGGTGCGGTATAACGCGATGGGCAACTACAGCTTGAGGGACGTTGTCATCGAGCCGCATTGAGTCGCCTTTCCTGCTGGAGGTGGGTGCAATTACGGTACCCCTGGGGCTCGTGTGCCAAGGATCTTCGACGATGGCCGCTGGCCCCTGCGCCTCGTAGCGCAATTGCGGCAAGACGCCTTGGAAGCCGTACACGGATGAGGCGAATTTACTCGTAATCGTGGCCCCAGGTAGCCGCGTTTTCTCGCCGTAGACGCTATGCACGCTCGTTTGCGGAATTCTGGATCAGCCGTCGGGTAGCAGTTCGCCTGTGCCTGCCTGCCCTGCCGGTCAGGCCAGGGCGGCAAGGTGCCTCCGTTCCACTTCGGCAAATCCGTTGCCCTCCCTGCGAAATCCACGCAGGGACAGGCCTGCCTGAGAAACACCGCCGAAAGGCGGTGTTTTGTTCTGGCTGAGATATGCGCGCGTGATTTAAGAATGAGCGAAAAGCAATCGCAGCGCGAGAGAACCGAGGCAGACCGAAAAGCCTGGAAGGCGATGCGCCCTCCAGGCTTTTGCTGGCTAAACTACAGGATCTAGGGGTTGGCTTGCTGAAAGCGCCAGCCGCGACCCATTCCCGCACCGAGGGGCTGTCCAGTGCCGCCGCAATTACCCTGTCCCATGCGTGCCCCGCGGGACTTCATCCAATCCGCCTGTGCCTGCGTGATGGCCTTAGAAGCCACAGCGGCATCCAGCGCCTTGGAGCGCGCATCGCTCAACAGGGCGGGGATCTTGTCGGCAGATATGCCGAGGTCTAGGGCGATCTGATAGGCCATCTTGCCGGCATCGCGACGGGCTTCGAAGTCACTCGCTGAGATGCCCAGCGCATCGGCCATAGACTTGACCATGTATTCATGCAGCGGGCCTTCCGCGCCGTTCGCGGCAAAGGCGCGCATCTGGCCGTGTCCCATTCCCGCCCAACCACCCGGGGTCGGGGGTTGCGGAGTCTGAGCCACCGCTATGCCAGTGGCAAGCACTGCCAGGGCGGCCACAACCAGCAATATCGCAACAATTGTTTTCTTCATCGTAATGCTCCTTTGTTTGGATGGACCGAGAAGGTTTTCTTTTCCGGTCTTTCGATCAAAGGATAGCGCACGCCTGTAAAGCATGTATAAAGAGACTATGAAGCTTGCAGAAAGAACTCAGATCCCCCTCGCGGCCGGCGCACAGAATTTTGTAGTTGCCACCAGCCCTTTGCAGTCAACTATCGGAATCGCTCAACCCTTCCCAGTGCCGCAATCTCAGAGCAGCATTCTTTATCATATCTTCATAATGCCGTTCTGCCTGCTTCAAGCTGCCGACCTATACTCGAGCCCAGCAGACTACGCTAGACTATGACGTTTCAGCGCACTCACCCTGTTCCACTTTGCCATTACAATACCACAGGCACTTGCGCCGCGATCAGATTCGAGTCCTTCCGATGCCCAGAATCCTTGTAATCGACGACGAGCCGTCCATCGTAAAACTTGTCACCGCCTATCTCGAGCCGGAAGGATATGAGGTGCAAACAGCCGCAGATGGCCCCTCTGGACTCAAAGCTTCCCGCGCCTTCAAGCCGGATGTTGTGATTTTGGATGTCATGCTCCCTGGAATGGACGGGCTGGAATTGCTCGCCCGCCTGCGCCGGGAATCTCAAGTATATGTAATCCTTCTCACGGCCAAGACCGAGGAAACAGACAAGATCGTCGGCCTTTCCGTGGGCGCGGATGATTACGTCACCAAGCCCTTCAGCCCGCGCGAACTGACGGCGCGTGTAAAAGGCGCTTTGAGGCGGATCCAGTTGACTAGCACTTCGGCTTCCGAGGTGCGTGTGCTGGCCTTCCGTCACCTGCGCGTGGACACGGGTGCGCACACCGTAACCGTTGACGACCGGCCTGTCGAACTGACCGCCATCGAGTTTGATCTGCTGCAGGCACTGGCCGAAAATCGCGGCCGCGTTCTCAGGCGCGAGCAGCTGCTTCAGAAGATCTGGGGCGGGGAGTACTTCGGAGAAATGCGCGTCGTGGACGTGCACATCGGCCATGTCCGCCAGAAACTGGGCCGCGAGGATTTGATCGTTACCGTGCGCGGTGTGGGCTATCGGCTCGACGATGAGCCGTTCTAAATCCTTGTGAGGCTTCATGATCGACTATGTACGCAGCCATCTGGGCGCAAGACTCTTTCTTTCCTACCTGGCCATCATCCTGATCGGACTGGTCGTGCTGACGGTTGCCAGCCAGTTCGCACTGCCTTCTTCATTCAATCGGCACATGCTTGGCATGCTGGGAGCACAGGGCGGTGGAATGGGACCGGGCATGGGACTCGGCCGGCAGGGAGCGGGCGGGTCGGATCTAAGATCGCAGCTTTATGTCGATTACCGCGCCGGTTTCAACGATGCCATGATGGTGGCGGCACTGGCAGCCTTGTTGGTGGCCCTGGCCCTCAGTATTTTCTTCAGCCGCAGTGTGACGGCACCCGTGCAGACGATGTCGCACGCCAGCCAGAGGATTGCGGATGGACACTATGATGAACGGGTGCCAGTGCGGGGCAGCGATGAGCTCTCGCAGTTGGCTTCGCGCTTTAATCGCATGGCCGAACGGCTTGATCAGGTTGAGACGCTGCGACGGCGGCTCATCGGCGATGTGAGCCATGAGCTGCGCACGCCTCTCACAGCCATTCAGGGTTCAATGGAAGGCTTGATGGATGGCGTGCTGCCCGCCACAAACGAGACCTTCCAGCAGCTGCACGCTGAGGCCGAGCGCCTCAACCGGCTGGTGGATGATCTGCAGGAACTCAGCCGCGTGGAGGCGCGGGCCTATACGTTCAATCTTCAGCCCGTCGATCTGGTGTCACTCGTACGCACAATGGTCAAACGGTTTGCCCCCCAGGCAGCCTCCCGGCATATCACCCTCTCCGTGCAAATCCCTGATGATCTGCCGCGCCCTCTGGCAGACGAAGATCGCCTGGTGCAGGTACTGACCAACCTGACCGCCAACGGCCTGCAGTATACGCCGGAGGGCGGTGTGGTGACCATCGCCGCTCAGCGCAAAGAGGGGGAAGTACAGGTCTCTGTCCGCGACACGGGCATCGGCATTCCCCCCGAACATCTGTCCCATGTCTTCGATCGTTTCTACCGCGTCGACAAGTCCCGCTCGCGTCTGGCCGGCGGCGGCAGCGGCATTGGCCTGACGATTGCGCGCGCCCTCATTGAAGCCCACGGCGGACGGATCTGGGCTGAGAGCGAAGGCGAGGGCAAAGGCAGCGTATTCACGTTCACACTGCCCATCGCAGGCTAGGGTTGCCGTCCACTCTCAGCCAGCCAGTTTATGTAGGGAATCCCAGCCATGCTTGATAAGACCCAGTATCAACGCTGTGTCCACGCCTTGCCCATCCTCGAGGGTGCTGACCCGGGCCTGCTGCGCGAATTCCAGCAAGCCGCCTTCTTTGCACGGATTCCCGAGGGTCGCGATGTTTTCATCGAGGGTGATCACGTCGACTCAATCGCTCTGCTGATCTCAGGCGTCGTCCGTGTTTACAAGATCGGCGAGATGGGGCGGGAGATCACGCTTTACCGTTTCGGAAATGGTGAATCCTGTATCCTGACCGCCAACGCCATCCTGAATCAAAAGACCTTCCCGGCCGTTGCTGTGGTGGAGAGCGAGGCCGAGGCCGTGATGATCCCGGCTGACACATTCCGCGATTGGGTGAGGCGCTACGACTTGTGGCGCGAGTTTGTCTTCGACCTGCTTTCCCAACGTCTCTCGAGCGTCATGTCCATCCTTGACGAGGTTGTCTTCCGGCGCATGGATGCGCGCATTGCGGCCCTCCTGCTGAACAGCACGCATCCGAGCGGCCGGATCCAGGTCACGCATCAGGAAATCGCTGCAGAGCTCGGTACTTCTCGTGAGGTGGTCAGCCGGATCCTTGAGGGTTTTGCGTCTGCGGGACTGATCGGCTCCTCGCGTGGGGTGGTGGAGATCCTCGATCAGGAAGGTCTGCAGGCACGTGCAGAAGTGTGACTTTGTCACAGACAGAATAGGGGGCCTCTCCTATACTGGTATCAACGTAACCAGTAAAAAGGAGATATGAAATGAACCCGTTTATTTCTTTCTTGGCTTCGCCCGCCGGCCGCATTGTCCGCATCGTCGCCGGCATCGCGTTGGTTGTCTGGGGTCTGTGGGGCCTTGGCAGCACCGCCGGAATCGTTGTGGCCATCGTCGGCCTGGTCCCGCTTGTGGCCGGTCTGTTCGACTTCTGCGTGTTTGCCCCGCTCTTTGGAGCTCCCCTCAGCGGCCCAAAGATTCGCGCCGGGAAATAGGTACGTCAGGCGGCTGTTGCCGAGGATCGCCTCGTGCGGTTCTGCGCAACAGCCGCTGTCGCGCATAATGCCAATTCAACCCAACCCGAATCCCCCGGGGTTGGAACAATTCGGAGCAGAAAGCTATGGAAATGCTAATTGACTTTCCCGGTGATTCAAGAGTGGACGCACATTTTGGCGGTTTCACGGTGCCGACCGATCAACCGCCGGCCTCCAGTGCCCCCTCGCCGTTTAACGTGTTTCTGGCGTCCATCGGAACCTGTGCAGGTATTTATGTCCTTGGTTTCTGTCGACAACGAGGCCTGCCGACAACGGGCATTCAGATCGTGGAGCGTTTTTACCCTGATCCGCTGACGGGCATGGTCGAGAAGATCGATTTGGAGATCCGAGTTCCGCCTACCTTCCCCGAGAAATACCGCGATTCTTTGGTGCGGTCTGCGGAGCTGTGCGCCGTGAAGAAGCATCTTGAAAATCCGCCGCGATTCGAAATAATGACCAGCGTCGCGGATCCCGTCGCAGTCTAGTCCTTGAACAATGTTGAACGAGAGAAGTTCCTGACCCCGGTCGGGGACTTTTTTTATTTGCCACCGCGCAAGCTTTGCCCGAGCTTGCCCTGGCGATGTGGTCTTGAGGCTGTAAGAACGCATTTGACCCACGGCAAACCAAGGTTTACAATCCAGCGCCCGCAATTTGGGACGGATGCCAGGAGAATAACATATCGATGGTTGAAGGTCTTACGACGGAAGAAGCCCAGGCACGGCTCAGGCAATTTGGCGGAAACGTCATCCCTGAGGAGAAACCCCGGCCGATTCTGTGGTTTCTGAAGAAGTTGTGGGGGCCATCAGCATCACAATCGTCGCTGCTCTGGTCGCGCTAATTCTGGCCCATGCCTGCAGCCTTGTTATGCGATAGGATTCGAGCTCCCGTGCAGACGGTGCGGCAAACAGATGGTCTTCCTTACCGGCCCGCGACCGCGGGCTTGGCAGCAGCTTTGCCTTGCCTGCGACAGGGCGCGCCTGCGGCAGCACATCGACGCGTGGAACGCTGTCTCGGGCCGAGACTTCCCCTATCCCGAAAGCGCCGAGGACGTTGGTCCGCCGCCAGCGTTGCACTACACTGAGGCCGAGCCAGCCCCGTCATAGCGGCCAAGGCTGGAGGCCTGCGCAGCATTCCCAATGGCGTGAGAGCGGTCTTGACCTAACGTGAATTTCGTTCTACAATCGAAACAGTTGAGTACCTATTCAAATGTTTTAGAAAGACTGGTTTCCATGTCATCTCCGCCACTCAATGAACACTCTGCCGCACACGTAGCTGAATTGTTTCGTGCTTTCAGTGATACCAGTCGTGTACGTATTATGTCGGCACTGGTCCATGGCGAGAAAAATGTCAGCAGCCTGGCGGAACTGATCGGTATCAGTGATTCAGCCGTATCACATCATCTGCGCGGGTTGCGGCAGATGCACTTGGTCACAGCGCATCGCGACGGGAAGGAAGTCTTCTATCGGGTGGATGATCCGCATATTGTCGCGTTGTTCCAACAGGGCGTGGAGCATGTTCAGCACCAGTGACAAGCCGTTCGCGCGGGGACGTTTGGCTGTACTGATAGTACTAATCTGCGCTGTCAGTCTGACATTGCATTTCTCATTGGAAAGCTTGAAAGCAGACACAATTTCCATTGATGGTTGGCAGGCGTGCGAAGAGCTCGATCCGAATGAAGAGGATGATGTCACGCGAGCCTCACTCGTCGCGCTCAGCCTGGCCTCAAATAGGGCTCCAGCCCAACATCCGCCGTGCCAATTCGGCATCGCCAGACTAGCTGCGCCGCTCCTGCCTCCCCCCAAGATCACCTGAAATTCAAATCTGTCAACGTATTTTTTCCAGAACGGCATAGCCGTTCCTATCGGTCGTACTTCGACGCGGAGGAGTCTCATGCCCTCAAAATACGATGCAAGTATTCTGCAAGGTTTGACCGAGCAGGCCGCACTGGAACGTCTGGCATCAGACGGGTACAACGAACTGCCCAGTGCGAGAAAACGCAGGTTCTGGCACATCCTCGGGGGAGTATTGCATGAGCCGATGTTCCTGATGCTGATTGCGTGCGGCTTGTTGTATTTGTTCTTGGGCGATCAGGAAGAAGCCCTCATGTTGATGGGTTTCGTGGTGGTGATCATCGGGATTACGTTCTACCAGGAACAAAAGACAGAACGAGCACTGGAAGCATTGCGTGATCTTTCCTGCCCGCGGGCATTGGTGATCCGAGACGGGAAACAGCAGCGTATAGCAGGGCGGGAGGTGGTGCGCGACGACATAGTGCTAATTGCTGAGGGCGACCGTGTGCCGGCAGATGCAGCGTTGCTTTCGGGAAGCAACGTAATCGTGGATGAATCCCTCCTGACAGGCGAATCTGCCCCCGTACGCAAGAAGGTCTGGGACGGACGGCTGGAGATGGGGGACCCAGGCGGAGATGATCAGCCGTTTGTCTACTCCGGCACGATGGTGGTAAAGGGGCAAGGCGTCACACAAGTACGCGCGACAGGCCCCAAAACGGAGATCGGCAAGATCGGTAAAGCACTTGAGATACTGCAACCTGAGAAGACTGACCTGAAACGCCAGATGGAGCGCATCGTACGCACTTTTGCCATCATTGGATTGAGCATGTGCGCTCTCGTGGTGATTGTCTTTGGGCTGATGCGCGGTGATTGGCTTCACGGTTTTCTGGCTGGCATCACTCTCGCAATGGCGATGCTGCCGGAAGAATTCCCGGTGGTATTGACAATATTCCTGGCATTGGGAGCGTGGCGGATCTCCCAGCGGCATGTGCTTACACGCCGCGTACCTGCTGTGGAGATGCTCGGAGCGGCGACTGTGCTGTGTGTGGACAAGACTGGTACCCTGACACAAAATCGCATGACGGTAACGCATCTATCGATTGGAAAGGAAATGCTGTCCGTAGACATCCGGCAAAGAAACCTGCCCGATAAATTTCACGAGCTGGTGGAATTTGGGATTCTGGCAACGCCTGTCGATCCATTTGACCCGACGGAAAAAGCCCTGCGAGAGTTGGGGGGGCGTACACTGATCAACACCGAACATCTGCATCGCGATTGGGTGTTGGTACGTGAATACCCGCTGTCTGAAAAACTCCTTGCCATGTCGCATGTCTGGCGCTCGACCGACAAACAGGAGTTCGTCATTGCTGCCAAGGGGGCACCGGAAGCGATTGCGGAACTGTGCCATTTTGATGCTGAGCAGCTTGATGCGCTGGAAGCGCAAACCACTCAGATGGCTGATCAAGGGTTGCGCATGCTCGGCGTAGCGAAGACACATTTCCGATCTCCGGACCTGCCATCGGAGCAACACGATTTCCAATTTGAGTTCATCGGCCTGCTGGGCCTGGCTGACCCCATCCGCCCGGAAGTTCCATCTGCCGTCCAGGAATGCTACTCGGCGGGGATCCGCATAATCATGATTACAGGGGATTATCCAGGAACGGCTCGCAACATTGCCCGCCAGATCGGCTTGCGACCCTCTGATCAATTGATAACCGGCTCGGAGCTTAGAAGGATGTCCGACGCCACACTAAAGGAACGTATCAAGACCGCCTGCATCTTTGCCCGAGTCATCCCGGAGCAAAAACTGCAAATCGTAACCGCGCTCAAGGCAAATCATGAAGTTGTCGCGATGACCGGCGACGGTGTGAACGACGCCCCAGCCTTGAAGGCTGCCCACATCGGCATTGCGATGGGAGGGCGCGGAACTGACGTGGCGCGTGAATCTGCGGCGCTCGTGCTGGTGGATGATAACTTCGCTTCGATTGTTGCTGCGGTGCGAATGGGACGCCGCATTTTCGACAATCTGAAGAAGGCAATATCCTTCATCTTTTCAGTGCATATTCCCATAGCAGGCATGTCGCTCATTCCTGTGTTGCTCGGTTGGCCGCTGGCGCTGCTTCCCGTGCACATCTTGTTCCTGGAATTGATCATCGATCCCACCTGCAGCATGGCTTTCGAAATGGAGGAGGACGAGGACGACATCATGGAACGTCCACCGCGCAAGCTAGATGTGCCACTGTTCGACCGTCCGATGATGCTCGCCGGTCTGATCCAGGGGTTGGGAGTCTTGATCGTCGCGTTGGGAGCATATGCTTTCGGCCTGATACGCGGTTTGGGCGAAGCAGAAGCTCGCATGTTTGCGTTTGTCTTGCTGGTGATAGGCAACCTGGGCCTGATCTTTGCCAACCGCTCCCGGAAATTGTCCATCAAGGCCTCACTTCGAATCCGCAACAAAGCTTTGTGGTGGATCAGCGGTGGCGCCGTCTTCTTCCTGGCATTGGTGCTGAACGTTCCGATCTTCCGGGATGCGTTCAAGTTCGCCCCATTGCATCGAGGTGAGGTGGTGCTGCTGGCGCTGGCAGGTGTGCTCATTGTGTCATTCACCGAGAGCATAAAGATCAAGACGCTTCGCAACGCCATCCACCTGCGGACGCCCGGAAAGGAGCGTGACATGAACACCATTGCTGTGATCTTCCTCCGGGCCATCGCGCCCGGACTTGGAATGCTACTGGCTCTGCTTGGTATCGCTACATTGGAGGCGAACCTGATGGGTTGGTGCCTGTTCGTTGGGGGGGTGGCATATGCCGCCGGGGCAGTGATCGTGTCCTACGTCCTGAAACGCAACTTCTGGGAATTGCAAGTCACCGGGCTCGTGACGCATGTAGCAACTGGTGACTGTTCGTTCTGGCTAGTCAGCGTGGCCATGGCAGCAGTCTTTTTTCTTGCGCCACTTGAGTTCATGTACTTGAGGGGGCAGAAGCTGCCCCCAGCATGGCCTGAGGTTGCCGGTGCCTGTATCGGGGGGTTGGGCGGTCTGCTGTTTGTGTGGGCGCGCCGTTCGCGGAAGGCCTCCTTCGCCGGGCATCTCATGGCAAAGGAGGAGCCGCCTCTAGTACAGCCCGGCGCATATCGCGTCATCAGGCACCCGGCCTACGCGGCCTACTTGCTCACATGCGCAGGCCTTGCGTTAGGTTACGGCAGCATCGGCAGCGCGGCAGCATTGGCGTTACTGCTAGTGCCCGCGGTGGTATGGCGTATCCGCATCGAGGAAGGCCTCCTATCGACGCATTTCGGCCCTCAGTATCATAAGTATGCTTTGAAGACCAAGCGGCTCATCCCCGGTCTGTGGTGAATGGAGGCCTCATGTGATCCTATTCCTTTAGCAGTCAGGTCGTGATTGTGACCGGAGCATCTGTGGGGATTGGCCGGTTACTCGCGCTGCAACTGGCTGCGCAGGGCGCAAAGGTAGTGGTCACGGCTCGACGCGCTGCTGGCGGAGGCGGACGCGCTAGAGTGGCGATTCGGGAGTCACGCGACCCCGAGCGGGTTGTCAGGGGAGTACGAACTACTCAATCAGGAGCTTGACAATTGCCAAGATAAGCACAATTCCCCCGGCCTTCCAAAGGATCGAATGCTTCTCATCATGCCGCGGAAACTTGAAGCGCCGCTTGTAGAACGGCATGGCCCAAGTATTCAGCCCACCCAATTATCCCCGGCCCAGACGACAACGCACAGGCATGAGCCGTCTTTCCTGTTCACGCTGCAATTCGGGTGCAATTGTGGAAGCCCCCTCCTGGCCTTCCCCAACTAGCCAGACGCAAGTTGCTCCAAGAATGTCGTGACTCTGCTGCCGATTTGGGGGAGGAAGGGTGGGAGTCAATACGAAAGCCCCTTCCTTTAAAGGAAGGGGCTGGTTGTCGCGTCCCACCGCCGGGAAAAGCGGCCTCCGGGAATCTTCAGTGATAGGGTGCGCCGCTACTTCTTTTTGAGGATGATCCGGGCGTCAACCACCTTCAAACCCTTGCCTTCCTCGTACACCAGCACGGGGTTGGCATCCGTCTCCGCCACTTCGTCACGCAGGTCATAGACCATGCCCGCGTAGCGGGACACCAGGTCCTGCAGCGCAACCCGGTCGCGCGGCGCTTCACCGCGCGCGCCGGCCAGGATGGCGACGCTCTGGATCTCGTTGATCATCTGCGTCGCCTGCTCCTTGTTCACCGGAGCCACGCGGAACGTCACATCCTTCAGCACCTCCACGAAGATGCCGCCTAGGCCGAACATCACTGTCGGCCCGAAAGTGGGATCGTTGATGGAGCCCACGATCACCTCGGTTCCGAGCGGCGCCATTTCCTGCACCGCAATGCCGCGGATGTCGGCATCTGCCTTGTATGCCTTGCAGCTCTGCAGGATGGCCTTGTACGCAGCCCGTACGCCGGCCTCGTCCTTGATGTTGACCTTCACGCCTCCGGCATCGGATTTGTGGATGATATCCGGTGACACAACCTTCATCACGACCGGATATCCTCTTTCCTTCGCAAGGTCCACGGCCTGGTCGACACTCTTGGCAAGGCTGGTCTCGACAACCGGCAGGCCGTATGCGGCAAAGACCCGCTTGGCCTCGATCTCGGTCAGGGCCATGCGTCCGTCCGCGCGTGCCTTGGCAATGATCTCGCGCGCTTCGCGGGAACTCCCCGGCCCGTAGCTCTCGTTGGCACCGACGTTCACCAGCCGCATGTTGTGGTACTCGCGCAGGGCAGCCATGCCGTTCATAGCCTGATCCGGCGCCGGGTAGGCCGGGATGCCTTTCTCCACCAGCCACTGCATCGCCTCGTCGCAGCGCTTCCCTCCGACCATTGAGACAACCACCGGCCGGTCCTTCACGCCCGTTTCATCAATGGCTTTCTTCACCGCCTGGGCGATTTCCACCGGATTGGTGATGGCGGTCTCGCAGTACAGCACAACCAATCCATCCACCCACGGGTGGGCGAATGCGAACTTCACCGACTCGTAGTACCAGTCGTTTCCAGCCATGCCTGTGAGGTCAACCGGGTTCTTGGCAGACCCGTACGCGGGCATGTGCTTCTTCATTTCCTCCTGCACGTCGTTGGGCGCGAAGTGCAGCGGGATGCCGTAGCGCTCCGCCGCGTCGGTTGCCAGCACGCCCACACCGCCTCCGTTGGTGATGAGCAGCAGGTTCTCCTTGCGCAGCGGCGGCTGCAGGGAAAGAGCCAGCGTCCGGTCAAACAGGTTGTTCAGGTCCATTGCCTGCACCACACCTGCCTGCTGGAATGCGGCTCCGTACACCTTCGTCGCGCCGGCCAGCGACCCGGTGTGGGAGGCGGCTGCCGCGGCACCGTGAGCCGAAACCCCCGCCTTAAGGGCGATGATCGGCTTCTTGCACTTGCGGCTGGCCTCGATGAACTTACGCCCGTCCCTGAATCCTTCGATGTACAGGCTGATGCAGGATGTGTTCTCGTCGTCGTCGAGCCAGGTGATCAGATCGGCAAAGTCGACATCCGCCATGTTGCCAATGGAGATCATCTTGTCAAAACCCACCTTGCGCGTGTAGGTGATCGCATCCATGGCGATCAGCAGCGCCCCGCTCTGGGTGATCAGCGTGGCCTTCCCGGGGAATGGCAGGAATGGCGCAAAGGATGCGTTCAGCTTGTCCGAGTTCGAGAGCGTGCCCACGATATTGGGTCCCAGCACGCGCATGTCATAGGAGCGCGCGATGTCGAGCAGTTCCTTCTCCAGGTCCTCGCGGCCCACCTCGGCGAAGCCGGATGTGATCACGCTCAGTGCCTTGATGCCCTTCTGCCCGCATTCTTTGGTGACCTCGGCAACGACCTTCACCGGGACGGTGATGACCGCCAGGTCGACGCTTTCCGGCATATCCTTGATGCCAGGGTAGACCTTGAGACCGAGGATCTCGGTGGCAGTGGGGTTGATGGGATAGATCTTGCCCTTGTAGCCGCCCTTGAGCAGGTTGTCGATGACCGTGTAACCGATCTTGCCGGGTGTCGCAGAGGCGCCGACGATCGCCACGGACTTCGGCCGCAGAAGATTATTCAGTGCTGTTCCATTCATAGATACTCCTTGGATGATGCATCATCGTGCTTGGTTTGCCGTGTGAAACCGCTTCACACGGGTGGTGGCTGAGAAAAGTCATCCGTCCGCACCCTGCCGGCGCGGAGGCTATCATGTCTGCAGAGCTCTTCGTGATGGATTTCCCGCCGCGCTATCAGGTTATGGCACGGCGGTCTGTTTGTCAAGGTGAATTACTTCTTAACTCATGGCTCCGGCTGACACATAATGCCCGCCCGCTGCCCCCCGTGCTGGCGGCACCTCCCCCAAATCGACGTTGCGCGCGCGAGTCAAGGTGCGATCTGTAGATCGATTTGGGGGAGGAAGGGAGGGGTACACGCTGGAGGAGATGAGCCGGTTCTAACCCCCTTGGCCTTCATCCCGGCGCTACGGATCCAGCGCGCGCCGCTATTTGGTCTTGATCAACTCCAGGAGGGCGTCCAACCCCTTCTGGTCAACCCCAAGTGTGACCAGGCAGTCGACCAGGTCCCGGGTGGTTTTGTTGATTCCCTTCACGGTCTCAGGAGCATCCAGACGAGAGGCAGGAAAAGACCAGTTGAGGCATGTGGGGGCCCCAAGAAGATAGTACAGAGCCGAGTACTTCATGCCGGCGTCGGCACCTTCGAAGCTGTATCCCAGACTCTCCACCACCGGAATCCTCACCGCTGTCTGCCATTCGGCGTGATCGATCTGTCGAGCCTTGGTGGCAGCCTGCTGGGCGTCATAGAAGCGATCGCAAGCTTCCTGGTTTCGCATCTCTGCGGTCAAGTAAGCCTTCAGCACAGGCCATATTGCATCGCTTGTCTGTCTTTGTTCAGCCGTCCATTCTGCGCTGTTCGTAGGTTCAATGAAGATCGTTGGCATATCCGTTCCTTCCACTCCATGCTGGATCGTATTTTCGAGGCTCATCCAGTCAGAATGTGGGCAGTATCCGCGGCGGCGCGGGCCGTGCCGGCCCTTCAGCGCCCATACGATCGAGGGCTGCAGCAACATTGCGCAGCCTGGCGGGCGAAATGACCGCTGTCAACCGCCCCGACGGTCCGGGAGCACCCCTTTCAACCTCTGACGCTATGGTGTGGCCAGCGGATTCTGGACCGGCTGCCCGGCATTGCCGCCCTGGTAGTAAGGGAAGGTCACCGGCAGCTCGAAACCGAAGTAGGCAGAGACGCGCGCCACGATCTCGCCCTTGATCTGCGCCCGACGGGTGTTGTAGGTCTTGACGGCGTCATTCCAATCGGTGCCTGCCAGCTGGATCGTGTTCATGGCCTCATCCACGGTGTCGCCCAGCGACAGCGTGATCTGGGGATCCGGCACGGGAGGCGGCGCCTGGACGACGGCGTTAACATACAGCGTAAAGCCCTGGCCCAGGCCATCCGGGAGTGCACCCTTGTTCTGCAGGTCGTTCAGATTCAACTTGGTCGGGTCCAACGGCTGACCGTTGGCATCGCGGTAGTTCTTAAGCAGCTCGGTCATAGCATCCGCTTCGGAGCGGAAGTGGCCGGTCCACACCTCGCCGCTCTGGGCGACCGCATCGTAGTAGTCCTTGGTGATCTGTGTCTTGGCCTGGATCTTGGCATACTGTGTATCCGTGACCAGCTGGAAATTGGATGCCGCAGCCTGCACGCCCTGCACCAGACTCACCAGCTCGTTGTACTCGTCCGTGCCGGTCTTCACCACGCCGCAGCCGGTCAGGCTGACGAACAGGGCACAGGTCACAAGCAGGGGAATCGCCCGTTCAACGAATCGTTTCATGTTTCAGTCTCCTCAAATTTGCCTAGTTGCCGCGCCCGGAGCGCCCACTGCCGCCCCCGCCGCGCATCGACCCACCGCCGCCGAATCCACCGCCGAAGCCGCCGCCACCGAATCCGCCGCCCCTCCATGAACCACCGCTGCCCCACCCACCGCGGCCGCCGAACGAATCCGTACCGTACGGTCCGATCTCGATGCCTGCGCGCGCCACTCGATAGGCCACCCACAACAGAAAAGCAATGATGAGCGTGATGACGCACAGCAGGCCGCATAGAGTGAGAATTCCCAGCGGCCCCGCGGGCAGCTGCGGAACATCGTCCACGACCGGCGTGGGTGAGGGGGTCACCAGCGGCGCGTAGTTGCTGCGACTGACCGTATCGAACTCCCGCACCAGGGTCAGCAGCGCCTCGTCCATGCTGCCGCTGGAGGCATAAGCTGCCTCGGCATCGCGGTTGATGGTCGTCAGTTCCGGCGCGGTGAGGGCGGGAAGGCCCAACCCCACCGCGTAGTGCACGTCAATGCGCTTGGGCTCCGCCACGATCAGGAAGACGAAGCCGTTATCCTTGCGCTCGCCCGCAGGCAGGCCCAGCCGCATGTAGCGCAGGAAATGCACGGCGCAGTTGACGCGTACGCCAACCTGGTCCTGTGCCTGAAAGAGGATCATCGTCTGCGCGATGGAATCCGCGTTCAGCTGGTCGAGGATCGCGTCGACCTCGGTCACCGCCTGCTGCGAGACATAGTCCTGCCAGTTCACCGTCCAGTGCTCCTGTCGCAGGTCGTACGTGAATCCGTAATCTGGCGGGGAGCCGTTGCCGCATGGGACCGCGTCCGGTTCCGGGCTGGCGTTGGCCGGGGTGAAATGGATCGAAAGGCTGAACGCCAGCACCATTAACGCCGCGACGATCACCCCTATCCCGGTGCTGCGCCGTCGGGCAGTCCCGCGATCCAGCATGGTCGATCTCGCCTTCATGGCCGCATATCCCTGCAGGCAGGGCCTTCCCCTATTGTGCCACAATCGGTGCCGCGCCGTGGGATGTACATATGCGTTGTGCGAATTCACCTGCCCCCTCAACGCCCTTGCCCTTTCAGGACCTTCTCAGGTCACCTCCCCAAGATGCACGGGACAAGCCCGCATTAAATGAAGGCTTCCGAAGTCCAGGAGACTTCGGAAGCCTGTGGATGACCACCCGGGCGGGATGGCATTCTCGAGGCACATCCAGCCGGGATTCGGGAACCGGCTGTGACCGTTCCTACGGCAGCAGGTCGAAGGCGCGCCCGATGAACACCGCCATCGCTGCGCGCGTCACCGGGTTCTCGGGGCAATAGCGCAGTGGACTTGTGGCGCAGCCGGTGGTGATGCCCCTTTCGTAGAACTCGTCCACAAAGGGCTCCATCCACGCCTTGCCCGCCACGGGCAGGTCGAAGAAGTAGTGATCGGTGTGATCCGGCACGTAGGAGGGTCCTTCCAGAGCCCTGAGCAGGAACACGGCCATTGCGGCGCGCGTCACCGAGTTCTCGGGGCAATAGCGCAGCGGATTTGTGCCGCATCCGGTGGTGATCCCCCGGTCATAGAACTCGTCCACCCAGGGCTCCATCCATTCCTTGCCTGTCACGGGCAGGTCGTCGAAGTAGCCATGGGCTGCGGGTGGTGTGTAGGTGGATCCTTCGATGGCCCTGAGGATGAAGACCGCCATGGCTGCCCGCGTGGTGCTGTTCTCCGGGCAGTAGGTGAGCGGATTTGCGCCGCAGCCGGTGGTGATGCCGTAGGCGTAGAAGGCGTTGATCCACGGCTCCATCCACTCCTTGCCCGCTGTGGGAACATCGGCGAAGATGTGAGCCGGGATATATTCGAAGGCGCCGATGTCGCAACCCAGCCCTTGCGGGCGGATCACGCCGCGCTGGTCAATAGGGCTGCAGGCCGTGTAGTCGCCGCCGGAATCGATGGCCGGACTGGCTGACTGCAGCGCAAAGGTCTCGGTGAAACCACCGTTATCTGCGAGAGGGGACAGCAGTGGATTCGTGTTTGATAGATTCTGGCAAGTCCCGGAGCCGAGATTAGGGCAGCCGCCTTGTACAATGCTGTCGTTGATCGTGAACCCGCACGAACCATCGTTGGCGAAATCGCCGCCGGAGGCGTTGCCCCAAAAGATGCTGTTCGAGATGATGGACCTGGTGGAATTCAGACAATACATGCCGCCGCCGCTCCAGGCGGAGTGGCCGCTCATGGTCACGTGATTGAGGGTCTTATCCGTGCCCCCATCCACGGTCATCCCACCCCCATACATGGCAGCGTTGCCGCTGAAAGTCACGTTCTCCAGCGCCGCCGAATTGGCGCCGGTGGAGTATATCCCGCCGCCCTTGCCGCTGGTGGCCATGTTGTCAATGAGTGCTGCCTTTGTGAGAATGAGTGAACTCGAATCGCTGTGGATCCCGCCGCCGTCGCCGTTCGTGACATTGCTTGAGAAGAGCACGGCCGTCAGGGACGGGTTTCCGAATTTAGTCCACAGCCCCCCGCCGTTGCTCGTGCCCGTATTCTGGTTGAAGGTGACCTTGGTCAGCACCATGTCGCTGTTGTCGTTGTAGATCCCGCCGCCCTCGTCGGCGGCATTGCTGGTAAAGCCCCCACGGGTGATCGTGGTGTTGCTGCCGTTCTTGATGTACATCCCACCACCACCACCCCCGTCTGCCGTGTTGGCATAGAAGGTCATGTCCTCCAGGATCGCCGTAGTGTGGTCATCATACATCCCGCCGCCGTTGCCGGCTGTGCCCAGGGCCTGGTTGGTGGTGAACGTAGCGTGCGACATGGTCACGTGGCTGCTTTGCTCGCTGTAGATGCCGCCGCCAGAGCTGGCACTGTTGCTGGTGAAGGTCATGTTCGTCAGGATCGGATAGGTATTGTAGTTGTACATCCCGCCGCCGATGCCGCTGCCTGCGCTGTTGGAGAGGAAGGTCACATCGGTCAGGTCTGGATAGCCGGTGGACAGGTTGGCCATCCCGCCCGCGCCAAGGACGGCGGTGTTGTAATCGAACGTGACGTCCGTCAGGATCGGGCTGCCGCTGTTGTTTAACATCCCGCCGCCCATCAGCGCATGGTTCTCGTAGAACCTCACCTGGGAGACGGTCGGGCCACCGAAATGGATGTACATCCCGCCGCCGCCGTTATTTGGTTCGGCGCCGTCGGCGTATCCGCCGGTGACGGTAAAGCCGTCCAGCACCGCCGAATTATCCGCGGCCACGCTGTAGACCACATGGTAGGAATTATCGGTGGCGCTGCCTGCGTCCCCGATATTGCCGCTCAGGGTGGTGACATGCGTAGAGGGAGTGCGCCCGCTGCGGTTGGTCTCCGAGCCATCGAAGCCGCCATAGATGCCCACCCCGCTCTCCAGGGTGAAGGTGTCGGTGCGGGCGGTACCAGGGGTATAGGTGCCTTCCTTGACCCATACTTCATCCGTCGACTCCGCCAGGCCGAGGGCATACTGGAGATCGCAGGCATTTGCCCCCCAGTCGTTGCACGTGCCGCTGGCAACGCCGCCCATTTTCACGCGCAGCGTCGCGCCGCTGGCATGAGCCCGGGTGGCGGGCGTGCCTGACACAAGCACGAACGCCAGAATCAAGGCGAACAAGCAGTTCGTGACTCGCGATCGATTGAACGTTGCTGGTTGGGATTGCGCTTCGTACCGCATGGCCCGCTCCTTCTTTTCATCCTGCGGTGGTCCACGGCTACGATGTGATTGCGACCGCCCACAGCAAGGATCATTCTGCATGACCCCCAATGCCGTCGCGGCCGCATGCCAATGCTGAATCCAGTATAGCACTGCGGCACATGACTTACAACAGCCAGAACCCTGCATTGGCTGCACCTGTTCTTTCAGTGGGGGAGGACGGGAGGGGTGATCTGCTGAAGGATATGGATGGATTCAAACGAAAACCTCGGAAGTCCTGGGGACTTCCGAGGTAACTGGATACCCTCCCATGCGCTGATGCTGACGCCCGCTCAGCGCCGCTTCAGGATCAGCTTGACCACGTCTTTGACAGCCTCGACGCCCTCCACGACCATGACAATTGCGATAACGGTCCGTGCTCCCCGCCCGGCAAGCGCGCTGAGAGTAGCTGCGGTGTTCCCATCAAAGAGACCGGTCGCCTGCAGCGCCGCCGGCGAAAGGGCGACGATCGAGGGGCCGGAAAGCAGGAAGTAACCAATGACGATGCCGGCCACGTTGAGCGCGATCTGGAACCACCTGGTGGCTGCCTGCCAGCGTCCCTGGCGCAGCAGCACCAGGTTCAGCGCGATCTCCAGAGCCCACAACACATTGATGTAAGGCATCCAGCGCCAGAACGCATCGGTCAATGCAGGCAGGGTCGTCCACTCGCCGTTCTTGAGGAAGGCGACGCCAAGGATTTGAGGATAGCCATTGAAGACGATCATGGCCGCGACGGTGAAGAGGATCGCCGCGATCGGCTCCCACAACTTGACCTCGGGGCGCTCGGCCTCTTTCACCAGGAAGGCGGGATCCCACTCCTTCTTCTTCTCATCGAACTTGAACTCTGAGGCGGGCAGCACGCGCTCCAGGATGGCGAAGACCAGCACGATATTGCCGAAGGCCTGGATGGCAGCGCTGAGAATTCCGAGTAGACCGCTGCCGATGGCCTTTGCCAACTCCAAGCCCTGCAGCGGCTGTGATGCCATCTGGAAGCCCAGCCCAACGAGCAGGACCACCGTCAGCACGCTGAACACGATCTTCACCACGAACAGGAAGAAGGGGTAGATCCGCGGCCCGATCAGGTACTGGGTCGGTTGGTACGTGGCAGCCACCTTGTCGGGCGGGCCGTACTCGATAAGCAGATCCTTTTCCATCGCCTCGTCGGCGGGCCGCCCCGCTTTCCGGCTGCGGTCCTCGAGCATATCTTCCAGCGTCGAGCGCAGCTCGGCCTGGATATCGGTGCGCGAGCGCATCGGCAGGCGCTTCCCAACCTCGGCCACATACAGATCAATGAGTTTCATTTTGAATCCTTTCACGACTTCAGCAGCTTGCTCATCGAGGCCACCATGCTGTCCCACTCACTCTTCAGCCGGGGTAGGAGCTTTTTTCCTTCGCTGCTGATGACATAATAGCGGCGCGGCCGGGACTCTTCCACGTTCCAAACGGATTGCAACAAACCTTGCGCCTCCAACCGGCGAAGCAGGGGATAGAGCGTTCCCTGGTCCACGGGCAGGCCCTTGTCTGCGAGCAGCTTGAGCAGCGCATAGCCGTACTGCTGCTTTCCCAGCTGGCTCAGGACAGCCAGCATAATCAAGCCCCGACGCAGTTCCTGCAGCATGTTTTCCAGATTTTCCGTGGTTCCCATGTCTCACCTCGGCTGCAGGATACCATATGTCACACTGTATGTCAAGGGCTACAGTATAAGTCGTCAACCCGTATAGGTTCACGCATGGCATGCGCCGGTGCCAGTCTGCAACCCAAACCAACGGTCAGGGCCAGCCGATGCTCGCGCATGCCATCGTCAATGTCCCGGTGCGCGAACTGGGTGCCTTTGTCCTGCCGGTGCTCATGCTGGAGATGGCGATCGTGTACTGCAGGCAGATCGGCGAGGAGTTCCGCAAGTTAGGAGCGCTGCTGAAGTACGAGATCCCCTCCAGGACCACGACCATACTGGGCGTCGTATTCATGGTCGCCTTCTCAATCCTGGTCGGGATTTCCCAGGATATCGCCCTGATACCGGGAATTGTCAACATGATCGTCGCTGTGATCCTTGAGACCGTGGGCAGAACGATTCGGTTCCCAAGGGTTGGATGGCCTCAGGCCATTGTAGACGAGCCGCGTTTTGCCTATACTGTTATTGCAGCATCTGTGCCAATTGGCGGATGTCGGCGATCCGGCGGGGATCGTCGACCAGGCACCTGACAGGTCTAAAATCACCTCCGTTCCGGCCAACTGGCACACGTGAGAAAGGCAGGACGCAAATGACTTCGTCGATCGTCGAGGCATTCGCGACAAGAGCGGTTGGACAACCGCTCGAGCCGTTTGTTTACGAGTCACCGGAATTGGGGGACTGCGACGTCCGGGTTGCCGTCAGTCACTGTGGCCTGTGTCACACGGACATTCAGGCCATCGACGATTACTATGGGATCACCACCTATCCCTTTGTCCCCGGCCACGAGATCGTTGGGCACATCTCGGCTGCAGGCCGGGCGGTATCCGGCCTCAAGGAAGGCGATCGGGTTGGCATTGGTTGGCAGGGTCGTTCTTGCATGCACTGCGAATGGTGCTTGCGGGGAGAGGAGCAGCTCTGCATGGATATCGTGAACTCGGCCACCTGGCATCCGTATGGTGGGTTCTCGTCCTCCGTGACGGTGGATAACCGCTTCGCGTACCCGCTCCCTGATTCCATGCCCTCCGAGTTGGCCGCGGTGCTCATGTGCGCCGGGATTGCCGTCTACTCCCCGCTCCGATCGTTGTCCAGGCTGCCCTCGCAAAGGATCGGCATCCTGGGTGTGGGAGGGCTGGGCCACCTCGCCATCCAGTTCGCTCATGCCCTCGGCCACGAGGTGACTGCGATTTCCTTCTCCTCAGACAAGGAGCAGCAGGCACTTGCCCTGGGCGCGGACCACTTCCTTCTTGCAGAGCCGGCGGTCTTGAAACAAGTCACCTATCACTTTGACCTGCTGCTGTGCACGGCTCCCGGAAAGATCAACTGGGAGCCAGTCCTGATGACCTTGAAGAAGAATGGGCGGCTGATCCTCCTCGGTTTTCCAGATGTGACCCTGAATTCGACGGATCTTGTGGCACACCAGCTATCGATCACCGGATCGTTTCTTGGCAATCGGGCAGGATTCCGCGACATGCTCGCATTTGTGCAGGCGCACCCTGTCTCAGCCGAGGTAGAAGTGATGCCGATGTCACGGGTCAACGAAGCGATCCAGAGGGTGAGGGAGAACAAGGCTCGTTATCGGATCGTCCTGATTAATTGACTCACGGAGCACGTCGTTCTGATTGGATTAGGACCAGGCGCTGAGCCTGCATTTGCCTGCACTGTGTTCTCTGAGTGGAGGAGGCGGGGAGAGGCCTTCTGCTGCAAGTGAGTGGCACCGGAATTGGCTCAACTTCCCTCGTCGCCGCCATCCCGAGAATCGAAACGGCCGCGAGAGCGGCCGTTACATGCGCCGATCCTTGTACCCTAAGTGGCTGAAAGCTCCTGGCCTGAGAAGCCGGTGTCCTCTTCAACCTTCCCGGCTGCCTCGCTGGCCGTCTTGAGGGCTGTGTAGAACTCGTACATGTGAATGGCGATCTGCTGTCGCCACTCCTCCGAGTTCCCATCTCGTCTCAGATGCCACCTGGCCGTCTGCACGAGATAGTACACATCCTCCAGTACGGAGTGCATCGCGCGGGGAAAAGAGTACTCATAGCACATGCACTTGAGTTTCCGCACGAGCACTTGGGCCTCCTCCTCGGAGAGGCCCTCCAGCCAGTTTTCCAATTCCTCTTCTGTGTACGACCGTTCGCTATCCCCCGTGACCTCGATCCTCTTGTAGAACTCGTCCCAGTTCCTCGCAGTTGGGTTTTCCTCGGCAACCTCCCTTTCCTGTTCGCGTCACGGACCCCGATGCCCATCGAGCGCTTTGATTGGGCGTGAAAAGCGGCCCAATAATACCTCAAAACGGCGGCGAGGCTAGATGTCAACCAGAGAGCTGGGGGAGGCAGGGAGGGGGTAGTCACCTCCATCAAATGCCGGTTCTGAGCTCTGGTCGGCCGAGGCGCGCGACCTGTGGTTGCCAGATTGATGATTGTTTCTGAGGGTGGAGTGCGCGAGAATGGAGGTGAATAATTGGGCCGGTTTCGCGCCTGACGATGGCGTTCCGCAGCAACTCTCAGGGCGGGAGCATGGAGGTGAACTATGTCAGTTCTACCGACTTTCCAAATCGGTGTGTGGAATGCCTGGATATTGATGCTCTATTATCTGCTGCATCCGGTTCTGATGCTGCTAATCGACAAGCTTGTGGGGACAGGGGGAATCAATCAAAAGATGGGGGGCTCACCGTACAACAAGACCGAGAAACTCGCCTTCATTCTTGCCACTGTGTTGAGCTTCATTCTGTTCCTCTATTCCATATTTCTTCCTCTGAAGCTCAATACGGCATGGTTCTATGTTGGCATTCTCGTATATCTATTTGGGTTGGTCATGTTCATAACAGCTATCGTGAATATCGCCACTACCCCGCCTGGAGAGCTGTTTGTTAAGGGACTCTATCGCTATTCAAGACACCCCATGGTATTCTTCAGTTTCTTCACGTTCATCGGAGTCGGTATCGCGACAGCCTCATGGCTCTTCCTGTTGCTCACAGCTGTGGTCATAGTTCTTTTCGTCATTTACGTAGTTGCGGAGGAACGAGGCTGTTGTGAGCGATATGGTGATCGTTATCGTGAATATATGAATAGGACTCCAAGATGGTTGGGAGTTCCCAAGATGACGAAATCGTGACCGAACCGGCACTGAGCCTGCATTTGCCTGCACTGTGTTCCCTGAGTGGGTGAGGCGGGGAGGGGCGCTCGCGCAGACCTCGGACGTCTGGATGGGGCAATCCACAAGAAGAGAGGCGAGAGGCGAAGATCCAGGATTGGCAATTGCCTTCAAGCCGCGAATCTGCGAGAATGGGGACAAGCGGGCTGCCGCGCGGTGCATCGTGCTGGGCCACAATCAGTGCATCTGAGGCGGGATTGGAAGCACCATAGGGGTTCCTGGTTATCGATCGACATTTCGGGCGATTTTGGATCTTGAGTGCGAGGAACGACCTCAAGAAAGGAAACCCCATGACTCGAAACCAGATTGCAGTGGTAGGTGGATTGAGCGTGCTCTTCATGCTCGCCTGCAGCGCGCCAATGCTGGCCACGCCGACTCCCGTACCGACGGAGACGCCAACAGCGACCCTGATGCCGACGCCCACGCCCACACCGGTGCCCGTGGTGATCGCTTCCGGGACGCTCGATATCCCGCAGACCTATTTTGCCGACTTGGATACGGGCATCGTCCCGAGCGACCCCAAGAACCCGGCCTACGCCGACGTTGACCTGTGGTTCGATGCGGTCAGCAACACCGAACGATACCTGGAGCCCTCCAACGGGGCATCGATGATGGTGATGGGCGCGACCGAGGTCGGATTCAATGAGTGCCGCAGCATTCAGGCTGCGGTTGGCCGCGTTGACATCAATAGCCTTCCCAGGGGGACTTACCTGTGCGTGTCCACGAATATCAAGAACACCTCGGTTGTAAGGGTCAATTCGATCGACTATCCCTCAGCCGGCACGCTGCGCCTGGATTTCATGACCTGGCACCAACCCTAGGATTGGGCTGGAAGGCGAGCAGATCACAGCAATCTGGCTTCTTCTCTGGCATCCGCGCAAGTCCGAAGAACGGCTCTGAGGCGTGATTGTGGCTGGGCTGGTTTTGAGCCTCGAAGACGGCAGGAGCCTTCCCTGCTGTGGATACGCCTGGTCGCAAGTTCCCAGAAGGGTGCCGGGTCACCATTACGGAACTGCAATCCCTTAGTCCGGGGCCTCTCAGGTAGAATGAGTCTGCCATGGCAGCGGTGGAATATGTCAAAGCTGTGCAAGAGTGGCGATCCGAGATGGATGCCGCAATACGCCGCGAGAACAGTTGGTCGACTCTGGTAGGCCTGTTTTGGTTGAAGCCGGGGGTCAACACTCTGGGCTCCTCCCCCGACTGCGACATTCACCTGCCCAAGGAGGCGCCGAGCCGGGTAGGCACCATTAAACTCGATGGCGCCACCGTCACGGTGGAGGTCGACATAGGCCAAAGCGTGGACGTGAACGGCGTCCCCGCGCGCACCGCCACCCCACTACGATCGGATCAAGAGGCTCCGGCGAGCATCATCACCTGCCAGGACCTCAGGATGGCGATCGTCCGGCGGGGAAGCCGTGTGGGTCTGCGACTGTGGGACAGCTTGCAGGCGCTCGAGCTCCCGCCACGAACCTGGTTCGAGGTGGATGAGACGTTCCGGGTGCCGGCACTTTACACAGCCTATCCAGCGCCCGTCAAAGTTGGGTTACCCAATGTCTTGGGCGAAATCGAGACCGGCTACGTGCAGGGTTATCTCGCATTCAAACTTGGCGGAAAATCCTGCCGCCTGGATGCAACCGAGCTGGAGGATGGACGGCTCTATCTGCAGTTCGGCGACCTCACCAACGGCATAAGGACATATCCGTCGGGACGCTGCCTCTACACGGAACCCGTGCGGGAGGACGGTCAGGTCTTTGTGGACTTCAACAAGGCGTACAATCCAGCCTGCGCTCTCAACGAATTCGAGCCCTCCAACTTTGCGCCGAGCGGCAATCACCTGAAGGTTGCTATTGAGGCGGGCGAACAATACACGGGGGGCTACGTCGCAGCCGTGCAAGCGTGGCAATCCGAAATGGACGCCGAAATACGCCGCGACAACCGCTGGGTGACTCCGGTTGGCCAGTTTTTCTTGCTGAAGGACGGGGTCAACACGCTTGGCTCATCACGCGACTGCGATATTCACCTGCCCAAGGAGGCGCCGCGCCTGCTAGGTGCCATCAGACTCAAGGGCGGCGCCGCCACGCTGGAATTCGACACAGGGCAAAGCGTGGAGGTGAACGGCGTCCTCGCGCGCACTGCCACGCCACTACGATCAGATCAAGAGGCTCCGCCGAGCATCATCGCCCTCAAGGACCTGAGAATGGCGATCATCCGGCAGGGAAGCCGCGTGGGCCTGCGTGTGTGGGACAACCTGCAGGCGGTCGAGATCCCGCCACGAACCTGGTTCGAGGTGGATGAGAAGTTCCGGATGCCGGCACTTTACACTGCCTATCCGGCGCCCGTCAAGGTTGGGTTGCCCAATGTGCTGGGCGAAATTGAGACCGGCTACGTGCAGGGTTATCTCTCATTCAAACTTGGCGGAGAATCGTACAGACTGGATGCAACCGAGCTGGATGATGGACGGCTCTATCTGCAGTTCGGCGACCTCACGAACGGTGTGAAAACCTATCCATCTGGACGCTACCTCCGCACGGAACCCGTGCAGGAGGATGGCCAGGTTCTTCTGGACTTCAACAAGGCATACAATCCACCCTGCGCCTTCAAGGAATTCGAGCCCTGCACCTTTGCACCCAGCAGCAATCACCTGAAGGCTGCTATTGAGGCGGGCGAACAATACGAGCGGCGCCCCTAGCGCGCAAAAGTGGCCTTCACCGTGAAGGTGAGAGCCACTTTACTTGTCAGCCGGCCGCGAGGCGGAGCAATTGAGGTGGGACCCGCAAATTGCCCGCGAAAAAGGACAAAATCGTAGCCCAACTGGATCCGGACCTCGAAGACGGCAGGAGCCTTCCCTGCTGTGAATACGCTTCAACATGGCGCGACCGGTGGAAGAACCGTTCGCAGAGAAGGAGCCCGAAATGCCCGGGATGAGAACCTCTGATTTCTTCGGGGGCAACGAATTGATCAAGGTCGTTGGCGCTGTTCAGTTCGCTATTTGCCTCATCATGTCAGTAGGGTGCACGCCAGCGGAAGACACTGCGTACCTCACGCCTGTGTCTGAGGAAACCCTCAGCGCGTACAACTGGGGCTCTCCTGTCGACAACAAGCTCGATGCGGTCATTGTCGGTCGTCTCCTGCTCGGCGATTCCCGCATGGTTGAGGTTGAGACGCCGCAAGTCCTTTACGCGGTCGAATCGAGTAGGAATGAGGCCATGAACCAGCTCTACAACACGTCCGGTGTTCAGTATGATATTTGGCCGGCGGAGCAGAGGGTATGGCTGGTCATCTTCAAGGGCAATTGGCATATCCTGGCCCCCCCGGACCCAACCGGCCCATCGGAGCCCATTCTCTTTCAGGGCTGCGCATATGCGCTCTTCATGGCGGCAGACGCAGAGCCTATTTCATCGGGTGGCGCCAAATGCCCGCCCTAGGATCCGATCGACCAGCCAGCCGATGGCGCGTGCGAGGTGGAAAGGGGAAGAATCGTAGCCCAACTGTAACCGGACCTCGAGGATGGCAGGGGCCTTCCCTGCTGTGAACACGCTTGGTCGCAGGTTCCCTTTCACCTGTGCCTGCCCTTCCAGGATCTGCGACGGCACGGTATAGGCAGGGTGCTGCGCGACGAATCCCCGCAGGTGGGCCCAGACAAGTCAGGGTGGGCCGCGATGGGAAGGTAACTGGATATGCGAGTTCATCTTGGGAACATGCCGGAGACTACGGGTTCCGATCCCGAAGCAGAAGGATTGCACATCATACGGAGCCCAAAATCGGGATTCAGTCATTTGCTGGCCAGCCTGACCGGATTGTTACTGCTGGTGGTGCCGATCTCGGGGCTGTGCCTGGTCCTCTCGACTTTCGCCATACCAAATCCGGATGTGGATCCGAACTACTTTCCCCCCGTTGCGTGGGGAGCGGCAGCTCTGGCATTGTTGTCCTATATCCCTCTGCATGAGTTGCTGCACCTTGTGTGGCATCCACACCTTGGGACATCTGATCAGAGCATCCTGGTCATCTGGCCGTCCAAACTCCAGTTTGGAGTGTACTATGAAGGCTGCATGTCCCGGACTCGCTGGCTGCTCATGCGAATCGCTCCTTTCGTGTTCTTATCGGTCATCCCGGCAATCTTCATCGCCATATTTCAGTACGTGGCATTCAGCCACATGACCAAGACGTTTATCGAAGTCGTGATGGTCCTCAATACGGTGGGATCCGGCGCCGACGTGACAGCGGTGTTCCTTGTCATGTCTCAGATGCCTCGTTCAGCATGGCTGTGTTTTCGCGGAGGCAGAGCATATTGGAGGGAAATAACGCGGGTCGGCACGAATACTTCGCCTACGCCCGCCGGTTCATGAGCTGCAGGACACCAGACCCGACCTGCCAGGACTAGGGCAACTCCAAATCGTAGCCGAACCGATTTTGCGCCTCGAAGACGGCAGGAGCTTTCCCTGCTGTGAATACGTTTCGTCGTAGGTCCCCTGGAAGGTGCCTCGCCGTGCGGGATATTCGGCTTCGCGGCGCATTGCGGAAGGCCAGAGTCCAAACCGGGCGTTGAAAACCGTGTCGTTTGGCGCGATACTGAGTCAGCCTAGATGTGGCATTGGCTGATCGAGGAGATCATGATGAAACATCTTCGAATCTCGACGCGTCGAATCACGTTGCTGTTGCTGTTGATCGTCCTGCCCTTGACTGCGTTTGCCTGTAGTTCGAGCCCGCCCCGATTGCAGGGGAATGCCACAGCCATGGCGTCACCCGCCCCCGTACTCTCAGTCGCAACATCAGCTGGCAGCGGGTTCAGCCTGCAGATATCCTGGGAAGGGAATTATTCCCTGCCCAATGGATCTCTCACGGCTACATATGGGCCCGATACAGTAGCGATCCCTCTCGAGTCCAGTGGGGACACTTTCGCGGGTAGTTATGAAGGTGTATGGCATGCTAGTGTGACTGGTGTGTGCACTGCAATCGGCAGCCCCCCGGTGGGTTTTGACGTAGCTGCTAAAGTAGACGAACTCGGAAACTTAGACTTCTCCGTGGCGAGATCCATTGTCTGGTCGTGGGATACTGTGTGTCCCGGGGTGAGCGGCGGGTCGACCAGTTCAAGCCAGACGTATACCTATACCTTTACCCTTCCACCCGAGGACGGTGCGTCCAAGACTTTCAACCAAGGCGGTCCCACCTGGACCTTTGTTCTGAAGAAGCAAGGACCCTAAGGCGAGGGGATGCCCCTCCGAGGTCGGAGGCAATAGCCGCCAAGTGCCCCGCTGGCGCGCGTGCCGGAATTGTCCAGCAACCAGAGGCAAAATCGTAGCCCAACTGGAATTGAGACTGAATGCACTTCATCGTGAGATAGACAGTGGGCACGTAGCGCTGAGCATCCCCAAGGGGTGAGTGAGGGCAGATATGAAGATCAACTGGTATTTGCTCGTTTCCGGCAGGCTGCGGGAACAAGCGAGCCCCGCGGGCTGGCCTGAGGGGGCAGCAGCCGAACTTCGCGATAGCTGGTTTGACATTCAGGATGCCAGCCATGAAGAACTCCGCAAATTCCTGACCCCGCTGGACTTGCATCCGCTCCAGCTGGCCCAATGTCTGGATTCGGTCGACTACCCCGGTGTCGTTCCTTCGGCAAATCGGTCCTGATGGAGTACCCGGCGGCCTTCGACCAGCGATCGGCTGACCGAGGGTACTTGACGATTCTTCTAAAGGCCCCTGTATTGGTGACCGCGCGCCACGGGCCCATGCCGGCCTTGGACAAGCTTGTGCAGAGCCTGATCGGTGACAAAGCGCCTCAGGTGCTGCACTTGCCGCAGTTGCTTTACCTGATCCTTGATCAGTTCGCAGACCTGAACGTGCAGGCGCAGATCGCTCTTCGTGATCACATCTTGCGGTTGGCAAGGTCGATTGCGGAGACACCCGAGGGGGTCAGCGCAAGCGAGCTTTCGGGCATGCGCTGGCAGGTCGAGAACCTTGTTTCATTCATCGAAGACCAGCTTTACTGCATCTCGAGCCTAAATGCGTCCGACAACGAAGCCCTGCGGGATCCGCACCGCAAGGCGTATATCCAGGACCTGGTATCAGAAACGGAAATTGTCCAGAGAGGTGCATATCGCCTGGAATCCAGGGTCAATGACCTGTACAATGATTATCAAGTGGCTGGGAATGACCGGGTGGAGCGACGCCTGCGCCTCCTTACAATCGTCTCGGCCATTACGCTGCCGCTCGGGCTGATCGCCGGTCTGCTTGGCATGAATGTAGGCGGGCTGCCGGGCACCAACCTCGGCTTCGCATTCGCCCTCGTGGTGGCTGTGATGGTGTTGATCGTGTTCATTGAATACTGGTACTTCAAACATAGAGGCTGGTTTGATTGACCGCTAGAACGTAGACCAAGATCGTAGCCCAACTGGATTTGAACCTCGAAGACGGCAGGAGCTTTCCCTGCTGTGAATACACTTGGTCGAAGGTGCCTTTCACCCGCTCCGGGCGGAAATTGCCCGGTCATGTCGATCTGGGGGAGGCTGGGAGCCATAGACCGATGTCCATGCTGCGTTCAATGAGCTCTCCAACGGCCGAGAAGCCGGGACTATTCGGCGGGTATTTCCTGACAAAGGGCGGCCTGAGCGTGGCATTCAGCGGGGCTCCGGGCCGCTAAGGATGGGACTCTCGCATTCCCGCTATCGGGCCGGATGGCACTTGCAATTTGGCCGGGCCTGCTATATTATGTAATGGCAATCCATCCACCTTGGGGTCGGGACAACAAGATCATCCCGTCGGGGGACGGGATCGATATGACTAGAGTCCGTGGGGAGTGAACTTCCTGACCGCCGAGGTGCGTATATTCATCGGCCTATCTATTTTCTCCTAATGTACGGGAAAGGAGGCTGACTCGCCAGGCTTCTCATCGTAAATTCGCATGTATCTGCTGCAAGTAGACCAGATTTCGACATGAGGAGAAAGGCATGAAAACCAGAATCTTGTCCATTGTGGGGGTTCTCGCGCTCATTGTGGCAGCATTGCCGGCCAGCAATGCCGGCGCTGCACCAGACGCGCCCCCGCTGCCCATTCCCGTTGACATCGATCCCCGCCTGAAGAACATGCCGGCGCCGGATCAGCCCCACCTTGATGAAGTCCACCTCCCGTCCGGCGGTTCCACAACCGGATCCCAGTGCCCCGGCGGCACGAACAAGTCCCTCGTTATCAGCCTTACAAGCTGGGACCCCGCTAATCCCGGCAGCCAGGACGTTGTCTTCTGGAAGGAAAGCATCGGCGAAAGCGCCACGCTGTGGGTCGCCTGGGATTACCTGGTCACCCATTACGGCCGCCAGGATGTCATCACCTGCGACCAACTGACGTATTTGCAGGGCGCGATGGACAGCATCGTCGATACCGACACCTACTACTTCGGTGCCTATGTTGAACGCCCGGCCGGCAACCCCAACATCGACGTCATGATCTACAACATCGTCGATGAGGGCTTCTTTGATCCAACATACCCCTTCTACATCGCCGGCTTCTTCTGGGGCGGCCTCAACGAGAGCGTCGACCAAAATATGATCTTCATTGACTCGCTCGACTGGGCCAACCGCCTCGGCCCCGATGTGGCGCGCCCCTACCTCTACGAGGGCACGGTCGCGCACGAACTTGAGCACCTCATCCACAACGACCACGACCCCGATGAGGACTCCTGGGTCGATGAGGGCATGGCAGACCTGGCCCAGTACTTCTGTGGTTTTGGCCATGATGAAGGGCACGTCGTCTATTACCTGGCCTACCACCGCACGCCTCTGACAGTCTGGGGCGGCGGATTGGAGAGCTACGGCGCCTCCTATCTGTTCCAGTTGTATCTGCTCGAGAACTTCGGCACCAAGGATGACATTTCGTTCACGGGCTGGGACAACTCCTGGACCACGACCGAGATTGATGAGCAGGCCAACGGCATCGCCGGCGTGGAGAACGCCACGAACGCCATGGGCGAGGGCGCGGTCTTCAACGACCTGTTCGACGCCTGGATCGTCGCCAACTATCTGGATGATCCGTCACAGACGAGCGCAGGCGGATTCCCGATCGGCTACAACGAGATCGACCTCACGCCCTTTGTTAGCACGGCGTACAGCCCGTGGTCCATCGAACGCGGCATCACCGATATCTACGGCGCGGGCCATCACGGCAACTTGCCCACCAGCCGTTACTATGGCGGCTACACCTCCGGCAAGGTCGAATATCCAGTCGGTGAGGCCCCGCCCTACGCCCCCATCTACGGCCTCTACAAGGGCATGGAGCCCCAGATGCTTGTCAATCTGCGGGGCGCGGCCCTCGCAGGCGTGGCGCCCTTTGCGGGTTCCTATGAGGCCGCCAGCGGCGGCAGCAACATGCTGACCGATCGCACCCTGGCGCTGCTCGACCCGATAGATACCAGCGGCGGCGGCTTCACGCTTAGCTTCGCCACCTGGTACGACATCGAACCCGAGTGGGACTACGGCTTCATCGAGGTGTCTGAGGATGGCGGCACAACCTGGCATCCGATCCCAGGCACCATCACCAAGCTCAGCAACAATCCCAACAACTCCACCGCCTGGGCCAACTCGCTGGTCAACGGCCAGGCCAGCACCGACACCGCCATCACCGGCAACAGCGGCGGATGGGTGAACGCCTCGTTCGCGCTGCCCAGTGCTGCCAGCCTGATGATCCGCTTCAACTACTACACCGACGAAGCGACCGTCGGTCAGGGCTGGTTCGTAGACGAGGTTGCTGTCGACGGCTTCAGCGATGGCTTCGAGGACGGCGCCGACAACTGGAACCTCGGCGGCTGGCAATGGACCACCGGCCTATTCGCCAACGATTGGATCGCCGGCTACGTGGACCCGATCTACAGCAAGAGTAAGCTGCAGTCGCTTGATTGGGGCTACCTCGACGGTGCGGTTTCCGGCTTGTACGAGTACATCACTGGCGCGGTCAACACCATCATGCTCAACAAGGATGAGGCCACCGCGTTCTTTGCCAACCGGCCGGGCGACAGCCCGTTCTCGGCTGGCTACCGGATCCTTATCAAGAAAGGCACTGCCACACCGTAGCCAGGGAAGCCGAGGGCGGACGCGCAGCGGGCGAATCGCAGCGCATTCCCAGACCGCCTGCTGGACCTGACCGCCTCTACGGTCATGACAAAACGGGCTGCCCGTTCGGGCAGCCCGTTCTCTTTCTTGCCTCGCTGGCTCCCCGCGCTGCTGGCCGAGGCCGACATGCCCGATTGGCTTTGGCCTACCGCGTCTCAGCGTACGCTGAGAGCCCATTGTCGGCAAGGTACTTCAGGGCTGAGCGCGCTTCGTCGTACGTGCCAGGCCGCGCAACGCCACTCAGCAGATGATCACTCATGTATCCGCCCGCCACGGCCGTCTCGTACGCCGGCAGCATACGCAAATGGAAAGCCTCGGCGCAAGAAGCTCCATAGACCGTGAGCCACAAGAGGCAGACGACGATCAGGCTATACATGACGCGTTGAGGAACGCGCTTAATTGGGATCAACGGCATTAGCACCAGGAGCGACGCCCAGTACCAAACAGAGATTGTAAGATATCTTGGGGCAACTGCCTGGATCGTGCCCCACCGGAGTCTTCCCATGGATATCAGGACGCCGGATGCCACCACGAACGCCGCGATAGCAAGATAGGGCACCAAGAGCTTCCAGTTTCTCGTTCGGGTCAGGTGTACGACGATGATTACACACAAGGCGATGCTCAGGATGCCGAAGGGGAATGCAAGATCGGGGAGTGTCATTAGTGGCGCTCCCAGAAAGTTCGTTACCCAGTAGGCCTGCCCCAATGTCTGTGCCCCAATCGCACCCGGGCCAAACTCCGTCGTAGCCTGCCAACCGGCGAGGTACAGGAAAACGCACGCGCCGCCGCATACCGTCCATAGAACAGCCTTGACTACGCGGAGGTTCGCTGGCACTGTAACGACCACGACGATCAGGCCGATAGGCCAGTACAAGAGATCGTTGGGCGTCGAAAAAGACCCCACAATCCCTGCAATTGCGGCCAACGCGAAGCTGCCCCACGTCGGTTTCAAGCTGAGGACAAAGTACCCAACGACCACGCAAGCGGATCCGAGGAACATCACCATCTGAAAGCCCTGCAGCCAGCTTTCCCACTGGTTCAGATTGAAGACCAGAAAGGAAATCAGGGGCAGCAGCATACTCGGGACAGAAATGCCTAGTTGCCTCCAGGTCCGGGTGGCATGGAGCGCGAAGAACGCGAAAGTGCCAACGGCCACAATTAGGTTGGCCCACAGTTCCAGCCGGATATCATAGTGTGATAGCCCCGCCAGACCCAGCCAGATGAGCCGCGGGAAGAAGGGACGGTTCTCATTGTTTTGTGCGAAAAGGTCTGCCAAGCTGAGCACGTCCGCCTGCCTGCGCGCCAGGAGCGGCACAAACCTGAATTGATCTACGTAGGGGATATTGACGCCAAGAAGCCGAATGCCAATTGCAACAGCGGCAATCGGCAACAGACACGCGAGCATCACCATGCGGGATGGAGCATATTCCTTTGAGAGCATGCTGCTTCACGCCTCCTTGAAGGATGGAAAGGCTGTCCGTTAGGGTCGTCGACAAGACAACCGGTCCCAAGAACTTGGACCCGATTCTACCCTCTGATCAACGGCGACTTGCACTCCGGCTTGACAGGACGTAGTCATAGTGCTTCGAGGCACACGACTGAGCTGCCAGCTTGGGTACCGGCAGCCTGACGGAGAATTTCCGGCGGGGGATCTATGCGGCCTCCTTCTGCGGATCACTACCTGGCGCCAAGCAATGGTGACGCATACAGGATTTTGACACGGCGCGGCAATAGAACGGCCATCTGAGCAGGACGTGTGCCTCAAACCGCTGGTTCTGCAATTGCACACTAGAGTGTGTAGAATCGTAGCCCAACTGGAATTGAGCCTGAGTATGCTTGGTGGTAGGTTTCAACCCCTCCGGCCTTCGGGGCTTACCCCGCCTTCCGCGGGGCAAGCCCCCCAAATACACTACCAACGGGCTTCTCGATGATGGGATTTGGACGTGGAATTTGGGGGAGGCAGAAAGTAGAATCGTAGCCGAACTGGAATTGAGCCTAGATACGCTTGATCGTGAATTCGAGGATCACCGAGGATCTTGAGAGGGGACGAGTCTTCTACCGCCAGATTGGAGACACTCATTCGGTCGGAGGAATCCAATGACTGTGAATGCTCATACTATCTCGACGCTGGCCGGTCGGAAACTGCGTGTCATGGAGGCGGGTGAACCAGATGGGACACCGGTCTTGGCGCACAGTGGAACACCGGGCTCTGCTCTTCTATACGACGCCTGGGTCGAGGATGCACGCTCACGCGGCATTCGGCTGATCGGCTACGACCGGCCCGGCTATGGGGGCTCTACTCCCCGGCCGGGACGCACCGTCGCAAGCGCCGCCGAGGACATCGCGGCAATTTGCCGAGCCCTGGGCCTGAAGCGGGTCATGGTTTGGGGTCATTCAGGGGGCGGGTCGCACGCCCTTGCATGTGCAGCCCTGCTGCCGAATCTTGTGGCGGCCGCGGCAGCACTCTCCACCCCGGCACCCCGTGAGGCCGACGGGCTGGACTGGCTTGCCGGAATGGGGGAAGACAATGTTGCAGAGTTTGGCGCCGCGTTCAAAGGAAGGGAGGTACTTCAGGAGTTCCTGGAGAAAGCCGCTCCCTCCCTGTTAGGTGCGGAGCCTGCCACTCTCGTGCAGGCAATGAGCTCCCTCCTTTGCCCACCTGATGTCGCCGCGTTGACCGTGGAGGCGGCCAAGTTCTTAATAACGCAAGTGCGGGAGGGTATTCAGGAGAGAAGGGATGGCTGGGCCGATGATGACATTGCCTTCACCACGCCGTGGGCCTTTGAACTCAGCCAGATTCGGATCCCTGTGATGCTAATGCACGGTGAGCAGGACCAGATGGTCCCGTTTTCCCATTCAAGGTGGTTGGCGGGCAAGATCCCCAACGTCGAGACCCGCTTCCAACCTGGCGATGGCCATCTCACTATCGCCTTCCATCGTATCCCTGACGTTCACGCCTGGCTTCTTGACAAGATGAATTGAGCCATGCTATTCAATCGAGCTTTGGACCTGGAAGCGCAGGGTTCGGCATCGCCTTTCTGCCCTGGGTCGGATCGTAGCTCAACTGGAATTGAGCCTGAAACCGCTTGGTCGTAGGTTCCCTTACAGGGTGCTGCGCGACGAATCCCCGCAGGTGGGCCTACATGATTAGACAAAAAAGGCCCAATGTGGAATATACTCCACCCAGCGCCTGTTCCCGTGAGGATCCAACGTGGTCAGTAACCGCCCTTCCGGCACGGTCACCTTCCTGTTCACCGACATAGAAGGCAGCACCAGGGTTGCCCAGGAGCACCGTGACATCTGGGAGGCGCTGAGGGCGCGTCATCACGCCATTCTGCATTCGGCGATGGAAGAGCATGGGGGCTACGTATTTCAGATCATCGGGGATGCGTTCTGTGTGGCTTTCCACACCGCAAGCGAAGCGCTGGATGCGGCGCTCGCGGCGCAGCGCGGATTGCAGGCGGAAGACTGGGGGGAAACGCCGATCAAGGTGCGCATGGGGATCAACACGGGCACAGCCCAGGCTGGGAGCAGCGCGGATGGATCCGGCGGGTATGCCGGCTATTCGACCATGGCGCGCACCCAACGCGTGATGTCCACTGCCTATGGGGGGCAGATCCTGCTTTCCAATACCAGCGCCGACCTGTTGGTGGACGAAATGCCCTCGGGCGTGAGCCTGCGCGATATGAAGCAACACCGCCTGAAAGGGCTGCTCAACCCTGAACATCTCTGGCAGGTGGTGGCGCCGGGCCTGGCACAAGAGTTCCCGGCTCTGCAAACGCTCAACAGCATTCCAAACAACCTGCCGCTTCAGCTGACAAGTTTCATCGGGCGCGAGAAAGAGATCGCCGAGATCAAGGATCTGGTGGAGCAGAATCGCCTGGTGACTCTCACGGGTTCAGGCGGCGTTGGCAAGACGCGGCATTCTCTTCAAGTCGGCGCGGAGCTGCTTGACGCCTTTGCCGATGGCGTGTGGCTGGTCGAGTTGGAGCCCGTGTCAGATCCGGGGCTTGTGCCGCAAGCGGTGGCCACCGCGCTGGGAGTGCGCGAGGATCAGGGCCGTCCCCTGATAAATGCGCTGCAAGACCATCTGCAGGCCAAGAACGTGTTTCTCCTCCTGGATGGCTGCGAGCACCTGTTGGATGCCTGTGCCCGACTTGTTGATGTCCTGCTGCACTCGTGCCCGCACTTGAAAATACTGGCCAGCAGCCGCGAGGCATTGGGGATAGCCGGGGAAGTGTCGTTTCGTGTCCCGTCCCTGTCGCTGCCCGATCCACGTCACCTGCCGGCTCTTGAAAGCCTGACACAGTATGATGCGGTGCGGCTGTTCATCGAACGCGCAGTGGCGGTCAAGTCGGACTTTGTCGTGACAAATGAGAACGCTCCCGCCGTAGCGCAGGTCTGTTCCAGGTTGGACGGGATCCCGCTGGCGATCGAGTTGGCGGCTGCACGCGTCAAGGGATTGGCAGTCGAGCAAATCTCGCAACGCCTGGACGATCGTTTCCGGCTGCTCACGGGTGGCAGTCGCACCGCGCTGCAGCGCCACCAGACCCTGCGTGCCATGATCGAATGGAGCTACGACCTGTTGTCAGAAGACGAACGCGTTTTGCTGCGGCGGCTGGCCGTGTTCGTCGGTGATTGGACCCTGGAAGCGGCAGAGGCAGTGTGCGCGCAGACGGGGCAGGCTATTGAAACCCCCGAAGTGATCGATCTCTTGCTGCGGCTGGTGGACAAATCGCTGATCGTCGCCGAGGAGCATGGCGGGCAGGCGCGCTACCACATGTTGGAGACAATTCGGGAGTTTGCGCGCGATAAGTTGACGGAATCAGGTGAAGAAGCTCAACTTCGCTCCCGCCACCTGGACTTCTTTCTCGAGTTTTCGGAGCAGTCTGAATCAAAGTTGCACACCGCAGAGCATTTGATCTGGCTGCATCAATTGGGCGCCGAGTACGAAAACTTGCGCGCGGCGCTCGAATGGGCACGGGAAACTGGCAGCACACAGCCGCCACTGCGGTTGGCAAGGGCGATGGAGCAATTGGGTGACGTTCAGTCTCTGCTGGGCGTTGGCACCCAGTCGGTGGCGCGCTACCAGGAAGCGCTCGATATGTGGCGAACGGTCGAAGGCGCTGACAGAATGATCGAGGCACGGTTGCACGGCAAGATCGTTCTGACGGTGGCGGAGCTGAAATGGCGGGTCGACTCAGCTCAATACCAGCTACTGCTCAAGGTCGCGGCAGCCTCAAACGCCAGCCTGGTTGCGGAACTGGAAGCCGTCAAGAGCCAGCCACCAAGTCTTGAGCAGGCGCGCCTGCTGACGAGCCTTTCCACTCATGCAGCGAATACCAGCGTTCCCGCAGACTGGGACCTGGCTGAGCAGTATGCGCGCGCCGCCCTCGAAATGACCGAGAAACTGGACGCTCCGGTTGAGATATCAGCTGCGCTTGGCGCTCTGGCCGATGCGTATTTTTGGCGCGACCTTTGGCGCGAGGGTCTGGAGGTCACAGAACGGCGTCTGCTGGTCAGCAGAGATCCCCGATTCAGCGACCTGCGAGAACGGGTCCGCGTCCTGATCGATGCCGGCTTTGCACTGATGGGCGTTGGGAAATATGCGGAAGCCCTGCCTCACCTGCAGGAGGCGGAGAGCCTTGCCGACCAAATGGAGGCACCTGACCTGGAAAAATTTGCGCTCGACCAGAGAATTCACACTCTGGTACGGCTGGATCGCTGGGATGAGATCCTCAGTCTGGATGGAAAACGGAGGGAAATGGTGCAGCGCTATCCCATCGAGCAGATCGGGGTCTCATGCTTCGAAATTGCGATCGTTGCCAGCATTCATGCCATGCGCGGCGAGATGGACCCGGCGGTCAGCGGGCGCGAAGAAGCAAAAGCCATCATGACTGCACATGCCGGGGCGTTCGAAAATTGGGATAGGGCGCAGCACTACTGAATTAGCATCCCGCTTATGGCGGAGGGCGAGTTCGCCCTGATGCAGCAACACCTGGAAGCCGCGCTGGAGATTGACCTGGCGCCGGGCGCGACGCGCACGGGCGGAGAGGATGCGTACGCGATGCTGGCTGATGCTGCCGCGGAGCAGCGCGATCAAGCGATGCTGCGGAAATACGCACCGCCTGCCGAAGAAACGGCCACGCGTATCGGCCACAAGCTTTTCATGGGCATCGCTTATCGCGCCTGGGGAGTGGCGCACACCCTCGCCGGCGAGTTCCCACAGGCTGAAGCGCGCCTCCAGCAAGCGTTGGAGCTCTTCTCTTCCTATCCGGTTCCTTGGCAGATCGGCCGCACGCTGTTTGACATGGGTGAGCTGGCCCGCGCCGAAAGGAAAACGGAGCTGGCCCGCGACTACTTCACGCGCGCACTGAGCGCATTCGAAGAAATGGGCGCCGCCCCTTACGCTGTGCGGACGCGTGCCGCGCTGGAGAGCCTGAGCGCGGGCTGAATGGAACCCGAATACGCTTGGTCATGAATCGCCGCGGCAGAGCAGATGATTATCGATCAGATCCCCGTAAGTCCAGGAGGCAACCGTGAAGATCAGCGCAAGAAACATGTTGAAAGGCAAGGTCAAGCAGATCAACACCGGAGCGGTCAATTCCGAGATCATCATCGAGACCCCTGGTGGTGAGACCATCGTCTCCGTCATCACCAGAGAGTCGGTCAAGAGCCTGGGATTGAAGAAGGGCAAGGACGTGTATGCCGTGATCAAGGCGTCGAACGTCATGGTGGCTGTGGACTGAGCACAGTCCACAAGAACGCGGACGGCTCTGCTCTCAACCGACAGGCTGCCCGTCGTATTTGCGATTCAAGAGCGTATGCCAATAGGATATGAACCTTGAACCCGGTGGTTCTAGATTCATATCTCCAGCGAGGGGTTCCATGAATGCCAGCAGTCGTACTATTTCGCGAGAAGATGGCCGCAAGATCCATATCATCGAGGCAGGTGAAACGGACGGAATACCCGTCCTGGTGCACAACGGAACACCAGGCTCCGCTCGCCTTCATGACGCCTGGATCGAGGACGCGCGGTCGCGCGGCATTCGGCTGATCAGCTACGACCGACCTGGCTACGGAGGTTCGACTCCCCGCGCAGGGCGTACTGTAGCAAGCGCTGTGCAGGACGTTGACGCGATTGCGAAGGTCCTCGGTCTGAATCGACTGCTGGTTTGGGGTGTATCGGGAGGCGGGCCGCACGCTCTGGCATGCGCGGCCCTGCTGCCGGATCTGGTCGTGGCCGCCGCAGCACTTGCCTCGCCAGCACCCTACCTGGCCGATGGATTGGACTGGTTTGGTGGAATGGGCGAGGACAATGTTGCGGAGTTTGGTGCTGCAGTTAAAGGCAGAGAGGTGATTCGGGGATTCCTGGAGAAAGCAGCCCCCGGTCTGTTGGAAGCAAACCCCGTCACGCTCGTGCAGGCACTTCGCTCACTCCTGTGCCCACCTGATGTCGCTGTGTTGACAGAGGAGGTCGCCAATTTCCTGATCGACTCAACGCGTGAGGGCATCAAGGAGAGAAGGGACGGCTGGGTGGATGATGACATTGCGTTCACCACGCCCTGGGGTTTCGAACTGAGTCAGATTCGAATCCCTGTGATGCTCATGCACGGCGAGCAAGACCAGATGGTTCCGTTTTCCCACGCCAAGTGGCTGGCCGGCAAGATCCATGGTGTCGATGCCCGGTTCCTCCCTGACGATGGTCACCTCACTCTCTCCGTTCACCGCATTCCGGAGGTTCACAGCTGGCTCCTTGAAAAGGTGAAGTGAGCCCCGTGGTCCGCTTCTATTCGTGATTGACCCGCCATTCGGGGTGTGCGTGAGTAGAAAGTGGAGCGCATCAAGTTCGTCCTGATCAGTCCGACCTCTCCCTCCGCACGGGTGCAGCCCGGTGAACGCCCGCACGGCTCGCGCTACTTCCGCTTCTCGATGCTCTCGAGCCTGTACGTGGCCGCCGCCATGCCTCCCGGCGTCGAGACCGAGCTGCTCGACGAGGAGATCCAGCCGGTCGACTACGACACGAATGCCGACCTGATCGGCATCACGTTCATGACGTACAACGCGCCGCGCGCCTATGAGATCGCCGATCGCTTCCGCAGCGAGAAGCACAAGCCGGTGATCGTGGGCGGCTACCATCCGACCTTCATGCCGGAGGAGGCCAGCCAGCATGCGGACGCTGTGTGCGTCGGCGATGCCGAGGACACCGTGCCGCGCATGATCCACGATTTCAGGGCGGGCGAGCTGCAGCCTTTCTACAAGAGCAGCCTGCCAGACCTGGCCGGGCTGCCGCGTCCCGATCGAAGCCTGATCCAGCAACGATACTACGTTCCCGCGGGCGTGATGCAGGCGACGCGCGGCTGTCCGCACTACTGCACCTTCTGCTCTGTGACGACCTTCCATCAGCACCATCACCGCACCCGCCCGGTGGCGGAGGTGATCGAGGAGCTGAAGACGCTTGGCCCGTATGTGCAGTTCATGGATGACAACCTGATCGGCGATGAAGAGTACGCGAAGGAGCTTTTCACCGCCATGATCCCGCTGCGCAAGCACTGGTTCAGCCAGTGCGGCCTCCATATCGCGCAGGACGAGGCGCTGCTGGACCTGGCCCGTCGCAGCGGCTGCAACGGGCTGTTCATAGGCTTCGAGACGCTCTCCGAGTCCGGCCTGCGGTCGTGGGGCAAGCTGACGAACGTGGACCAGGATTACGCCGGCTGCATTGAGAGATTGCACGCGGCCGGCATCTCGGTGGGCGCGGGCCTGGTCTTTGGGGGTGACGAGGATCGGCCGGATGTTTTTACCCGGATGCTGGACTTCCTGCTGCAAACCAATGTCGAGACGCTGCAGGCCACGCGGCTGACGCCATTCCCGGGGACACCGCTCTTCACGCAGATGGACCGAGATGGCCGCATCTTCGACAAGGACTGGAGCCACTACGACTTTCGTCATGTCGTGTTTGAGCCCAGGCATATGTCAGCGGCCACGCTCGATGCGGGCACCGCTTGGGTGGTCCGTGAATTCCACACGGCCTCGCGCGTGGCGGCCCGTGTGGCAAAGTGCCTGCGCTACCTTGAACCCCAGGCTGTGCTGTTGAGCGTGGTCCCGGTCAACCTGGCCTACCGAGACGGCCTCGTGCGCGACGGCACATTCGAGCGGGCGGCAGCGTTCCAGCCATCATGAACCCGGGTTCGCCGTGGCGCGGTGTGAGGCAAAGATGTAGTACATGAGCAGTATCGGGCACAGGTTGGTGGATTGGATCATACACAGGGCAGTCCCATGGTACACATCACTGGGTCTCACCAGCGGGACTGTGACGCTTGAGGTGCGCGGCAGAAAGACGGGCAAGCCGATACGCGTCTCCCTCACGGCCGTCAGGCGCCAGGGTTCACGCTATATGGTGTCGCTCGCCGGCGGCGAGTCCCAATGGGGCAGGAACGTCCGTGCAGCGGAGGGCCGGGATTCAGCGGCAGCGTGAAGTACTCTCTTCACCTCGAAAGAATCCTGCTGCCAAGCCTTGTCCATACCCACCCACCTGTTGCCATCTGTGAGACCTGAAAAAACATGAACACAAGGATCGTCGCACTTCGTATCCTGGATCAGATATTGGGTCTTGTTGGCGTGGGCGTGGCTGTATTCTGGTCAGCCGGGCGAATGGATTGGTGGCCGGCCTGGGCGGCGATCGCCGTGTTGTTGGCATGGTTCGTCGTGGAGGATGTCGTCGTCCTCCGTCTCGACCCGGGCCTGATAGCTGAGCGCCTGAAGCCACCCAAGGGCGCTAAATCCTGGGACAGGGCGATCGTGAGCATCGCTCGGCTGACGCAGTTGGCGCGTTATATTCTTTCCGGACTCGATCAGCGGTATGGCTGGACGGGCGGCGTTCCTCTGGCTGCCCAAGTTTCCGGATTGATCGTGTGCAACCTGGGCCAGGCTCTGTTCACGTGGGCCATGGCCTCCAACACTTTCTTCTCGCAGATCCTTCGCATACAGTCCGACCGCGGCCACGTTGCAGTAACGGGCGGCCCGTACCGCTATGTGCGTCATCCAGGCTACGTCGGTGCGATGGTGTTTGAAGTGGGCATGTCCGCCCTGCTGGCTTCCTGGTGGTCTCTGATCGCCGCCGGATTCTTTGCTGTCCTATTCATCCTCCGCACGGCTCTCGAAGACCGCACCTTGCAGGCCGAGCTGCCCGGCTATGTGGACTATGCCCGTCAGGTGCGCTATCGCCTGTTGCCGGGCATCTGGTGAGAAAGGGTCTCAATCACGATGAACCGCATGCCGCCAAGTGCCGGGCTGCCGAACTACCAAATGTCGTGTGCACGCCGTTGTGATTCCGGGCACGATTCCTATAATGGGGGTCGAGTTGCGAAAGGAGTAGATCATGAACCAACCCGACCTTGGACTGAAAGTCGCTGAACTGCGGCAGCAGAAGGCGCTTACACAGGAGCAGCTCGCCGGGATGTGCGAGGTCAGCCCGCGCACCATCCAGCGCATCGAGAGCGGCGAAGTCGATCCGCGGGCCTATACCCTGCATTGCCTGGGGACTGCCCTGGACTTCGATTTCGGCGAGGAGAACACGGCCAATGAGAATCTCTGGCTGGCGGCGCTGCACCTGAGCAGCATGTTCTGCATACTGCTCATCCCCCTGCTGCTGTGGTCCTGGAAGAAGAACCAATCCTACAAGATCGACCAGCAGGGACGTCTGGTGCTCAACTTCCAGATCACCATGACCCTGCTGCTCTTTGCATCAGCCTTCTTCATGCTGGCGGGTCTGCCTGCCATATTGTTGCTCACCATGGAAAGGGAAGAGGCGTTCGTGACGCTGTGGTCGGGGTTGGCCTTGTTCAGTATCGTTCCCCCGATCCTCATCGGCCTGTTCTGCATGTACCAGGGGGTGGTCAACGCCATGCGCGCGCTGTCCGACAAGCCCATCCGCTATCGTCTCAGCATACCATTCGTCAAGTAGGAGCTCGCGCAGACCGCGAAGGTCTCGTTGGGGCTCGCTAAGGCTCGCTGGACTGTACCCTCCGAAAGAACGCGACCGTATCGCAGTTGATCTCCGGGCTTGACCAGGGACCTAGTTGAATTCCATGCCGGAACCGCAAATGTAAACTGCCAGCGCATGCATGTACAGGAGGATCACGAGCAGAGGCATGATCCACAGCCTGGCCGTGAGGGTATCGGCTGCTTCAGTTCGACTTCGCCTCCCCCTGATGATGGGAGGCTTCATCTGATGAGCCGATCCAAAATGGGCGATGATCGGGGCTGATAGCAGGTAGAGCACATTCCATGTCATGAGCCATGCGGGATAAACACCCTGGATCGCCTGGCTGGCCTGTACCCGAAAAAGGTATGCGCACGTGATGATTATTCCAATCAATCCAAACAGCGCCAGCCCGATGAATGGCTTGAAGCGTTTCAACGGCGTCGTCCATGCCCAATGCCTGGCAGTCAACCGTTTCAGCTTCAGCCCCATGATCGTGAATATCCCGATGAGTGCCGAGGCGCTGTTCACGATCATGTCGCTCAGACCATAGAACCGCTTGGGGTGGATTCCTTGTTCCAGTTCATCCACGACGCCCAGAAGGGTGGCGCAGACGAATACCAGGATGAAGAGACCCCTGCCCCGGTAATCCCTGGAAAGGACTGCATATAGAAGCCAGGCTGCCAGGATATATTCCGGAATGTGGATGTGCTTATTGGGATTCTCCACCAGCTTGATGATCAGGAATGCGATCACGCCACTGGGCAACAGGAACAACAGATTCTTCAGGCTCCTGCGAGAAAGAACCACGGCCGCACCGTAGGCAATCCCCACGATGACCACCATAATCACGGGGACCTTGCCGGCAACCTCTTTGCCGAACCTGTCCACGATGGCTCTGTAGATGAGAATGACATCGGGCAGCACAAATGTGTAGGCTGCGATCAGGGCCCATAGAATAGCCCTGGAGTGGTCGCTGCGTGGACGCGTCGTGGAGGTTTGAGGTCGTGTTTTCACGTGTGGAATGAGCAGATTGTAACCTCGCCCTGCTCCTGCCTGGATTGACCTCCCCGACTGGACTGCAGGCTCTACTATGTGTTGTACGGCCGCTGGATGTTGGTGACGACCTTGATGCGGTCCAGCGCGATCAAGTCGGTATCCTCCCGGCTCACCAGCGGGACGATGCAGTCCTCGAACTGCGGAAAGCCGTAGACGGCGTAGCTACCGTCCGCCAGCCGCACGCTGCTGCCTGTGGTCGCAAAGAAGTGGCGGGTGATATCGATCTCTTCGGGCTTTGCCGGGATGGGTGGAGGACTCTTCTTGCTGTTGAGCGTGTAGATGCGCATGTACTTGCCCTCCGGGATGCCGGTCACCATCTCGTGGGTTGCGCCGCCGCAGGTCAGGCTCTGCAGCACGAAATTGCCGGCCAGCGGGGCGCTGTGATTTGTGAATGCGCGCGTCGGGTTGATCAGGCTCTCCCACGCGGGTTCGAACTCCGCGGCGCTCATGCCGGGATTGCACAGCTGCAGGATGCCCCTCCAGTACGCCTGCCACTCGGGCGTCAGCGGATTGCGGGCGCCGGAAGCGAGCGGACAGGTCTGCGGAAGCGGAATGTTGGGTCGGCGCGGTTTGAAGTCGTACTGGGCCAGCTGGTGATCCCACAACACGAAGCACAGCTTCCTCGGATCTGGAGTCTCCGTGGGTTGACTGGCCGGGCCTTGGACCGCCGTGGGCAGCGCAGCCTGAGGCGCACAGCCGTTCAAGAGGGCCGCGCCGGCGCTGATTCCCACCAGCTTCAGGAAGTCCCTGCGCGAGAATGTGGATGAATCTCGATACTTTGTCATTTGAATACCTGAAACGGCACAATTGTAGGATGCAAAGATGAGCGGCCTTTTAGTTTGTGTGCCTGGCACAGGGGGGACAAATGTACTGTACCCGGGGCCTGTATTCGGCTAACGGCTACTCCCTGCTTCGCCCAAATGCCGCGCAGAAGGGCGCGGATCGACCATAATCCTGCACGTGCTGCCCGCGAACAGGCTAGAATCTTGACCGGACTAGAATCCAACCCGAACCCTCCAAGTTGACATTGTCAAAGTAGTCACGATAGTTGAAGGGATAGCATGAAAGCTGCAAGCACCACGGAAGCAAGAGACTCATACTGCTTTCCACTCTATCATCGCATCGGGCAGATGGCTCGACCCATCCTGGCCTCGCGATACTGGATCGTCATTGTCCTGGTCGTTGCCATCCTTCTGTATGCCCCTTTCCTGTTCTCCGGCTTCTTTCAAGATGATTATGGTTTCCGTCTTCAATTCTCCCCGGATATCTATGAGAAAGGCAATGTGCCGGCGGAGGTCATGCGGAATGGCCCCCTGAACCTGTATGGCTTTTCGTGGGATTCGTCGGCACGCTTGCGCATTGAGCAAGACCTGGGTTTCGCCCCGTGGTGGGCTTCAGATCAGATCAAGACCAATTTCTTCCGGCCCTTGTCCTCGCTGACGCTGGCCTTTGACTTCAGCCTGTGGCCGGACGTGCCCCTGCTGATGCACATTCACAGCCTGCTATGGTTCTGCCTGCTGATCGTTTTGGCCTACCGGTTGTATCGAAGTGTGTCCGGCAGCGCCGTCGTGGCGGGGATGAGCATCCTGCTGCTCGTCATGGACTATGTGTTCAGCGGCCCGGCGGGCTGGATCAGCAACCGGCACGCCGTGGTTGCCATGGTCTTCAGTGTGCTGTGTCTGTGGCTGTACCACCAGGGTGCCTCGAAGCAGAAATGGACCTATATTGCAGGCGCGTGCGGCGTATACGCGCTGGCCCTGTTTGCCTCCGAAATGGGACTGGTAGCCTTCGCCTATCTCTTCGCCTATCTTTTGGTGCTGGACCGCGACAAATGGCCGGGCAGGATCAAACGGATCGTCCCATTTGTCCTGATCACAGTGCTCTGGCGATTGGCCTATACAGGGTTGGGCTATGGAGCCAGGGGAACGCTGCTCTAAATCGATCCGATCCTGAACCCGGTCGATTTCATCACGAAGATGTTCACCCGCATCCCAGTGCTCTTATTCAGCGCCGTTGTGCTGCCGGTGGCGGACTTGCTCCTGGCCTTCTCACCGCAGGCCATGGGGGTTGCTGCCGCGGTCTTCTTGATCCCTCTCGGACTGCTGGCGTTGACCGCCTTCCCTGTCTTGAAGACCCATCGAACCTCGGCCTTCTGGCTCCTGGGGCTGCTGGGCGCGTTGATCCCGCTCGTTTCGGGCATACCCCAAAGTCGCAATCTCGGTTTGGTCAGCCTCGGTGTGATGGGATTGGCCGGGCAGCTTCTGGTCGATGTTGCCACTGCGAAGAAGACGGGGCCGCTGACCCCTTTCCAGTTGGTCTTGCTGAGGATCGCCACGCCCATCCTTTTGATCCTGTATCTCGTCGTTTCACCTCTTCTAGTGATCTCCAATCCGGCTACCACGCGGGCGAGTGCGGAGCAGCAGGCCAGCGCGGCCGACTTCGGGAGTGCGCCGGAGTTGACCCAGCAGCATCTGTACGTGATCAACCCGCCTGGTGCGCTGAGCTTTATGGGTGGTTTGTTTCAGCGGCTCTTCAGCGACAAGCCTTTTCCCGCATCCATCAATTACCTCTCTTCCGGATTCGCGCCTGTCGACATCCAGCGGGTGGATGCTCAGACGATTATCGTGACGCCGGAGGGTGGGTATACGCCGCTCCCCGGTCCTGTCGTGGACGGCAAGACCGGGAGGGTGACTCAGGTTCATCTGGAGAACGTGTACCGGGCGCTCGACGGGTTTTACTACAATCCCCGGAATCCAATGCATGTCGGTCAGGTGGTTGCCTTGAGTGAGGTGACGATCGAGGTCACCCAAATGACCGGCGATGGGCGGATCGCCCAGGCTGCCTTCACGTTTGCCCATCCCCTGGAAGACAACCGGTATGTATGGCTGCTGTGGGATGAAGACACCTCGACCTACGCGAGAGCCCAGATGCCGCCGGCAGGGGAGTCGCGTGTGTATCCCTGATGCGAACTGGATGTGAGCCGAATACGCCTGGCCGCAGGTCTCCAGCCTCCTGAGCCCACCTTTGAAGAATACTCCAAGGCGCAGCACTTGGAAACGAAACAGCGGCAGTACTCTTAGGCACGTAGGCCATTGCATGGACAGCCTGGTCACGCGTTCGGCGGCCTGCATGTGAGAAACGGACATGCCGGCTCTTTTCGGACGGAGCACGGAGGGACTCACGAATGAAATGCGAACTCAAGGACATTACCGTTCACTATGAGGCGATCGGCGAGGGCATCCCCATCATCATGCTGCATGGTTGGTCCTTGAGCCATCGCCAGATGCTCAACGTCATGGAACCTCTCTTTGCACAGCGCGACGGATGGAAGCGCATCTATCCCGATCTGCCCGGTCATGGGCGGACTCCGGCAAGGGAATGGATCACGAACCAGGACAAGATTCTGGACGTTGTGTTGGATTTCATCGATAAGGTCATCCCGGGACAGAGATTCGTGGTGGCAGGCGCCTCAGCAGGGGCATATCTTGCACGGGGAGTGGTGCTTCGCAGGGCGGCAATGCTGGATGGAGTGCTTCTGACAGTCCCCATGATCGTGGCCCCTGACGCAGAACGGAGGGTCCCTGCTCACATTTGCATCGTAAAGGACCCGGCACTTGTGGCCGAACTGCCACCCGATGAAGCACAGGAGTTCAACGATCTGGCAGTGGTTCAGACTCGAAAGATGGTTGAGGCGCTCAGGGCTTTTTCAGCCGCCAATGAAATCGGTGATCAGGTTTTCCAGGCGGGAATCCGAGAGGATCCCGGGAGGTATGCGTTTTCCTTTGATGTCGACGCGATCCCTGAGCCATGTGCTGCTCCGACGCTCATCGTCGCGGGCAGGCAGGACTCCATGGTTGGGTATGTCCAGGCCTTGGAGATCATGGAGAACTACCCAAGAGCGACACTTGCAGTGCTGGATCGTGCGGGGCATTGCCTGGAGTTTGAGCAGGAAGAGGTATTTGGCGTGCTGGTGAGGGAGTGGCTGGATCGGGTAGAGGAATACACTGCAGCTGGAAAGTGAGCATTTAGCCACCGAATCTGCACACAGCCGACAGTGCTCCGCTGCACTCCGCAACGCGGCTGATGCCTGGGGTTCGTTGTACAATACTGCGGTACGTTATCGTAGAAATCGTAGTCGGACTGGAATTGAGCCTCGAAGACGGCAGGAGTTTTCCCTGCTGTGAATACTCTTGATCCATGATCTAGAAAGGAGCCGAACATGGATCTCCTCACAAGATACATCATGATCGTCACGGTTATTGTCTCCGTCGTGGATGGGGTTGTCTTTGCTGCGCTGAGGAGGAAACCCCGGATATTGTCGGTACCCCTCCTGGTTCTGATGATCCTTGCCACGGTCATACCGATAGCGATCAATCTCGGGTATTGGCTGCGATAAGCGTTTGTCGGCCGGTGCTTGCCGCTGAGTCAGACCGCCGGGCGGAACGTCCAGATCATCGCTGAACGCCATGCCTCTCGTAAGACACCGCTTCGACCAGGGCTACTTCGACTCCCTGTTCTACCGATCGCATCCTCGCTCACGCAGGAATGTGATGCGGCTGGATCTTGTCCTGGCGCACAAGGCTCAGGGCCGGCTCCTGGATATCGGCAGCGGAGGAGGCGGCTTCCTCGAGCTGGCCGCGTCACGATTCGACGTCCGGGCAGTCGACATATCGGCTTATGCAGCCTCAAGGCTGCCTTCCACACTTCAGGATCGGGTAACGGTCGGGGATGTTGAAAGTATCCCGCTTCCCGGTCAATCGTACGATGTCGTGACCGCATTCAACGTGCTGGAGCATCTCCGCCGACCTTCTGTAGTGATACGCAAGGTCAGCACTGCCCTTGCTCCCGACGGTATTTTCGTCGGTTCTGTTCCCTGCAATGCAGGATTGATCGGCTCTCTCCACACTGCGATCACGAACTACTTCGATCGGACGCACCGCTCCTGCTACAAGGTTGCTGCCTGGCGCAAAGCTTTCCGGAAAGCAGATCTTCCCGATACGCGTTTCTTCGGCGAAACCATGCTAGACGGCAGTATCTGCACATACATCTTCACGCCCCTATGGCCTCACCTTTCCCTCAACATGATGTTCTTGTCCCGCAAACCATCCACCTCAGGACCCGCCTGACACAACGTGCGCCGGACCGGTTTCGCCAGCCGTTGGCATAGAGATCCTGCAGTCATTCAATGGCATAATGCGGGCGAACTGGAGCTGAGCCTCGAAGACGGCAGGAGCCTTCCCTGCTGTGAATACGCCTGTTCGTGACCATAGCTGGCAGTTCTTACTGGAGGAAGAACATGGCTTACTGGAATGAGTTTGCCGCCTCTCTGTCGCCATCCGAGGCGCCGATGCTTGGGGCCGTAGAAGACTATGTTGAATGGCAGACGCATCACCACGCTGCGGAGTTCGCTCCGAGCGATGACGATGACGTGGACCTGCGGACGTATCTATCCTATCTGCGCGTGAATCGGGTCAACCTGGCCGCGCTTGAAGACTCGCTTGCTGCGCTCAAGCGGTTCTACGAATGGGCAAAGGCAGAGAACATCATTGCTCGCAGCCCCTTCGAAGACTACGAGTATGACCTCTCCTCTCTCACCACCGAAGGAGTTCGCCCGCAGGAGTCGGCTTTCCCGAATGATGTGCACAAGAGTGAGGCGGAGAGGCTGCGCGCCCTTAGTCGGATCTCGGAGCAGCTGAACCGCGCCGTGGATATCCAGAGCGCGCTCGATGGCACACTGGAGACGCTGCTGGAGGTCATGGGATTGCAGGCGGCCTGGGTGACCATGATTGCCGGAACGCACATCATGCCTTTTATGGATGAGGACCCTCCGCCCCATGGTTTCAAGCTGGCAGCGGCCCGCGGCTTGCCCCCTGGTCTCGAGCGCGACGATCGTCACTTTCTCCGTAAGCCGCCCGCCTGCCATTGCCAGCATCTGATGCTCGAAGGGCGCTTCACGCGTGCCGTCAATGTCGTCAAATGCTCGCGCTTGCGCGATTCCGCTGCCGCCGCGGGCGATAACCAGGGTTTGCTCTATCATGCCAGCGTGCCGCTCATCTCAAAAGACAAGCCGCTTGGCATTCTGAATGTTGCCAACGCGGAATGGCAGTTCCTGACCCAGGCAGACCTGCACTTTCTGTCAGCGGTCAGTGATCAACTCGTCGTTGCGATGGAGCGCGCTCATTTCTTTGAGCTTGCCGAGACCCGGCGCGTCCATCTTGAAAGCGAATTGCGGATCGCCCACGAAGTTCAGGCCGGGCTCATTCCGCACCAGATGCCTGATATTCGCGGCTTTGACCTGGCAGGCGCCTGGCACCCGGCGCGCGAAGTGGCCGGCGATTTCTACGACATCTTTCGACTGGATGAGGGTCAGTGGGGGATTGTGATCGGCGATGTTGCGGACAAGGGCACTGCCGCCGTGCTGTATATGGCGATGGCGCGCAGTCTCATTCTCTCTGCATTGCTGCGGCGCGGCAGCCCTGCGGCAGCGTTGACAGAGGTCAATCGAACGATACTCTGGCAATATCCCTCCGAAATGTTCGTCACGGTTGTTCTTGCAGTGCTTGATCCAAAAGAGCACACGCTGCGGTATGCAAATGCCGGGCACAATCCGCCCATAGTGCGGCGGTCGTCCGGGGAACGTGGATTGTTGAATCCCACCGGCGCCGCCATTGGCTTGATGGATGACTTGCAGCTGCGCGAGGAGACCATCAGGATCGGGAATGATGATGCGATCCTCATGTACACGGATGGAGTAACGGAGGCAAGGAATCAGCACAGGGAAATGTACGGCAACGATCGCCTGATCGCCGCCGTTGCCGCTGGGCCCCGGAATGCGGCTGAGCTGCTCGCGCACGTTGAGGCTGATCTCAATGCCTTTACCCAGGGAGCGCCGCAGTCGGACGATGTCACTCTCCTGACACTCGTCAGGGGCTGACCCAGGGGCGCTGCCGCCCACGCGCCAGAGACTCATTACGATGACACCGGCGCAATTGTCCCAAGAGAGTCTTTTCGAGGGAGATGAAGCATGACAGCATACACATACGTGGTACTGGGAGCTGGCCGGCAGGGGACGGCGGCCGCCTACGACATGTTGCGCTGGGGCGATGCGGGAAAGGTCGTCCTGGCCGATATGGATCTGAAGATCGCGCGTGCCTCTGCCACGCGGCTCAATGAGATGCTCAAGTCTGGGGCCGCCTCGGCGGCGCAGGTGGACGCAAGCGACAAGCGCTCCCTGGCCGGCGTGCTGAGGGGTGCGCACGCGTGTCTCAGCGCGGTGCCGTACTACTTCAACAAGACCATCACTGAAGCCGCCCTCGAAGCCAGGGTGAACCTGTGCGATCTAGGCGGCAACACCGACATCGCCCGTGAGCAGCACCAGTCTTCCGGGGCGGCAAAGGCCGCGGGCATCAGCATCATTCCCAATTGCGGACAGGTGCCGGGGATGGGCACGTCACTGTGCGTCTATGCGATGGAACTGCTCGAGGAACCGGTCGACGTATACATGTGGGACGGCGGCATCCCGCAGCATCCGCGCCCGCCTTTCAAGTACCTGCTCACCTTTCATATTGCCGGCCTGACCAACGAGTACGCTGAGCCGGCCATCTTCCTGCGGAACGGCAAGGTAACCACGGTGGAGCCGATGACCGAACTGGAGACGGTTGAGTTTCCGGAACCGATCGGCACGCTGGAGGCGTTCGTCGCCGGCGGCGGCACGGACACGATGCCCTGGACCTTTGAGGGCAGGCTGCGCACACTGCAGAACCTCACTCTGCGCTGGCCGGGCCACCTCTCCCAACTGCGCGCCTATTGGGATCTGGGATTGTGGGATACGAAACCGATCAAGGTTGGCACGCAGGAGATCGTCCCCCGCGAGGTCTTCCACGCCTTGTTCGAGCCCAAGGTGCTCTTTCCGGGTGATGAAGATGTGGTCATTGTGCGAATCAAGGCGCTGGGAAAGAAGGATGGGCGCCAGGCCGAGGCCGTTGTCGAAATGATCGATTACCACGACAAGGCTACCGGCTTCAGCGCCATGGAACGCGGCACGGGCTGGAGCGCGGCCATCGTGGCCGAGATGATGGCGCGCGGGGAAACGCCCCGGGGCGCCGGCGGCGTGGAGAGCATGGTCCCGGCAAAGCCATTTGTAGAGGCGCTCCGAACACGAGGCATCAGCGTGACGGAGACGGTGAGGACTCTGTAAGCTCGAGAACGCCAGCCAGGTGAAGAATCAGACAGCGTAAGGCGAAGCATCATCGCGTAGGGCAAACCGGTTCAGTCCATAAGCGAAAGGGGTAACGAGATGCTCCAGAATCTTGTGAGGAAGATTGGTTCCATCGGCGCCGACCCGAACGATAGCGAAGACCTCCGCCTAAAGAAGACGATGTTGGTGTTCTCGTCCCTGATGATGGCTACGATGGCCAGCGGGTGGTCCGCCATGTATTTTGTGTTCAGGGAATATACCGCCGCGGCCATTCCCGGCACCTATGCCGTGCTTTCGTTCATAAGCTGCGGTACCTTTGCCTGGAACCGTAAGTACAAGTTCTATCGTTTCAGCCAGCTGCTGCTGCCCCTGCTGCTGCCGTTCTTCTTGATGCTGGCGCTGGGAGGATTTGCGGGCTCCAGTGGAGTGGTTCTCTGGTCGCTCACTTCCCCCCTCGGGGCGCTGCTCTTTGCCGGACGCCAACAGGCGAAACGCTGGTTCCTTGCCTACCTTGGCCTGGTCGCCCTGGGTGCCCCCCTGGAGCCATTTGGTCACCCGGCAATGAATTTGCCGCCATTGATGGTGACCATGTTCTATGTCCTGAACATCAGCGCTGTCTCGATCTTCACCTTCGTGCTGGTGCAATATTTCATGGGCCAGAAAGAGGCCACCCTGGAATTGCTGGATATTGAACAGCATAAGTCTGAGCGCCTGCTGCTGAACATTTTGCCGGCGGAGATCGCCAGAATGCTGAAGGAAAAGGAACGGGTCATCGCCGACAGATTCGACAGTGTGAGCATCCTGTTTGCCGATGTGGTCAATTTCACTCCGATGTCGGCGGATATGAAGCCTGAAGACGTGGTGGGACTTCTCAACGAGGTGTTTTCCTACTTTGACACACTGGCCGAAAAGTACGGCCTTGAGAAGATCAAGACCATTGGCGATTGCTACATGGTTGCCGCCGGAATCCCGCGCCCGCGCCCCGACCATGCCCACGTGCTCACGCGCATGGCACTGGAAATGCGTGAATACGTCGGACGCAGAGAGTTTCTTGGGAAACGACTGACCTTTCGCATTGGCATAAACTCCGGGCCAGTGGTCGCAGGCGTCATTGGACGAAAGAAATTCCTCTATGATCTATGGGGTGACACCGTGAATACTGCCAGCCGAATGGAGTCGCATGGCGCAGAAGGGGTCATTCAGATCACACAAGGAACCTGTGAACTCATCAAGAATGACTTTGTGTGTGAACCACGCGGCGTGATCGACGTGAAAGGCAAGGGGGAGATGAGCGTATGGTATGTGCTGGAGCAGAGGGCATAGACGCCGCCCGCCAATGGTGATGTTTGCTCATATTTTGACTACACAGGTTTCCTGGAACGAGCCGGGTTCGACGGCGCGGCCCAGGTCGGGCAGGACCTCATCAAGGCAGTGAGATAATCACACTGCGGGCGGAACCAAGAACGGAGGAGCCGATGTCAGCGGAAACCAACAAGGCCATTGTCCGCCGTTTCTTTGAGGAGGTGTTCAACAAGAGGAATCTGGCCCTGGTGGACGAGTTCGTCGCCCCAAATTACACCAACCACAATAGCCCGATCCAGATTTCCGGGCTCGAAGGGGCCAAACGAACCATCACTGCCGAACTGGAGGCTTTTCCTGATCTCCACACGACGATCGAAGATATCATCGCTGAAGGAGACAAGGTTGTTGTTCGATGCACCGACCGCTTTACTCATCAACCCGATGGAAGGAAGATGTCGCTGAGCTGGATCGAGATTCTCCGTTTGGAGAACGGCAAAGCGGTGGAGGCCTGGTTCGAGGCGGATACCGGGCCTATTCTGGAACAACTTAACGCCGCTCTCGGACGAAAGTAGCTCAGAGACCCAGGCCGTTGGACCCACGGGAGTGACGTAATGAACGATCCTCTTCCAGCCAGAGAAGGTTTCGTAACGTTCCGAGGCTACAACGTCTGGTATCGCATGGTGGGGGAACGCGAGGAGCCCGGCAAGGTGCCACTGGTATGCCTGCATGGTGGCCCAGGAGCGACCCACGACTACCTGGCACCACTGGAAGCCTTGGCTGCCACGGGGCGCCGTGTGGTTCTCTACGATCAGCTGGGCTGGGGTAACTCAGATCATGTACACAGCGAATCCATGTGGACCACGGATCTCTTCGTCGCGGAGCTGGGCGTCCTTCTCCACGCCCTGGGACTTGAACGTGTGCACGTTCTCGGTCACTCGTGGGGAGGCATGCTGGCGTTGGAATACGCCCTGACACAGCCGGCGGACCTCGTAAGCCTGGTCCTTGTCAGCACAACCGCGAGCGCGCGCCAGTGGGCGGCAGAGACTGCTCGCCTGGTTTCCGAGCTTCCAGCCGACGTGCAGGAAACGATGCGGAAACACGAATTGCAGGGGACAACGAACAGTCCCGAATATCAGGAAGCATGCCGGGCGTTCTCCCGCCGCCACGGAGGCAGCCACGCCGATCCCAAGCCCGAGTGGCTCCAGAAGGCTTTCGAAAAGCTCGCGGACAACGAAGTCTATCTCACGATGTGGGGTCCCAGCGAATTCTGTGTCACTGGGACGCTCAAGAATTGGGATGTCTCAGATCGCCTGCGCGAGATTTGTGTCCCAACCCTGGTCCTGACCGGCCGATACGACGAAGCCACCCCCGCCCTGGCAGAGGCGCTGCACAGCGGTATTTCTGGCTCGGAATGCATTATCTTTGAGAAGAGCGCGCACTTTTCCCACGTCGAGGAAACCCAACGATTCCTGGAGGTACTTGAGCGCTTCCTGAATTCCGTGGAGGCGCGCCCCCTGTGACCGCGCTGACCACCTGATATGCAGAGTTCCTGGGAACGCGGGTCGGGAGTCACCTGGATGCAACTGGAAACCGACCTCCGGGGGATGCGCCAGGGGTTCAGAACCGCCCTGCGATAGAACGCAGAATCGCAGCCGAAGAGGAACTGAGCCTGAATATGCTTCGCTCCGAATAGGGGCAGCCCTCTGTGTGCAGGGGAGGTGCAATTTGGAATTCAGATCGCTCCTGCCCGCCATCAGCCTGGCCGTAGTTCTGACAGCCAGCGTGACCATCCTCGCGCGCTACCTTCATCCCGCGCGCCCCAAGCTCTTCTACGTCTTCAAGCCGCTCACCACTGCCTTGATCCTCGCCGCGGCCTTGCTGCCAGGCAACTTCCCTACCGACTCTTACGCGGTCAGCATCTGCCTCGGTCTGGTCTTCTCTCTGTGTGGCGACATCTGGCTCATGTTGCCCCGCGATCGCTTTCTCTACGGGCTCGTCAGTTTCCTGTTCGCCCGCCTATGCTATGGATTTGCCTTCCGCACCGGCGCCGCGGCAAATGGCTTTCTATGGGCGCTGCTTCTGCTCTCGATGATCGGCGCGATCACTTTGGGGTATCTCTGGCCGACCTTGCATGCGGCCTTGAAGGGGGCCGTCGGCCTGTACGTTGCAGTCCTCGTGTTGATGACTGCTCTGGCTGAAGGCTGTGCTTTGGCCCACTTTTCCATAGGCACGCTTTCTGCTGCAATGGGCGCCCTGCTGTTCCTGGTGTCCGACATGGTCCTGGCCATTGACCGTTTCCGCCGGCCGTTTCACCTGGCACGCGCGGTTGTACTGGGGAGCTACTTCGCCGGCCAGTTGATGATCGCCTTATCCGTTGGACTCCTGGCCTATCCAAGTGCCTGAGAAATCGCGCATCTCAGTGATCAGGGCAGGTCTGCGTCGCGGAAGCCTGCCCACCGGCGCCGGAAGATGGGAATCACACCCTGAACACGAGTAGAATCCTGACCCAATCGGAATTGAACCCCGAAGGTGCCGAGCGTTCTTCTCGGCATGAATACGCTTGGTCGCATGTTCCCTGTGAGGGCGCGACGCGGCGAATCCTATTGGGTCCACAATACGGGCGGTACCGGCGGCCAGAATGCTGCTTTCCCGTCAAAGAAGCGAAGGGGAAACCATGAGGAAAGCGTTGGTTCTCATGGCGCTGACGTTTTTTCTGGCAGCCTGTGCTATGCTGTTCCCGCCGACGCCCGTTCCCACGATCGCACCAACTCCAACCCCGTCAACTACCCCGGAGCCGACGCTTTCGCCCACGCCCATCCCATCGATTACTCCTAAGCCGACGCTGTCGCCCACCTCCACCCTATCAACGGGCCCGGAGTCGACGCTTTCGCCCACGCCAACCTTCGTGCTTCCCTCACCGTCTCCCACTCCAACGGCGTTGAGTGAGCTGGACTGCAAGTTGAATTGGCAGTCTCCCAGCCACGGTGCCGAGTTCGATCCAAATGAATGGTTCTCAGCCGGCTGGAAGGTCACCAATACCGGCACCGCCACCTGGGATTCGAACAGTATTGAATTCACCTATTTGGGCGGCGCCAAGCTGCATCGTGACCCACTGGTCCATCTGAAGGCGAGCGTTGCCCCCGGGCAGACCGTGATCCTGACTGCCGACATGAGAGCTCCCACGAACTCCACCTTGTACACAACATACTGGGGTCTGCGGCAGGGAGATACCTATTTCTGTCGCCTGGAAGTGTCGATCTATGTAAAATGATCGGCGGCTGGTGCGCCGAGACCCGGCAGGAACGAAGATGTCGATGGCTCCGGAAGACCGGGATGACACCCTGAATAGGGGCAGGACCCCGACCCATCCGGAATTGAGCCTCGAAGACGGCAAGTGCACTTCTGGCTGTGAACACGCTTGGTCGTAGGTTCCCTTTCACCTGTGCCTGCCCTTCCAGGATCTGCGACGGCATGGTGCAGGCAGGGTGCTGCGCGATGAATCCTACTGGGCCCACAAACGATCCGCAACGAAGCGGCAGAATCGCTGCCGAATTCCGTTTGATCCTGAATGGGCCTGGCAGTCAATTTCTCCTGCCGGGCGTACAATTCCCCCCGGGGGTCTTGAACAGGGACTGGAGCTGGTCCATAATAGTGGCAGAGGCAGGTGGGGCACCCTGAGAGGGCAGCATG
>Ga0315289_10000112_pt1 | contig 126045 bp, 120 predicted proteins | sample YL17G11_40_MG_FD_203452 | JGI IMG/M metagenome (GOLD analysis project Ga0315289, IMG submission 203452) | Sediment microbial communities from Yellowstone Lake, YNP, Wyoming, USA - YL17G11_40 | ecosystem: Environmental > Aquatic > Freshwater > Lake > Sediment | place: USA: Wyoming | collected... | reverse complement strand
CCGCATTGTCTACATAAGTAGCATCGCTACCAAGTGTCCAACCATTAGCACTACCAGTGAAAGTTCCATTTGTGACCAATTCACTTCCTGTTGGTGCCGTACCATTTATTTCAAGTTTACCACTCGGCGTTGTCGTCCCGATGCCGACGTTGTACGAAGTTGAAGTTGGAAACAAATACGTTCCCGAAAGCGTCCAGTAGTTGACACCTGCAGTGGCAGCTGTGGCTTGTGTAGTGTTATCTGGAAAAATGAAACCGTCGCTCGTGCTTCTTATGGCGCCAACAACGGTGAGGGGGCTTGTTGGAGCAGTGCTCGTTCCTATTGCCAAATAACCCACCTTAGATTGTTCTGTAGAAGATACATTTATTGGCGCAGGAAGATTAGAACTGGGCGGATCATCGCTCGGGGTTGTCCAACCAAAGACATAGTTGCCTATTAAGAAAAGGACTAAGCCCCAGGCAAGGAGGTTTGTATAAAAATATATATTTTTTTTCATAGTATTATATTAATTTTTAATATTGATTCAAGAAACAAGATACAAGAAACAAGGATACAAATGGAACCTACTAGTTGATTTATAATTCTATCATTTATCGGACCTCTTGGTAATTTTTTACACAAATGAATAACTTTTCTGGCAAATTCAGTAGTTCTTTCTTCTAAGTCAAATTTTAAAGGATAATTAGAGCGGTGGGGCATATTTGGAAATTGGTTATTGGTTATTGTCTGGTTATTGTTTCTTGTATCCTTGTATCTTTATTTCATTATATCGTATTTTTGATTGTCAAGAATAAATCTGAAATTTGTAGTCCTTTGGCAGGCTCAGCAAATAAATTTTAAAATATAGTCACAATACCGAGCATATTGGGCAATGGCATCTTTAACAGACTGATAGGTAATATATTTATCTATATTATTGTAATCATGAACAATAGCATTGCGAAATCCGGCGCTTTTGGCAATCTCCTGAGCAAAATCCTCTGGCAAAATTCTCATTTTTGCTAAACGAAGAAAAGTCTCCCGATATTGAAGAGGAGCTTTTAGTTTTTCTCCGCCTTTTTCCGCAATAATATGCTCATTTATATCAATAGCGCGACCTATTATTTCCATAAGAAAATTTTTTAGGGCAGCGTATTGAATATCATCTTGGGCTACTTTATTGATAGTTAACTTCGCCATTGGCTCTAAATGATTTAAATCTCTTTGAATATATTCAACTTTCATTTTAACAAAATTTTTATCAAGCATAGTTTTTTAGTAAATACTTTTGTCTTTTATGAATAAGAATATCCATTAATTTTAACAAACTCTGGCTTTCTTGGTAATCTCGGAAGGCATAAGCCTTAAATGAATAATAATCAACTGTCTTGCCAAAGAGAAGAATACTGTCTCGCATTACATAAAAACGAAACAAAGGGTTAGTATTATGAAGAGAGCTTAAATCGAGTTCCCCCCGTTGATCATCGCCAAAAACAGCAAACATCTCAGAATAAATATTAAGGAAAGTATCAAAATCAATTGTTTTTTTGCCTAAAATAGCAATATCCAAATCGCTACCAGAATGGTTTTCTCCTCGAGCAAAAGAGCCGTAGAGCAAGATTAGCCTAAGGTTGTATCTCTTCCCTAGCCGTTCAATTTTTTGTTTTTGTTCTTTAGTGAGAAACACAATGTAATTTTTATTTTTAATTTTTAATAATTTATAAGATTGCTTCGCTTCGCTCGCAATGACTAACTGTTACAAATTATATCATATTTTTGTTGTCAAAGAAATCTGTATTCAGTATACAGGATACAGGATACTGACTACAACGTTAGTTCTTCGGTTGATGTTGGAGTGATTAGGCCAGTAGTGGTATCAATATCTGTGATTGTTTGGATTTTTTTGTTTATTTGGCCTAAGGCAGAAGTGACAGTAATAGTGGCTTGAGTGTCAGTATTGGAAACAGACACAGAAACATCGTTGGTGGCATTGATGCTGAGATTAAAAGAGCTGTTAAAATCTTTATTACGCTCTAGTTTAATTAAAGCATCTTGAACACCAGAATAAGCGGCATAGTAAGATTTTAATATTTTTTTATTTACATCCATGTTTTTTATTCCCCAGAAAGCTAAAATTGTTGTAGATAAACTAATGATAAAAATAAGAATACCGAGGGAGAGAATGGTAATTAGGGCGGCGATACCCTTTCGAGCCCTTCTGTATTCTGTATTCTGTATTCTGTATCTAGTACTAAACATATTTTTATTATACAGTATACTGTATACTGAATACAGGATACTATTTTGTGGGGGTTATTATATTAAATACAAAAGTATTGGTGCGGGAAATAGCTAATTCGGGTTTTTCTGAATTATATTGAACAGTGATGTCAACCTTTACAGATATTGTCCTTAACCGAAGGTCCTGGACTTTATAATCAGAAGTAGAGGAACAAATATCTGTTCGGTCAGCACTACCTGTTTTACAATTAAAACTAATCCAGCCGATACCAATATTCTCAGAATAAGCAGAATAAGCGTAACCGTCAAATTCTCCAGTATCTTGATCTATAATTACTTTATAATCAGAAAAGGAGCAACTATTATCAGTCAAACAATTAAAACTTATCCACCCAAAGTTTTCTGACCAAGCCCAGCCAGAAAGATTGCCATTAGCGTCAGAAGAAACTTTATATTCTACAGATGAACAAGAATCTGTAGAAACACAATTTAAGGAAATCCAGTGGCTATCGCTTAATACATAACCTAAGCCCCACAAATCTCCAGCACCTCTTGCTACATAAACATTCCCACCAGGGTGAGCAAAATCAATCCAGCCAACCTGATCATTCCAGGCATAATCATTTGTCGGGGAAATAGAAGTTTTACTTGGACCAGTGGGTGAGAAACTTAAAGAAGTAACTTTTACTCTGTTACTATCATTTAAAGCTGCCTGATCTCCGGTTCCTTCTTGTAAATAAACAACATTATTGGTAAGAGTAAATTCTGTAGGATCTTTATTAACATCATCTATCTTTAAGTTTACGGTGAAACCACCGATAGAATTAATTCCTTTGGCAGATTCTATTTTTTGGCGGAAAATTTCTTCAAAGCGGGTTAATTGGATATTTAATTCCTCATTTACCTGAGTTCTAAGATTGGCTTTGGAAACAGTGTAAACAATACCGCTGACAAGACCAGCAGAAATAACTAAAATACCGGAGTAGATGAGAAGCTCCAATAAAGTGAAGGCTTTTCTCGCGGAGCGAGAATAATTGTATTCTGTATTCTGTATTCTGTATTCTGTATTAAATTTTTTCATTTTGATATTTTATTCTTTTAAGACCTGATATAAGTTTTCTTACAATTATAGATTGTTGGGCTATTTGATTAAAAATTTGATTAGTTAAATATTTTAGATCTCTAGCTATTAAAAGTTGGCTTTGTAATTCTGATAATGAACCTAATGCTAAAGAATAAAACTGACATTTATCCTTAATAGTATTTCTACTAAAGCCTTCGGCTATATTAGAAACTATAGAAACAGCAGCTCTTCTTATCTGATCTATTAAGCAAAATCGTTCCTCTTTTGGAAATTCTTTAGTTATTTTATAAATTAAAAGAACTAATTTATGGGCTTCTTTATGAGCATTCAGATCTGTGAATGATTTAATTTTATTACTCCCACCAATTTCATAATTTTGCATATCTAGTTTTATTATACACTATACAGAATACTGAATACAGGATACGAACCGCCTCTGGCGGTTAAGGACTCCAATTAATTATTATATCATCTACTTGGGGAGAAGTGGAAGTGGAAGCGGTTGATAAATAAACTTTGTAGCGGATATAGCGTTTGTTTTGAGGGCTGGCTGAACCAGTAGTTGGAAAAGCAACACTATCATCATCCATAGGATAAGGTGATACAAATGTATAATAATCGACTTGTGAAGTAGGACCATAATAGGTATCAAGGGTAGAAGAAGAATTGGAAAAAGCAATTTGAAATTTAACCGTGCCCTCGGCTGAGTCTCCCCGCCATAATAAAGAATTAAAACCAGCGCCAGCAGTCACCCCAGTATCTAAAATGGAGGAGGTTAAACTCGCTACGGTTGAAGTTGGAGTAGTCATATAAATTGAGCCAGTGGTTGAGGCGTAATTGATATTAGAATCAGCAGTATCAAATTTATTTCCAGGATTAGAAATTGGTCCTGCCTGGCCACTCCCGCCTGACCAATCAGTCTGATGGAGCACTTTATTATCCTCTGAACGGGTTAGATAAAACAAAACAGAAGACGAACTGATATAATTGTCACCATATTCAAGAAAAATAGTAATTTTTTGAGTGGAGGGATCATCAATAGTGCCAGTATCTGAAATATCGCCGCTTTCGTTTCTGTTTACATCATAAACCTGAAAATACCTTTTGTAAGGAATGTCATTGACCGTGTCTGTTTCTCGCCCCTCGCTAATTGTCCAAGTATTTCCAGATAAACTAATTTTATAATCACTTGCTTCAGTTAAATCATAAATGATATGCCAATCATAACGGGCTAAAGTTTGAATTACTTCTATAGTCTGGCGAATCAAAACATTAGCTTGGAGATGTTTTCTAATACTTGCATAACTTTTAAGAGAGACACCCATTAGGGTAACAGAGCCGCCTATCAGGATGGTGCCAATACTAATAGCAACAAGAAGTTCAACAAGGGACTGGGCTTTCTTAAATTTTAAATTTTTCATGGTTCGATTAAACTCACCACAGGTTTTAAATTTCAAATCAATTTTTAATGATTAAATGTTTATGAGATTCTTCGCGGAGCTCAGAATGACAGAAGAAAATGACAGGGTTAATAAGAAATTAGTCCTTGACCGGATATACTAATAGTAGTGGTGGAATTGGTAACAGTAGATTTTATAGTTATAGATTGAGTTGTGCTGGTAGCACTGGCGCCAGTTAATTTATCAAAAGAAACATCAATGTTATTTCCAGCTGTTGGACTTTCGTATTCTATTCCTGATGATAAATAGCGGGTTTCTTCTGGAGAAGTATAACTTGTACCAGTATATAAAGCATAAAAATCTTTTTCATCTTCATCAGCAGGGTTTTCAAAATGGATTCCCCACTGGTTGCTACCCTCTTGAGCAATTGATTTTTGCTGGCTATAGCGAAGATAGCCAACAATTTCCTGAACAGACGTGTCTAATAATTTGGCCCTTTGCTGGTTTATATAAGAGGAGATACCAACGCCGGCAAGAATAGTAGTGATAGCAACGACGATGAGAAGTTCCATTAGCGTAAAAGCGGAGCTTTTACGCTGGAAATACTTAGAAATTCTTTGAAATACATTGAAATTCATTGCATTAAAATTAGAGATTCGTAGAAATTCATTGTTTTTTATTCTTGAACTTATAAGTTACCTTAATGAAATTATTTAATTTCATTAATAATTCTCTTTTAATAACCTTTATTTTATCATAATTTTCAGAATTTATCTTTTTTCTTTCATAGAGAAGTTCTAACCAATAATCACAACTTTCTGCTAAAGAAGCGCGACTAGTGTAGTAGAATTTTATTTTATCTAAATAATGATATCTACTATAGCCTTCGGCAATATTGGCTCCAACTGAATCTATGGCTCGAATAAATTGATCTCCGACTATCTTTTTATCTTGCCAGTTTAAACTCTCATAAATTTCCCACCCTATCTTAGATAACTCTCTTGCTAATTTATAAACTTTTAAATCCTTTAGGGGAATATATGAATTTTTATCCATAATTTTCCCCACCGTTTTGTTTATTAATTTCTATGAATTTCTATTGTATTTCAATGAATTTCTTTCTAACCGCTAAAGCGGTTAGAACTGTCCTACCAATTGGTAGACCGGAACTATTAGAGAAAGCGCTATACCTCCGACTATAACCCCTAATCCCAGTAAAAGAAGGGGCTCTAACAGGGAAACCAAAATTTTTAAAGAGGCGTCTATTTCTGTTTCGTAGAAAACAGATAAAGTTTTTAAAATTTCTTCTGTATGGCCGGCTTTTTCTCCGATAGCCAAAAGATTGGTAACCACCGCAGGAAATATTTTTTCTTTTTTAAAAGAATCGCCAATACTTATTCCTTTTGCCAAATGTTCTTTAGAAATTCTTAATAACGCTGTTTCATATTTCGGATGGCCGACAGCTCCAGAGGTAACTTCTATTGCCTGGATAATCGGCATTCCTGCTTTTATTAAACTTGACAAAACGCTGGTAAATCTCTCCAAAGCCATTTTTTCCACCAGATCGCTGGCTACGGGTATTTTTTCCATCAAAGAAGAAAAATTTTCTCTTCCTCTTTTGGTCTTTCTAAAATAATACAAGATTGCAATGGGAGCAGCAACAATTAAAGGAAATACTATAAATATATTTCTATTTAAAAACATCCCGGTAGAAAGAACTATTCTGGTATAAGTTGGAATTTTTTGCCCAGTGCTTAAAAACATCTCGCCTAATTTCGGAACCGCAAATGTTACCAAGAAAATCACCATCGCAAAAGAAGCTATTAAAAGAATCGCAGGATAAACCAAGGAGGATTTTACTTTTGTCTGTAAATTTCTGTCCCTTTCTAAATTTAAAGAAACCTGCTCAAGAGTGGCTTCCAAGTTTCCTGAAGTCTCCCCGGCTTTTATTAGATTTGTTACTACTAGAGAAAAATATTCAGGATGCTGGGAAAAAGTAGTCCAGAATGGTTTTCCTTGCTCTAAATTAGCCCTGGTTTCCAGTAAAAAACGCCTTGCCGGACCAGATTCAAAATCTTGGATTAAAATGTCTATGGCGCTGAATAAATCAGTGCCCACTTTTAGCATTAAAGCAAGATACTTGGTTAAAAAAACTTTATCTGCCAAACCAAGGGTTTTTTTAAAAAGGATTGCTCGTTTTTTGCCTTCTTCCAACATTAACGGCTTAACAGAAAGCGGTTTTAGTTTTTGGGTGGTCAAGTATTCTAAAACTAGCTTCATATTAGGCTGATTTATATTTCCTTCTTTTATGCGACCCTTGGGGTCTTGGGCAAGATAGTGAAATAACATAAGCGATAAAATATACAACTTACAATGAATTTCTACGTATTTCTATGTATTTCTACTGTATTTCTATAGTAATTTGAAATTCATAGAAATTAGCTTCGCGAAATTCATAGAAATTAATTGTTTAGGTATTTGCGATGGTTTTACTCTTTAATGACGCGGAGGATTTCTTCTATGGTGGTTAATCCTAATTCGGATTTTTTAAGACCGTCTTCAAACATTGTCCTCTCCCCATGAGAAAAGGCGATTTTTCTTAAGCCATCCAAAGAAAAATCGCTTCTCTGGATATAGGCCCTTACTTTTTCATCAACATTGAAAATTTCATAAATAGCCAAACGCCCGCTATAACCGGTAAAATTGCAAACCTCGCATCCTTTTCCTTGATAAAGCTGTTTGACATGATATGGGGATGCCTGTTCTCCTTTTAACAAAACCAATTGTTCATTAATAACTTTACCAATATCCTCTGAAATTTGATAACTTTCAATACAATTCCGGCAAATTTTTCTGATCAATCTCTGGGCGATTACTAAATTTACAGTAGCCGATACCAAAAAAGGAGGAATGTCCATATCCACTAAACGAGGCACCGCAGTAGTAGCATCGTTGGTATGCAAAGTGGAAAGGACTAAATGACCGGTTAAAGCGGCATGAACGGAAATTTCCGCTGTTTCTTTATCCCGAATTTCACCCACCATAATAATATTCGGATCCTGACGCAAAATAGACCGCAAGCCATTGGCAAAATCAATGCCAGCTTTGGGATTCACCTGAGTTTGATTTACGTATTTAAGTTCGTATTCAATTGGGTCTTCAATAGTCACGATATTAACATCGGGTTTGTTCAATTTATTCAGTATTGCGTACAAAGTAGTGGTCTTACCACATCCAGTCGGACCGGTGGCCAAAATTATTCCTGTGGTTTTAGTGATATTTTCATCTACTATTTTTGCCGTATCCTCCAACATTCCCAATTCTTCAAAACTCATTGGTTTGGTAGAACCTGTTAAAAGACGCATTTCCACCTTTTCTCCATAAAGGGTAGGCATTATAGCAACCCGGATATCAAAAATAGTATCAGCGTATTTGTATTTAAATCTGCCGTCTTGAGGCTTATTATGCTCGTCAATGGGTAAATTAGATAAAATTTTAATTCGCGCCACTATTGCCGGATGAATTTCTTTAGCTAATCTTACCACTTCCCGCAAAATTCCATCAACCCGAAAACGAATAAGGACCTCATCAGCCAATGGTTCAGCATGAATATCAGTTGAGTTCAAAGAGGCGGCATAAGAAATTAAATTATCAGTTAAAGAAACAATGGGAAATTCTGTCGCCGCTTTTTCCGCTTCCACTCCTTTTAGTTTTAAGGACGCGCGAATGCTTTCTTGAATGCTTTTTTGAAAATCCTGAGAAACCTCTTGTCCGTATTGAGCAAAAACGCTTTTCAAATCCTCATCAACGCATAAATAGGGCTTGATAAAATAACCGGTATATTTTTCCAAAAAATCCAGAGTTTCTAAATTTGACGGATCTAACATTGCCGCATTTAAACTGTTATCCTGCTTGTCAAAAATAACCGTATTTCTTGTTCGGGCTATTTCTTCAGGCAAAATATTGAGAATTTCCGGGGAAATTTTCCGACCAACTAATTTTATCCGGGGAATATTAAGGTAATTAGCAAGAATATCAGCGTAAAAATCGCTCGTAATAAATCCTTTGGAGATTAATGAATCAACGATGTTTTTCTCGGTTCTTTTCGCCTCTTTTAAAACACTATCAAAATCCTTCTCAGACAAGAGACCGGTGTTAAGAAGAAGCGTTTTGAGAGTTTGGGGAGGGAGATTCATAAATAATATAATACAAATTACAATGAGTTTCTACGTATTTCTATGAATTTCTGAAATACATTGAAATTAGTAGAAATTCGTTGAAATTCATTGTTTTTAAATAACGAGTTGGTTTATTATTATATACTTGTTAATTATACCACCTAAAAGTAAAACGAGTAAAGCGCAAGGGAGCCAGAGATATAAAAGAGAAAAACGAAAAGTTCGACTTGCACTCATCACCAGGGGAGGAGCCTCTAACACCTCTCCCTTTAATAAATTTTCACTAAGGTCCCTCCCCTGAGTTCTTCGCTCAAGTTGAACTTTTCGTTCTTGAAAAGCGAAAATTAAAAGAAAAATTAAATGGGAAATCACTCCCAAAAAGAGAACTAAACTCAAATAAATAAGGCAATTCGGCCAGCCAGTGGCTAAAATGCCTAAAGCGGCTAAGTATTTTTCTTCATCGTAAAACAGCTGGTTTTCAAATTTTTTGTTTAAAAAATAAATGCTAAAAAACACTATTATTGCCGCAAAAATAACAATTACTGATTCAAACCAATAATGCTGCCAGGAATATTTTAAAACATAAGTAATCGGACTATGCGGAGGCAAAAGCTGCTGAGTAATTAATTGTTGGGACCATAACCAATAATTTAAAAAAGTTAAAACAAGAGAACGAAAAATTATTATTCCTGAAAAAATATAGACAACTAATTTTAAAAATTTCTCTTTTGGTAATTTCTTGTTTAAAACCCAGTATACCAAAAGCCCCGCCAAGATTATTAATCCTAAAGCGGGGCGTAAAATCGCAAACAGAAAACTAACAAACCAATTCATCAATTAAAATATTTCTTGGTTATTCTCCCGTACCAGTATAACAAGTAGCAGTGCCTGTGGCAATTGCAGTAGTCATACTTGTCCCTACTTCATAAAGCGTTGCCTCAGTGCCACCATCGCCTGTTTCAACACTACCAGCACCAGAACCATAATATGTACTTTCCATATTAGCTACAAGTTTGAAAGTAAAATCTGTGGTGCTACCTACTAAATATACATAATATCGGCCAGGATTTGCATTAATAGCAGTTTTATTAGGATCGCCTGGCAAAGCACCAATTGGCGAACCGCCAGTCAACTCAGTATCAAAATCAATAGGTATCCAGCCATCACCATCTGTTGTATATGCAACCGCAGGCGCAACTCCTGCAGCACCACACTTCACAGCAGCAAGATCAGAATAGGTTTGTGCTGAATATAGACTTCCAATATCTGGATCAGCAGCTTCTGTAATATAATAAGCAATAGCTGTTTTCATCGTGTTCAAATCAGAAATTCTCTGGGAATCGCGAGCTTTTTTCAAAAGCTGGGCTGGATTAATTACCAAAATTATTGTCGTGGACAAGATAGCTAAAATTCCTATGACGATAAGAAGTTCCAGTAAAGTAAACCCTTTTTTTATTTTCATTTTTTATTGATTTTATTTTATTTAGATCCCTCGCTTTCGCTCGGGATAACTGCTTCGCAGTTATTTTTTATTCGACCTTTACCCTGTCAAATAATTTCGCCTTGTTAAATAAAATCTTTGATTTTAATTTGCTCTGCAAATTATTTAACAGGGCGAGCAGGATTTAACAGGGTGAAATTATTTAATTATTGTTTTCTCCTATGTTTATTTTACCAAATAAAATATCTTTGTCAAGTCCGACTATGCACAATACACAATTATGTTGTTTTTACTTCCTGCTTTACCCTGTCAACTAACTCCCCAATAGAAAGGCGGGCTTTTACAAAATAATCTATTATACCCAAGGCCTTGCCCCTTTCAATGTCAGAGGGCTGGCCTAAATTAGAAATGATAATAACCGGGAGTTTTTCTAAAAGAGGGTCCTGACGAATGGTTTCCAACACTTCAAAACCGTTTTTTTTGGGCAAAATCAAGTCCAAAAGGATTAAATCGGGTTTTATTCCCTGCTCGGTTAAAAAATTCAAAGCTTCTTCACCGTCTGCCGCTCTTATAACTTCAAATAATTCTTTTTCCAGTTTTAATCTTAAAACACTGCTTAGAAAAGGATCGTCTTCTACTAATAAAATTCTGGGTTTGTTGTTCATAAACAATTATCTCAAAGCTCAAAACTCAAATGTCAAAACTAATTTCAACGTATTTCTATGTATCTCAATGTATTTCAGAAATTCATAGAAATTAGCTTCGCGAAATTCATTGAAATTAATTGTTAATGGTTTTGAGTTATGAGTTATTAGTTATTGTTTATATTATATCAACCTTGTCAATTAAAAACAAGCCCCGACATTAGTCGGGACTTGTTTCCTTCACCCCGTTAGAAGTCCTTCATGAAAAAATTTTAAAATTAAAATTTTTTCATATCCCATCAAGTATCTAATATCTACATCTATGAATTTGATAATTTAAATATAATTAAAGATGGCGTGGACTTCTAACGGGGTTCAATCCTTTCTGGTTATCCCAAGTTCACCCCCCACACCATAACGAGCACTAAGTGCTTCGCACTAAACCCCCACACCATATAAGCTTTAAAGATATTCAGAATCTGATATAACTTATTTGGTGTGGTGGGTAAAAATACGAAGTAGGTGCTCATTTGGTGTGGGGGTAAATTAAATAGTCTTTTTTTTGGGATGATAAGACCAACATCCCTTCTTCGTCTAAAAGACGAAGAGACCAACCTTAGAATTTGTCCGATAAATCGGACAAAGATTCTATAAAAGAAAAGTTTCACCACCAGCTTCCGCTAGCGGTGCCTTGTTATGACTTAGCCCCTGTCACCGAACCTACCCTAGTTCCTGTAAACAGGATTTTTAGGTATTCCCGGCTTCCTTGACTTGACAGGCGGTGAGTACAGAGTTCGAGAACGTATTCACCGCGGTATAGCTGACCCGCGATTACTAGCGATTCCAACTTCATGAGGTCGAGTTGCAGACCTCAATCCGGACTGAGAGATTGTTTGATGCGATTAGCTCCGTCTTACGACTTGGCAACGCATTGTCAATCCCATTGTAACATGAGTGTAGCCCAGGGCATCAAAGGGCCGTGCTGATTTGACGTCATCCCCTCCTTCCTCCCCGCCCAAAAACCACAGGTTTTTGGGCGAAAAACTCTAAATCCTAATTTCTAAATCCTAAACAAATTCAAAATCCAAATATTTTAAATTCAAAACGTTTTGAATTTTGAGTTTTGAAAATTGGAGTTTATTTAGAGTTTAGGGTTTTGGATTTAGGATTTCCCAAAGCCTCTGGGCTTTGGGCGGGGCGGTTTTCTATGATACTTATAACATAGAACAGGGGTTGCGCTCGTTTCCCCACTTAAGGGAACGACTCGCGCCACGAGCTGACGACAACCATGCAGCACCTGTTCCGATGTCCTTGCAGAGGTTCCGACTTTCATCGGAATTTCATCGGAATGTCAAGCCCTGGTAAGGTTCTTCGTTCGGCGTCGAATTAAACCTCATGTTCCACCGCTTGTGCGAACTCCCGTCTATTCCTTTGAGTTTTAGCCTTGCGGCCGTACTTCCCAGGCGGGGTGCTTAACGCGTAAGCTTCGTCACTGATAGGGTCGATACTACCAGCAACCAGCACCCATCGTTTAGGGCGTGGACTACAAGGGTATCTAATCCTTTTTGCTACCCACGCTTTCGTCTTAGAGCGTCAGGAAAGACCCAGTTGGCTGCCTTCGCTTTCGGTGTTCCGCACGATATCAACGGATTTCACCCCTACTCCGTGCGTTCCGCCAACCTCTTTCTTCCTCTAGTTTTGCCGTATTCATTGCCTTTCTCTGGTTGAGCCAGAGGATTTAACAATGAACTAACAAAACCGCCTAAGGACGCTTTACGCCCAGTAAATCCGGATAACGCTTGGAGCCTACGTATTACCGCTGCTGCTGGCACGTAGTTGGCAGCTCCTTATTCTTTGCCTAACGTCATAATGTACAAAAGTACAAAATTCCTCGGCAAAAAAAGCGGTTTACAAACCGAAATCATTCTTCCCGCACGCGACGTCGCTCGGTCAGGCTTTCGCCCATTGCCGAAGATTCTCGGCTACTGCCTCCCGTAGGAGTAGGGCCCGTGTCTCAGTGCCCTTGTTGGGGATCATGCTCGCACACCCCCTACCCGTCATAGCCTTGGTGAGCAGTTACCTCACCAACAAGCTGATAGGACCAAAGCCGATCCTTAAGTGCGTTGCCGCTTTACCCCATTCGAAAAATCTCAGGGGACCATTGAATATTACCTCATCTTTCGATGAGCTATCTCCATCTTAAGGGTACGTACTAAGGTATTACTAACCCGTTTGCCACTACCCTCGCCCTCCGGACGAGGAAATCCTAAATTCGAAATTCTAAATCCTAAACAAATTCTAAACTCCAATTTTTCAAACTCTAAACTTTTTAAAATTGTTTAAAATTTGAGATTTAGAATTTGGAATTTTGCTTAGAATTTAGGATTTAGTGCTTAGAATTTCCTTGTCCGAAGGACAAGGATCGTACGACTTGTATGCCTTATCCACGTCGCTAGCGTTCATCCTGGACCAGGATCAAATCCTCATTAATTGATGCCAAAATTTTTATCGCTGATGCGTTACATTTTGGCATTACTTTTAACTTGGAATAACCAGAAAAGATTGAACTAACTATTAAATTGTCAAAAAACACCTCCTAAAATGAGGCAACGGTATTATAAAGCAAAAAAAATCTTTGTCAACCCCCAACACCATAATTTACCAATCAAATGTCTGCTTAGGCGCTTATTGAATAAATATTTCCGCCTTTGGCGGAATGGCTTATTCAGCCAGCGCCTAAAACAAAGTTATTGGAAATTATCCATCAATAATATCTGATATTCTTAATGTGTAGTAAATTTGGTGTGGGGGTCAACCCCGTTAGAGATAAAAAATTAATAGCGAAAATTAATATTTATTTTATACTCTGAAGCTTCAAATTTTTCTTTAGCAAATTCGGCTACTTTATACGGAGGATATGCTTTACAACTGAAAACATCAAGATAGATTGCTTTTGAGATATTAGCGAAATGGGCAGATATTAAAGAAGTTTCTATTAGTTGGGTCATTGAGAATCCTGATACTCTTTCGTCTACGCCAAAATTAACCACTACAGTATCACCAAATCTTTTCATTTTAATAAGCTCACACAAATCTTTAACAAACTGTTTTATATATTCCGCATCAACCATTTTGTCTATATTGCAATTTTTTAAATCAATCGATACCATTAAACCCCACGGTTTCTTAGCCGCATATTCGGTTAAATAATTAGCATCTTTTTGTCTTTGTTCTTTTGTCATAATAATAATATGTTTAATATTTTTATTTGTGCCCCCGTTTAACGTGGGTACACACCGTTTAACGGTGTGCCCCCGGCAGGATTCGAACCTGCGACCCTGACCTTAGGAGTGTCATGCTCTAATCCACTGAGCTACGAGGGCATCTAAATATGCAAAAATAAATATTATTAATACTTTTTAATTATATTCTGAAAAGCCTGATCAATCAATGATTGTATCAACTTTAAAATATTACCTCCTTTTTTAACTGTTATTCTACACATCCCATATTTAGTTCTTCCTTTAGTACTTCCGTCGTTAAATCGGATGATAAATTTATGCCTTGGTATTTTTGTGATTCGAGACCAGTAATTTAAACATTCTTTTCTATTCATTCCAGAATATATTCTCATTGTTGGTTTTATAAATTCCTCTTGAACATTAAATATATCCCTTAGCACAATTAAATAAGTTTCTATTATTCTCCCATCAGAATTAATAAATTCACATCTTTTTTTATTCCCCTCTCCCCAATAAAGCATGGCTATAATAATTGATAATTCTCTAGTGGGATTTTGTAATAGCTTTTGTGCATATTCCAGTGCCTTTTCTAAATTTATTCGTTTTCGTTTTGCGCTACCTCCTCGTTTGCCTTTTAATATCAAACTATATTTTTCTGAAACCTTAATATTATGGATATGATGCCAAACTGTAGTTTTTGGAATAGATAATTTCGTTACTAATTCATTAATGCTAAACCCTTTTTTTCTTAATCTTTTTAGTTCTTTTATTTTTTCTATTGAGTGAATTCTCATACTTTTATCTTAACATCTCCAAATAGAAATAGCAACTGTCGGGATTACGACTAAAGCTTATCCTATTAAAATCGTTCTATTCTTATAATAAATACTAGCATTGTAAAAGTTCGGAATTCTTCTATCCGTTAACAAATAAGAAAATAAATTTTATTTGATAAAGTGCGGGCCGGACGGGATTTGAACCCGTGACCTGATCCGTGACAGGGATCCGAGCACTCCAGACTGCTCCACCGGCCCATTTTAATAATTAAAACTCTAAGTTTTAATTTCAACGTTCTTGAGCACTTCGTCCCGATAAATCGGGACTCAGCACAAGCTCCGCGAGAGGTTGTTATAATTAATTGTGCCCACGTTTAACGTGGATTTACACCGTTAAACGGTGTGCCAGGGGTGGGAATTTCACCCCCACACCATAAGTAGCCACGATAGGAATTGAACCTATGTATCCGCTTTATGAGGGCGGTGTTCTACCACTGAACTACGTGGCCAAGAATGGTGTGGGGGCAAGCCCACGACCTTAGCTTTATGAGTGCTATGCTCTAATTCACCCCCACACCATAATAAGGACTGGCTTCACAAATTTATGCCCTCGGCATTTGTCCTTATTTGGTGTGGGGGCAAGCTGAGCTACCCTGGCCAAAACATTCGGTTATTTGTTCCAATAATTTGTTTGAAAATAATTTTGTAATAATAAAGTAATTTCTCTTTTCCCATACCCGCTTTTTAAAAATATTTCTCTTTGTTTAGCATCACTTTCATTAATAAATGCTTCGTAATGAATTAGAATTAACGGTCGACGATCTTTAGTGCTTTTCACAAACCCTTTTTGGTGTTTTATTATTCTTTTTCTCAAATCATCTGCAAAGCCTGTATAAAGTTTTTTATCTTTTTTGCTGTACAAGATATAAATATAAAACATAGACAGTGGGGCTAATATTGAAAATGATGGTTGGCACGTTTAACGTGCCTTAACCACGTTAAATAATTTCGGTTGGCACGTTTAACGTGCCTTAACCACGTTAAACGTGGTTGCGGGGGCTGGAATTGCACCAGCGTCTCGAGGTTATGGGCCTCGCGAGATACTCCTTCTCCACCCCGCTATCTATAGCGGCGGAATATATTTTAGATAACATAATTTATGTATCCACCACTTTTTGAGATATTTTTATCTCAAAAATAACAGTATTTTAGTATAAAAGAAAAGTAAATTAAATGCAACCTTAAGGTTAGCCCGTTTAACGGGCCTCAACCACGTTTAACGTGGTTGCTACACAGAACTTAATAACTCATTCCAAAATTTCTTGTATATGAATACTATTTCTTCTGCTTTTTTTTGACCCAAAGAAAAATTTTTATCAGCAATAATTTTTTCTCTAATATTATGAAGCTCTTGTAAAACCTCTAAATTTCGATAATTTCTAAATTTTAATTCTTCCAAAATTTTTAGAAAATCATCTCCAAAATACCCCATTGAATTAAGTGTCTTTTTTACTATTGCTTCCGCCTTTAGCACTGCCAGTTTCCATGAAGACTCATAAGATTCTTTCAAAAGTTTGTCTATTTTTTTCCATTCCTTGCGGCTTCTGCCTGGCAAAGAAAAAACAGGAACAATATCCAGCCAGTTTCGCCATTTCTCCTGCCATTTAGAAAAAAGATGCAGCTTCGCAAAATAGTAAATAATTCCTATCAATAATCCAAGACAAATAGAAAGGCAGAAAATTTTAAAATAAATAAAAATAGGTTCTGTCATCAAGAAATAATATTTTCTATTAATTTTGCCGCCCTTAGCAACGAAAAGTCAGACAAGGACGGTCCAATAATTTGTAAACCTACAGGCAAATTACTCTCTTTTTGCCCGCAAGGCAGGCTGATTGCCGGAACACCGGTAATATTGGCGCTTACCGTAAAAATATCTGAAAGATACATTGCCAATGGATCATCAATTCTTTCTCCCGCTTTAAAAGGAAAAGTAGGAGAGGTGGGAGTAATTAGAAAATCAACTTCCTGAAAAATCTTTTTAAATTCTTCTGAGATTAACCTTCTTACCTGCTGAGCTTTTCTATAATAAGCGTCATAATATCCTTTTGACAAAACATAGGTTCCCAAAACTATTCTCCGACGCACTTCTGCTCCAAAACCCTTTCCTCGCGTCTTAAAATATAAATCATTCAAATTTTTAATTTTAAATTTTAAATTTTTAATTTCAGCATAGCGGATGCCATCATAACGAGCCAAATTAGAACTTACTTCTGCCGGCATAATTATATAATAACAAGGCAAAGCGTAAAGATTGGAGGGTAAACTAACTTCTTTAATCGTGGCTCCTTGAGATTGAATCTTCTTTACTGACTCTTCAATTATTTTTTTAATTTTATCATCCAAACCTTCTTGAAAATATTCTTTAGGCAAACCAAAACGAGTATTCTGTATTCTGTATTCTGTATTCTGAGAATCAGATAGATTAATACTTGTAGAATCCATTTCATCTTTACCAGCAATAGCTTGAAAGACTAATTCTGCATCTTCAACTGTTTGAGTTAAAGGCCCAATAATATCTAAAGAAGAAGCCATGGAAATCAAACCATAACGGGAAACTGCGCCATAGCTTGGTTTAAATCCGACAATTCCGCAAAAACCAGCTGGTTGCCTTATTGATCCTCCGGTATCCGTGCCTAAAGCGAAAACCGACATTTTACCTGCCACAGAAGCGGCAGAACCTCCGGAAGAACCGCCAGGAACTCTTTCCAAATCGCAGGGATTTTTTGTTGGAAAAAAGGCTGAATTTTCCGTCGAAGACCCCATAGCAAATTCATCCATATTTGTTTTTCCCAACAATATCGCGCCCTGCTCTTTTAATTTTCTTATAATCGTGGCGTCAAAAGAAGCAGTATAGTTTTCCAAAATCTTTGAACCGGCAGTAGTTTTTACTCCAGAAACCAGTATATTGTCCTTAACAGCATAAGGAATCCCTTCCAAAACATCAATTTTTCCCCCTTTTTTGATTTTTTTATCTATTTTCCCGGCTTCTTGCAATGCCTGGTCTTTGGTTAAAGTTAAAAATGCTTGAATCTGAGAATCTTTCTTCCCAATCATTTGAAAATAACCCGTGATTAATTCGGTAGCAGTGATCTCTCTGTTAACTAATTTTTGATGTATTTCCTTAATCATGCCAATGTGATTAAAATTTTTAATTATCAATTCTCAATTTACAATAAATTTTCAATGTTAAAATGTCATTCTGAAGCCGTCAGGCTGAAGAATCTCGCCACCTGTTGGCGAATCTTGCATTCGCAAGAGATCCTTCGCAGGCTCAGGATGACAGCTACGCTGTCAGTTTGAAAATTTAAAATTGTAACATTGATTGAAAATTGTAAATTGTAAATTAAAAAATTGATTTAGAATATGGGTGGGATTTTAAAATAATTGTTTTTTAAGCTCGGGGCGGATTTTTTTAATTCCTCGCTTAGGTCCTGTTTTTCTTTTTCTTCGTCTTCCCGACAGATATTTTCAAGCAAACTCCCGCCTGTCATCGGTTCTACGCCAGCCGTATCTACTTCTTGCAATTGTTTTACATAATCTAAAATTTTTTCAAGATCTAAAACTATCTTCTCTTTTTCCTGAAAAGACAATTCTATTCTTGCTAACTCTAATAAATGATTTATTTCTGTAAAATCCATAGTATTAAATTCAAAATGTAAATCTCAAAATGCAAAATGACAATGTAAAATGTAAAATTATTTTTTAAGTTTTAATCATTTTAAATTTTGAATTTTCATTTTAATCTTTGATTTTTTAATTTTGAGTTTATTTTTATATCATCTTCAGAAACTCTTTTTCGGTAATAATTTTAATTCCTAATTTTTTCGCTTTTTCATATTTTGAACCGGGTTTTTCACCGGCAATCAAATAATCAGTTTTCAAAGAAACACCTTCATTTACTTTTCCGCCTTGATTTATTATTCTTTTTTTTGCTTGTTCGCGGGACATTGACTTTAAAACACCAGTAATGACAAAAGTTAAATCCTTTAATTTTCCCTGTTTTTTAGAAATGAAGACAGGCGATAATTTTATTCCCTTTTGCTGAAGTTTTTTAAGAAACTGTAAATTATTTTTGTCGTTAAACCATTTATATATTGCCTCTCCTACCTTAGGGCCAATGGAAGGAATTTTTTCCAATTCTTGCTGTTTTAAATCAGAACCAATTTTAATTAAATTTTGAATTGAGATTGCGGAGCCTGTTCTGAACAGTTCGGCCCTGAGCTCACTGCCGAAGGGCGAAAGTGAAGAATCTTTTTGAAAATATTTAGCCAGGAGCAAAGCAGTTTCTTCTCCAATATGGGAAATACCTAAAGCAAACAAGAATCGATTTAGTAATATATTTTTATTTGTTTGAATGGCAGAAACAATATTCTGACTGGATTTTTCGCCGTATCTCTCTAAGGGAGCGATATCTCCTTCTTTTAAATCAAATAAGTCAGCCGCGTCCTGAATTAATCCTTCATCCAAAAGCCTGTTAATTAATTTTGGACCAATGCCTTTAATATCAAAAGCCCCTTTTCCAATAAAATGATAAAGACCTTTCTGGGAGCGGGCAGAACAATTTTTATTAGGACAACGAATTAATATTCCTCCTCCGTCTTCTTCAACCTTATACCCGCAAATCGGGCATTTTTCAGGCATCAGAAATATTTTTTCCTTTCCAGTCCGCAATGCGGTTAAAACTTTTATTACCTGGGGGATAACATCGCCAGCCCGATTTACTATCACCGTATCCCCTATTTTTATTCCCAATCTTTTTATTTCCTCTTTGTTATGAAGAGTAGCCCGCGTTACAGTTACTCCGCTTATTTGAACTGGTTTTAAAACAGCCACTGGAGTTAAAACACCGGTTCTTCCTACCTGGACTATAACATCTTTTACTATTGTGGTGGCTTCTTTTGGAGAGAATTTATAAGCGATGGCGCCACGTAGAGCCTTGCCCACTGCCCCTAATTTTTCAAAATACTCGTTATTATTTACTATAACAACCACTCCGTCAATTTCATAGGGTAAAATGTCTCTTTGTTTTTCTATTTGCTTATGGACGGCAAAAACTTCCTCTAAAGAATCTACTTTTTTATTATCAATATGCGTTTTAAATCCGAGCGCTTTTAAAATTAAATGCTCTTGTTCGTGCGTTTCCTGCCCTAAATCTGTGATTAATTCATAAGCATAAGAATCCAAATGGCGGCTAGCGGTAATTTTTGGGTTTAACTGCCGCACTGAGCCAGCGGCAACATTGCGAGGATTAGCATAAAGCGAAAGACCCTGTTTTAATCTCTCTTTGTTAATCCGCTGGAATTCTTTTTTGTCCAAAAGAATTTCTCCTCTAACCTCCAAATAGCGAGGAAACTTTTCTTTCAAACGCGCGGCTATCTTTTTCATCCCGGCATCAATTAAATTATCAATAATTTCTTCTTTTTTCAATAAACGCAGAGGGATGGCTTCAATAGTTTTTAGGTTTTGAGTTATATTCTCGCCCACTTTTCCATTTCCTCGAGTAGAGCCAATTTCTAAAACTCCATCTTTGTATTCCAAAGCAATGGCTAATCCGTCAAATTTTTGTTCGCAATAAAAATCTATCCTTCGACTACGCCCTTCGGCAGTGAGCTCAGGGCCGAACTGCTCAGGATTGATGGTGAGTGAAGTCGAACCATCAATTTTAGCCGAGGAAGGAAGAAGTTTTTTTACTCTTCCATACCAATCATCCATATCTTTTTCAGTAAAAGCGTCGTTTAATGAAAGCATCGGAACTTTATGTTCCGTCTTCTTAAAATATCTTAAGGGACTTCCTCCTATTCTTTGAGTCGGAGAATCAGGAGTGACAAATTCCGGATATTTTTGTTCCAAATCAAAAAGTTCTTTTTTAAGAGAATCTAAGGCTTCATCTGAAATTATTGATTGATTCAAAACATGATAAGCATAGCGATATTTTTCTATTTCTTTTTTCAACACCTCAATTCTCTTCTTTGCTTCATTTTTGGTCATACGAAAACGATTCAATTTTAAGGATTAAAATTAATTTCGATACCTCTTCTGGTATTTCCAGCAATACCAATAGTTTGAATCGTACCAGTGGTTTCATAATAATTTTTCCATTCAAAACTAGTATCATTAGTCATTGTGGGCTGAGAAAGGTCTGGATTAAAACTATTATATAATTGCCACTCCATCGCGCTATCAGCTGCATAAAAAGCTTTGACTGAGGTGCTGGTTTCTGTGGATTGTTTTAAATCTCTAATAAAAATCGCCATTAAAACCATACCTGCCGTCAAAACAACGCTTAAAATCAGAATACTCATTAAAAATATTTGTCCTTTTGGTTTTTTCATAAAATTCTTTATTTCGAACGAAGTGAGAAACAAGGTTCTGGAGCGAAGCGAACAGGTTCTTATTTCGAGCGAAGCGAGAAACAAGGTTCTGGAGCGAAGCGAACAGGTTCTTATTTCGAGCGCAGCGAGAAACAAGATTCTGGAGCGAAGCGAACAGGTTCTTATTTCGAGCAAAGCCCCATAGAACGGGGCGAGCGAGAAACAAGGTTCTACCGACCGAAGGGAGGCAGGTTCTTATTTTACAGACCAATATATCTTGATGCCACTGCTGTTTCTACATGAAAAGGATATTCTATACCTCTTACTTTTACTTGGGCTCCCAGTTGAATAATAAAGAGCCATTGAGATGTAGGATTTCCGCCTATTCTATAGAACTTGCCAGAAACAACTTGAATTTGGGGATCAAGAAGAGAATAATAACCACCATTTTTTAAGGATCTTTCTAGGTCTTCTGAGCCAGGGTTAAATTTATAACAAAGAAGCTGCCATTGATTTTCTAAATAATAATCAAAACATAACTCTTTGCCATCTGAAGATAAATTAAAATTTTTACCCATTCTAATAGTTTTAGCCATTAGTTCTAAATTATTTCTGATATTATTTTCACTATTTAAAAGCGCGTAAGCTACTCTTTCTGAACGAATTATCGAAATAAAAATCTGGGAAATAGCTATAATAGTCATAAGAAAAATACCCACGGAAACGAGAACTTCAACCAAAGTAAAAGCCTTCGGTTTTTTCTTGAAATTCATTGAAGTTCGTAGAAATTTATTGAAATTCATAATTATAACTTTAGCCAGTTAAAAAGGTGGTCTTCAACTACTAAATTAAAATTAATACCTTTACTTTGCCAGTCCATAATTGCTTGCACTTGAATTTCATCAGTGGAGAGATGTTTAATATTAATTTTTCTTTTAAAAACCGTTGAGACTGCACCACCGCTATTATCATAATTATATACACCAGAAGAAGGGTGATAATATAAACTTTTATCTTGCCAAAACGGAAGTGGAAGGATAACAGTCCCAGTATCGATATTAGCAGAAATAAGATAATCACCGTCAGTTTTTAAGTTATTATCCCAATCAGTTGATGTACCTCCTAAAGACTTTAAATAATTACTATCTCTTATCTGCCTTACAATTTCCAACCCTTCCTGGGCTAAAAAACTGGCAGTTAATCTGTCCTGGATAATCGTCACGTCATATAAAGCTTTAGTGACTAAAATAAAACCAGAAATAATTCCTACAATTAAAATAGATAAAGCCACTAAGGCTTCAACTAAGGTAAATCCCTTTTTTGAATTATTTTTTAATTTGTCCGACTGAAGATACATAGATTGTATAGCAAACGTCAGGTTTAGTTTCTAAGCACATTTTTGTATAAGCGTTTTCCCCTTCGCTTAAGTTTGGGTAAAATTTTGTTTGTGGTTCTGGAGGCACAAAAGTAACCGAAAAAATATTAGTCTCAATTATTTCAACCCCCTTTAATAAATTAACGGTTTCAAACTCTTCTCCTGAATCATATTGTCTTCGATTGCCAGTATTACAAAAATCAGAAAACAAAATATATTGCGTCTGAGGTATCTGAGGTAAAGCCTCTTTATTAATATATATTCCCCAACCGCACACAGGAGAAATTGAAGAAGATTGCTGCAAAGTCAGCATCGCTAAATTTTGAGCGCGGCGTAATTCAAAAGTCATTCTATCGCTATCTCTAATCAAATTAGTTAAAGATTCACTTTGGCGGGAATAAGCTAAAACCATCACTGTTAAAAGCGTCACAATGCTTAGAGTCACCATCATTTCAATAATGGTAAATCCTGAAGGGAATTTTAAATTTACAATTTTAAATTTTAAAATAATTTTTAATTTCACAATTTTAAAACATTTAGTTATTTAATCATTCAATTAGAATTTCAAATTTAGCCTTTAAAATTGTTATTTGCCTAAAATAACAACCTTTCGCGGAGCTTGTGCTGAGCGAAAGCGAAGTGCTCAAGAACGTTGTTTCTCACTTCGTTCAAAATAACAACGATAGATATTTCTCTACTATTATATCACCAAAAAGCATCACTGTCACCGCCCCAAAAGAAAGAAACGGAGCAAAAGGCAAATAACTTTTCATCGTCTTCTTTTTAAAGAAAAGAAGAACCAAAGCCACAGCTCCTCCTGTTAAAAAAGCAATAATTAATGCCACTAATATTTCTGGCCAACCTAAAATAATGCCCAAAAAAAGCGCTAAAATTGCATCACCCCATCCCATAGCTTTTTCCTTAGTTATCCAGGCTAAAAAAGAGATAATGCCAAAAGCAAAAATAATCCCCAAAAACCAAGAAAAAAAGTAAGAATAATAACCGAAAATAAAGCTTTTATCTCCAAGAAAATTGTTAAGATAAGGCAAAAAGTAAAAAGATTGTTTTTGGACTAAAAACCCTAAAACTATTTTCCAAAAAAAGCTAAGAACTATAGCAGGAATTAACACCTCGTTAAAAATTAAATATTTTTTAAAATCATAAACGGAAATAACAATCAAAACAACGAGCCAATACAACCAAAAGAAAAAAATAAAAAATATGAGCAAGTTTTCAAGGGTAATATTTTGTAATAACAAAGACAGGTTTATAAATGGAAAACGAAGCAGCCGCCAGAAAAGCAAAGCGAAAAATAAACCCGTTCCTGATTCCACCAAAGGATACTGCCAGGAAAGTTTATGCTTGCAGGAAAAACATTTGCCTCTTAGCAAAAAAAAGCTCAAAATAGGAATTAACTCCCACCAAGATAAAGTTTTATGGCAATGAGGACAAAAAGAGTTCCCCTTTAAAGGGGACTCTTTAATATCGGCTCTATCAATAACAACATTTAAAAAACTGCCAATTATAGTTCCAAAAACAAAGGAGATAATATAAATGAAAGCTCCCATGGTGACTAAGACTACTTACTCCTAAATTTAATATTTATGGTGTAATACAATAAACTGGATCAGCACAAGCAATACTATTAACAGTGGCATCTATATCATCATTCAAGGCAACATCACTTTGTTCTAATAGAGCGCCTAAAACATAATCAGTTGTTGTTCCGCCATATCGATAATAACGAGTCGCATCATTTAAAGGATCTTTTGGCACCTGGTTTACACCAATTACGGCAGTAGTTAAAACCGTTCTGAATGTATCCCAGCTCGCACTAGAATTATAAGTACCTACTGGATAAATTCCATTCTTAGCATAATATAATTCCAAGGCGTTCATAACATTATGCAAATCAGCGATTCTCCGAGCATCACGTGCCTTAGCCCTGGCTCCGCCCATTCCCACTAAAATTAAAGAGGCCAATAGAGCAATTATAGTAATTACTATTAACATTTCAATGAGAGTAAAACCTTTTTTCATAATTTTTTGATTTTTAAAGTTTTTCGACCTTTGTTAGTTGTTAGTTGTAAGTTGATTACACGCTTTGCGCTAATTGATAAATAGGAAGTAAAACTGCCGCTACCAGAAAAGCCACTAAAATACCTATTATTATAACCAAGATCGGTTGTAATAAATCAATCATAGTACTAAAAGCCCTGTCCACATCTTTTTGAAAATAACTTGCTACTCTTCCTAAAATTGAATCCAAGCGGCCGGTTCCTTCTCCTACAGCAACCATTTGGCTTACCAATGGCGGCAAATATTCGTAATAATCTTTTAGAATACTGCTTATGCTCTCGCCTTTTTTTATACCGTCGGCCACTTTATACCCTATTTTTTGATAAACATAATTACCCGTGGCTTCTCCAGCAACCTCAAAAGCGGTCACCACAGGAATACCGCCGCGAATTAAAGTTCCGGCTGTTTCGCAAAAACGAGAAATAAAGATTTTTTTATAAACTTCGCCTAAAATAGGCAATTTTAAAATATATACCCCGCCAATCCTTCTTCCTTCAAAAGAACGAAAATAATTTATTAAAAGCCAAATTATCCCCAGCATTAAAACCGCCGCCACAATGCCCCAGTTTCTAAAAAACTCCCCCACAAAAATCAAGATTTTTGTTCCTAAAGGAGGAGTCTTCCCGAATTCTTCAAAAATAGAAACCATTTGCGGGGCTAAAGCAACGGTAATTACTACTGCCACTACCAGGAAAGTTCCAAACAAAAATATCGGATACGCGGCCGCAGATTTAGTTTTATTTATCAAATCATTTTCATGCTCTGCATAATCGGCTAAATAAGATAAAACTTCTTCCAAGCGCCCGGATATTTCTCCTGATTTTATCATTTGAGTATAAAATTCTCCGAAAATATCGCTTCTCTTTTCCACTGCTTTGGAAAGAGGCGAGCCAGCATCTAATTCTGATACCAATTCAAAAACTAAATCCCTAATGGCAGGAGTAGCTGCCTGAAGAAAAAGCGTTTTTAATGCCTCACCCAAAGGAACCTGTGATTCCAATAAAGTAGAAAACTGGCGCATAAAAATAGCCAAATCTCTCTTGGAAACACGCGCTTTTCTACCAAAAATCTCGTCAAAAAAAGTTATCTTCTTCTCCGGTGAAATTCCTAAAACAATTAAATCATAGCCCTGAAGAATACTGACGGCCGTGTCCAAAGAACGGGCTTCAACCTTTCCCGCTCGAATATTTCCCTGTTTATCTTTGGCCTGATAGATGAACTTCATACCAATAATAAATAAAAAATTAAATATTAAAAATTAAAAACACAGATTAAAGTTGAGAGATCCTTCGCCTTCGGCTCAGGATGACCCTACGGGTCATTTTTGAATTTTGATTTGTAATTTTGACTTTTGACTTTTGACTTTTGACTTTATCCTAACAGTTGTCTCAATTCCGAAGGATTTAATGAATAAGTCTCTGCTGATTCTAAAGAAATCTCCCGTTTACGAACCAAATCCACCAAAGAACGATTTAAAGACATCATTCCTTCCTGCACGCTTGTTTCAATGACTAAATCTATCTGGTAAGTCTTTTTTTCACGAATAAGGTTCTTGATAGCAGAATTAACAAACATTATTTCACAGGCAGGCACTCTGCCCCCGGCAATTCTGGGAATTAATCTCTCTGAAACAATGCCTATTAAGGTAGTGGCTAACTGGGAACGAATCTGCCCTTGTTGTTCACCAGGAAAACTATCCACAATTCGGTCTATTGTCTGACTACCAGAATTCGTATGAAGAGTAGAAAAAACTAAATGCCCGGTTTCTGCCGCGGTCAAAGCAATTGATATAGATTCAGGATCTCTCATTTCCCCAATCATAATCACATCAGGGTCCTGACGAAGCACTGAACGCAATCCATGATGAAAACTCAAAGTATCTTGTCCAACCTCTCTCTGATCAATTAAAGCCCTGTCCTGAGTAAAAGTATATTCAATAGGATCTTCAATGGTAATAATGTGTTTCATTCTCTTATGATTTATTTCGTCAACCAAAGCGGCTAAAGTAGTGGTTTTTCCATGCCCGGCAGGTCCTACTGCTAAGAAAAAGCCCTGCTGATAATTAGTAAATTTATGAAGTCCTTGAGGCAAATCTAATTCTTCAATGGTTCTGATGTGGACGGGTATTAACCTTAAAGCAGCGGAAAGGTAGCCTTTTTGAAAATAAACATTGACCCTAAAACGAATCTTGTCTTCATAAGAAAAAGCAAAATCAATTTCTTTTTCAGTAATCAAGTTTTCTTGTTGTTCTGGCGTTAATAAAGCTCCAATCAAACCCGCTGTCATTTCCGGAGTTAGAATTGATTCGTTTGAAATTGGCACTAAATTACCGTCAATCCTCACTGTCGGATGTTTTCCTACGCTCAGATGTAAATCAGATGCTCCTTGCTGAGCAGCCAAGATCATTAACTCTGCTAATTTTGTTTGATAATCAATGGGCATAAAATTAACTTATAACTTATAACTTATTATACTAAAAAAGTATCTAAGAAGTAAAGAGCTAATCCAAAAACAGCAACCACGCCGGAAATAAGCCAAAAACGCATTGTCACTTTGGTTTCTGGCCAACCCTTAGCTTCAAAATGGTGATGAAGAGGAGTTGAAAGAAAAAGTTTTCTATGTTTTATCTTTTTGTAAATTTTTTGAATAATTACTGATAACGATTCTACGACTAAAATAAAACTAAAGAAAGGAAGGAATAAAGCGGTATCAGTTATCATTGCCACCACTCCCATTGTAATTCCTAAAGCCATCGCTCCAGTATCTCCCATAAAAAAACGGGCAGGGTAAACATTATACCAGAGAAACGCCACTATGGTTCCAATGAGCACGCTGAGAAAAGCGGCTAAATCATACATTCCCTGAGAAAAAGCCACCACTAATAAACAAGCAAATCCAATCAAAGAAACTCCTCCTGCTAAACCGTCTAACCCATCGGTTTCATTCATAGAAAAAGTCGTCGCCACTAAAACAAAAACAAAAAAAAGAAGATACCAGATTCCCAAACTCATTTCTCCGTAAAAAGGAATATAAATCGCATTCCTTCCTAATTTTGCCCAAAACCACCAGGCGCCAATTAAAGCAATCAGGGCATAGATAATAATTTTTTGCTTCATTCTTAGCCCTCCACCCTTTGCTCCCAGGTGAAAAATTCCCAATAAATCATCTGTTAATCCCACTATAGCGGCGCCAGCCATTGCTCCCAATGGCAACCATGTCTGGGAACGGGATAAAAAATTTAAGGCTCCAAAAAAACCGTTTGTTATCCTGGAAAACCAAAAAAATAAAAAAGTAATAATAAGAGTGCCCCCCCACATAAGAATACCGCCCATTGTCGGAGTCCCTTCTTTCTTTTTGTGTAAAGAAATAAAAATCGGAGCATTTTTGTCCTTGCGGATTTGTTTTCCCAAATGATATTGATAAAGAAAATGAGTAAGAAACGGGGTTAAAAAAATAGCCAGAATGGAAGAAAATATGCCTAAAAATAAAATGCGAATAATTTGAAAAGCCGGAGAACCAAAAATCATAAGAGTTTATTGTTATCTGTTAGTTGTTATTTGTTCATTCACCCAGTTGTATAATTTTATTGTGTCCTCAAAACGATCCGAAGAATTTAAGACTATAATCGCTATAACTATTTTATCATTCTTTTCAGAAAAAGGAAATTCATAAATGGTTAAAAGGCAATCTTTTGCTTGAGGGGTGGAACCTGTTTTTCCGCCCCATAAATTATAAATTTGACCCGTTAAAGTATTAGTGTTTTTTAGGTGATGGATTATTTTTTTATCAACAGAATAAACAATGTCTTGTTCTTTTCTGGTAATTTCTCCTATATAAGGATAGCTTTTGTAAATTTCCTGACTTAATTTGAACAAATCTTCAGCACTGGTAAAATTACCTTCTCTGTCTAATCCGCTGGCATCAAAAAACGCGCTGTTAAATAATTTAAACCCACGCGCTTTTTGATTCATCAAACCGACAAAATCTCCGTCTCTCTGTTCTAATGCCTCTTCAAAAGCTATTGCCGCATCATTGGAAGAAGAAATTAAAAGAATTTTTAACAAATCATCAACTTTAATTTTTTCCCCGGCAACCAATCCCCCTTCTTCTCCCTCAACAACGACTGCATAAGGAGTAATGTTTATTTCTTCGCTTAAAGAAAAATTTTCCAGAACGATTATCGCTGTCATTAATTTGCTTAATGAAGCGGGGAAAAAATGAAGTTTGCTATTTTTTTCTATCCATGCCTTGCCTGAATTAATTTCTCCTACAAGATAAGAAATAGCATTAATATCTGTGGGAATGTTATCAAATTTTAAAATAGCGTCTTGTGATATTTTTCTTTCCTGCTTGTCATAAAAAAAACCAAAAATTATCAAAAACAAACAAAAAATAAAAATTGCCCAAAAGAGATAAAATTTACCTATTTTTTTGCTTAAATTCTTCATATTGAGGCAGTTCTTGAACATTATTAATTCCTAAATGCTGCAGAAAAGAAAAAGAAATATTATAAACATAAGCATTATATTTCTCGGTATGAACAGAACGCTCGATCAATCCCCTTAAAAGAAGTTGGTGAAGAATATAACTTGAATCCACCCCTCTAATTTCGTTTATTTGCGCGCGCGTTATTGGTCCCCTATACGCGATGATTGCCAAAGTCTCTTGACTGACGGCGCTAAGATCTCCTTCAATCACTTCTTTTTTTAATTTTTGGACAAAAGGAGTTGTTTCTGGGGCGGTGACCATTAACCATTCTTCATTTCTATTAGTACTCTTATTATTAAGCAGCCTTATTCCTCTATTTTGATTTTTTAACTCCTCGCTTAATTTTTCTAAGGCCTCCTTGACTTTTCTTTCTTCTTCACCAGTAATTTTGCTTAACCTCTTTAAAGAAAGAGGCTCGCCAGCGGCAAAAAGCAAACTTTCTATTATTAGTTTGATATCCATATTGAGCCAAAATTTTTTTCTTGTTTTATTTTAATTATATTTTCCTTAACCAAGTAAAGAACCGCTAAAAATGTGATTACTAAATCTACCCTCTTGTTTTTGTCTGGCACTAATTCTTCCAGATTATAATCCTTGCCTTTTGTTAATTTCCGAACTAACTCTTGAATTCTTTGTTTCAACGTTACAATTTTGGTTATTTTCTTTTCTTGAAGGGAAGCTTCTTCTTCAAAAGCTCCTAAAACTTTTTTAAAAAACTGCGGAAAACGAGGCAGGGAAATATTATTAGGCGGTGAAAATTTTATCCTGATATCTTTCCAGGCGGGACGAGTAAAAAGATAAAAATTCTTACTCCATCTTTCATATATTTTTACTCCCTGCTCTTTGTATATTTTATATAGTTGAAGGCGATTTTCTAAATCTAAAATTTCTTCCTCCTCCTCAACCTCCAGTCCTAACGTTGGTAAGAGACATTTTGATTTTATCAAAAGAAGAGTAGAAGCAATAACTAAAAAATCCGCCAATTCTTCAGGACGAACTAATGCCTGATCGCCGATGTAGTTTAAATAATCCTGAGTAACCTTGGCTAAAGAAATCTCGGTAATTTCTAAATTTTTCTTTTCCACCAATTGTAATAAAAGATCCAAGGGTCCGGAAAATTGTTGAGTAGAAACATTATACATATTAACAATTAATTTCAATGAATTTCGCGAAGCTAATTTCTATGAATTTTCTTTAACCCTTATTTCTGCTAAAAGCATATTCTTCACGTTATTTACCAAAAGGAGCTTAAACCTTTGTTTTAAATTCTCATAAAAATAGTAACTTTCTCTTTTATACTCTGTCAAAGAGTCTTTTCCTCCATAAGCCCGAAGCGATGTAGAATCTCGTAAAAATTCCATTTTTTCAATATGCTCTAACCATAGACTATCCAAGATTCTTAAACAGAGGGTTTTAAATATTTCCAATAATTTTTCTTCTTTTATTTTGGAAGATTTTTCCTGAAAATCTTTTTCTGGAAAATCTTCGTTTGCTTCCAAAAAAAGATTTATCAAATAATCCTTTAATTGATTATCTTCGGCTTTTTTCAATATTTCGTCTCTCGTTTTATAAAATGCCATTCTCTGTTTGTTGATAACGTCATCGTATTCCAAAATATGTTTTCTGATGTCAAAATAAAATCCCTCTATCTTTGATTGAGCCATTTCTATCGCTTTCGTAACCATTGAGTGCTGAATTGGCTCGTCTTCTGGCCAACCCAACTTTTGCATCATTCCGGACAAGTATTTAGGAGCAAAAAGACGCATTAAATCATCTTCTAAGGAGATAAAAAACTGGGAAAAACCTATATCCCCTTGACGGCCAGACCTTCCTCTTAATTGATTGTCAATCCGCCTGGCTTCATGCCGCTGAGTTCCTATAACATAAAGGCCGCCTAATTCTAAAATTTTTTTCCTTTGTTCATCGTCAGGAGGATTGCCGCCTAAAACAATATCTACTCCGCGGCCAGCCATATTAGTAGCTACAGTAACGGCATTTAATTTACCGGCCTGAGCAATTATTTCACCTTCTTTTTCATGATTCTTGGCATTTAAAATATTATGCAGCACTCCTTCTCTTTTTAAATATAAACTTAACAGCTCATTTTTTTCTACTGAAGGAGTGCCAATTAATATTGGCTGACCTTCTTTATACCTTTCTTTTACTTCCTTGGCAATGGCTTTTAATTTGGTTTCCTGATTACCGTAAATTTTATCAGTTAAATCTTTTCTTATCATTGGCTTATTGGTCGGAATGATTATCACTTCGGCGTTATAAACTTTTTTAAATTCTTCTGCCGAAGTAAAGGCGGTTCCCGTCATCCCTGATAGCTTTTTATACATCCGAAAGTAATTTTGCAAAGTAATGGTTGCCACTGTTCGGCTTTCTCTTTCAATAGAAACCCTTTCTTTGGCTTCCAAAGCCTGATGAAGGCCGCCAGAATATCTTCGCCCATGTAAAAGTCGACCCGTAAACTCATCAACTATAATTACTTTGCCATCTTTTACTACATAATCCCTATCTTTTAAAAAAAGATATTTTGCCTTTAAAGCCGTTTCTAAATGGTGCACGTATAATAATCCTTTTTCATCAAAAATATTAAAACCAAAAATCTTTTCCACTTTATTAAGCCCCTCTTCTGTTAAAGAGACGGTTTTATCTTTTTCATCCAATATAAAATCCCAATCTTTTTTAAGTTGAGGCGCTATTTGAGTAAATTCTTGATACAGTTTTGCCGCCTGTTGATCAGGAATAGATATGATCAGCGGGGTTCTCGCTTCGTCAATTAAAACACTATCAACTTCGTCGATAATTACAAAGTGGTGTCCCCTTTGGACTTTCTCGTTAATATTATAAACAAGATTATCTCTTAGATAATCAAAGCCGAATTCTGTATTGGTTCCATAAGTGATGTCAGCCAAATATGATTCTTTTCTGGTTACAGGGCGAAGAAATTCCTTAAAAACTTTAAACCCCCCTAATTCATCTCTTTCTTCATCTATTTTTTTTCTCTCTTCTGCTGTTTCCAATTTATAATCAGGGTCATAAATATAAACCCCTTCCTGGCTCAAGCATCCCACTCGCAGCCCTAAATAATGATAAATCTGCCCCATCCAGATAGTGTCTCTTTTTGCCAAATAATCATTCACCGTAACAATATGCACTCCTTTGTTTTTTAAAGCGTTTAGCGCCGCTGGCAAGGTAGCCGCCAAAGTTTTCCCTTCGCCAGTTTTCATTTCTATAATTTTTCCTTCGTGCAATCCAATACCGGCTAATAGCTGAACATCAAAATGCCGCTGTTTTAAAGTGCGCTGACTTGCTTCTCGCGTCAAAGAAAAAACCTCAGGAAGAATTTCATCTAAAGAAGTCCCCTGTTGAATTTTTTCTTTTAAAGCGTTAATTCTTTTGGGAAATTCTTCCTGAGGCAATTGATGAATTTGTTTTTCTTTTTCGTTAATCGCGGCAATAACATTTGCTTTTTGCTTTTGATAACGAACGCTAAAATGGGGGAAAAAAATATCTAATAAGGACATATTACAATATTAAAAATAAAAGATAAAAAATACAAATTAAAAATAAAAAACAATTAACAAATAACGAGAAACAAATAACAATTTAGCAATAAAACAATTTAACAATTTAGTAATCTGGGATTGCCACGGCCTTCGGCTTCGCAATGACATACTAAATACACAATCCTAAATACAGTTCATAGGCGGAGTTTGTATTTCAAAGTTCGGGTCAACCTTCTAAAACGCCCTTTCCTTAATTCTTTATTTTTAATTATTAAACTTTTTAAATTCTTTTTTAACCTTTCAGTAATCTCTTTAATGTTGCTTCCTTTTACTTTACATATTATATCTTTTCCGGGAATAGCAAACTTAGCTTCAGCAAACAAAATCTTGCCTGTTTCTTGTTTGGAAATAATTTTACCTACTGATATTGTTAATATGGAACCTTCTCCGTAACGCCGGCTGATTCTTTCTAAATCTTCTAATTTTTCTTTCAGGTATTCTTTTTGTTGATTTAATAACTCAATATTTACGGGGACGATTTTAATATCCATAATCTCCAACAGGTTATTTACCCCATTACCCCGTTAGAAATTTATTTCTAACGGGGTAACAAGGTTTACTTGTTAATCTTACCTAAAAATAGCCTATAAAGCAAACCCCGCGCCTTTTACTTCGCAAAAGGCGCGGGGTTAAAGCCAAGTATACCCCCACACCTATGCATAGGTGTGGGGGTATACTAGAAAGGTTTATTTGCGATGTTTTTTACCACCTTTCTTAGCTCTTTTTGTCTTTTTCGCTTTCCTCGCAACTTTCTTTGTGGCTTTCTTTACTCTTCTCTTCGCGGGTTTTTTAACTGCTTTTGCTCTCTTTGTTTTTCTTGCTTTTCTTTTAGCCATGTTTTTTTTATTTTTAAGGTCAAGCAGTCGACCGACCCTAAGGAGACGATAGGTTATCCATAAATGGATGCTGCTTGCATCTATAAATTAATTTTAAATGCTGAATTTTAATTAAATGATTAAATGTTTTAATAGTTCGACTTCGCTCACCACAGATTTTATAAATTTAATTATTTAAAATTGGTTTAAAAAATTTAAAATTTAATACCTACTTTAATTTTAACGCAAATAAATTAACTGTCAAGTGTTTACCCCGTTAGAAATTTATTTCTAACGGAGTTTACGATAATAATTTCTTCTTTTAATTTAATTTTGAATTTTTTATAAACTTTTCTTTTGCAAATATTGATTAAATGTAACACATCTTTCGCTTTTGCATTGTTAAAATTGACAATTACATTGGCGTGAAAATCAGAAATCATAGCCCCGCCGTATTTTTTTCCTTTTAAATTGCATTTTTCAATAAACCAACCAGTAGAAATTTTTCCACCTTTAATTTTTGCTTCTTTTGTATATTTTTTTGGTATTTCTCTGGAAAAAATATTCTTGAAGATACTGCCGGCTGAAGGGTATCTAAATAAACCTTTTTTAAACTTATACTCCCAGTAATCTTTAGATTTTTCTCTTAATATATTGCCTGTTTTTGCCTTATCCCCTTTTTTAATAAAAAGCTCCGCTTCCCAGACAATCTCTCTGTTCTTTTTAAAAATACTATCCCGGTAATTAAATTTACAATCTTTCAGAAGATACGTTTTTTCTTTGTAAGTTTTTAAATCTATTGTTTTGACTTTTTTTATAAACTTACTCATCTCATATCCAAAACCGCCGGCATTGCAAAAAACCGCCCCGCCAATCGTCCCTGGAATACCACTCATCCATTCAAAACCAGTCCACCTATTTTTAATACATCTTTGTAAAAATTCCGGTAAATAAATTCCTGCTCCTAAAATAATTGATTTCTTTTTGATTTTTGATTTTTGATTTTTGATTTGTATTATTATTCCCGGATATTTTTTATCGGAAAATAAAACATTAGAACCGTTTCCTAAAATAAAAACAGGCAAAGAATTTTCTTTTGCCCATTGCAAACTTTTGATTAATTCATCTTTTGAAGATATCTTTACAAAATATTTTGTTTCTCCTTTGATGCGAAAAGTGTTGTATTTTTTTAGAGGAACATTTCTCTCTATCCAACGAGGAATTAATCTTCTCATTTTTAATATTTGATATTTGATTTTTAATATTTGATTTTTATCGGTGGGGTCCTGGAAGGGTATACTCCTATACTATTTGTCATAAGTGAGTGCTCAGCCTCCAGGACCCCAAATAAAGTTTAAAACATATTAAGTCAAGAAGCAAGAGAAATAAAAATCCCACCCTTTTGACAAAGTCAAAAGGGTGGGACGACAAATAGTTGGGTTATCCCGATGTTTTTTTAAAAAAAGAGCGGGATAACAAACACTCACTTGATTGTATTATACTCCTTTTTCATAAAAAAATCAACCCCCACACCATAACAAGAACTGATTCTACTAATTTAAGGCGAAGGTAGATTGTTGAGAAATATATTTTCAGCGAACCCATGTTTTGAAGAAGAACTCAGGGGAGGGATCAAGATTTGGGTCTATCTTGATAGACCCCATAAGACAGGGAGGGGTGGAAGATGCTCCTCCCCTGGTGATGAAGCAAAATATGGGTGAGCTGATGGGTTGAAACAATATTCCTTGCCTTAATGAGTAGGAATCTCAAAAGGTATCCGCCAGGCTTTCAGCGCAATGATAGCGTCAAAAAATATATTCCTGTTTTTAAGATAAAAAAAATCATATTTTAATTTCTCTTGCGCATCCTCTACTGAAGAGCCATGTGGATAATTCATTTGCGCCCAACCAACTGCTCCTGGTTTAATCAGTAAACGAAACTGATAAAACGGAATTTTCTTTTTAAACAAATCAACTAATTTTTTTTCTTCTGGTCTGGGTCCAACAAAAGAAACTTCTCCTTTAATGATGTTTATAACTTGAGGAATTTCATCTAAATGAAAATACCTGAGGATTTTTCCAATCCGGGTAATACGAGGGTCGTTTTCTAATGTCCAGGAAGGCCCAATCTTATCCGCTTCTTTTAGCATGGTTCTGAATTTATAGATGTAAAATTCTTTATTTTTTGCTCCAAGGCGGACAGATTTATGAAAAACAGACCCTTTGGAACTTAACTTAATTAAAAGAGTAATAATCGGCCAGAGCGGCAAGGAAAAAATAAATAACACAATGCCTCCGCAAATGTCAAAAATTCTTTTTAAGGTCTCATATAATTCCCAATTCTTGCTATAATAATTTTCCAAAAACCATGATGATTGCAGAAGATTAACCGGGATTTTTTGCAAAACAGATTCATAAAAATCAATAAGGTCAACTACTTTTAATTTGAGCCTGGCTTCAGGAATATATGAAAGCAAAGTGTTAAATAAATTAGAATCCACCACAAATAAATCAATCCTTCGACTATGCTCAGGATTGATGGTGAGCGAAGCCGAACCATCAATCTTGTTCTCTCTTAATTCTTTTGCCGCTTGATTTATCTCCTCAGGAGATAAAGTTTTAATTACGTCATACCCTATCTGCGGATGTTTCTTTAAAAACATACTTATTTCGCTGGCTTCCTTTGTTTTAGAAATGATTAAAACATTAATTCGGGGAATTTTTATGATCCGATTGAAAACAATTCTCCAAACCAGAAAAATGATAAAAGAAAAAACTAAGGTCAAAAACAAAACTTTTTTAGGCGCAAAAGAAGGAACGAATAAATAAAAAAATATCACGGAAATAACGGCGGCCAGGCTAAATAGCTTAAAAACCATTTCAAAAAACTTTTTTTTGTTAGAAGCATATCTTAATTCATAAAGATGGCTTATGGAAAACAGAATAAGCCAGACTAAAAAAATAAAAGAAAAAGGAAAAAATGACTGAGAAAATACCTCCTTGCTGAAAGGTAATCCGTGTCTTAATAAGATTGCCAAATATAGAGATAAATAAAAAACCAATAAGTCAACTACGAGCAAAAATGAAGATTTTATTTTATTTTGCAACATTTTTTAATGGTTCGGCTTCGTCCCTCGACTCCTCTCGGGACGACCCTGAGTTTATTGAAGGGTCGCTCACCATGGCTTCGACTGAGCTCAGCCGAATGTCTAATCCTGAGCAGTTCGGCCCTGAGGGCTTCGAGTGAGCCTCAGTCGAACTCCTCACTGCCGAAGGGGATAGCCGAAGGATTAATAGAAAATAATTATACTATCCGAGCCTTACTATTTAATTGGTGAAAAAGTGAAGGCGTATTCTTTTGGAAAGCCTTGCTTGAAAAAACCGGAGAAACGAATTGTTCTTGCTGGAATTTTGACTCCATAAGACGGAGAAACTTCATCTTCTATAATAACACAATTTAAAATTTTAGGGGCAGAAAGCATTAAAGAGCCATTGCTTCCGATTAAAATGATTTCTTTTTGTTCTGTCTTGTCTTCTTTAACCCAAATCTTAATTTGCGGGGAAAGATGAAAATTCCACTCTAATTCATGGTCTCCTCTGCCCTTAAACTTATCCTGGACATTTAAAACCCTTGCTTTCCTATCAAAAGAAAATATACGATTATGAATAATCGGGCATTTTAATTTTTCATAACCATTATGTTCTGCTTCTAATATAATTTTTTCATCAGTTGTTTCCCATTGATTTATTGTTAATTGCGCTATTTGTTCAATATAAAATGGGTCTTCTTTAGAGATAAAATTTTGTTCCTGGTTATCTATTATAATTGTATTATGGGCTCTTGTTCTCCGAAATTTGTTTCTTGCTTTAAAATCAGGCGTATAAACATAAGCGCCAGGATCAATAATAAAATCATCTCCAAACATTGACAATTCAAAACTCAAAATATCATTATGAATATGACTCCCTCCTTTTCCATAACAGCATTTATTACGGCCAGTAATAAGATAAAAATCTTTGTCCCTCATAATGTAAAAACCCGCTTCTGAAAAAGATTGACTGGGTTTTTCTGTATTTTCTGATGTTTTTCCAGTGGCATGGCTATAAAGCTTAAACAAAGCAAAATGATTTCTTTTTTCCCAATTATAGAAATCCTCCCAGACTATATGCAACCTTCCGTCATCACTATCGCCGAGCTGCGGAACCAAATTATTGGGCTTGGTATAATAATAAGTGAATTTCACCATTTTCTTAATCTTACTCCAAAACTCAGAGCTTAATGAATAATTTAATATTTGATTTTTGCCTGCCCCGTACCGAACTTGTTCTGGTGCGGGGATATTTGATTTTTGATTTATTCTGTATAACCATCCTGTCCAGAGAAAAAGTTCTGCTACATAACGATGATAAGAAATTGATAGTTCGTAATCAACACCATCCTCATAAACTTGATATTTCATTTCTTCTTCTAAACCTCTCAATCCTTTTTCCAGCCATTTTTTTGATTTTTTAAATTCCGGGAACATTATACCCAAATAGACCAAACCCACAATATCGGATAAATAATGATTCGACCTAACAGGAGCATATTCCAAATTTCTATAAATGAATTTTCCGTGTTCTATCAAAGAACTCAAAAATTTCTCCAAAAATGTATCTTGTAACCTGTAACCTGCCCGCCCCGCTTCGCTTGGCGAGACCGGGGTAACTTGTAACTTTTGTTTGATGATTTCAAAGGATAAAATCCAATTACAAGCCCTTATTGCCACTTCCATAGCATTAATCCAATTAGGCCCAAAATGAACGGGATTTTTTTCTATCCAATTTAAAATTAATTCCTGCCATTTCTTAAAATATTCTTCTTCACCGGTTTTGTAGAAAGCTAAAGCTAAGGGAACAACATATTGAAAACGGGAAAGTTCCCAAACCATTTTTATATCCCATCCTTTGTTATAATCTTTTGCTAATTCTTCTCTTAAATCTAAATAGAACGAATTAGGCCATAGGTGGCCTGATTTAATATCCTGATTCCAATTAATTTTTTTTAATATTTTGGAACTTGTGCCCAAAAAAACAAATTCGTTATTACAAATTCTATCAGCATTATTAATAATAAAATCCTGATTAGACAATTCCTCCAAAAAATCTATACCCTGAGCTTGCTCGCCTCGCTGAAGCTTTGGCGAAGCGGGTCGAAGGGCTTCTCCAAAAAACTTTGGTTCTTTCCTCCTGATAAAATGTTTCTCTAAATTTTTATAAACTGGAGCGGGTAATTCTTTTTTTAAATCAACTCTCTTTTTTGATAAAAACCTTAAAAATTCGCCTTCTAAATAACCTTTTAAATATAAAAAAGCCGCTTTTGGACGAAGAAAGGCTTTTTTAATTCTTGTTAAATTAATTGTTATCATAATTTAAAAGAATTTTAATAACAAAAAGATTGTTATTGCTGTGTAAATACCCGCTACAATATCGTCCATTACTATTCCCAATCCGCCGTTGGATTTGTGAAAGACAATGGCAGGATAGATTTTCATAGTGTCAAACAAGCCAAAAATTAGCAAAACCAAAGCAAAAGCAACAAAAGGCAAATTAGTAAACCCCGTTAGATGATAAAGATCTAACGGGGTAAACCACATCGTGGCTAATAAAACTCCAATTACTTCGTCAATAATAATTTTTGGACAATCCTTTTTTTTAAAAAGTTTTTCTGCTTCGCCTGTTAAAGGAATGGCTAAAACAAAAAGAAAGAAAGTGATAAAAAACTTATTATAAAAAGATAAGGGATGAATTAAATAAGAAATTATTGTTCCTAAAATAACCCCGATAACACCGGGAAATATCGGAAAAAATCCGCAACCAAAACATGTTGCAAAAAATTTTACAAAAAAACTTTTGTAATTATTGTAATTATTTCTATAATTATTTTTAAAATCCATTATTGAGACTCTTTTTTCTTTTTGTAAAAGAAGTGGAGTAATCCAAATAGAAAACTAAGAACAAAATACCAAATATTTAAAGATAAATTAATGATTGCCCCACCTGCATAAACCCTTAATACATAAGTTAAAGCCACAAAAACAGAATTAACAAAACGCACTTTTTCTAGCCATAAGCTATAAGCGATATCTAAAATAATAAATGAAGAAAATAAAATCGTAAATCTTAAATTAATCTGCAAGGCAAGCCATAGGCTTAAAACTATTAAAATCAAGCTGACAAATAAAGCAATGCCGGAATTTAATTTACCTGAAGCAATCGGCCTTTTAGATTTTTCTGGATTTCGTTTGTCTTTATCTTTATCTAAAACATCATTTAAGAGATAAATTGCGCCGGTAGATAAACTGAACAAGAAAAATGCCTCTACTGTTTTAAGAAAAAATCCATAATCGAATATTAATCCAGCAAAAACCAAAGGAATAAAAACAAAAAAATTCATAATCCACTCCTTTAACCGGAAACTTAAAAAAATGTAAGATAGTGTTTTCATTTCTTTATTCTATATTATACATTATTTTTGATATTTTTTCCTAAAAACCCCTTTGCTCTCTCAAAAATATTCCTGATTTCAGCCGCTCTTGGCACAAAAACATCGCAAAAACCCATTCCTGTTTCTTTATTGAAAAAATAATAATGAAAACAGAGGGCTAAAAGATAAGCGACGGTAGAAGATAAAGCAGCCGCTGCCATTCCATATTGAGGAATATAAATAAAATTTAAAATAATATTTAGCGCTGCAACCAAAAACCAACAAATAGTCAGTTTAAGGGGATATCCAACGCTAAAAAAATATTGTCCTAGAACAGTGGCTGCTGACCAGGCAATGAGACCGGGCAAGAGCAAAATAATAGGTCTTACAGAAGCCAAGAATTCTTCTCCAAACAATAACCCAATTACTGGCCTGATAAAGAGTAATGCCCCTATTGCCATTAAAAAAACCAAGAATAAAGAAATCCGGGAATACTTTGCAATTGATTCTTTTTTTAGTTTCTTTTCAGCGTTAATTTTAGGAAAAATCACCGCAACGATAGAAAAAGGCAGAATTAAAAAAACATCGCCAAAACTAGAAGCTAAAGAATAAAAACCTGCCTCAGTTGCACCTTTGAAAAAATTTACCATATACAAATCCACGCGCAATATTAAAAAAGCAAAAATGCCGACTAAGCATATTTTAAATCCATAATTTAAAGCTTTTTTCAGAACTCGCAGCTTAAAATCAAAATGAAAACCATCTAATAGAAAAATAAACCCCATTGGCATTAAAGCGCTAATAATATTCACCAAAACATACCAAATCAGAACATAAAAAACATCCAATTTAAAAACTAATAATAATAAAATTACTCCCATCAAATTTATAGTCTGAGCAATTATAGTAAAAATATTAAGCTTTCTAAATTTTTGTTCCCCGGTTAAAATAGAAGAAAAAAAATTAGACCAAAAAAAGAAAGGCAAGGATAATAGGTAAAGAAGCAAGTAACTTCTCGGGATATTACGGAAAAATATAGGAAAGTTAAAAGCAAAAACCAAAATAACTAAAAAACAGATAATGCCGATTATTAACCCCAGCCAAAAAGAATTGCCAATAATATCTTTTTTTTCAACGCTCTTGTTAGAAATAGCATAAGTATTAAATGCTCCTATGCCCAGATTACCTAATGATAAAACTACAGTCCCCACCATTGCAATAACCGCCAAAAGACCCTTTCCAGAAGGACCTAAGGTGCGGGCAATAATAATTCCAATTAAAACACTAAGTAATAAAATAATTATTCTTGCGCCAAAGGTAAATGAAACATTATTCAAAACAGAATTATTTTCTTTAGTTATAAACATAAATATTCGCTATATTTTTTGGAAACATCCCTGATATCAAAAAGGCGCCTATTTTTATTAATCCATTCAAATGATGCTGCTCTTAATTTTAGCGCTTCATTCTTATTTTCTAACACCCACTTTATAGCTTTATATAAATCATCAACATTGACCGGTTCTACTAAAATACCTGTTTCATTATGCTTAATTAATTCTTTTATTCCCCCAACATTAGATGCAATGATAAGTTTTTTAGCAACAAGAGCTTCAATCAATGAAACCCCTAAACCTTCTGAAAGAGAAGAAAGAACAAAAACATCTATTTGCTTTAAATATTTTCCTATCTCTATCACCTCGCCTACAAATTTTATATTGGTTAAATCATTTTCTTCTGCAAAAATTTCTAAGTTTTTTCTTTCAGGGCCATCGCCAACAAAAATAAATGCTGGTAATTTAACTCCCTCGCTTTTTATTTTTTTCAAAGCTTCTAAAATATAAATATGGCCTTTTATTTTATCTAAGCGGGCGATTATGCCAAAAACCGGTTCCCAATTCTTATCTGGTTTTTGAAAAGATAAAAATCTTTCAAAATCTATAGCATTATAAATTACCTCTATTTTAGAAGCAGAAACTTTAAAATATTCTATCAAAAAAACCTTAACTTCGTTTGAAATAGCGATAATCTTGTTTGCCTTTTTCAAGACTTTTATTTTTAACCATCTAATAATTGGGTTTATCCTAACTACGTCATGATGTATAATAATTCTTCTTTCTACACCAGATAGCCAGGCAGAAAAAATACCCAAAATATCAGCCTGATATAAAGAGGTAATAACAACGTCAGGGTTGATTTTTTTTAAGAAAACCATTATTCTTAAAAAGATAAAAGGAATACTTAAAATCCATATTGCTTTAAAAAGTAAAGATGAAGAATATTTTTTAGGACCGGCGAAGAAAATTGGAAATTCCAACTTTTTAAACCCTGACTCCATTGGGCCAGATCCCAAAATCATTATAATATTTACCTTAAATCTACTTCTGTCCAAGTTTTTTAGAATTTCTAACAATACTTGCTCTGTTCCGCCGATTAAAAAATTATTCCATATAAAAACTAATTTCTTCTTTTTCATAAAATGACTAATGCACCAGATTTTAAAAAAATATTAATAATATCGTCTTATGCTCCACCTTCTGTGATGGGGGCACCACAAAATATATATAATATTTTGAGAGATTTCCCTAAAGGTTCGTATTGTATTCTGACAAGTTTTTATAACATTGACAATATATCAGCAAAAACTGGTACCTGGCTAAAAGAAAAATATATCTTTTATGATAATACTTCTGCTTCTGGGTCATTAAAAACTCATTCAGAAATAACAAAAGAACGACCATCTCGTTTAATTCTAAACAAATTAAAGCATTTAGTAAAGCGCCTTTGGTTTTTAGGAGCTCTGGGTGGAATTTTTATTATACTCTCTCAGATTATTATGATAATACGAGCCGGAACTAAAGCTATTAAAAAAGAGGAAATAGAAATAATGCTCGGCTTCTCTGACTATGGTCCAACAATGATTTCCACCTATTTTCTTCATAAAATCACTAAAAAACCTTATTATATATTCCTTTTCGACATTTATAAAAATAATTTTTACCCGGTCTTTCCTGCAGGATTTTTAGCTAACATTTTTGAACCAAAAATACTTAAAAATGCAGAAAAAATAATTGTTACTAATGAAGCGACTCTAAATTATTATGCCCAAATATACGGAGAAGAAATTAGAAAAAAAATAACCATAATTTATAATTCAACATTCCCTAAATCATATCTTAAATTACACACTGAATATAACCCAAAACCACCATATACTATCCTTTATACCGGCAGAATTTCCTGGCCCCAGATCAGAAGTTTAAAAAATTTAATTAAAGCTCTTGAGCAAATTAATGATATTGATGTTAAATTAGAAATCTATTGCCCTAACCCAAAAGATTATTTAAAAAAGATTAGCATTATAGAAAGTAAAAAGGTCAAAATATCAATAGCCCCTCCTCAAAAAATGCCAGAAATTCAAACTCAAGCTGACATCTTGTTCTTGCCTCTTTCCTGGCATACTAAAAGCCAAAAAATAATTGATACTGCCACGCCCGGTAAACTTGCAGATTATCTGATTAGCAACCGACCAATTTTAATCCATGCACCAACTTCAACGTTTCTTGTAAAATATGCAAAGGAAAATAATTTCGCTTTAGTGGTTGATGAAGAAAATATAGAAAAATTAAAATCTGCTATAAAAACTCTTCTGTCTGATAAAACCTTTACAAAACGATTAATAGAAAACGCAAAAGCTACCTTTTTTAAAAATCACGATGCCAATAAAAACTTTAAAATTTTTGAAAATTTATTTCTTAAAAACTAATTAAAGTTTCTTAAGCGGTTCTCTACCCTTAATACCAGAAAATTAAATCTTCCTCCCAGCGTTTTTCTAAGCGGTATTTATAATCCGATTCTATTTCTAAAACCAATTTAGGAATATCTATTTTATCACCTGGCAAATGATAAGCAGAACAAGCAATTACAGGATGAAATTTTTTAATTGTTTCCTCTGCTCCTTGTATAATCTGTTTCTCATACCCTTCGGTATCCATCTTAATAAAATCTACTCTATTCAAATTGTGTTCTTTTACAAAATCATCGATTGTAGTCATACGAACGAATTGTTTTGCTTCGTATTTTAAGGGGCTATAATGCGTAAAATCACTATTTAAAATAGTATTACCACCCCCAAGATTGTCTTGTGATATTAATATTGAAGCACTTTGATTTTTATCCCCTAAAGCTAAATTGAAAGAATGAATAAATTTTTCTAAGTTATTTTCTTTAATATTCTTTTTTAATATCTCAAAAGTAGATTTTGTTGGTTCAAAAGAATAAATTTGGCTTTTAGGAGATAAGTAATGAACCCACAAAGAAAACATTCCAATATTCGTACCACAATCTAGAACCATACTGCTTGGTTTTAGAAATTCTTGAATGCAATATTGATCTTTCAAGATAATTTCTTGTATTTCCCACAATGAAACAATAAAATTTTGATATTCCGCGTTGCCTAAACTATAATAAATTTTATAATTCAAGTAAGAGTAATAATTTAAATTTGAATCTGCTTTACCCAATAATTTTAATAACCATAAAGCGTCTAATTCGTATTTAAAATACAAAATTTTCGTTTTAAAATAAGAGGAAATTAATTTAGAAGGTATCAAACAAATTATAAAATACATTTTCCGTGGATGTTGAAAAACATAAAAAATTCTTTGACAGAAACGATACAATTTTCCTTTTAAAGATTGATCAAGGAATAGATTTATATTTTTAGTAATTGAATTTGAAACCATATTTTTATACGATGTTTCTTAATTCTTATCTTTTATAACATAAGCAATTTTTAATATCTCTTCTGCTATTTTCTTTTTTTTAATTTTTTCTCCAAAACTTAGAAATTTCTTTACTTTTGTTCGTCTCCCTTTCCTATTTCAAGAATTTCTCTAGAAGAGCACTCGCTATATATTATATTTTGTTTTAAACCCTCTTTAAAAAATATAATGAATAAACAAATAAAAAAGTTTATGCTATCGGTAATACGAGGACTATCCAGAGCGGTTCAAGTAGCCTACCTTCACTAAAAGAGGTAAAAACTTTGTCTCCTATATCACTTCCTTAATGAAGAGCACTAAGCAATTAACTGATTCCTGTAACTATTTATCCTCTGACTGAAAGTATAATTTTCACTATTCATGTTGCTTCATTAAATGAACATGGATAGGAAAATTCAATCGATTAACCAATTGCTTGAAATAAGTATAATCTCTACCATTAGCAACAAAAATATCAGTAACTCCACTAGAGAACAAATCTAAAGTCTTATACAGGCTTTTATCTTTTGCTTCAAGCCTTTTATAAATTTTAACAATATTCAAAGGATTATTAAAAAGATAATTAAAATTATCTCTATTAGCTTGCGTAATAGTAAGTTGTTTTCGAAAAGATACATTATCAAAAAATCTCAGTAGTGTCCCACAATAATAATTATGTTTCTTTAGCTCTGGATACATAGAAATAACCTTCTGACATCTATCCCTTAATAAAGAATACCATTTATCTGTGTATTTCTTCAGAGTTTCGCACTTAAAAAAAATAGGTCTAAAAGTAAAAGAGTAAATACTTTTCATAAAGAATGGTTTATAGATAAATCTCCAAAATAAAGACTGAATATCTTCCATAAAAATTCTATACTCTTCGGATAATTGATATACTATATTTAATTGCATGTTTATAAATAGTAATTTCCCCATATTACTATGGATAGAATTTTCAGAAGAAATCCGATACATGTAAAAAGGGGAAACTTTGACTAAATTTGGAATTTTATAATATTGTTTATCTGTAGACAACCAAAAAGGCTTGTTTCCGTTAATACAAGATGCCATTATATTTGTATCAAAAAAAGTTTTCCTAACAAAAATCGCATCGGGTATCAAACTTGTTAGCCCCTTTCTCATCAACACATCAATAAATGAATATTGATTCAAATTATTTACCACATGAAGAGTTTTAATATATTTATCATCTTTATCAATTAATAATAAATTTGCAAAAATTCCATCGATGTTTTTATTATGGAAATATTCTATACACCTTTCTAAACTATTGGGCACTAAAAGATCGTCACTATTCAAAAAAGTAACTAAATTTCCTTGAATATACGGAAAGGCATATCTTAGAGCATTTAGTTGCCCCTCATTTTCGTTTTTGTTTAACACTAAAATCCGAGAATCATTCAAAAATTTACGCAGACTATTATTAAGCCGCTTATTATCCCCTCCATCGTTGATTATGATTAATTGCCAATTAGAATATTTTTGAATATACAAACTACGAACAGCTTTTTCTATCGTTGATTCATCATTATAGGTAGGCATCAAAAAAGTTACTAAACTATTCATAATTATTTAAAAAATATTGCAATAAGATATTATAAATTTCTTTTGGTATAAATGGTATAAACTAGATAAAAAGTGTAAAGACCAAAATCTTTAAATCCGTTCGGCCTTAATTGGGAGTCTTTAAAAATGATTTCTTAAACACAAATATTTAGAATTTTTATTTTCTTTTTTTGTGTATGATTTAAAGCTAGCAGCTTCCAAAATATTCTTATAACACTTTCTTAATCCTTTTATCTTAATAAAATCTATCCTTCTTTTTATCCCTATTATATATTCACCAAATTTATGACTATGAATCCAAAATTTTATCCGTGCGGGAATTTTTTCTCTTATCATTTCTTGCTTTACTTCATTCTGTACTTTTTTGTCGAATTTTTCTAAAGCTTTATTAAACTCTTCTAATAGTTTATAAAATTCCTCTTTATTAAATGATTGTCTCTTATAAAGCAACTCTCTATAACAAGCATTAAAATATACTACCCAATTAATGTTAAAAGATGATAAATTCTTATCAGCTAATTCTTGAATTCTTAAAAAATCCTCAAATACAGTATTCATAAATAAAGGAATTTTTAATGGTACATGATAGAATGGATCAGACACCTCTAAACTTTTTAAATAACTATTGAATGTATTGCTTGTACTCATAGTTAATCCTTGAGAAATAAATAATGGTGTATTTATATAAAGTACCTTATCAACTTGAGATAGTATAAGAAAAGAAAAAGTAAAGTCGGGATTTATGGGCATAAATAAAGCTCCAAATTTATTTCTAATCTTCTTAGCTATTTCCGCTGAATAGCAAGAGTTTAAATCCCTCGGCATGTTATATAAGTTTTCAGGCTCTTTGAGAAAACTAGGGATTATCTCCGATGACATTCTAAATACTGTTTTTATTTTAGGTAATTTGCTTCCACAAAAAATACCTCTCTTTTCGTCAAACATAAGCCATGGATAAATTATCACTTGAATATCCTTATAGTTTTTTATTAAATCCGATAGTTTTCGCAAAGCTCCTTGTATCAGTACTGATCTGTCAGTAAATAATAATACATATTTGCCTAAAGCTTGCTTAGTAGCCCATTCGAAATGAGTAGGCATATTCATTTCTACCCGCGGATGAAGATATTTTAATTGTTTACAGTTCAAAAAATTAGAAACAAGTTGTTCGGTTTCATCATTAGTAGAATTATCAGATACTATTAGTTCATAATTCTCAAAATTCTGGAAAAGGATACTTTTTATAGTATCTTTTAATAAAAAAGGGCGATTTTTAGTGGGAATAACTATTGAAAAAAGGGGGGAGTTCATTAAGATTTAGGAATATTTATTTAAATTTTTTATAATTCCTTCAACATTTCATCAAAAGAAGGAATATTAAGTTTTTTATTAAAATCGTAAATTGTACTTAAGGTTCTATTAAGCTTGTTTTCGTGATCCTCCCTAATAGTGCAATTAATCTTAAATTTTTCTTTAAATTTTAAAAGCATTTCATATTTAGAAACAGTAGTAGAAAATACATGATATAAACCAGTTTTTGGGTATTTATCAGGATTACTCATAATTTCATCACAAATCTTACCAAATTGCTTTGTGGTAATACCATTCCAATAATGTTCGGCAAAACCTGTAATTTCTTTCCCCTCCTGTTGGAAAAACCATTCTAAAAGACCGGTAAATCCTTCTAATTCCCTTCCGATTATAGAAGTCCTTATTGTTAAGCAATTAGTGGGCTCACCTAAACTCTTAGAAAGACCATAAATATCAACTGGCGTTTTAGGAGAATTCTCATTGTAAGGGAAACCTTCTTTGCCATTAAAAACACAGTCAGTAGTAATGTGAATTAACTTTTCACCAAATATATTAGCTAATATATGAGGCAAGGCGCTATTAATAAAAAAAGTTAATGTCTGATTTTCTAAAGAAAAGGGTATTGTAATGCCAACAGAATTAATAACATAATCAACTTCACCTATTTCTTTTAAAAAATCAGACAAATAATTACTGGGGAAACCCTTTTTTTCTACAAACTCTTGATGTAAAAAGGAAACATCAAATTCAACGACTCTATGTTTTTTTACACCACCATAAGCTTTATCAAGCAGATTTATCTTATCTTTATTTCTAACGCTAAGGATTAAATTATACTTGCCTTTTAAAACATCGTATACAGCGCTTCCTAACATCCCTGTAGCGCCTAATAATAAAACTTTTTTCATACTAAATTATGCTTTCGTTTGTACTCTTCTATTAACTTTTTTATCTCGTCTTTGGTTAGTCTCCTTTCTATATCCGATGTATATGGCTCAGCCTTTTTAGATTCATCTATATTGTGAGTAATGATAAAATAATCTCCTTTATTTTCAGTTCTTGTTGTTTCCTCTTGAGATATAAGCATCTCATGCATCTTTTCGCCGATCATTCTCCCAATAATTTTTACCTCAACGCCAAAACTCTCTGCTATATCACCTATTCTTGCAGAAGGAGATTTCCTTACAAAAACTTTGCCCTCCATTGGACTGTTAAGTGCAAGCATAATTAATTCTATGGCTTGATCAGTTGTTAAAATAAATCTTGTCATTTCGGGATCGGTGACAGTAAGAGGACCACCAATTTTAGCTTGTTCAATAAAAAGTGGAATTACGCTTCCGCGACTTCCAAAAACATTTCCATATCTTACACAATTATATCCTTCAGCTATAACTATTTTTTCTTGAATAGCTTTGGTCATTCCATATACATTAACTGGTTCAACTCCTTTGTCACTGCTAATGGAGATTAGTTTTTTAATTCCTTTTTCTTTAGCTGCCATAACAACATTTTCTGTCCCTAAAACATTAGTTTTTACAGCTTCAATTGGATTTACCTCACATACTTCTATTCTTTTCATAGCTGCACAATGAAAAATAACATCAACATTTCTTACAGCTTTAGAAACTGAGTAATAATCTTTTACGTCTCCTATCATAAATTTGACCTTAGGATAAATAGCCCGTAGCTGCGCCTGTTTTAATTCATCCCGTGAAAAAACAGTGATGTCCCATTCTTTATGGAATTTTTCTATTAACTCTTTTCCTAATGTTCCCGTACCACCGGTAATTAATACTTTCATTATTTCATTTTTTTAGGTTTTTGATGAAGAATAAATTTTATAATTTTATCAGAAACATTTATATCTTTTTCATATGGCGAAACCCAATCATTACTAAGATTCAACATATAAATAACAAAATCGAGAATCCTTTTTGGATCTGACGTGCCGCTAAGAATATTTGAACCACATTCCACTGTTTCGGGTCTTTCTGTCGTTTCTCTTATTGTCACAGTGGGAGTTTTTAATATCGAACATTCTTCCTGAACAGTTCCACTATCACTTATAACACACAAAGCATTTTTTTCTAGTTTTACAAAATCGAAGAATCCAAAAGGTTCACTTATTTTTATCTTCTTTGACAATTTAACCTTGATTTTAGATAATTTAGATTTTGTTCTTGGATGAACGCTAAACACTAAATCCTTATTAAACTTTTCTGCAACTAAATTAAGCCCTTGGATTATCGCATTCAATGTTTTCGGATCATCTACATTTTCTTCACGATGCGCTGTGACAAGAAAATAATCCTTTTTCTTTAAACCCAATTTATTTAAAATATCACTTTTTTCAATTTTATCCTTATAAAACCCTAAGATTTCTGTTATTGGGTTTCCACTCACAAAAATGAATTCTGAGGAAATACCTTCCCTTACTAAGTTTTCTTTTGATCTTTCTGTATAAGGTAGTAACCAATCGCTTATATGGTCTATAATAACTCTATTTTTTTCTTCAGGCACTCGCCAGTCAAAGCATCTATTTCCTGCCTCCATATGCATAATTGGTACTTTATGGCGAGCAGCAGATATAGCTGATAACGCGCTATTTGTATCTCCTAAAATTAAAAGAAGGTCTGGTTTTTCTTTTAAAATAATATCTTCTGACTTTTCTATTATTTTCCCAATTTGAGCACCCACTGTATTTTCTTTTATTCCAAGATAATGGTCGGGTTCTCTTGAAACCAGATCTTTGAAGAAAATATCAGATAGCTTGGGATCATAATTTTGACCCGTATGAATTACAGTATTTTTAATACCAATCTTATCCAATTTTTTAATAATGAGACTTAATCTTATAATTTCTGGTCTAGTACCTAATATAGTAAGAATTTTCATAATAACCTATTGGGTTATTTTATTTGATTTCATAATACCACAGATACATCAAAAAGTTAAAAGAGATCGTTTCACATTCGGCTTCGCTCAGAGCAGGCGGGTGAGCAATGACGGAATTTTCTCAAATGAATTGAGAGATCCTTCGCTCTGCTCAGGATGACAGCATAGCTGTCAGTTTTAAAGGTATTTTTGCCGGGCTTGGGAGTGTTCTTCAAAGGTTTTGGAAAAAATCGTCTTGCCTGTTTTTTGGTCAGTCATATAATACCAATAATCGTTTTCTAATGGGTTTAAAGCAGCTTGTATTGATTCTATTCCAGGATTATTAATAGGCGTAGGAGGCAATCCTTTATAAAGATAGGTATTATATGGAGAATCAATCTTAAATGATTCAACTGTCAAAGAACACTTTTTAAACGACTGGAACTCAGCATAACATATGGTGGCGTCCACCTGAAGAGGAAAATCTGTATCCAATCTTCTCCAAAGAATATCTGCCACCATTCTTTTATCTACTTCATCTGCAACTTCTTTTTCCAGCAAAGAAGCCATTATTAAAACTTCATAAAAACTTCTTTTTTGACCTTTAACTGTAAAAAATAAATCTTCATTAATCTTTGAAGCAAAATTATCTATAAATATTGAAAGAATTTCTTTTTCTTCCAACCCTTGCGGCAAATGGTAGGAATCAGGAAACAGATATCCTTCTAAGGAATTATCCGGAGCAATATTCTGAAATAAAGTTGAGTGCTCAGAAAAAAAGTCTTCTACTTTCCAGTTTTTTAATGATGAAGATGAGTCAATTAGACCCTTTTCTTTCAGTCTTTCTTCTATTTCTAACATCGTTTCTCCTTCTGTTATGAGAAAACTATTATTATTCTGAGTTAATTTACCATTGGTAATAATTTTAGTTATGTTAACAATGGTTAAAGGCGGGGTAAACCCCGTTAGAGATTCATCTCTAAACCCCGTTAGAAATCGCATTTCTAACGGGGCAAACGGGGTAAATTGATAATATCCTGCTTTAATATTCTTTTCTTGCCCTTTTAACTTTACATAAAATTGAAAGAGAGTAGATGAAGTGATATATTTTTCATTTTTTAAACGATTGGCAATGCTTTTTAAGTTTTCCCCTTTAGTTATTGAAAAATTGCATTGTTCCTGACAAGTTAATGGGGAATTAACTAATATATAAAAAAATAATACTGAAATACAGGCGATGATGAATAATGAGGTTTTGATAAAATGTTTGTTCATTGTTAATTGTTGCTTATTTAAAAGTGTAATGAGATTGCCACACTCGCCTGCTTCCGCCACGCTTCGCTCGCGGCTTCGGCTCACCGCTCGCAATGACGATTAGGCGCGGCGGAGAATCATACTGTTTATTATTCCTAAGCCAATAAAATTTGCTAAAAGATTGGAACCCCCTGCAGAAATAAACGGCAGGGCGATGCCAATAATGGGAAGTAACCCCAGATTCATTCCAAGGTGAATAAAGGTCTCTATTAATAATTTAATAGTAAACCCTATGGTAAAAAGTTTGCAAAAATTATAAGAAAAAGTGTTGGACCAAATAATCAGCCGGTAAAAAATAAACAAGAAACAAATCAATAAAATAGAAACGCCGAACAAGCCCAATGATTCAGCCAAAGAAGCAAAAATAAAATCATTTTTGGCTAAGGGTAAAAAGCGCAAATGCGTTTGAGACCCCCAGCCCAAACCTCTGCCAAAAATTCTACCAGAACCAATGGCAATTAATGCCTGTTCCCTGTTATATCCAGCCCCTAAAGGATCCTGCTGCGGCTCTAAAAAACTAAGAATTCGCGATTGCTGATATGGTTTTAAAAGAAAACTCCAGGATAAGCCTGCCATTAAAGAAAAAATAATAACTAAAATAATAATCTGCTTTAGCCTAATCCCGCTTATCAGCACCAAACTAAGCCAAATTGCTCCAAAAATCATTGCGCCTCCAAAATCAGGTTGACTAGCAATTAGCATTATAGGAATAAAAGTAAAAATCCCGGAAATCAGCAAGTGGCGAAACTGCCAAATTTCTAAATGCCGAGATGATAAATATTTAGCCAGTATTATAAGCAAAGAAAGTTTTGCTATTTCTATGGGCTGGAAACTGAATAACCCAAAATTAAACCAGCCAGTAGCTCCGCTAGTTCTATCTCCAAAAAACAATACCGCCATTAACAAAACTAAGGAAAAAATATATAAGAATAAAATCAATGAAGAGGTGTTAAATATCCGCCAATCCAAAAAGGAAAAAATGAGAAATGCGCAAATACTGATTCCTAAAAAAATAAGCTGTTTTTTTAGAGAAAAAAAAGAAGGAGTATCTTGGGAAGAGATACTCCAAAGGACCAATAAACCTAAAGTAATTAAAATAAAAAGCGAGAAAAATAAAAGAGAATCTGTCTTAAACATAATTTCTTTACCCCCACACCATAACAAGGACTGGTTTCACAAATTTATGCCTTCGGCATTTGTCCTTGTTTGGTGTGGGGGTTTGCGCTAACTAATGAGCCAAGAAAACGTTTTCTGCATCCAAGATATTAATGTTTGTAATTTTTTCGCAAATGGTAATATTTTCAGGTAATTTCTCTTTCCATTGGATAACAAAAGAAGAAGATTTCTCAGAATAAATGTTCTCTAAAGTTGTCGTTCCGACAGAAATGGGCTTTCTTTTATCGTCGCAGAGAATTACCACTACGTTTCCTTTTCGCAAGTTATAGGGAGTCCTGTTATAAATTTCTCCTCTAACTTCCAAACTGGCTTCGTAAGGTTCTAATTGTTCTCCTGGTAATTGAGGCATTGTTCCAGAAGGTTGACTAAAAAGTTCATTCAATTTAGTGCGAGTTGAAGAATCAACTTGACCAGTAATTTTGATTCCATATTTCTTTTGAAATTCCTTTACTGCGCTCTCAGTCGCCTCATCAAAATAACCGCTGATAGAACCAAGAGGACTCACTGTTGAATCCAACATTAACGCCCTCTGTAAATTAAGCACTTCTTCTCCTTTATCCCCCTTTTTTAAAGTTAAAGTAAAATTATAACTGAATGGCTCTGTGCCTTCCGGGCCGTAAAGCTCGTGTAATTTTGCTCTTGTTTGAGGCCCTACCTGACCGGTGATTCTTATGCCGTATTTTTTCTGAAATCTTTTGACTGCCGCTTCGGTCAATTTTCCAAAATAACCAGTTACTTCGCCTTCGGGATAAACAGAGGGATCAAGACTGAGAACTTTTTGAAGATTATATACTTCTGCATCTTTCATTCCTAAAACAAGGGTTTTGGTAAAAGTATAAACATTATAGGTAGCTCCTGGAATAGGCTGCGGTTTTACCATTTTAACATTGGTAATGATAAAAGGGTCTCCTAAATTAAGATCTATTCCTGATAACGGTTTATCCCAGACAATGGTCTGAGGCAGAATTTCTACGTCAACTTTCAACGGCTTAAATGCCGTTGTAATATTAGAAACTACAAAATACCTAATCTCATGGGGAAAAATAAATCCGGATTTAATGAATTCCTGTCTTTCCTGATTTAATCCTATGAGCATTACTTTGTAAGAAAATTCTTTGGCTCCCCATTCCTGACTTAAATTAGTTATTTTAAAAAGAATATCCGCCTTATTGTCTTGATTAATCAAAAAAACAGGAGCATCAGCTAAAGAAAGGGGCGGATTATATTTTAAATCGCAAGGAATACAAGGTTCTCCGCAATCTATGCCTTCTTCCCCTTGATTGCGTTTATCATCAAAACAAGTGGGGGCAGGACGATAATTTAAATAAATTCCTCCTCCGATAAAAGAAAAAATAGCTGCAAATACCAAAGCAACAACAATTTGTTTCCTTAATCGTTTGTCCATTATTTGTTAGTATATCACAAAAATTTAAAAAGGCGATAGTAGTAGTATTAAAGTGAGAAAATATTATTGAAAAAAACCATAGCGATTAGCGTGTTTTTGAGATAATATTTTCGAATCTTTAGTTAGTATCGCAAATAAAAAAACCGCTGGCATACTCTACTTTCCCCAAAAGAGTATCATCGATCTCGATTACTTTCACTTCTCTGTTCGGAATGGAAAGAGGTGGGTCATAATCGAGTAAAACACCAGCGGAATTTACCCGCCTAAGAAAATTTTGGCGGGGTTTGTCTTCTCGCTAAAGATAGGAAAGTTGTTTTTGATAAATTAGTACTCCTCGGCTTAATTTGTTACCAAACTTCCACCTAGAGCCTATCAACCTGGTAATCTTCCAGGAATCTCACTCCTCCGTGAAACACGGAGGAAACGATACCTAATCTTGGAGGAGGCTTCGCGCTTAGATGCTTTCAGCGCTTATCCTTTCCGAACATAGCTACCCGGCAATGCCCTTGGCAGGACAACCGGTAGACCAGAGGTTCGTCCAATCGGGTCCTCTCGTACTGCGATCAGCTCTCCTCAAGTATCGAACGCCCACAGCAGATAGAGGCCAACCTGTCTCACGCATATAATCATAAATTACTTTATGTATGGACTATACCATCATCCTAATAATTATTAGGAGGTTGACGTATTGATAGAACTAAATGTTCCATCCCTTGGCTTAAAGCCAAAAGTCTCTACGGGGTTATAACGAATCAAAGATTCGATATATCAAACTCGCGTTTGATATAACTGTTTAAACGTGTCAACAACTGTTTGTGAAGTAATTCGTCTCTTTTTGGAATAATTCAATGCTTCTAATTTATCTATCATCTTAGCTAAAGCCACAAAGTCTTTCTGGTTTTTTATCTGTTCTTTCTTTTTAAGAATCCTTACAAATAACTGAGCTTGTTTCTTCTTCAAAATCAAATACGGAATTAACTGTTTAAGCAAAGATTTCATTGTTGCGGTATCGCCAATAATGTATTCGCTGATACCATCATTTCTCTGTCTTAAATAACCTGCGCCAATAATGTTTTTAATTTTTTTCAAGAATAACCAATTTTTATTAGATTGATAAAAAACTATATTGGGAGCTATTTGAAAACCAAAGTGGTAATCTTTATTAGGCTTTAACCTAATGTAAATACTACCATCACCATCTAAAAAACCAGCAATATAAGCACTCTGTAATTTAGTAAGATGTTCCACGTTTAAAAAGTTAAACTTCCCTAGGTATTATCCTACCACACGACAGGTTAAAATACAATTTATATGATAGGATTTCACCTATATGAGTCAACTTTTTCCTTAGAAGATTACTCTTCTAGGCCGCCAAATTGACGGTTTGAACCCAGCTCGCGTACCCTTTTAATTGACGAACAGTCAAACCCTTGGGACCTTCTTCAGCCCCAGGATAGGGTGAGCCGACATCGAGGTGCCGAGCGGAGCCGTCGATATGAACTTTCGGGCTCCACCAGCCTGTTATCCCTAGGGTAACTTTTGTCCGAAGTCTCTACGCCTTCTACAACGACGTATCGGGTCACTAAGCTCTGCTTTCGCAATAGTTTGGGATGTCTCCCTCACTATAAAGCTGGCTTTTGCCTTTATACTACCTCTGCCGTTTCCATTGGCAGATAGCCAACCTTAATAGACTCCTCCGTTACTTTTTAGGAGGATCGCGCCCCACGAAAACTACCCACCAGGCACTGTCACTCGACGTTTTTGCCGTCGGGATTAGAACATAGCTTCAAAAAGACGGGTGTTTCATTGACGACTCCCCCCGACCCGAAAGTCGGGATTCAAAGTCTCCCCGCTACACTACGCAGTTTAAAACTAAATTCAATACCAAGCTATAGTAAAGCTCCTAGGGTCTTTTCGTCTTGCTGCGGGTACCCAGCGTCTTCGCTGGACACGCATTTTCACCGGGCTCCTCGTTGAGACAGTTCCCCAGTCGTTATACCTTTCATGCACGTCGGAAATTACCCGACAAGGAATTACGCTACCTTAGAACGATTATAGTTATCGCTGTCATTGACCAGGGCTTCAAGCACTTAGCTGTCCTGATAAATCAAAACAACCAGCACCATTAACCTTCTGGCATCGGACAGGTATCAGCCCCTATACATCACCTTGCGGTTTCGCAGGGACCTGTGTTTTTGGTAAACAGTCGCCAGGGATACTTTCGCTGCGCCAAGCACTCAAAAACTTGAGTGTTTGGAGGGCTTGTCCCGAAGTTACGCCCGCTTTTTTGCCGAATTCCTTAACGAGGAATCACCCGTTCCCCTGAGGCTACTCGCCTCGCCCACCTGTGTCGGTTTACGGTACGGTTCCCATTCTTCTAACCTTAGAGATTTTTCTCGGAAATGGGCTCGATCAACTAATTAAGGTAAAACCTTAATTCGCTTCTACCCTGGAGTTGTTCCGATAAATCGGAACTATGTGCCGGATTTGCCTGGCACATACTCTCGGTCAAAGACACCAAGCCACTAAGATGCTTGATCTACTCCTTTTCGTCATCCCATCGAAAAGAATGGAAGGGCCGGAATATTAACCGGCTGTCCATCGGCTACGGCTTTCGCCATTGCCTTAGGCCCGCCTAACCTTTGGCTGATTGTCATTGCCAAAGAAACCTTAGGCTTACGGGGTCCTGACTTCTCATCAGGATTGTGGTTACTCATGCCGACATTCTCACTTCCTTAAGCTCCATTCCAACTCACGTTGAAACTTCAATGCTAAAGAAACGCTCCCCTACCACGCCAACGCACCTCACTAAAGTTCGGTGCTAAAAATGCAAAGTGTAAATATCAAAATGTAAAGTTTTGGTTGCTTAAATTTTTTGTTAAAAAATTTAAGCTTCCTTAATTTTGATTTTTGAATTTTAATTTTTACATTTCAAGCATCTCACCTTAGTGAGATGCGCTGACATCCGCGTTTTCGGTATTTGGTTTTAGCCCCGATAAATTTTCGGCGCAATTCACCATCAAGCACTCAATTTAATTGAGTGCTTGATCGAATAGTGAGTTGTTACACACTCTTTAAAGGATGGCTACCTCTAAGCCAACCTCCTAATTGTCTATGGTAAATCACCGCCTTTGACAGCACTTAACCAAAATTTAGGGACCTTAAACTGCGATCTGGATTCATTGCCTTTTGACCACGGAGCTTCGCCCCCATAGTCTGACTAATCCATCATAACCTTAATGGTATTCGGAGTTTGATTGGTATGCTGAGCTTTCGCCCTATACATACCATCCAGTGCTCTACCCCCACAAGGATAAATGGATCGCTAGCCCAAAAGCTATTTCGGGGAGAACCAGCTATTCCCAGGCTCGATTAGCTTTTCACTTCTTACCACAGCTCATCCCAGAGTATTGAACGGCTCACGGGTGCGGACCTCCTCCCATATTTCTATGGGGCTCATCCTGGCCATGGTAAGCTCGCCTGGCTTCGGGTCTTATACCTACTACATTATCTTTTTAATTCTGCACCGAAGCGCAGAATTAAAAAGATATATGCGCTATTCACGCTCGGTTTCCCTATGACTACTTCCGATTTACGGAATTAATCTAGCAGTAAATATAAACTCGTCGGCTCATTCTTCAATAGGCACACCGTCACCAAACACTCAGAAAACTGAATGCTCGGCTCCGATTGCTTGTAGGCAAAATGGTTTCAGGTTCTATTTCACTCCCCTCACCGGGGTTCTTTTAACCTTTCCCTCACGGTACTTGTTCACTATCGATCACAGTAAGTATTTAGTCTTTCCGGAGTAGTTCCGGATCCTTCCCTCAAGGTTTTCTGTCCCCGAGGTAATTAAGAAAAGATACTAAATTCAATAATAATTTTCGTTTACGGGACTTTCACCCTCTATGATTTATCCTTCCAGATAATTCAACTAATTATTATTTAGAATTTTGGAAACCTAAGTTTCCGTGTATCTCCCTTTTAACCCCGAGCCCTCAACAAAATTGAGTGCTCGGTTTAGACTCTTCCTCTTTCACTCGCCGCTACTTAAGGAATCACCAACGCATTTAACTACTATTGAGTACTAATCAACAGTAGTAAAATGCATTCTATTGTTTTCTTCTCCTCTGGGTACTGAGATGTTTCACTTCCCCAGGTATGCCTCCCGACTTAAATCGGGATACGAACGTTTTGCGCTCGTGGGTTGCCCCATTCGGAAATCCCCGGATCAAAGGTTACTACACACCTCCCCGAGGCTTATCGCAGCTACGCCGCGTCCTTCATCGCCTTACTGTGTCAAGGCATCCACCATCTGCCCTTATTACAACTTTCCCATCTTTAGTGAAAAGACAAACTAAAGATGCTTCCTTTTCAAAGTTCAGTCATTTCTCCCGGACAGAAATTCTTGGATTTAAAAAGACCACCAAGAAGTGGTGGCCTTTAAAATAGGCATATATAAATCACCCACTTCTTTGTTTCCTAGAATTTTCTTGAAAGATTTCCATATTTTTTCGGCCCTTCTATTATAATGAATATTTTTTAAAAGTCAAGCCCCCACACCATAACGGGCTTAAAGGGCTAGTAGAATTGATAGTCATTAGTTATTGAATAATTATTGTAAATTAAATCAATCTAATTGATTAACGCCCTTATAAGAATTAGGGATTAGTCTCTTAAAAGAAATAACTCTTCTTGAAGGTAAATGATTCTTTAATTCAATAAGAATTTCATTACTTGAGACCCTAATTCTAAAGCCTGTTTGGTGTGGGGGTCAAGGGGGCAACAAAAAAGCCGGAAATTCCGGCTTTTTTGTTTTTTTCGTTTACAGAAAACTGTTTTTACTCCATCTCTCCTTTAAACTTTCTTAATAAGTCCTGAGCTAACTCTTTTCCTCCTAAACCAAAAGCTAATCCTCCAGCTATAGCCAACATCGCCACAATCCCAGTAAATAAAGTATTAACAATATAAGAAGCTACTTTTAACTGAGACAAAGCGGCTATAATTCCGAAGATAAGAAATATCCAGCGAGATATGGCGCCAAGAAACTTCTGATATTTCAAACCGGCTCCGGCAACAGAAGCGCGAATAAACTTAGCAAGATATTCTCCCAGAACGATTGCCGCCAACAGAATCAAAATAGCAACCAAAACATTCGGGAGATAGTTAACTATGCTTCTGATAAAATCACCAACCGCTGACAGATGCCAAATATTACAAGCAGCTACCAAGAATGACAAAATAATTAACCATTTAACAATCTGACCTACAAAAAATCCCGAATCTAAACGAACCCCAGCCCTATCAGTAACTTCTTTAAATCCAATCTTTTCTAAAATTGGATCTATTTTTAAAACATCAATTAATTTTTCTACTAATTGGGCAATGCCATTACCGATAATCACCCCTACGAAAAAAACTATTAATCCTCCTAGTAAAGTAGGCAAAAAGACAACAAAAGCATTCCATAAATCAAACAAAGCAGTAGAACTAGCCTGAGCTATAGTATTAAACATATTTTTTATTTTTAATTTAAATTTTTTATTCATCTACCCAAATTTTGTTTATAAAACTTGGGTGGGTGAATCGACCTTTTGGCTTACCTTTATTATATAAAATTTATCTCAGTCAAGCAAGGATAAATGAAAATACTAAGTGCTTTTGAAATCCTTACCAAAAAGCTGGGTAAGAATTTCTTCTCTTGTTTCTTCTGAGAGGATTTCAATGCCATCTCGCTCTAGTTGGTTCCTTCTCTCCGGATTTAACTCTTGTGACTCTTCAAATACTTTCAGAATCACTTTTTCATCATCATCAGTCGCAATTCTGTTTATGGAAATTTTCCCACAGCCAGTGCATTCATGGACTAACATCAGCTCACCCTGTTGAAGTCTACCATATTTATCTACCCCTTCATGTTTAAATGTCAATCCAATTGGCTTCATTCCTGCTTGGCATCCAGACTTTCTGTCTCCGGGTTTTTCTAAATCAACATGTTTTGACCATAAACAGAAAGGACAATGGTTACGGTGAGCCGTCCCCATAAATTCTGAAAAAGGAACCCTTTGACCGCAATTGCAACATCTAAAACCTCCTTTTTTTTCTTCTAGTTTCATCTGCTTTTCCTTTCTTTCTCCTTATAAGAACCTGCCGACCTTCGGTCGACAGAACCTTTTTTCTCGCTTTGCCCCGTTAAACGGGGCTTCGCTCGAAATAAGAACCTCGCCTTCGGCGAGAACCTTGTTTCTCGCTTCTCTCGAAATAAATTATACTTTGTGGAGATGAGGGGATTTGAACCCCTGACCCCCGCTATGTCCCGAAAAACAAGGAGCAACGCGACTATGTTTTTCGTGGATCCCGTTTAATAATGAGCAAGTGGAGACGAGGGGATTTGAACCCCTGACCTTCCGGATGCAAACCGGACGCTCTGCCACTGAGCTACGTCCCCAACAAAATTTTATCCTTGCTAATATTTGCTCCTTGTTTATGGGATCGCACAAAATATATTCGCTTCGCTCATTATTTTGCGGGACAAAAGCGGTGCTCTCCCGCTGAGCTGCATCCCCAAACTTTGTGCGCGCGACAAGAATCGAACCCCGAAGTACAACCTTCGGTTGACTACAGGGCAGGCTTGCGACCTCGTCGGCACTTATCCCGTATTAAATTTGGAAACTTGGTGGGCACGTTGAACGTGCCTGTACCACGTTTAACGTGGTGGGCATGGTAGGAATCGAACCTACGACCTCCATTTTACCCGCCTGCCAAAGCCGATCTAAAATCTTTAGAATCTGTGGGTGTAGTAGGAATTGAACCTACGACCTCCATTTTATCAGAATGGCGTTCTACCACTGAACTATACACCCAAAAATTTCACTTTTTTCGGCGGGCAGGTCAGAATGGCGTTCTACTTCACCCCGTTAGAAACCTTTGACGAAAAATTTTCTTTAGGAAAATTTTTCGTAACTCTTAAATATATATAATGCAATAGTTATCTATTAATTTAAGGCCATCTTAATACTCGGGTACACGTTTTCTAACGGGGCAAGCTGAACTACATGCCCATAAATAAACTATTTATCTTGCAAAAATAATTTCTCCGCTTCAGAAATATTGAAATGAATTGAAGCGCCTTCTGGAAGAATTGGTTTTAATACCAAATTAATATTTTTTATCAAAAAAGTCAAACTAAAAACTATCAAAAACCCGCAGCCAATAATAATTATTATGCCTCCCAACAAAAAAAATAAATTTTTCTTTTTAAACTTTTGATAAATCTTTTTAAACATATTTGAAATTCTTTAGCGAAGATAAACTCTTCCTAAGATTTTAACATCATAATAAGACTCATTTTTTTCCAGACCGGTTTGATTCAGCTCTATCTGATCCAAGTAAATGGTGTAATTTAGCTTTTGAAAACCATCCAACCATTTTAAAATACCATTTTTTTCTCCTGTAAGGACCAAATTAAAGCTATAATTTTTTGGCTCTTGCTCTTTTTCTGGATTCAGGGTCCCAAATCTAAAACTCAAATTTAAATCATTTTGGTCGGCTAAATTCTTTAAAATTTCTTCCAAACCCACCATTTCTGTTTCTGTGGGCAAAATGTCCTTTAGCTTTTCAAAATACGTTAAAGATTTTGTATATTCTTGCTCTAATAGATGAATCCTGTTTAAAATTGTTGCGCGAGCAGCAAGTTCTTTTCTAAAAGAATTAACCTTAACCACTCTTTCTGAAATATCATGGTAAAAATAATAAAACAAACCTCCTGTAATCAGAATAATAGACAAGGCAATGCTCAAAATTAAAATTAATCTCTTTTTAAAATCACCCATCGGCTATAATTATTTAATATATATTGAAATCAAAATAAGTATATTTTGATTATAACAAAATAGCGGGGGCTTGCCAAATATAAAATAAAGGATAGAATGTAAAGAGTAATTGGAAAAACAATTTTAAATTACCAATTTTAAACTTTAAACCAATTTTAAATGATTAAATGTCATTCTGAAAGAAGTCTTGTCATTCTGAGCCGAAGCCCTGAGCAGAGCGAAGGGGAGGCGAAGAATCTCGCAACTTGTTTGCGAATCTTGCATTCGCAAGAGATCCTTCGTCGTCCCGATAAACGGGACTCCTCAGGATGACAGCTTAGCTGTCAATTTAGACTTTAAAATTTATTGTGATGCCCCACCAAGAAGAAAAAATTTATTTAAACGCCCTTAATGTAGTTTTTAAAAATAATTTTCTTAAATTATTTCCTTTTTTAAAAAACAGCCAATTTTTTGAAAACGCTTGGACCAAATTAAATAACCACCAAAAAGAACACATTGACCCTTATAAAGAATGGCAAAAATTGCAAAAACAGAAAATAGATTTTGTTACTTCTTCAGAAAACAAGTATCCGCTTTTATTGAAAGAAATTTTTTATGCTCCTTTAGCATTTTATATTAAAGGGGAAATTCCTGAAAAAACACCATGCATCGCTGTTGTCGGAACAAGAAGAGCGAGCTATTATGGGAAATTAGTTACAGAAAAATTAGTTCAAGAATTAGTGCGTTATAATTTTGTTATCGTAAGCGGGTTGGCTTATGGAATTGATACTATTGCCCATAAAACTGCTTTGGAAAATCAGGGAAAAACAATTGCGGTTTTAGGGTCGGGCTTGGATGACATCTTTCCAAGCAGTAACAGAAAATTAGCCCAAGAAATAATTAAACACGGCGCCTTAGTCACTGAATACCCTTTAAAGGCTCCTGCTCTAAAACATTACTTTCCCTGGCGAAACAGAATAATCAGCGGTCTTTCCTTAGCCACTATAGTAATAGAAGCCCCAGAAAAAAGCGGCGCTTTGATTACTGCCAGATTTGCATTGGAACAAAATAGAGAAGTTTTTGCTATTCCCGGCTCAATTTTTAATAAAAATTCCAAGGGAACCAACAATTTGATAAAACAAGGAGCGAAGTTGGTTTCTCAAATTGAAGATATTCTTGAAGAACTAAACATTCAATGCGTTTTGCCAATAATAGAAAATGCCCCTGATTTAAAATTTGATAGCAAAGAAGAAGAAAAAATTTATCAGTCTCTTTCTAAAGAAAAACCTCTTCCTATTGACAAAATTATAGAAATCTCTAATCTTCCTTCTAAGGAAGTCCTCGTTATTCTTACCACTTTAGAAATTAAAGGTTTTATTAAAAATATTGATGGCGGAAACTACGTCAAACTAATTTAAAATTCAAAAATCAAAATGCAAAATTACAAATCAAAATTCGCGCCGTCGCCAAAGCGGCTATGGCGCGTCGGCGACAAAATTTTTAATCTTTAATCTGTCATTTTTATCTTTAATATTTAATATTTGATTTATTTCTATGATTTTGGTTATCGTTGAATCGCCCACAAAAGCAAAAACTATTTCCTCTTTTTTAGGAAAGAATTTTAAAATTAATGCCTGTTATGGCCATGTTCGCGATTTACCAAGAAGCAAATTAGGAATAGATATAGAGAATAATTTTACCCCTAATTATATTATCCCGGTAAAAGCCAGAAAAAAAGTAAACGAACTCAAAAAACTTGCTAAGAAAAGCAGTCAGGTAATCTTAGCGACGGATGAAGATAGAGAAGGAGAAGCTATCGCCTTCCATTTAATCCAGTCCCTTGACCTTAAAAAGGAAAAAACAGAAAGAATTGTTTTCCATGAAATCACTGAACCGGCTATAAAGAACGCCCTTAACAATCCGCGAGACATTAATCTGGATTTAGTAAACGCCCAACAAGCCAGAAGAATATTAGACCGTTTGGTGGGCTATGAGTTGTCCCCTTTTTTATGGAAAAAAATAATCAGAGGATTGTCAGCCGGCAGAGTCCAATCGCCGGCTTTGAGATTAATAGCAGAAAGAGAAAAAGAAAGAGAGTCTTTTAAGGAAGAAAAGTATTATACAATCGTCGCTTCGCTCCTCAAAATCAAAAAGGACCCTACGGGGAGTCGCAAGCGACTACAAAATGCAAAAATCAAAATCATTGAAGCTGATTTATATAAGATTAATGGCAAATCCCTTCCCAAGCCTGGCATTAAATCAAAAGTAGAGGCAGATAAAATCAAAAAAGATTTAGAAAAAAAAGATGCTTATGTTTTGGACATAACAACAAAAAAGATGAAGCGTCATCCTGCTGCCCCGTTTATTACCAGCACTCTCCAACAAGCTTCGTGGCAATTATTCCACTTTCCCGTTAAAAAAACAATGTATTTGGCGCAATCTCTTTACGAAGGAAAAAACCTGGGCAAAGGTCCCATAGGTCTTATCACCTATATGAGAACTGATTCTTTTAATCTTTCTTCTCTGGCTCTTAAAGCCGCTTATAATTTTTTAGAAACAAATTTGGGAAAAGAATATATTCTGCCCCAAGCGCGAATTTTCAAAAAACGCTCTCGTCTGGCTCAAGAGGCCCACGAAGCTATCCGGCCAACTGATCCATTTTATACCCCGGAAAAAATAAAAGAATATCTAACAAAAGACGAATTGTCTTTATATTCTCTTATCTGGGCAAGATTTTTAGCCAGTCAAATGCCTTCTGCTATTTTAGAAAGAACTTCTTTCACTATTGAATCCAAAGAAAAAAAGAATGCGTATTTATTTAAAAGTAATTTCTATCACTTAGATTTTGACGGATTTTTCCGCATCTATTCTTATTCAAAACCATCCAATCTTCAGGAAAAACCGTCTTTGAAAATTCAAGAAAAATTAAAAATTGAAAAAATTACTCCCGAAGAGCATCTCACCCAGCCTCCCCCCCGTTATAACGATGCCTCTCTGGTAAAAACGCTGGAAAGCTTTGATATTGGCCGACCTTCTACTTACGCGCCTATTATATCCATATTACAGGAAAGAGGTTATGTGATAAGAGATAAAAGCAAATCTTTTGTCCCCACGGAAATTGGAATTTTGGTTAATGGCGTCCTGACAAAACACTTTCTTGACATCGTAGATTATCAATTTACTTCCCAGATTGAAGAAAAATTAGATAATATTGCTCAAGGAAAATTAGAATGGACTAATGTCGTAGGAGAATTTTATAAACCGTTTAAAGACAATCTGGAAAAAAAATACCAGGAAGTTTCCAAAGAAGATTTAGCCCCTGTCATCCAGACTGAAGAAAAATGCCCTAAATGCGGAAGTAATTTAGTTTTAAAACTTGGAAAATATGGTAAATTTCTTGCCTGTTCTGACTGGCCCAAATGTCCCTATACAAAATCTATAAACAACGTTTTGTCTATAAAATGTCCGCAATGCCAAAAAGGAGAAATCGTTATAAAAAGGAATAAAAAAGGCCAAACTTTTTACGCCTGCTCTTGTTGGCCTGAATGCGATTTTGCTTCTTCTTATAAACCGACAGGGGAAAATTGCCCTCAATGCGGAAAACCTCTTCTGGAAAGAAAAAAACAAATTAAATGCTCTAATCGCGATTGTAATTATGAAATCCCTACAGCAGAAAATAATCCAGAACCTTGATGGCCTTGCCAGCGCTAAAGAAATGGATTTACTGGAAAAATCCTTTGAGTTCGCTGAAAAATCCCATTCAGAACAAAAAAGAGAATCCGGAGAACCGTTTATAAATCACCCTCTGCGGGTAGCTTTAACCATCAGCCAAATGAAATTAGGAATTAACGCTGTTATCGCCAGTGTCCTTCATGATGTGGTGGAAGACTGTCAAATTCCTCTCTCTGAAATTAAATCTCAATTTAATGAAGAGGTGGCTTTTTTAGTTAGCGGATTAACAAAGGTCAATAAAATTAAATATATCACGGATAAAAAAGAAGACGATGCTGCAGAAAAAGAAAATTTCAGAAATATGATTTTAGCGCTGGCCAAAGACTTAAGGATTATTCTCATTAAATTAGCTGACCGCTTGGATAATATGAAAACCTTGTGGTCATTGGACCCAAACAAAAAAACGAAAAAATCATTAGAAACCTTAGAAATTCTTGCTCCGTTAGCTTACCGTTTGGGAATGTCAGATATCGGGGCCCAGTTAGAAGATTCTGCCTTTCCTTACGTTTATCCCGAAGAATACAAATTAACCCGGAAAATAGTAGGGAAAAGAAGAGAGGAACTGGAAAATTATCTTCAAGAGCTAATTCCTCTCCTCCAAAAAAAATTGGAAGAGAATAATTTAAATCCTCAAAAAATAAAATTTCGGACTAAGCATCTGTACAGTATTTGGCGGAAACTGCAGAAAGAAGATATGGATATTAAAATAATATACGATTTAGTGGCAATGAGAATTATTATGCCGAACGTAGAAAAATGTTATGGCGCTTTGGGGATTATTCACCAGATGTGGAAACCCGTTCCCGGCCGCTTTAAAGACTATATCGCCCTCCCAAAACCCAATGGATATCAGAGCCTCCATACTGCTGTATTCGCCAAAGATGGACGAATTGTAGAAATTCAAATCAGAACACCGCAAATGGACGAAGAAGCTGAATGGGGCATTGCCGCCCACTGGATTTATGGATTTTTGAAAAACAGCAAAGGATACAAAAAAAGGAAAAAATTTTCTCCCCCTAAAAATTTTTATTGGATAAATCAGTTAAAAGATTGGCAAAAGAAATTTTATAATTCTAAAGAATTTTTAGATTCTTTGAAAGTGGATTTTTTTAAAGACAGAATTTTTGTCCTGACACCTAAAGGAGATATTATTGACCTGCCTGACGGAGCCACCCCAATTGATTTTGCGTATCAAATCCATACCGAAGTAGGCGACCAAGCGGCGGGCGCTAAAATTAACGGCAAATTAGTTCCCCTGGATTATAAATTGCAATCAGGAGAAGTAATAGAAATTATTATAAAAAAAAGAAAATTACCCTCTTCTTCGTGGTTAGAATTCGTTAAAATGAGTGAAACCAGAAAAAAAATTCAAGACGCCTTAAAGGGGAAATATCTTATTTAAAATTTTATTCAAATCCTGTTGGGAGAAAAACTTAATTTCAATTGCCCCTTGGTTGCCTTTTTTCTTAATTAACACAGGGGTTTGCAAAAAATCTTCTAATTTCTCTTTTACTTCCAAATCCTCCGGGTCTAAAGAAACATTTCGTCTTCTGGACAATGTTTCTTTTTTTCTATAATTACCATCATTATCCATATGTAAATAATGCTGGGCTAATTCTAAGGATTCACGCCCGGAAAAATTTTTAGACAAAATTTCCTGCAGAAACAATCTTCTTTTTTCAGGATTGCTAAAAAAGAGGATTGCCCGAGCATGCCCCTCGTTAATTTTCCCCTGCTCTAAGGCATTTTGAGCTTCGTATGACAACTGAAGCAACCTCAAAGTATTAGCGATTACTTCCCGGCTCTTGCCTATTCTTTCTGCCAAAACCTGTTGGGTAAGATTAAATTCCTCTATTAACCGCGCAAATGCTTTGGCTTTTGATATCGGGCTTAAATCCTCCCGCTGAATATTTTCTATCAAAGCCATTTCCAGTTTTTTTCGCTCTTCTGTTGGTTTTCTAATGATAACCGGCACTGTCGGCAAACCCAACATTTTTGCCGCCAGTAATCTTCTTTCCCCGGAAATTAATTGATATTCAACATCGGCTCCGTGTTCTGTTTCTTTTTCTATTCTGGTGGCAATCAAAGGTTCTAAAATACCATGCTCGCGAATAGAATCAGCTAATTCTTTTATTGTTTCATCAGAAAAGTTTTTTCGCGGCTGTTGAGGATTGGGCTTAATTTTATCCACTTCTATATAAAAAATTTTCTCTTCTAAGAGATGAGAAGATAAAATAGGTTTATTTTGAGCTATTCCAGGTATTGTTTCCTGCAAACCTGATATATTATCTGGCATTACATCTTCTTTTATATGCGCTTGTTGAAAATCCTCTTGAAAATCTTTAAGTTTCTTGCTAATCCTTTCTTCCAAAGCATCTTCATTCAGTTGTTGATTGCCTGTCTGCCAAAGCCCCTGCCCACCGTGCAGGCGGGTTGGCGCAGGCGGGTTTTTAGCAGGGATTAAAGCGTTAATGCCCTGCCCTAATAAATTTGTCTCATCCATACCTTTAAAAATAAAAAATTAAATATAAGAGTACTAATAGAAAAATATAAAAAATATACTCATTCGTATATTCGTATCAAATTCGTTATTCGTTGATTTCAAGTTTTCTAATTACTTCTTGCGCTAATTGGCGATAAGCCCGAGCTCCTTCTGAACGAGGATTATATTGAAGAATAGACTTTCCAAAACTCGGGGCTTCGGCTAAACTAATGTTCCTGGGAATTATAGTATCAAAAACATACCCGGGAAAACTCCTTCTAACATGCTTGACAACCATTCTGTCTAATCTATTCCTTTTATCATATAAAGTCAAAACCGCTCCCAATATTTTTAAATCCTTTCCTAAATTTCTTCTTATTAAATCTATCGTGGTTATAAGTTGAGACAGTCCTTCCAAAGCATAATATTCTGTCTGAAGAGGAATTAAAACCTGATTAGCTGCCACCAAGCCGTTAACTGTTAACACCCCTAAAGAAGGAGGTAAATCTATTAAAATATAATCATAATACTGTCTTATTGAAGAAAGAACTTGGTTTAACCTAAATTCTTTGTCGGCAAAATGATTTAATTCCACTTGGGCTCCGATAAGATCCGGCGAGGCGGGAAGAAGATTCAAGCCAAGGATTGAGGTTTTATAAATCATTTCTTGCGGGGAATTGTTAGAAATTAAGCTATGATAAACTGTTCTCTTTAGTTTTTTATAATCAAAACCTAAGCCAGAAGTAGCATTGGCTTGAGCGTCAAAATCAACCACCAATGTTTTCTTCCCAAAAGCAGTCAAATAAGCGCCCAAATTTACTACCGTACTAGTTTTCCCTACACCTCCTTTCTGGTTGCAAATGGCAATAATTTCTGTCATAAAACTTGTAACATGTAACTTATAACTTATAACCTAAGATTATTATACAATAAATTTCTATATATTTCTATAAACTTCTATTTGTCTTGAATTTTACATACAAAATACTGTATACTGAATACAGAATACAGCTTCTGCCGAGGTGGTGAAATTGGCAAACACGACGGATTCAAAATCCGTTGCTCGTAAGAGTTTGAGGGTTCAACTCCCTCCCTCGGCACATTAAAAATAATTAAATAATTATGTATCCTATCTTATTCAAACTCGGTAATTTTTCAGTAGAATCGTATTGGGTTTTTATGATTTTAGGATTTATTTTCGGTGGGGCTGTTATTTGTTGGCAGGCGAAAAGAAAAAATCTTGATCCACATAAAGCCATAACTTTAGTTATCATTGCAATTATTAGTGGGCTTGTCGGTTCTCGACTTAGTTATGTTTTCTTAAATTTCAATTCTGATCAAAAAGATTTAGTTAAAATACTCCAATTTTGGAAAGGAGGATTTAGCTGGCAAGGTGGATTTATTTTTGGGTTTTTGGCAATTTTATGGTTTTTAAGAAATGATAAAAAAAAATTAGGAAAATGGCTGGATGTAATAATTTTAGGAATCCTTTTAGGACATTCGATTGGCAGAATTGGTTGTTTTTTAAATGGTTGTTGTTATGGCATAGTGACGAACGTTCCTTGGGCAATAAAATTTCCAAGTTTAGGCGACAATTTTTTGCGACACCCCACTCAACTTTATGAATCTTTTAGCTATCTTTTGATATTTTTTTTCCTAACACTCCAAGGTCCGGGACTTTCTAACGGGGTAAAATTAAGAAACGGCTCTTTGGCCTGTATAGGAATGATTTTTTATTCCCTTGCCAGATTTATAATAGAATATTTCCGCTATAATGCAGATTTTATTTATCAAGGAAAAATATGGTATTTCACATTAAGTTATGCTCAACTAACCGCTCTAATTATTATTATTGTAAGTCTTTTTATTTTTTTCAAAATCAATTGCAGAAAAGAAAAGTTTACAAATAGCTACTGAGAAAAACGCCAACCAAAAAATGGGATAAACAAGGAGCAATCAGGCTCCTTGTTTTTTGAAAAGATAACCCCCAAAGCAAACCAACTAAAAATACCTTCAATAATGAAGAACCTATCATCCATCCCGGATAAAAACGAACAGTAATATGCCATAAGGAAAAAAGGAAAGAAGCAAAAATTAAACCCAAGAAATTACCAAATATTTTTTCTAAATTTTTCTGGAGATATCCTCGGAAAAAAATCTCTTGAGAAAAAGCTAGAAATGCCCAGTAGATTATTCCGAAAGCCCAATTATTAAAAACAGCTAATGGTTTATCGTGAAAAAACCATAAATCTAAGATAATAATTACCAAACTTATACTTACTCCCCAAATAATTGCTTTCGGCCAATTGTTAAGAGTAAATCCTATCTCTGAAAGTTTTCTTTTCCTTTTAATAGTGATAAAAATAGGATAAAAAACAAGAAGTAATAAAGGAATCGCTCCAAAAAATGACTGCATGAAAATATTAGAAAATAAACCAAGTTTATCAAAAATAAACCAAGAAATAGCAAAAATAAATATACAAACAAAAAGATCTATGTTTTTCATAAAAATAGTATAGCATAAAAATACGCCCCGCTCTTTTCTAAAAAAGAGTGGGGCGTATTTTTATTTATCAGTGCATATCAGTATTATCTCCAAATCCCTCTCAAGAATCCAGGCAAGACAGGAATGATTTCTCTCCACCAAGGGAGATTAATGGCTTGAACAGTAGCGGTTTCTTGCCTTTCATCTATTCCTCCTGGTCCATAACAAGTAAGGGTGTAATTATAGGTGCCTGATTGAGATAGTTTAAACTTGTATTCATCCCAGAGGCCAATATTGTTCTGTTTCCAGACACATTCTGGATAAGGGGTGCAAGTTACATCACAATCATCGCACCAATCACTGGCAGCCCATCTTCCTATTATTGAGTAACCAACCCAAGCTCTGGCTGGCAATTCAAAGTAAGAAATCATACAAGGTTCTGTAGTAACACCATTGCCATTGCCATTGCCATTGCCACCATTGCCATTGCCATTGCCATTGCCACCATTGCCACCATTACCGCCATCACCACCACAATCACTATTATTACTACAATCCTGTGAGCAGGGACTCGGATAAGTCCAGTGATAGCATGTGTGCATGGTTGATGGATAATCGCCGCATGCACTACAGCTATATTCCCAAACAGGGTCAGACTCTGGGGGTGGGCATACAATATCAGGAGGAGGTGGAGGAAGACACGCAGGCTGACCACAACCACCGCATGCACCTCTTGCTACTGATGGATAAGCAATAAAAACCAGTGAAAAACACAATGCAAGAGTTAATATAATATATTTTGTTTTATTCATAGATTTTAATAAATATTAATTAATATATTTAAGGAATAATTGGTTTTTCCATCTGCCAGATAATGGGATAATCTTTTAAGATCTCTTTGATTTCAGAGAAAGACTGCTTGTTCATTACATCAGTTACTGTTTGTTCATCAACAAGATACTGCTTGATATTTAAGGATTCTGCTTGAGGAATAAAACCAGAAAAGTATATAGAAGGTGCTTTATCTGCTTTAATGGCTCCACAAAGAATATCTCCTTCATCAAAAATCAAATATAGTTTTGGTGCCATTTGTAAATAGAATGGATCTGCCCAAGATGGTTCAGAAATACTACAAAGATACCATTTCTCTTCTTGCAAGAGAGAGGGATTATATTCTCTGATAACATCCTTGAAGTCAACTAAAATGCCAATATAGCGACCAGGCTTGAATGAAATAATGGAGTCTAAGGATGAAAACGAAGGAATATAGATATTAGCTGACCGTGGATCCTCCTTTAATACAACCTTACTTGCTAGTGGGTCTAATATACAAACAACCTCTGTTATCTCCTTATTTTTTAATTCTTCCACATCAGAAAGTACCGTATTACGACAGAAAACAAGAAAATCTGAGAGTTCGCTAAAGTTAATAGGATAATCTCGAGAAAAACTAAGAGCAGATTGCTTTACATCAGGAGTCTGCGTTTGTACTCCTTTTTCTTTATAATAAGTAATTGCCCCGGTAATAATTACTAATAAAAGGATTAATGTTCCAAAAATGATAATATATTTTCTATTGATATTCATATGTTTAAAATGTTTTAAATAATTGTAATTGACCTCTAATATATTAATTATACTCTCTAAATAAGTGTTGTCAAGGGAGTAAAAATAAAAGGGGAGGTAAATATAGAAAATATTATTTACCTCCTCTAGATTAATACAGCGGGTATAGTGGTTCTAATCTATAGAGCCAGTATAGAACAGTGGACACTTCTTGTGTAATTCCTTGATCCGATTTAGACAAATCAATGCTTAAAGACACTAGAAATGCCTGTAGATATACTGAGTACCCAGCTGTAGAAGGATCGATTCTAATTAGTACATTTTTTAGTTCGCCAACATCATTCAACTCCATATGTACAATTGATGATCCATAAACTAATTCTTCAAATATTACTTTGATTTGGCTATTAGGATCCTCACTAAGCTGAAAAACAACTGGTCCGTCTATTGCTGTATTAACTTTATCCAGGATGCCTTGCAGGCCTTCAAAGCTTGTTTCATCATAAATACTTATAACCCCATCAGCCCATCGCTGAACATAGTCATATTCTGTATACTCCCTTATTAGCTCTAAAGGTATCTCTGGTGGTGGTTCTGGAATTACGCCATTACCGCTACAACCCACTAATCCAAGCAGCACAATACCCAACAACAAAATTCCTAAAACAAACCATAGCTTTCTCACTTTAATTCACCTATCCTTTTTCTTAAAATTTTTTAAATTTTCAAGCTACACATGTTAGCAAAACTGCCCCCATTATATATCTATTCCTTCATTCTGTCAACCCCGTTAGAGATTCAACCAAACCTCTCAATAATATAAAGATTATAAGGCGAAGCCGCCTCTCGGCTATGGTCATTCAAAATAGATAAACTAACTTAAATCTCTAACGGGGTCAACCCTAAAGAATTTTAATTAATATAATTTTAAGGTATAATGGGAGTATAAATCAATGGGAATTATTATTAGAAAAATTAAATACAGGGCTTCTGCACGATTCTGGCAAGCAGTAAAGGATCAAAGTAAGAATAAATATATTCTAGAAAAATTTAATATTCCTCAAAGTATTTTTGACTCGATCCACTCTTTACCTAAAAAAATACCACCTTCGGGATATGAATGCTGAATTTAATATGTATATTCCAGACCAAAAATTTGCTACTCCATTTGCAAATTTAGAAAAATTCCTTCCTCAGTTTAAAAGAATCTTAAATCAATCAAAATTATATAAAGAATTAATTTTAAAAGTTGATAACTATTTGAAAGAAATAAAGCATAAACATTACTATATTTAATAAAAATAAGGGTGTTTGGTCTAAAACCAAACACCCTTTACTGTTTCAATTTTCTTCGTCTTTTTCTTTAGGAAAAATTATAATTACCTTGCATTTATCAGAACCGCTATCGAGATTAAGAGCTAAAAAATTAGTATAAGATATTTTATAATCTTTCCCAATTACTGGGTCATTGATAATTACTTCCTGGTTTTCGTCATCGTAACCAATGATTACTCGAGCATGAGTATCAGATATGGTTAGACTATAACATTGTATAGCAATTACTGGAATATCTTGTTTTAATAAATCTTTTATTTCTTTAATAGTTCTATTTTTATATTCTGCATTAAATCCTAAATTCTTTGCGAAAGTAATAAATTTAAATATCGAACTATTACCATTTTCGATTACCTTGCTGGCTATCTCGATTTGGGTAATATCTAATCCATAATATTTAAAAATCATCGCCCCGGATGCAGGAAGACACCAGTTCGTTCCAGCATATTTTTCGTAAGGTACATCCAAATAAACATAATCTATTTCTTCTATCTCATTTATATCTTCTTCTAAATCAAGTTGAAGTTCAGGTGTAACAATCCCACTACAGGAAGTAAGAGAAAGAAAAACAATAATTATCAGAAATAAGGTTAAGCTCAGCTTACTCGTCACTTTCATTCTTTTCGCCTCCTCTTTTCTTTAAAAATTTTTAAATTTCTAAGGTGCAACTCAGTCTTCTCCAAAACTACCCCAATTATACATCCTCTTTTTCCTTTTATCAACCCCCACACCAAACAAACTTATGATGCCAGATTCTTCATCTTGATACTTGTTTATGTTATGAAAATACTCAAAATCACTAAATCATATTTAAATTATCATTCTAATATCTGGCATCTTGTTTTACAGCAAATTCTCTAATAAATATATCCAAAAATCAGCAGTAATTGATGGTTTATATAATTCTGAAGTTCGTTATGGTGTGGGGGTCAACCCTAATGAATTTTAATTAATATAATTTTAAGGTATAAAAAATGCTGCTGCCCTTCAGCATTCAATAGCAAGCTATTAAATACTTCCAGACAGCAGCATTTCCATTATAGCAAAGAAAAATAATTTGTCAAGGATAAAAAAATATGGAAGTTGAACTTCCATATTTTTTTATCAGTGTAAATCTGTGTTCTTATCAGTGTTTCTCAGTGTTACTTCCATACCCCTCTTAAGAATCCAGGCAGCACAGGAATAATCTCTCTCCACCATGGAAGGTTGAGAGCTTCAACTGTGGCAGTTTTTGTTCTTTCATCTGTGCCCCCTTGCCCATAACATGTAAGGGTGTAATCATAAGTTCCTGATTTGGATAATGTAAATTTGTATTCATTAGCTCCAATATTTCCAATACCAATGTTGTTTTGTTTCCAGACACATTCTGGATAAGGGGTGCAGTCAACATTACAATCATCGCACCAAGCGCTTGCTGACCATCTACCTGTTATTGGATAGCCAACCCAGGCCCTGGCTGGTAATTCAAAGTAATCAATCATACAAGGTTCTGTTACAGGAAGAGTTGGGGGAGGACCAGCTGGAGGTGTCCAAACTGGTGGGGTATATCCCCCATTAGAAGGAGGTGATACTGAAGGAAGACCCCCGGTTGTATCTCCTGTAGTATCAGCAGGAGGTTCTTCTTCTGTGCAACCTCCACCATTAGAAGGAGGTGGAGGAGTCCCATTATCTTTATCTTTTTTATCTTTATCTTTATCTTCAATCTTTGTATAACTATACATTGCATATTGGACTGTATCTTCTCCCAACGCAGCTGCCGCACTTAATATCTTAGACCCACCTTGCCAAGCAGGTTCGGGATCTGACCATCCTAAAAATACTTTATCATATCCCTCCTTGTCTGGTGATGCTGCTGGTATATTAATCTTAGCCTGGGCCATAACTGTTTCTGAAATTAAAAAAACAAAAAAAGGGATTAATACAATGCCTAATATATATTTTGTTTTATTCATAGATTTTAATAAGATTAATTAATATATTTAAGGAATAATTGGTTTTTCCATTTGCCAAATAACAGGATAATCTTCTAGTAAATCTTTGATTTCAGAAAAAGATTGCTTGTTCATTACATCAGAAACCGTTTGTTCATTAACAAGATATTTTTGAATTCTTAGAGATTCTGCTTGAGGAATAACACCAGAAAGGTTTATTGAAGGAGTCTTATCCATCTTAATTCCTCTACAAGAAACATCTCCTTCATCAAAAATCAAATCCTGTTTTGGTTCCATCTGTAAAAAAAGAGGGTCTGCCCAAGAAGGTTCAGAAATACTACAGAAATATAGCTTATCTTCTTCTAAGAGAGAGGGGCTATACTTCTTTATGACATCTTTAAGATTAACTGAGATACCAAGATATTGACCGGTTTTAAATGAAACAAAGGATTCTAAGGGCAAAGATATGGGTATAAAAGGATTAGAAATAGTATATGTAATAGAAGAATTTTCCATAAATTTATCTATTATAGATTTATCCAATATAAGACAACCTATTCCTTCTTTTTCCTTATCTTCTAACTCTTCTATGCCAGGAAAGGCTGTGCTTTCACAAAATTCAATAAAATCAAAATATTCTTTAGAATTACTTGGGTGGGTTTGAGAAAAACTAAGGACATCTTGTTTTCCATCTGGAATTTTGGCTTGTTCTGCCTTTTCTTTATAATAAGTAATTCCTCCTGTAATAATGACTAATAAAAGGACTAAAGTTCCAAAAATAATAATGTATTTTTTACTAATATTCATATGTTTTAAATAATTAGCATTAATCTCTAATATATTAATTTTACTCTCTAAATAAGCAATGTCAAGAAAAATAAATAGATATTACAGATAATAAAAAAAGGGGATGATATATAACATATTTATATCATACCCTCTTCAAACTAATTTTCCTTTTTATTTTTATCCTTTTTCTTTGACATCGCCTCATCTATTAATCGGCACCAAAGTAGTGTCCAGTTTATCATCGATTTGCCCCGCTCCAGTTTCTGTTGACGCTGGTGCGATTGCCATATAGGTTCTTCCTGAAGGACCTATCCACTCTTCTCCCACTTTAATATTAGTTGGTGCTGCCATAACATCCTCATATGGCGCAGGATCTAAGAAAGATGTGGTTCCATTCGAATCAGCTATTATGGCATAGTAATATCCATATTCTGATTCTGGTGGTCGATTCTTCCATAACTCCAAGGCAATATTGGATTCTGGGGACAAAAACCTATAGTACGCAAACCCTTCCAGGAAAAAAATAAAGAAAAATACTACTAAAACAATCAACAATCTTTTCATGCTTTTCATGTATATTCATCTCCTTTTCAATTTTTTTTATATTTTAATCTATATTTACTTTTTAAGGTGCTATACTAAATTATGTTCAAACTTATCTTAATTATACACCCTCTTTTTCATTTTGTCAAGGGTGAAGATAAATTTTAATTAATATAATTTTAAGGTATAAAAAATGCCGCTGTTCATTGGAGCAAGCTCCTCAAAACAACGGCATCTTTAGTATAGCAAAGAAAAAAGATTTGTCAACCCCCACACCATAACAAGTCTAAATTTCTAATGTCTTGTTGTTATTGAAAGAACTTCTTCCAAACTCACTATTCCTTCCAAAACTTTAATGATGCCATCCTGCTGTAAAGTAATCATTCCCTGCCTTTTTGCTTCGGCTGATAATTTCTCTTGCGATGGCTGGGATAAAATAATTTGTTCTAATTCAAAAGTCATTTTCATAACTTCAAAAATTCCCACTCTTCCCAGATATCCTTTATAATTGCAGGTGGCGCAACCTTTAGATTTATAGATATAATAAGGTTTGTTATATTTCAATTTTTCTTTTGTTTCTTTGGGCAAAGAAATGAGAATTTCTTCAATTATCTGCTGTTCTTTTTCTGAGGCCATTACTCTTTCTTTGCAGTCAGGGCATAATTTTCTTGCCAAACGCTGAGCAATCATTAAATTTAGAGACGAAGGGATTAAAAATGAGTCTACGCCTAAATCCATTAAACGAGGAATAACTCCTATAGCATTATTAGTATGTAAGGTAGATAAAACCAAATGACCTGTTAAGGCAGAATGAATGGCTAATTCAGCTGTTTCATTGTCACGAATTTCCCCCACCATTATAATATCAGGGTCTTGCCTAACCATATGCCGCAAACCCCGAGCAAAGGTGTATCCAATTTCCGGAAGAACTTGAGATTGATTAATGCCTTCCATTGTATATTCAACAGGGTCTTCCAGGCTAAGAATGTTTACTTTATCTTGATTCAATACCTGCATAATTGCGTAAAGAGTAGTGGTTTTTCCTGAGCCAGTGGGACCAGTTAACAGAATCATTCCAAAAGGTTTAAGGATTTCTTTTTGAAGAATTTCTAAATTTTTGCCCTGTAAACCTAATTCATGAATGCTTTTTAATCCAGAAGTCGGATCCAAAATTCTAATTGCGATTTTTTCTCCCAAAGCAGTAGGAAAACTAGATACCCGAAAATCTATTTCTTTATCGTCTATCACAGTGAAAAAACGACCGTCCTGAGGCAAACGGGTTTCATCAATTTTTAAGTTAGTCATTATTTTTACCCGGCTGACGATGGCTTGATGAACTGCCAAAGGCAAGGCTAAAGTGGTTGAAAGATTGCCGTCTACGCGAAAACGCACCCGTAATTTATTTCTCTCTGGTTCAATATGAATATCAGAAGCCCGGGAACGAACACCATATTTTAATATAGAAGCGAAAAGTTTGATAATTGGCGCTTCTTCAGCAACGGCGCCGGCAGTGGATTCTATATCTACCAATCTAAAAGACGACTTCTTTTTTTCCACCCCACTAAACCTTTTTTGAAAATCTTCTAAAAGTTTATTGAATTCTTCAGTAAATGTCTGGTATTGCTTAAGAATGTTTCCCAAATCAGACGGAGTGATAATTGAAACCCTCATTTTTAAATTCAAGCGTTCAATCGTAAATTTTACCGCCTCCTGAGCTTTTGTATCATCAGGATAAACCATTCCAACATCCAACACATTATCTTCTTTGTTAAAGGCAATAAATTTATAATGATGAGCCGTATCTTCTGAAATTAAATTTAAAACATTCTGGGGAACAATTTCAGTTTTGGAAAAGATTTTTATTGGTAATTTAAAAAGCTCGCCTTTAATTTGGGCGAGGGTTCTCTCGTCTATTAAATTCTTTTCGTTGATAATCTCCTCTACCCTTTTTTCTAAATTTTTGGCTTCTTGCAAAAGACTGGACGCCTCTGCCTGTTTTATTAATCCTTTTTGAATAAGGGCGGAAAGAAAAAATTCTTCTTGGATCATGCCAATGTGATTAAAAAGGTTTGAAGGGATTAGGTCGGCCTAAATCAGGAATATCCAAAGGCCAAGTGATATGAGAGCCCAGGGTCTGAAAAACAACGTTGTTTAAGACTTTTCCTATGTCTAACTTGGCATCAATCAATTCCTGCGAAGACAAAGGAAGTAGATCTTTTATTTCCGGTTTTTTAAGAATTTCAATGGGTTTTAAAAAGTTCCAGCCTATCCAACCAATTATAATCAAAACGAAAATTATTATTAGGAATAATCCGATATTATTTTTTTTCTGTTTTTTAATTTCTATTGCCATACAGAATAAATTAAAAATTAAAAATTAAAAATTTTATTGAGAATCACTGGTTAGAAAATATGTTTGCAAAGTAAGATTATATTCTAAAATTTGTGATTTTTGTTGACCGACTGATTTAATATTAACTTTGGTTAAATCCATTACCCGTAATTCTTTTTCCACTTGATCCAACCATTTTTTAAAATTCTCATAGGTTGCAGAAAAGCTTGTTTTAATTTCCAGATAATTTTCGCCGTCTTTAGTGTTTTCCTGAAAAGTTAAAGTTGTTAATAAAATACCGGTGTTTTTAGAAATAACGTCCAGAAAAGCCAACACCTGAGCTGTTTGAGGATTATCCGGTAAAGCTAAATTAATATCATCTATCTGATCTCCTAAATTCAGATAACTTTGAATTAAAGATTCTGATTTAGCTTTATATTCATTTAAAAGAATTATTTTCTCTTCAGTTTCTTTTATTTTTGATGCCAGTCCTTTCATCCTGTCAAAGGACGGATTAATAAAACGGATAAGTAAAAAAATAGTCGCGGCTATTAATAAGGTGATTGATAAAATAGAAAAGTTTTGTTTGGTAGTTTCTGTCATTTCATTGATATTTTAATAAATTTGATTGGATAAAAACGTATAAAGAAAAAACAATGTTTTTATCCTTATCAGTTCTCATTTCTTTTACGGCTACTGCTTTAATTATAGCGGGATTATTTACCAACCCACTTACTGCTTCACTAAAAACCAGCTGGTTTTTAGCTATCCCCTCTAAAGTTAACCAGTTTTTCTCAGCTGAAAAATCAAAATTAGTATAATAAATTTGAGGATGAGTTAATTCTTCTAAAGCAGTCAAAACTTTGGAAAAATATACGTGATTGGCGAGTATTTTGCTTAATATATTTAGTTTTTTCTCAAAAAGGATAACTTCCTGTTCCTTTTCCAAAGCAAAACTATCTCTCAAGATTTGAAACTCATTTTCTAAAACGGTCAATTGAGCTTCCTTGCTTGTATTTAAATAATTCAATCCCAGCCAGGCTCCTAAAGTAAAAAGAAAAATTATTAAAACAAACGTCAAAAGTCCTTTTGGCCAGGTAGGAGGAAGTCCTTTTGGTTTTAGAGATTCTAAATCAAAATTCTGCATTTTTTTATTTTACCCTGTTAAATACCGCTTTGCGGTAATTTCGCCTTTGGCGAAATTATTTAACCGGGTGAATATCCTTTGTATTCATTTTACCTCTTTTTTAAAAGTCAAGCAAGCCCCCACACCATAACAAGGATTGGCTTCTCAAACTTGTGCCTTCGGCACTTATCCTTGTTTGGTGTGGGGGCAAGCCTCGTTAGAAATCTAAGAGAAATTTTCTATCTTCAATAGCCAGAGCCGAGAGGCGGCTTCTCTCTATTAAATATCTTTAAACACTACCGCGCAAGCGCTGGTCAAACTAGGGCCGACATCTTTTATAACAGGGGCAAGCTTTGGATTGTAAGAGATCAGCCCCCAAGAAAAAGGATCGCCTTTAATAACTGGTAAAGCCATTCGTTGGGAGTAATAATCTTCCAAACCCTGAAGATTGGCGCCTCCTCCTGTTAAAATCACTTTTTCTGCTTTCCTCTTGGTTCTTATAAAATAATTATTGATAGCTTTTTCCGTTTCTCTTTTGATAACATCCAACAATGGCATCAAAAGATCTGTAATTTTAACATCGCCTCTCGCCTGAATGTTTAATCCATACGCCCTTTTTAATTCCTCCGCTCTCAAAGGGGTAATTCCTAATCCACTGCTTATAACTTGAGTAAAATCTCCGCCGGCAGTATCCACATTATAACTCATCCTTAAAACCCCTTTATCCATTATACTAATTGAGGTGCTTCTGCCTCCTATATCCACCAAGGCTACAGGGCTTTTTTCTTTTTTACCTAACAAACGAGCAGCCGCCATAGTTTCTAATTCCAATCCTCTCAAATTAATTTTAGCCAATTCGGCGCTATGAACATATCTCTTAATAACGTCTGTTGGCACGGCCATTAAAAGAATTGTAACCTTACCATTCGCTCTTTCTATGAGCTGCCAATCTAAAGTTGTTTCCTGCAAAGGCATGGGAACATACTGCCCTGCTTGAAAATGAACTGCTTTAGCAATTTCTTTATCAGCCATTTCCGGAAATTCCATCAGAGAAATAAATCCAGAGAAACTTGGCAAAGCCATATAAGCTTGCCGATTCTTTGTTTTTGACTTTTCTATCAATTCTTTTAAAAGTAAGGCGGTGCTCTCTTCTAAAAGCTTAAAAGCATTGGTTTGAATAGCATCGTTAATTCTTTCCAAATGACCGTACTTTTCCAAAATTCCGTAATTAGTCATTTCTATCTTTTGTTTAGTCTTCTGTAATTCCACTAATTTAATGGAAGTGGTGCCGATGTCTATTCCCAAAAAAAGATTCTGCTTAAATAAATTAAAAAACATATCTTTCACTATATACTATATCATAGCAATATTATATTGTATAATACAATATACGCTTTGCCAAGCACAAACTTAATACAATTCTAAATTCTATACTCTAAATTCTTAATTCTAACTTTATATGCCCCACCACGTTAAACGCGGTGATAGCCCCGTTAAACGGGGACACCGTTTTTTTAATTTTCTCATCTTTATCTGGAATTTTTTTCTGGACATATTCTTTCCTTGGCAATGTCTCAATTGTAAAAAGGAAATTTCTCGTTTTTATCCTCTTTGCAAAAAATGCCAGGCAAGTATTCCTGTTAGCTATTCTTTTATCTGCCCTGTTTGTAAAAAAAGAATAATTAATTTTTCAAAACGTTATTGCTCTTGTAAAACCAACGTAAATGCTTTGGGCATGGTTTCCTTTTATGAAAATTCTATTTTAAAAAAATCCCTTCATCTTTTTAAATATCAACGTATTATTTTTCTGCAAAAACCTTTATCTGATTTAATGATAAAGTTTCTAAAAGAAACAAACTTTTTTTCTGGAATTAATAAAGAAAATATATTAGTAATCCCTATCCCCCTTCATAAAAGAAAAAGAAACCACAGAGGATTTAATCAATCGGAATTATTGGCAAAAGCTGTTGCTTCCCATTTTTCTTTGAATTATCATCCGGAGATTCTTTTGAGAATTAAAAACAACCCTCCCCAGGTGAAAATCAATAATTTTTCTGAAAGAGAAAAAAATGTTAAAGATATCTTTCAAATTTCTGACGATTCCCTGAATATAATTGAAAACAAATGGATAATCCTGATTGACGATGTTTATACTTCTGGAGCAACAATGCAAGAAGCGGCTCGGGTGTTGAAGAAATTTAAAGTAAAGAAAATTATCGGCTTGGTTCTGGCTAAAGGCTAAAAAACACGCTTTTTAACTATTTATCGTTTTAACAAACTTCTGTTTTAATATTATCCCCCTCAATTTAAGACAGAGAAAAAGATAAATCAAAAGCTGGGGAATGGCTTTTTCCGCTATTAAGAGAAACCGCCAAAATGGTGTTTTAGAAATTTCATAAAAATAAAACAGGCTCGGTGTTCCCAAAATCAAGATATTAAACAGAAGAAAAACCCTCTCTTTTTTGGTTTTTGCCATTAAAAATAAAATACACAAAATAGGAAGCCAAATGTTGAGCCAACCCTCCCAGAGTTCTTTATGAATAATAACTACGGTAGCTAAAGAAAATAAAAGATAGGAGATGCCTACTAAATGATCTTTTAATTCTAATTTAAGAGTAACGAAAAAATAAAAAGACAAGACTGATAAAGGATAAACGACAGAGATTATTTTATAAATCAGTTTATAATGGTCAAAAAAGATTTCTCCTAAAAGAGAAGGTATGCCAAAATTATCAATAAAATGAATCTGCCAACCAGTTCTTTCGCCTAAAGCAAATATTGTTTTTAAGAAAGTAGAGATTGCTTGAGGGTTATATAGCTGGTGATACAAAAGGTAAATTCCAGTTAAACCAACAAAAAAAATAGAAAATAAAGTAAGGGCGAATTTATTTTTCGTTTTAAAAAAATAAAGAAAGCATAATATGGGAATTGGTTTAAAGGCTAAAGAGATAATCCACGAAATAGATGATAATATTTTTTTATTATAGAGAATTAAAACTACAGTTAATAGAAAAAACATCCCACTCAAATGATCAAATTGTCCCATTCGCCATTCTGATAAAAGGGGAAAATATAAAAACCAAATAAGGATAACAAGGCCGAAGATTATTTTATTGGCATTAAATTTTTTAGCTATCAAATACAGAGAATAAACTGATAGACAATGGAGAATTAATGAAAAAAATAGGTATATTTGATAAGCTAAATAGGGTTTATTGGTTAACAAAAATGGCCAGCCTATAAGAAAAGGAGAAGCGGGAAAATATCTAAATGGCATAAAATAGGGAGTTACTAAATGGGAACTGGCACTTTCCCCATAAATAAAGATATTATGAAAAAAGTTGTAAGCGGCCTGATATAAGGCATAAAAATCCTCGCCTTCGGCCGCACATAAAGTATAGCCAAGTTTTAAACAGAAGGGACGAAAAAGATAATTAAGATAATAAACAAAAATTAAAAAAGCAAAGGCAATTACTAACGCCAGAAAAACAATTCTAAATATTTTAAATAATTTTCTTTGCATCTTTTTGGAAAATATTTTCAATTGGCGGGACATTCGGGTTAAGTACCCCGAAACACTGGTATTATAAGAGTATCATAGGGCTTTTTTGAATTATTTTCGGCCGTTTGAGATATCTCAGTCTCTCGATAAAAAAACTAGACGGCTAGTCCTCTGGAACGATGCTTGCCCTGAGCAAAAGCGAAGGGTTGGAACCTGTTTGACTCCGATCTCCGGACGATTTTAAGACATGTTTTAAATACTAACCAACCTTTTATTCTGCCAATATTCATAAAATGGTCCAATGGTAAGACCGAACAAAAAATAGAAAATTAAATCCTCTAAAGGAATCCCGATGATAATAATTCCACTTAAATATTGGGACATCCATGTTTTATGTATAAAACCGGGGAAAAGCCAAATAAAGACATAATAAAATGGTAGCGATACAATAACCATTAAAATCCCACTGACTAAAGCATTCAAAAACAAATCCCTTCTAGTATACAATATATAGATAGCTACTATTATCATTGCTATTGTACTAGCCCAAAATGAAGTAATATTTAATCCCCAAAATAAAGAAGCAATTATAAAAAAGAAAATCAAACAAATATTAAAGGCTCCGGTATCATTAGTCTTTTTAATAAGTCTTGATAACCTTTTTTTATATATAGCCCCATATAAAACCGCAGCTATACCACCATTACTAAATCCCAGTAAAAAATCCTCTATTCCTACTCTTGTATTAGTAATAGTTTCTGGCCTCCACCAATCAATTGTCCACCAAAGATAAGCAGTAACTAGACTACCTATGCCTATTACCAAACTCATGAAAATCATTTCTTTTCTATAATCCTTACGAAAGAAAAATAAGATCACCCAAGGAATCAAAAAAATAATCGCTCCAATTAAATATGCATATTTAAAATTTAACATAGCTTTCTATCATTATAACCTATATTCACTTTTTTAATCAATAAAATCGCCTCTTTGGCGATTCTAATGTGTCTCAGTCTCTCGATAAAAAAAACTGGACGGCTGGGGCTATGGGACGATGCTTGCCCTGAGCAAAAGCGAAGGGTTGGAACCTGTTTGACTCCGATCTCTGGACGATTTTAGGACCTATTGTAAATTAAAACAGTGGGATGACAAATTAATGTCTATACACCCACTGTTAATTCTTTTTCTCCTATATTTTTTTTATTTTGTGCCTTTTCCTATTTTTTACCTTCTTTGTTTTCTTCTTCTTTCTTAAAAAGACTTATTAAAGAATGTCCAATAATAATCGCAATTATCTCTAAAAATATCAGATAAGCAAAATCGGTTATGTTTTCCAAAACAAAATAGGGTTGAAATATCCAATAAAAGAAAAAACCAAATGCCACGAGAACTAATATCAATAAAGAATGGATCAAGAATGCACCAACCATCTTTTTAACATAAACAAGGTGCATTAACCATTTTATTAATATCAGCGCAAGTCCCCCTGATAGTCCTCCTGCCAAGATTACGACAATAACTATCTTTACTATTTCTCTAAACATAATAGAAGACATAATATACCTCCTTTAATTTAAATTTTTAAAACTATAAACACAAGGAAACTAGCTACTAAAATAAATTAATAACCACTTTCCTTGTGCCTAATGAGGTATTTTTTTCAAAGAACCAAAAATACCCTATTACAGGGTGTTCATATTATACCACTAAGATAAATAACAGTCAATAGTTGGCTCCACGAGCTGGACGATATTAGAACCTATTTGATGGGAGTTTAACTTAAAATTTATTACTCCGCTTTACCGCTCAATTATATTAATTAACGAACGAAAGAAAAACTATTCCTGCAAGCGTAATAATAATACCTAAAATTTGTTGTTTTCTTATTGGGTCTTTAAGAAATAAAAACGCGAGAACTACAAATAATGTGGGGTTAGCCCCCGCAATCGGAGCTACTACCACCACCTGCCCCCTTGTGATTGCAAAATTATAGCTATACTCTGCTATTCGCACTAAAACTACAGAGATTATGAGTGGCCAAAAAACATTGTTGACCGTTGGAAGTTTAAGCTCTATCTTTCTTATTTTCATAAATAAAAACATCAAAGGGAAAAGCAAAAAGACAATATAATTCGGCCAAAACCAACCAACCTCTACGACAAGCAATTTTACAAATGCAAAATAGATTCCCCAACTAACGGACGCAATAAGAGCAAAAACGGTCCCCTTGCTGATAATCTTTTTACCTCTTGAAATTTCTCTGAAGTCCAAAATGCATAGCATCAGACCGATAAACGTAATAAGAATCGCAAATGAGTGTATTAAATCCACTTTTTCTCCAAGTAAAAAGATAGACAGAATGACAGTAAAAACAGGAAAAGCTGACGCAATAGTCCCCGTCAACGAACGGTTTTCTACTTTCAGGGCCTCGTAATAGATAATAGTTCCTCCAATGAAGAAAAGTGCCAAAAAAAGATTAAGAAGAAAAAGTTCCAACGTAAAACCTTGCGCCAAATGGAATGCAAAAGGAAGATAAAAACTTGAAAGGATCGCCCCAATTACAAGCCCCCAAAAAGTTAAAGAATATGAATTTATTCTCCTAGCCGCAATAGCTTCAAAAAATATGCCTATTGCCCAGCTAAAGTAAGCTACTAAAGCAAAAATGATTGCCATATTTTTTCATTCTACCAAAAAATCGCCTCTTTGGCGATTTTAATGTGTCTTGGTCTCTCGATAAAAAAACTAGACGGCTGGGGGACCTGAATTCGAGCCACTCGGGTCGCCCTATTGTCTCGGCAATATGGATTTTTATCCGAAAGTCTTATTCGTTGATTACAAACCACTTTCCTTCACTTATCACTTCAACCTTTCCATCAACCACTTTTAAAGCAGAGTTGTCATCCAAAACATAAATCTTTTCTGGTATTCCTTGTACAGCCTCTCTTATAAAATCTTCCCTTAATTTTTCAAAATAAGGAGAGTTTAGGTGGGGTAAAAGATAGAAATCTACAAAGTTAAGTCCTGGCATGTCTTCGGTTTTATCCAAGTCTTCTTCATACGCAATTTGAGAAATTCTGAGAGTCAAATCTTTGCTTGTTACCATACTCCCAGCACTCAATCCTACATACACCTTGTTTTTCAATAACTCAGGCAAAAGAGATGCAAGACCTGACTTGTTAATCCATTCCATTAAATGATAGGTATTGCCTCCCTCAAAAAATAGCACATCAACCTCTTCCAGTTTTGGCCTCCAAATCTTTTCGTCAACCGCTGAGATATCAGCAATATCAATAGATTTAAAATTTTGCTTTTTCAAATTTAACAAATCATCAATAAACCAGCTTTTGTCGCCCTTTTCTGTATTTGCGGCTGTGGGAATAAAAACCAGCGAAGTATCTTGTGGCTTTTTGCCGACTAAATCGAACAAGGCATCTGCAATTGATTTATTGGTTATACCACCAGAGGTAAGTAATAATTTCATATTCTAATTTAGTTCAAAGTTGAAAATCTGACAGGACATTCGGGTTAAGTACCCCGAAATAGCAATATTATAAGAATATAATGGGGCTTTTTTGGCTTTCTGAACAGAGTCTAATTTGAGGCACGTGGGTCACTTATCTTTTTTAAACTTTGGAAGTACTAAGGTCCCTTTATAGCCATAAGAACTAAGAATTGCTTGCCATGTTATTTGCAATAACTCTTGCATGGGTACATCCGATTTAATTGTTGTTGGATCATCTTTTGTTCCAATTTCTTCTCCAAATTTGTACCATTCAAGTCCCTTAAATTCAATTCCAGCATCGTGAATAAAACCAGACCTTATTTGATCCCAAAGATGATCAATAACATCAGAAAAATTTTGAATTTTTTTCCCATATTTAAAAATTTCCTCGACTGAATATCTTCTAGAGATGCTCTCTTTTACTTTTTTCGGTAGATTTGCTTCCAAAAATTGCTTTATTCTCTGTTTTTTCTTTGAAAGATACCCCCTTTTTCCTTTTACTGCGATTTCCAACATTCCAAACATTATTACAATCATAAAGTGTGACCATGCTATTTCAGAATAAGGACATCCCTCTTGTTTGGTATCTAATAGATTTTTAAGAGGATATGCGTGTATCTCAAAATAACTCATTATCATCATAAGATTCTTCTGTTGATCTTCGGACATCTTTTGTAGAATAGGAAAGAAATCTTCTGTCAATTCGTAGCCAATATACTCAAATTCTGTTGGTCTCTGCCCCCAAGTAAACACACGTCCAAAATAACCTCTTTTGGGGCCAAGTATTTCTATAAGCACCTGATTTATTTTTACAACATCATTTGACATAGGCAGAACGCTCGGGTCGTGCCGATAAAAAATTGTCTTGGCGGTGTTTTTTGGACGAAGTTCGAACCTTTTTTGACGAAAACCCAGAAATTGACTTTTGATCTGCCTACCGGCAAGCAGGTTGTCGCACTTCGCACGGCAGGGACAAAGCCCGACACTCGGACGGAGCGGGAAGAAAAGGAGGTTGTAGGGGAAGGAATTTTTGCCCGCCTGCTGGAAACCCCCAGTGATTTTTTCGGGCGGCAAGACCTTAATTTAGGTGGTAGGTGGGGTTAGATAAATTATAGTGTAATTTATGGACTACCGAAACCGGCCGAAATTTTTTCGAATAGTTCTTTGAATGCATTGATCGTCTCAGACGACAAACTAACTCCTGCTTTATTTTTTTTTACTTCCTCAAAAAACTTTTTTGCAAGCAAAACTTTGTCTAATTTTTTATCTTTTAAAAACTTGGAATTAGGAATAGTTGCATCCTCATTTTTTACATCGTCCAAAATAAAAGAATTAAAATCATCGTGGCTGAATAAATCCTCAACTGAATAGCCATCCTTGTCGGATACCGGAATTATTTTTGTATCTTCCAATGACAACTTTTCAAAAAGCTCTTTGGCAATTCTTTTTCCTTCGTTATCATTATCCAAAACCGCCAAAAATTCTAAATCTAAACCAATAAGAAACGAGGCCATCTGGGGGACTTTTTGTGCACCGGTGCAGGGAGTGAGGTTTGCTTGATGTACTTTTGATTTCGGTACACATTCCTTTAGTGCTTGCAAAAAGTAATAGTCAGAAATTCCTTCAAGCAAAACATTTTGTTTGCCTGCGACGGAAAAACTTCTCGTCAAATCAAGACCGATAGCCGTAATAATAGGTGTGAGTGTTTCGTTGTCTGCACCTTTGTGGATTTTATTTTCAATTCTCGTGCCATCGTCGTCTTTTAATATCAATCTCACCCGATCTAATCGGTCGGGGTCAATCAGATAAGGCGAGTGTGTGCTGAAAATTACTTGTGTTTCCGTTGAAACATCCTCTAGAATTTTTAAAACATCTTTTTGGGCTTTTGCGTGAAGATAAAGGCCTGGCTCGTCAATCAAAATAATGTTCGTTTCGTCTTTTTCGGCATTGAGGCGGAGATAAAAAGATAAAAACCATTGGAATCCCTTACTTCTTTGTTCTGCTTTGAAAATCATTGTTTTTCCTGCTTCTTTCACTCCAAGCACCAGATTTTCTCCGTTAGAATCAGCAACTAATTCAATTTCATTCTGTCCCCAATAATCCATAAAATCCCCGGTGATTGTCGCAGAGTGTTTATTTAAAATTATTTTTCTTCTTTGAATATCGTCAGTTTTAATCACTTTATCCAAGTCTAATGCAGCTACCTTTGCAAAATCTTGGACTGTTTTATGATTTTTGGCTTCGGAAAGCGGGAGTTCAAACGGCAGAATATCAAGAAAATCACTGAAGAAAATGAAATTAGGAATGTAAGTGGTTGCCTCATCTAAAAACTTATTTGATGGACTTTCTTTTTGTAGCGATTCCCATTCTTCCTTTATTGCTGTCAGAGATTCGCTTACTTCTTGCCTTTTTGTTTCATCGGTTATTGCCGATAACTGGGGATTGGCTTGTGCAATAAATTGTGCTGCCGTTTGCTGAATTTCCTCGATATTGCCATCAAGTTTTGGTTCGGCAATATTGGATAGCTGTTCTATTTTCTTTAGCTTTTCAACGATTGATTGAATTTTATTGATATGTTGCTGGTTAGCTTCATTTCTTTGTTTGTCTAGTGCCTCACTGATTTTTTGTTCCAAATCATATCTACCATCGGCATCTTTCAAAATTGTAAGGTTGTCTTTTGCGATAAGTTCGCGTGTCGGTTTATCAATTGTGATATTTGCCTCTTTTGCGATTTCATCGAGAGTGGATTTATCAATTTCAAAGCATAACTCAATAGTTGGTTCGCCGCTTTCATCAAGCGGAAATGCACTGCCAGGAATTTCTCCCACATTAGTATCAAAATCACGCAACGCCTCCAAAATCGCACTTTTGCCAGATTCGTTTTTGCCGGCAAGCATTGTTAAATCAGAAGCCAACCAGCACCAGCCGCTATCTTTAATTGATTTATAGTATTGAATGCGAAATTTTAAAAGTTTCATAATGTTTTTGAAATCTTTGAAATAATTTTATCAATATTTTTAGAAATTTCATGTTCCCAAAATCTAAACAGTTTCCAACCAATTTTTCTATAGTGATGGATGACCTCTGTATCTCTTTCTTTATTTCTTTGAATTTTTTCAGTCCAGTATTTTTTTCTTGTCTCTGGTATTCGGCAATGTTTTTTGCAACCATGCCAGAAACAAGAATCAATAAAAATTGCTGTTTTATGTTTCGGCAAAACAATATCTGGCTTCCCAAAATACTTGCCAGAATTTTTGCGATACCTCAAACCGCTTTTCCAAAGCTCTTTGCGAAATAATATTTCTATTTTGCTGTCTTTGCTTCTAACCGCACTCATTATTTCGCTTCGTTTCTTTTTGGTAAAAACATCCACCATAAGTTTAGAATTTCAATGATTGTTGAAAGACTGGTCTGTTGAAAACAATCGTTTTCCCAGATTTTTTATCGTCCGTATATTCCTTAATGCATTTGGCAACAAATTTCGCCAATTTTACCGGCACGGCATTGCCGATCATCTGTTCCAAATCTGTTTTTTTCCCTCCCCAAACAAAACTCTTTGGAAATGTTTGTATCATAGCCCTTTCCACAGTGGTCAGCGGTCGGACTTGTCCGTTTATCGGAGACGAATCTTTTTTGTGTCCGTTATAACCTTTTGGAATTGGCCTGTTAACCCCTCTTATGGTCGGACTTGGTTCGTCTATGCTAAAAATCGCCCTGCGATTATAATTTCTCGGGTGCCTGTAATAATGCTCTGTATTGAGGGCGTTTCCAAAATAATCCCTGACGGTCATCGGTTTTTTCGATTTGTTTTTTTGAAAATAATGTTCTAAAATATGATCTTCTCCGTCCAACTCTCCAAACATGATAAATCTTTTTCTTGCTTGGGGAACGCCGCAATAACTCGCTTCCAGCACTTGATAAGACAATCCGTAGCCAGAATCTTTAAAAATTTTTACAGCTTCTTTCAATCGGCGACTTTTTAAAATACGGTCAACATTTTCCATTAAAAAAAATTGGGGCTTCACTTTGGATACAATTTGAGCATATGCCACCGTTAAATCAGCTCTTCCTAATTCCTCGTTCCTTTTACCCGCGCTTGAAAAATCTTGGCAAGGAGGCCCTCCGACAATTATATCTGGCTTATACTCTGCAATCTTTTTATGACTTTTAACATCGCTTAAGTCTAAATTCACGACATCGTGATTAAAATTTTTTTTGTAAATGTTGATTGTTGGTTCCCAATTGTCAAAAGCCGCAACCACGGAATAGCCCGCCTGCATAAAGCCGAGTGAAAGACCGCCACACCCAGAAAATAAATCAACAACTTTATATTTCATAAATTTTTTAATCAAACAATCCTGGCGTGCTCAAAATTACGGAATCAAGCCGCCTCTCGGGGCTAAGCAGATTTTGGCCGTCACCAAGAATAATGTTTTTAACTTCTTGCTTTTTAATTCGTGGCGTTGTTAATTCTTTGCATTTCATGAACGGATAAGACACTCGGCCGCTTACGGCAAAGGCCTTATCATTTTTGGTATTGTACGAAAGTTCGTCTATAACTTTTTTGTGATTAACTTTACCATCGTTGGCATAATCCAAAAGCATTTTGGCGAGCCACACGATGGATCTCGTTTGTCTGGTTATTTTGTCGCTGTCTTTTTTAAGTTCGCCTTTAGCAACTTTTAAAAATAATTGTGCGAAAGCAAAATCAGACCAAACGAAAACATCAAACGCGTTGTCGCTCAATATTTGCGACTTGCCGTTTGTTTTCCAAATTGGTTGTAAAATCAAAGGAGTTTGCTTTTCCAGTCTGTCGGACAAAATTTTGTCTATCAACAGCCCCATCAAAGGTAAGTACGACACGACATTTATTCCGTGCGTCCAATCGGATATTTTATTTAGCGGTTTTAAAATATTCTTAAATAATTTTCTGTCTTCTTCCAACGATAAAATAATACTTAATGCCATATAAACTATCGTGTCGGGACGAACAACGATTTCGCAACCGAATTTATCGTCGGTCAAACGGCATGTGGAATTATCTGGCAATGCTGTTAATTTTATTTCTATTCCCCTAAGGCAATTCCCGTCTTTCGAGTTTATCGTAACCAAGTCTATCCTTGGCAGATTATTTACAACAAGTTTTTGAAACGGCGAATAGTCGCTTTCAAAAGAGAAAAACAAATTTGGATCGTCGTACTTTAATCCCAGCAATTTATTTGGGTCAAAATAATCGTGTAATACTTCCGAGCTTCCGTTTAATTTAAGATATTTCAATTTCAAATTTCTGCTTGCCATATAACAAACAAGCGAAGCTGGAAAAGAAGAATTAAATTGATTCTTTCCCCATGTCTCTTTTTGGGTAAAATCTCTGTTTGAGTTTGTTATTCCAAATAGACTTGGTTTCATAAATTTATTTGATTAAATTCTCAATTGAAACACCCAACGCTTTAGTGATTTTCGCCATATAATTTAGTATTTATACCCCTTCATTTTATCAGAAATATATTATTTTGTCTAAAGAAAAACGGCGTTTTAAAACACCGTTTTTTGCTGATTTTCAAATGTTAATAACTTGGAGAACATTTTTGTTTGTCTATTGGCGGACTGCGTCCGCCGAAGCCGAGCTTCAGCGAGGCGAAGGCGGAGGAGGTGAGATTCGAACTCACGTGCCCCTTGCGGGGACAACGGTTTTCGAGACCGCCCCGTTATGACCACTTCGGTACTCCTCCAAATAGAGTCTTTTCTAATCAAATACAATTTTTTTAATTTTCTCGGTCATTGCTAATGGATCTTGATGCTGAAAAACGTTGCGCCCAACAGCTACTCCTGTTGCCCCGGCTTTTATAACTGATTCTACTATATTCAAAAATTCTTCTTCACCTGTCTTTGAACCTCCGGATAAGACCACTTTTGTCTCTCCAGCTGATTGCACTGCTTTTCTAAACGATTGTTCAGAGCCAGAATATTTTATTTTTATCATATCAGCGCCTAATTCTAATCCGACTCTGGCAGCATAAGCTGTCATTTCTGGAGAAGTTTCATCTTCTACTGCCGAACCTCTCGGATATACCCCCACACTATAACGAGAATAAGCTTCGCTTTTCTCATCGCTTTCAGCGATTGATTCTCGTTTAGTGTGGGGGTATATCCAGGCAATTGCCGCCATTTTTAATTGATGGGCTTGTTCCTGGATTTTTCCAAAATCCGCAAACATTTTCTTCTCATATTTACTTCCCAAATAAATAGTATAACCCACTGCTTTGGCTCCTAATCTTCTTGCATAATCTACCGAGCAATTAATTGAAGAGTAAGGATCAGTAGTTTGTGGAATATTAGTTTTGCCGTTAATTTTCAAAATCAGCGGAACTGTTTTCTGATACTTAGTGCCTGTATAATATTTTTCTGCAATTCCTTTTTGTAAAATGATGCCTGTATATCCACCTCTTACTGCTAAATCTAAAATATATTCTGGGTCTATGCTTTTACCTATTAAATCTTTTGGGCCGTGCTCTAAACCATGGTCATAAGCCAAGAACAGGGCTTTGCCTTTAGATAAAAATGGCTGAAGGAAATTGTTGTTCATATTTTTAAATTTTTAAATGTTTAAGCGTATAAAACTTTAAGGCGAAGGTGGTTGTTGAAAAAACTATAGCGATTAGCGTGTTTTTAAAACAATCACCTGAGCCTAATCCTTTCTATTTTAAGATGTTGAAAGCGTGACTTTTTAAAATCTTTTTTATAAAGAATGCCGGGCTTTGTGCCAATATGTTCAACTACAGAACAAGCATTAGCGTTTCCAATACGAATCGCCTCTTTGATTATCTCTTCATTTATCTTTTCCTGCCTGATAAACGTTGATATAAAACCAGATGAAAAAGCATCCCCTGCTCCTGTAGCATCAATTATTTTCTTTTTAAAGACTCCAGCTTTCCATAAGGTTTTTCCATTAGAAACACTAACACCATCTTTCCCTTTTGTCATTACAACAATACCATTTACTAAATCGTCTAATCTATTAAAAATTTTCTTTTCTTGAGTATATGGAATATCGGTAAAATATGCCGCTTCTTCCTGATTGCATATAAATATTTCAAATTTTTCTAACCATTTGGGATGTTTCTTTAACCAATTCAATTCCTGCCAGCCAGGATTAATAGCTAATTTGATATTTTTAGAAACAGCGAACTGAATTATTTCTTTCAAAATATTTTTTTCTTTTCCCAAAGACCCGATGCATAACCAACGAGTTTTTATTTTTTTCCATGGAATTTCCCAAGCAGTTAATTTTTCAGCGCAACCTTTATAAGAAAGAATCGTTCTTTCTCCGGAAGAAGTTAAAAAAATAACTGAATAAGCAGTAGGCATAAGATAATCTTTCTGGATAAATTGAGTATCTATTCTTTCTTTTTTTTGTTCTTCAATGATTGTTTTTCCTGAAATATCATTGCCAACTCGGCAAATAACAGCAGTTTCCAGCCCCTGCCTGGCAAAAGTTACAGCAGTATTAGTAGCACTTCCCCCGGTAAGAAAATGAACTTTTGGAACTTTAATTTTAGCTCCTAAAGGAAGGCAAATTCCTTTATTGGCTATAAAACACTTTCCTTCAACAGATAAAAAATCAACACCCTCAAAAAATCCATCGCGAGTAGCAGAACCAATTGTAATTACGTCAAATTCCATAAAAAATAAATAACAATTAACAAAAATGATTAATAGTAAGGTTTGGAGATGTTGTTGAGAAAACGATAGCGATTAGCGTGTTTTTCGAAACAATATTCCAAACCTTAAATTTTAAGAATTCTCTAAAACCTCTTTTACTGTCTCTTTTATCGCTTCCTTTCCAAGACCATATTTTTCGATTAGTTCTTCTGCCTGGCCGCTTTGCCCAAACTCATCTTTTATTCCCATGAATTTAATTGGCAAAGGATAATTCTCGCTTAAAAATTCTGCTATGGCTGATCCCATACCACCTGCTATTTGATGTTCTTCCAAAGTAATTATAGCTTTGGATTTTTTAGCCCATTTTAATATTATTTCTTTATCCAATGGTTTAATAGCAGAATTATTTATAACTGTTATTGATATTCCTTCTTGCTCTAACTCCTTGGCTGCTTCCAAAGCTTTATAAACTAAATACCCGCAAGCAAAAATGGTAATACCTGAAAATTGTTCGTTTTCAGATTTGGGAATCCAAAGAGCTTGAGATTTTCCAATTTCCCAAGATGTTTCTTCTGTTGTAAAAACAGGTGATTTTTCCCGGGGTAAACGAATATATACGGAATTTGGATATTCAACAGCTGAAAGAATGGCTTTACGGGCTTCTAAAGCATCAGCAGGACATATAACCGCCATATGAGGTAAAACTCTCATTAAGGCAATATCTTCCAAAGCCTGATGGCTAGCGCCATCAGGACCTACATTTAATCCTGCGTGAGAGCCAACAAGAATAACCTTTTGCTGGTTATAGCAAATTGTTGTTCTAATCTGTTCCCAATTTCTTCCAGGAGAAAAAATCGCATAAGTACCAATTACAGGAATCTTTCCTGCGGCTGCTAAACCAGAGGCAATGCCAGCCATATTTTGCTCAGCTATTCCTAATTCAATAAATCTTTCTGGAAAACGGTTTTTAAACAAATTCATTCTTAAAGATTCAGTTACGTCAGCGCATAAAGCCACTATTCTTTCATCCATTTCCCCTGCCAAAGCCAATCCTTCGCCAAAGCCATCTCTGGGAGAAATTTGTTCAATTTCTTCAGTAAAAATTTTAGGATTTAATTTAATGTCAGGATTAAGCATAAAAAATCTTTTTTTTATTGGCTTTGACTAAAGTAAATTTCGTTATTAGATCCCCATACTGCGTAAGACTTATTTTCATCAGCTGAAATATTTGGCAACTCCGCTTTTTGAGCCCCCTTGCTAAGATCAATAATATCAGACCAACTAGTCCCGTTAAACAAACGGAAAGGAACTCCGGTTTGGCATTCCCCCCATATAGCCTGAATATTATTTGCAGAAACAATAGATAAAGATGGCCAACGAGAACCAATGCCAGGTGTTTCAGAAATCTGAGTTGGGCTATACCAGCTTAATCCACTATCTTCACTAAGAGAAAAATAGATTTCTTGATTGATGCAATCATTCGGACCTTGAGTATAAGCAACCGCCACAACCCCATTAGCGCCAAGACTAAGCCAATATGTATTATCTGGCGACAATGCTAATTTGGAAACTAATTGTGGTGTTTCCCAAATTTTACCATCAAATTTTGTATACATTATCCCAAAATTATATTTAGCCCAAGCAATATGAATATTTCCTGATTTATCGATTCTAATAGCTTTGGCTCCTGAAGTATAATCTCCATAAAGTTGACCGTCATCAGAAACATTTACAGGAGAAGACCAAACAGTTCCATCAAAATTTGAATAGAAAATATCTTCGAAAGAAGAATAAACTATATGAACCTTATCAGTAGAATCAACTTCAATTGAAGGACTAGATCCCTGATAAACCTTTTGAGGACTTGACCAATTAGTTCCATCAAAAAAAGTATAATGAACTAAATAACCTTCTCCAGCAGCAGTTTTGGTATAAACTAAATGAATTTCATTTTGGCTATCAATAGTAAAATCAAAATCGTATAATGGACTGTATCTATCAGAATAAATAACAGGCTGAGGAGAACTCCAAGCTTCACCTTCTAACTTAGAAAAATAAAGCTTGTATTGCGAAGTAAAATCAGAATCCAACCATAAAGCATAAACATTGCCTGATTTATCTTGCAAAACTTTTGGTTTATATGAAGTAATTGTTGAATTAGAGATATTTACTGGTAATGACCATGAAGGTAGTGTTGGAGGGATAGGCTCTTGCGCAGGGACCACAATAATATTAACTGCTAAAGGCTTACCAATAGTTCTTTTTTCCGCTCGAAGATGGATAGTTCCGCCATAAGTATTAGGACTGACATCTGATGGTACATTTATAAGAACATTTATCTTGTTAGGCTGGTCTTTTACTACTTCCAAAGTGATCGGCTCAAAACTGCTAATAAATCTACTTAGACCATCTGAAACGCTCAAACTTACTTCCCCTAAATCTTTTTTACTAATAAATACAAGCTCAACTTCTTGAGTTTGGCCCACTGGAATCTTTTCTACTAATTTACTTCTCCCCCACCATATTGTACTACTTGGTGAAGAAATTAAAGCTGCTACTAAAAATAAAATTGCAGCTGCTAAAAATACAAAGTGTTTATACATGTTTTATTTATTATTTTATTAATTTAACCGACCTTTAGTTTTTTAGTCTAATTCTGACTCTATTTGTCCTTTCATGTTTCTTAACTGCCGTAAAGCTTCTTCAGCTTGTTTTGAATTTGGCGCCTTCCCATGCCATTGATATTCCCATTGCATAAAATCTACTCCTTTTCCGGGAACAGTGTGAGCAATGATTGCTATGGGCTTCACGAAAACAGATTTAGAGGCATTAAGCGCTTTAATAATTTCCGGGATATTATGGCCGTCTATTTCTAAAACCTTCCAACCAAAAGATTCATACTTTTCTTTAAGAGGTTCTAAAGGCATCACATTTTCAGTAAAACCATCGATTTGAATGTTATTTCTATCAATAATAGCTGTCAAATTATCCAAACCATATTTTCCTGCAATCATTACCGCTTCCCAAGTATTGCCGCAATCTTGTTCGCCGTCTCCCATTAAGCAATAGACCTGCCATTTCTTTTTATCAATTTTTGCCCCTAAAGCCATTCCAGCTGCTTGGGACAAACCTTCGCCTACTGGACCAGAAGAAGTTTCAATTCCTGGCAAAGACAGGCGATGGGGGTGTCCTTGAAGCCGACTGCCTAATCGCCTTAGAGTTTTCAACTCTTCTAAAGGAAAATAGCCAGCATGAGCCAAAACTGTATAAATTAAAGGCGCATAATGTCCATTGGAAATAACAACCCTGTCTCTTTCCTCCCAATTTGGATTTTGGGAATCATAATTTAAGATGCCGCTAAAATAAAGAGCAATATATAATTCCACTGCGCCCAAAGGCCCTGCGCAATGACCTGATTTTGCTTTTAAAAGCATTTCTATTATTTCTTGGCGAATAGTTATCGCCAACTTTTCCATTTCTTTTGAAGAAAGTTTCATAATAAAAGTTAAAATTCAAAAGTCAATCCTTCGACTTCGCTCAGGATTGGACATTCGGCTGAGCTCAGTCGAAGCCATGGTGAGCAGAGTCGAACCATCAAAAATATCCCGAAAAATTCAAAATCTTTGATTTTGTAAATTTTTCTAGATCCCGTTGTGTCCAAGCGATTAAAACAATTAAATACTCATTATCATCCCGATTTTGAATTCACGGGATCCTCGGAAATGTTGCCAAGCAAAGATTGGACATTTTCGGGACAAATCAAAATTCAAAAGTAATTAGTAATTGAGTAATTTATATTCAATACAGAATACTGAATACAGAGTAATAATATCATATTCCTTTATTAAAATAAACAAAATGTTATTTTTTCTTGAAAATTAATCAAAAAACTGATAGGATTTGAATATAATTTGGGCCCGTGGTATAGAGGCAACACGCGACTATGGCATAGTCGAATCAGGGGTTCGAGTCCCCTCGGGTCCACCATTAGAAAAAAAGGGCAGTTAGCTCAGTTGGTTAGAGCGCGCGAATGGCATTCGTGAGGTTGTGGGTTCAAGTCCCATCCGGTCCACCAGATTGAATCAAATGTTATTACTAAACCATCGATTCAAACTGTGACAAAAATCACCAAAGGGCTTGGAGTTAGCATTGACGATTTAATGAAATAAAACTTATGGCGAACGCAAAAAACAATAAATTAAAATTTATAGATTTTTGTGCCGGAATTGGCGGGGGGCGGATTGGACTTGAGAATTTGGGAATGTGTTGTGTTGGGTTTTCGGAAATCGCCCCCTCTTACATAAGGACATATAGAGAATTTTTTGGCAACGACGAGACGAACTACGGCAATTTGATGAAAATAGATTCCAAAAACTTGCCGGATTTTGATTTAATGATCGCCGGTTTCCCTTGCCAAACCTTTTCCGTTATCGGACAAAGAACAGGAATGAAAGATCATAGAGGCCAAATTATTTTTGGTTTGATAGACATAATGAAGACCAAAAAATTAAAATACTTCATTTTGGAAAATGTAAAAGGACTTTTGAATCATAGGAGCGGCGAATCTATGAAAATAATTTTAGACGCGCTAGACCAAGCGGAATATAAAGTTTTTTGGAAGTTGGTTAGCAGTTTGCATTACGGAGTGCCGCAGATGAGGGAAAGAATTTATTTTGTCGGTGTGCGAAAAGATTTGATTAAAGACGGTATTCCTTTTGAATTTCCGCAGCCCGTCAAAAAATCCGAACTCAAAGATTACTTGGTTGATACTGCTGAATTGGAATTTGACGAGAAAAAAAGGGCCTACGAGACATTTTTGAAATACTTGGAAAATAAATATAATAAAGGAAAATTTTCCGTCGAGCAGCTACTTAAAGAGGATTATTTAGTCATAGACACTCGTCAATCCGATTTGCGGTTGTACCGCGGTATGGTGCCGACTTTAAGAACTGGTAGACATGGAATTTTGTATGTCCGAGACGGAAAATTCAGAAGATTGTCAGGTTATGAATCTTTGCTGTTGCAAGGATTTCCCAAAGATTTGGCGGAAAAAATAAAAGGCAAAATAGACGAAGTTGTTTTGTTAAGTCAAGCGGGAAACGCGATGACGACTAACGTGGTTGAAGTGTTTGGAAAAAGCCTCGTTGATTTTATAAACAAACATGAATAAAAAAGATTTAATCAAATTGGGATCGGCCACCGCCAAAGGCGGATTTAGAAACGAAGACGACATTGTCGCCAAGTTTAACGATTGGAAAAACGACGAAGACGCTCAAAAATGGTTGAAAATTATGGGCTATCCTATAAAAGAAATTGAAAAAGTTAAGGCCATAAAGTTGCACGGGTACAAAACAGACGTTCAAGTTCAAATAACGATTTATATGAAAAAAGCCATTGCGGCAGAAAATCTTTCCGTAAAATTAGTTAGCAATCCGCAAGGATTTAATCAGGTAGATAAAAGGTGGGTTAATAAATATGTTGAAATGTGGAATATACCAAATGATATTGTAAAAATTTTGAAATTATTCACCGGCGAAATTAGGCCGACAAAATTAGGATTAAGAGATAGACGAAGAATGTTTTTTGACGAAATGAACGAAGACGACCAAAACAAAATTGTTATTTTTTTCGCCAAAAATAAAATTTTAATAGTTTCGGACATTTTGAAAGGTAGGGGAAAATTTTCTGCCGGTTGGATGTTGGTTGTTTTGGTTGCGGTCAAAGAAAGCAGATGGGTTTTGAAATCGATAAATCACGCAATGAATGTTTTTGCCGATGGCGAAGTTAGGATAACTTCGCAGGGTAGTTTAAGGATTGGCAAAATCACGATGCAGAGAAAGGGCGGAGACGCGGGGCGGGACACCTCGAAAATGCTTCAATTTAAAATCAATCCGGTGGAACTTTTTAATAATTGATTATGTCGGACACCGTCTCAAAAAAGAAAAGAAGCGAGATAATGAGTGCTGTTAAAAGTAAAGACACAAAAATGGAAATCGCTTTTAGAAAAGCGATTTGGCGGAAGGGTTTCAGATATAGTAAAAATTCTTCAAAGTATTTCGGCAAGCCAGATATGGTTTTGAAAAAATACAAGACGGCGATTTTTCTCGATTCTTGTTTCTGGCACGGCTGTAAAAAGCATTGCCGAATACCTACGGCAAGAAAAAAGTATTGGACGGGGAAAATAAAAAGAAACAAGCAACGAGACAAAGAAGTTAATCATTATTATAAAAAAATCGGCTGGAAAGTCGTTAGAATTTGGGAACATGATATAAAAAACAAGGCAATAAAAATAGTCAGGGATATTGAAAAAACAATAAAGATGAAATAAAATAACAAAGGTCGATTTAATTTTAATTTAATACAAAATTTATGGCAGACAGAAAAAAAATTTTCGTAAGTTTTGACTACGAAAACGACAAACATTACAAATATCTCTTAGAGGCATGGGACGCTAACGATGAATTTGATTTTGTCTTTAGCGACAAAACTCCCGATGAGATTAACAGTGAGAATGTTGGTCCTATCAAAGCCGCTCTTAGAAAAAAGATTCGCGAAGCCACGCATACTCTGGTAATTGTTGGAAAAGAGGCCAACAAACAGCACGAAGATCATGAGTTGATTGGATATCGTAATTGGATTAACTTTGAAATTGCCGCAAGCATTGAAGACGGAAACAGAATTGCCGCAGTGCGACTTGAAAAGAGTTATTCACTACCCGAAGAAATCTTTGAAGGGAAATATGCTCTTGTAGAAGGCTATACGGAAGACAACATCATAGATGTCTTGAATAGAGCCCCCGCAAATTAGTATTACTATGGATAGCGTATCAGATGATACAAAGTTTACCGCTTTGTGTTCACATTACAGCGATACTTTTGCAAACATTAAAGAGTCAATCAAGCTACGCGACAAATTGACAGCTTTGATTCTTTTGGCATTGGCATTTTTGGCATTGTATACTTTTTGGCCGACAGACGCCATAACTGCTTTTTCCGGAATGTCTGAACAAAAGTTAGGATTTGCTGTTAGCGTCGATGCAGGTTTTCTTAGCAGTATTATTTGGTTTGCCTTGTTAATTGTAATAGTCCGATATACACAAGTCGTTATTTATATCGAAAGGCAATATAAATACATTCATAAAATAGAGGAGGAATTACATAAACATTTTGATAACGGTGTTGCCTTCACCAGAGAGGGCAAGTCTTATCTTAAAGATTATCCAAAATTTTCAGATTGGATATGGACATTGTATACAATTATTTTCCCGTTTGTTTTAGGAGTTGTTGTCTTGGTTAAAATCATAAGTGAATGGGTGGTTTGTTTTCATTCTATTAGTGCTTCTCTTTTGTTAAATACCATTATTTCTATTCTTATTTTGGTTTCTATTATTTTATATATGTTTTTTATACATCGTCAAAAGTAATTATTAATAATTCAAACTTATGAACAACAAAAAAGGACAACCGCAAAAAAGAGGTATTGCGTACGAAAAGAAAAAAGCAAAAGATCACAGAGCAAAACATATTGGTGGACCCGGTAATCCTGACGCTAAAAAGGGCAATCAAAAGTTAGAAATAAAGAATTGGCAAAAACCAGTGCCTCGTCCCGAAGTTGTCAAAGCAAGAAGAAAAGGTGTCACCAAATTTATTAGCAAGAAAGGTTTTACTAAACCGGCGATAGATTATGGGAAAGAGCGAAGAATGAAATTATACAAAGGTAAGAAAAGATTAGTATAATTTATTTAACCCACCCACCACCCTTTTTGTAATTTTCCGCCGAAAAAAATCTGGGCGAAGCCCAAGCAGGCGGGCAAAAAGGAAGGGGGTTGGGGGGAAGGAATTTTTGCCCGCCCGAGTGCTCCGTTTTTGTTCTGCCGAGCGAAGCTCGGCAATCAGTCGGGATTTTGTTCCCTCCGACGCTAAAGCTTTGGCGGGCAGGCATAATAAGTTCTGACTTTTTCCAACAAATACCACTAAAATTATAAGGGCACTTGGCGCAGCATGGTCAGCGCGTCCGGTTTACATCCGGAAGGTCGGGGGTTCAAATCCCTCAGTGCCCACTTGCTCATAATTGAACCTTTGTGATATAATTTATTTAATAATAAAAGGGTTCGATTATGAAGGCGAAAAAGAAGAAATTAGCAAGGGAATTGCGTAAACAAGGCTGGTCATTAAACGAAATCAGGCATAAATTAAGAGTCGCTAAAAGTAGCGTAAGCATTTGGGTGCGTGATATTGAATTAACTTCCAAACAAAAACAAGAATTATCTAAAAAAGGAATTAAAAAAGAGGTCATCGAAAAAAGAAGAAGAACTAGATTAGAAAGAGAAAGCGCCAGAAGGCAAATCATTATTGATAAAGCCAAGAATGAATTAAAGGGTTTCTCAAAAAGAGATCTATGGTTAATTGGAGCAGCTTTATATTGGGGAGAGGGTGCTAAAACTTTACGGAGTAATGTTCAATTCTCTAATAGTGACCCTCGCTCAATCCAATTAATGATACGATTTTTTCGAAAAATATGTAATGTACCAAAAAATAAATTTAGGGGTCATATTAATATTCATCCTCACCTTAACGCAAAAAGAGCAGAAAAATACTGGCATAATATTACGGGTATTCCCCTAAATCAGTTTTATAAGACATCAAAACAACAAAGTAAAGCAAGTAAAAGGAAAAAAGATACTCTTCCTTATGGGACTTTTAACATAGAAATTTGTAACACTGAATTATTTTTAAAAATTAAAGGCTGGATAGAAAAAATTTATGAATTAGGGGTAAAAAATAATTGAATTTAGATTCGAATCCTATACTGCCCACTAATTTTTCCTTTACTTCAAAATTTTAATGTGATAAGCTAATAATCTAAGATGAGCCTGGGTAGCTCAGTGGTAGAGCGCAGCCCTGAAGAGACTGGCGTCCGGTGTTCGATTCACCGCCCAGGCACCAATTATATGTATTCTCCGGAAAAAAATAATAATTCTTCTTTAAATTCAAAAGGGTCCCTGGTTGAGGGATCTGTTTTGGAAAAGAAAGAAAAATCACTCTTCGTAGACCTTTCTCCTTATGGCACCGGCATTGTTCAAGGAATAAATTATATAGAAACAAAAAACTATATTAAAAATCTAAAAACAGACGATAAGATTTTAGTAAAGGTTCTTGATTGGAATAATGAAGAAGGATTGATAGAATTAGCCCTGCAAAATTTAGAAAAAGAAAAAGTATGGGAAAAAATAAAAGGAATGAGGGATGAAGGAAAAACATTCCCTTTGTTGATTTCAGAGGCTAATGCTGGAGGCTTAATGGGGCAAATAGAGAATATCAAAGGATTTCTTCCCGCCTCCCAATTAGCAAAAGAACATTATCCCAAGGTAAACGAAGGCAACAAAAATAAAATTTTAGAAAAATTACAATCCTTAATCGGAGAGGAAATCCAGGTTAAAATATTGGACTTTGACACCGATGCCAATAAATTAATCTTTTCCGAAAAATTAGTAGAAAAAGATAAAATAAAAGAAATTATCGGTAGATATAAAGTTGGAGATAAGGTGCAGGTAAAAATTACCAAATTAGTAGATTTTGGCGCTTTTGTAAAATTAGAAGATACGGGCATTGATGGGCTTATCCATATATCAGAAATTCCTGACAAACCAACAGTCAACGTTGATGATGCCTTAAAGGAAGGAGAAATAAAAGAGGCAAAAATCATTAGCATAGAAAACGATAGAATTTCATTGTCTCTTAAAGGATTAAACGAAAAGAAACAAGATGAAGATAAAAGTAAAGATAAAATAGTAAACATCCAACAGGGTTGAATAGAATATTAAATTTTAAAACCCCGACTAAATTGGTCGGGGTTTTAAATAAAAGAATATATATATATTCTTTATCTTACAGCTTCCTTTAGGCATTTCCCTGCCTTAAATTTTGGAACTGTCATCGCAGGGATCTGAAGCTTCTCACCAGTTTTAGGATTTACCCCCATTCTAGCAGCTCTTTTTCTTGCGCTGAAAGTGCCAAAGCCTGTTATGGTTACATCCTCTCCATTTGTCAAACATTTAGTAATTGTCTCGGTAATTACCTCCAAAGCTCTGCCACCATCTACCTTTGAACAACCTATTTTACCAACAATGGCGTCAATTAAACCTTCTTTTGTCATAGTAATTAATTTTTAATAACATTTTGCCTTTAGGTTAATAAATTCTGCCTAAAGGTTGTTCGACCTTTTATTTTATCAATACCATAATTATATCAAGAGTGCTTAAATAAAGCAAATTTTTATTATCTAGCGATTTCAATAACTCTTGTCTCCCGAATTACTGTAACTTTAACTTCGCCTGGATACTTCAAGGTTTCTTCCAAGCGCTTGGCTAAATCTTTGGCAAGTTTTACTGCCCCAAGATCATCAATCTTTTCCGGATAAACAAAAACCCTAATCTCTCTGCCGGCAGAAACAGCATAAACCCTTTCTACTCCTTCAAAAGAAGAAGCTATTTCTTCCAAATTGGCTAAACGCTTAAGATAGGCTTCCACGCTATCCTTTCTTGCGCCAGGACGAGCAGCAGAGATAGCATCAGCGGCATTTACAATAGCCGCTTCCAGCGTTTCAACAGGATATGAGTCGTGATGAGACTGCATCGCCTTAATTATTTCTTCTTGTAAATTATATTTTTTCAGGATTCTTCTTCCCAGTTCTAAATGAGTTCCTTCTACTTCCTGATCCACCGCTTTCCCGATATCATGAACTAATCCTGCTTTTTTTGCCACTTCTACATCAGCCCCTAATTCTGAAGCTAAGGCGGCGCTTAATAAAGCAACTTCTATGGAATGCATCAAAGCATTCTGTCCATAGCTTGTCCTAAAATTTAACCTTCCCAATAGATAGATTATTTCTGGCGGCAAATCTAATATTCCTACTTCATAAACAGCATCTTCCCCCGCTTTTTTAATCCTTTCTCTTATTTCTGTTTGAGCTTCTGTAATTTTTTCTTCTATTTTTGCAGGCTGAATACGGCCATCCTGAATTAATTTCTCCAAGGCCATTTTCGCAATTTCTCTTCTGGTGGGGTCAAAACTTGAAAGAATAATCGTATTTGGCGAATCATCCATTATCAATTCTACGCCGGTAAGTCTTTCAAAATGACGAATGTTTCTTCCTTCGCGACCTATTATTTTGCCTTTTATATCCTCAGAAGGCAAAGCCATCACCGTAGTGGTTATCTCGCCTACATTTGAACGGCTGTATTTTTGAATTGCTCCTGCAATTATTTCTTTTGCTTTTTTTTCCATTTCGTCTTTTCTGAGCGTTTCTAATTTTTCCAAAGATTTTAATATATCTTCTTTATATTCTTTTTCTGTTCTTTTAAGGAGCTCATCTTTTGCTTCTTTTATTGACAATTTTGCTATTTTTTCTAAAGATTCCAATTCGCTTTTTTGAAGTTTTTCTAACTCTGTTTTCAAGCTTTGTATCTTTTCAACAACTCTTTTGTTCTCTTTCTCCTTTCCGGTCAATTCTATTTGCCTTTTATCAATTAATTCTTCCCGTTGAAACAATCTTTCTTCCATTCTATCAAGCTGGGTTTTTCTTTTTTTCTTCTCTTCCTCAGATTCCTCTAAAATTTGAGTAGCTTTTTCTCTGGCTTCCAAAACAATGTTTTTTGCTTCTTCCCGAACTTTCTCCAGGCGAGATTTTAATTTAGATTCAATAGAATCAGCGTATTTTTGAGCAATCTTTTGACGAATGACGTAACCAAAAAATAAGCCAATCCCTAAAGATAGAACAATATTAGTGATATTAAATATAGCCATAATTTTTTAATTAAAGGCCTATTTATCCTCCAACTTAAATTCAAAAAAATCTTAGGAGTCTTTAATTTAGCTCCTTAAGATAATTGTAATGCAATAAAAAATCTTTTATCCGCCAAATCCTTAAAGAAAAAGGCGAGACGAGCTTTGGATAAAACATTCTAAAAAGTTAATCACAAGAGAGAGAATAAATAGTAGCTGCGTTAAAAGTTAAGTATAGAACAGTATAATGATAGCAGAAAAATATACCCTTTGTCAAAGAAAAGAAAACAAGGTATACTACTATTAAATTTTAAAGTCTAAATTTGAAATTTTAATTGAAATCTAAATGACTGAATTTTAAAACATTAAAACATTTAAAATTGATTTAAAATTTAAAATTATAAATTTGAAATTATTGTATTTATGTCTGGTTTTCGTTCAAAAATTTGTTTAATAATTCTGGATGGGTGGGGAATAGGGCAAGAAGATTTTTCTAACGCTGTTTACAGAGCCGGCACTCCAAATATTGATGAAATAAAAAAATATTACCCTATGGCTTCCCTGCAAGCTTCAGGCATTGCTGTGGGCTTGCCGTTTAATAAAGCCGGAAATAGCGAGGTAGGCCATTTAACACTGGGCACTGGCCAAATTTTATACCAATATTCTGTGCGTATTTCCCAGAGCATCCAGAATGGATCTTTTTTTCAAAATCCTGTTTTATTAGAAATTTATAATTATGTTAAAAAAAATAATAGTACCTTGCATTTAGCCGGTTTATTTAGCGACAATATTGTCCATAGTTCTTACGAACATCTTATAGCGCTTTTGGATTTAGCCAATGCTCTAAAAATAGAAAAAATAAATCTCCATCTTTTTACTGACGGCCGTGATTCTCTTCCTACAAGCGCAAAAGAATTAATCGTTAAATTGCAGAAAGATTTAAAAATACGCGGACGAGCCAAAATTGCCAGCTTATCAGGTCGTTTTTATGCTATGGATAGGGATAATAATTTTAATAGAACAGCTAAATGTTATAATGCTTTGGTATTTGGTAAAGGAAAAGTAGAAAAAGATCCTGGGCTATATTTAGAAAAATCTTATAAAGAAGGTATGACCGATGAATTTATCGTCCCTGCCTTGATTGGAGACCCAGAAAACCCGGAGTCTTTAGGAGTGATAAATGAAGAAGATGGCATAATCTTCTTTAATTTTCGCGAGGAAAGAATGAGGCAATTAGTTGAAGCTTTTTATAGCCCTCAATTTAATGAATTTCCCGCTAAAAAGTTTCAGAAATTGAAAATCGCCACCTTTACTCAATATAAAAAAGATTTTCCATTGCCAGCAGTATTTCCTCCTCAAAAAATCTCTACCTGTTTGCCCCAGGTTCTTTCTAAAGCCGGGAAAAGGCAATTGCATTTGGCAGAAACAGAAAAATATGCTCACGTCACTTATTTTTTTAATGGCTTAAAAGAAAAACCCTTTCCGGGCGAATATTGGGTAATCATTCCTTCTATAAAAACCTTGCACCTTGAAGATTATCCAGAATTAAAGGCCCCAGAAATCAGTACTCGTCTTTTTCAATCCTTTGATGAAAATATATATGATTTTATCCTGGTTAATTATGCTAATCCTGATTTAATAGGGCACACTGGCAATATAAAAGCAGGAATCCAGTGCGCTAAGATTATTGACCAAGAAATAGCAAAAGTGATTAAAAAAAGCCAGGAATTAAATTATACAACGATTATTACTGCTGACCATGGTAACTTGGAAAGAATGATGAACCCTCTAACAGGGGTGATAGAAACCGAACATGATATCAGCCTTGTTCCTTTCTATCTCATAGATAAAAGATGGAGATTTTCTTCTCCACGTTCAAAAAAAGAAATCTTGGAAATAGAAAGGTGGGCCAGTGGTATGCTCGCTGATGTTTCCCCCACAATTTTGGAATTATTTGGTCTTCCAATTCCATCAGAAATGACAGGACAAAGTTTGCTCCCTTTACTTGGTATTGACAATAACCTTTGACTTTTTGCTATTATTAACATATAATGTTAATATCAATTCAATGATGCGTTTTTTAAAAAGACTTTTTTTAGCTGTCATTCTTAATATAGTTGCTATTTTATTCTGCCAGAGATTGCTAAACTATCTATTTAATGATTTCTATTTTCAAGGCACCTTAGAGCAACTAATTATTCTCGGTTTTATTCTTTCAATTCTCAACTTATTAATAAAACCGATATTACGCCTTCTTTTTCTTCCTCTTGTTTGGGTAACGCTCGGTATTTTTATCTTCGTTATTAATATTATTCTTCTAAAAACCGCCTCTTTTTTAATGCCGGTATTAGTAATTCAAAGTCCTATCACCTGGCTTGCTGCCTCTATTATTATTAGTATTTTTAATTCGTTTCTGTATTGGATTAAATAAGAACTATGAACCAATCTATTTTAGTTATTGCTCAAATTGTTATTGGCATCCTTCTTATAATTCTTGTCCTTCTGCAACAGCGAGGGGGAGGGATGGGAATATTAGGAGGATTATCTTCTCAATTTTACGGCACCCGAAGGGGTTTAGAAAAAAGTATTTTTATATTCACCATTATATTAGGAGGTTTATTTATCGCTTTGGCAGTTATTTCTTTCCTAATTTAATTTTCTTAGCTCATTTGTTTTGATGAAAACCATTTTTAGTTCTTTATTCAAAAAGTGGTTAAAATTATCATTAAGAGAAAAAATTCTCGGTTTTTTATTTTTATCCTTTCTCCTTGCCGGAATTTCCCTTCTCATCCTCAGCTGCATCCCAAAATTTACTGTTGTAGAACCACAAAAAGGAGGGGTTTTGCGCTTAGGAATTATCGGCCGACCGTCTTACATCAACCCTGTTTTAGCCCAATCCAACGACTATGATAAAGATTTAATAGAATTAATCTATAATGGCCTTTATTCTGTTGATGGACAAGGAGGGCTAATTCCTTGCTTGGCAGAAAAGGCAGAGATAAGCGAAGATGGCAAAACTTATATTATTTTTCTAAAAGACAATGTTCTTTGGCATGACGGAGTAGCTTTTACAGCAGATGATGTAATCTTCACAATTGAGACCATTCAAAATCCAAATATTAGGAGTCCTTTGAGACTAAATTGGGGAGGAGTTATTGTAGAAAAATTAGGCACCCATGTTATACGCTTTAATCTTAGAAACCCATATAAACCTTTCCTGCAGAATCTCACCTTAAAAATAATCCCAAAACACCTATGGGAAAATATTGAATCAAGAAACTTTCTCTCGCATCCTTACAATCTTAACCCCATTGGAACAGGACCGTATCTTTTTAACAATTTAGAAAAAAATAAAGAAGGAAAAATTATCAGCTATTCTTTAGTGGCTAATAAAAATTATTTTAAAAAAGAGCCTTATATTTCTAAATTAATTTTCCGTTCTTATGACAATTATGATTTACTCAAAAGTGGATTATTAAAAAAAGAAATAGATGGATTCTCGCCTCTTTTGATTGAAGATGCGGATTTCTTTGAAAATAAAAAGAATACTCAAATTGTTTCTTTATTTCTTCCTCGCTATTACGCGGTATTCTTAAATCTCAAAAACCCTCTTTTAAATCAGAAAGAAATTCGTCAGGCATTGGATTTAGCAGTCTCCCGCCAAAAACTGATTACAGAGATATTAAAAAATCAAGCTTTTTCTTTGGGCGGACCTATTTCTTCAGGATTCGCGGGTGAAGAATTTAATCTTTCTCCAGAACATTCATTGCTCAAAGCAAAAGAAATCATTGATAAATTAAAGCCGGAACAAGTAAGCTTTACCCTCTCTCTTCCTGATAATTCAGAATTAATCAGAGTGGCTAATTATCTGGTAACTTTTTGGAAACAAATAGGAATTTCTGTGGAATTACAAATCCTTCCCTTGGCCACTTTGGAAAAAGAGATTATTCAAACCCGATCTTATGATGCTTTGCTTTTTGGAGCAATTATCGGTCAGGATCCTGATTTATTCTCCTTCTGGCATTCTTCTCAAATAACTGACCCCGGTCTTAATCTTTCTGCTTATGAAAATAAAAATTTAGACGAACTTTTAGAAAGAACAAGGCAAACCTTTGATGAAGAAAAACGGATAAATGAAATGAAGACTATCCAGAATATTCTTTTTGAAGATAAGCCCGCTCTTTTTCTTTATAACCCTTTTTATCTTTATATTCTTCCTCAGAAAATTAAAGGTAATAATATTCAATTTGCCAATCTTCCTTCAGAAAAATTCGCTGATATAGAAAATTGGTATATTAATACTAAACGCACCATAAAAAATCAAAAATAAAATATCAAATATAAAAAATAAAATTATTCTTAATTATTGCCGCGGTGGCGGAACTGGCAGACGCGCACGGTTCAGAACTGTGTCCCGAAATTTCGGGATGTGGGTTCAAATCCCACCCGCGGCACGTTTAACGTGCCTATACCACGTTTAACGTGGCGGCACGTTTAACGTGCCTATACCACGTTTAACGTGGCGGCACACAAATAACAACCTTTCGCTTCGCTCAAAAATAACAATAAACAAATAACCTATGAAAGGCAGAATATTTCATAAAAAAACAAAGATATCTTCTGATCCATTAAAAATTATCCCTCTGGGAGGGTTGGAAGAAGTCGGTCGCAATATGACTCTTTTTGAGTATCAAAACCAGATCCTCATTATTGATATGGGATTACAATTTCCTGGTGAAAATATGCCGGGTATTGATTTTATCATTCCCAATATAGAATATTTGACCAATCATCCAGAAAAAAAAATACTGGGAATTTTTATTACTCATGCTCATTATGACCATATAGGAGCCATTCCTTACCTCATTGATAAGTTAAACTATCCTCCTATTTATACTGCTCCTCTCAGCCGGGGGATAATCCTTAAAAGACAGGAGGATTTTCCTCATTTGAAAAAGCTCAATATTGAAGAAATAAATCCAAATAAATCTATCACCTTAGGTCCTTTTAAAATTTCTCCGTTCCATTTAAATCATAATATCCCCGACACTTTAGGGCTGGCTATTAACACCCCACATGGATTAATTATGTATGTAACTGATTTCAAATTTGATCCTCAACCAATGGGCGATAAACCAGCTGATTTATCGCGTATCGTTGCTCTTGCTTCTCCAGGGGTTCATCTTTTATTATCAGATTCAACCGGGGTAGAAAATACAGGACATTCTATTTCGGAGAAAACAATTATGGATAATTTAGACTCTGTTTTTAGGTCTGCTAACGGAAGAATTATCTTAGCCACATTCTCTTCAATGATTAATCGCCTTCAACAGGCTATCTGGTTATCAGAAAAATATAATCGTAAAATTATTATTCAAGGTTATGCGATGAGAACCAATATCGCTATTGCAGAAAAACTAAAATACATAAATATAAAAAAAGGGTCTTTAATTAATTGGAAAGAAGCAAATCGGCTTGATCCGCAAAAATTAACAATACTCTGCACAGGAGCCCAAGGTGAAACTGAAGCCGCCTTAATGAAAATAGTAAATAGAGAACATAAATATTTTAGGATACAAAAAGGAGACACGGTTATTTTTTCTTCTTCTGTTGTCCCGGGAAATGAATTAGCGGTCCAAAACTTAAAAGATAATTTGGCAAAACAAGGAGCTAAAGTCTACCACTATAAAATGCTTGATATTCATGCCTCAGGGCATGGCTATCAGGAAGATTTAAAAATGATGATTAATCTTACTAAGCCGCGCTTTTTTATGCCCATCCTTGGCAATTTTTCCATGTTAAAACTTCATGGAGAATTAGCAGAATCTTTAGACATTCCAAAACAAAATATAATAGTAACTACAAACGGTCAAATTATTGAATTAACTGAAAACAGCATCGTCGCTACGGGAAAATTTGTTCCTACAAACTATATAATGGTTGATGGATTGGGGGTAGGAGACGTTAAAGAAGTAGTCCTGCGAGCAAGACAAACCATTGCTAAAGACGGAATATTTATTATTGTCGCTTTAGTGGACAGAAAAACGGGATTACTCCACAATAAACCGGAAATTATCTCCCAAGGATTTGTTTATATGAAAGAATCCAAAAATTTAATAGACCAAACAAAAAAAATAGTCAGAGAAGTTGTTAACCGTTCCACCAGCGGTCATACGTTTAACGAAGGTTATATCCGCGATAATTTAAGAAACGAGATAGGTTTATTTCTTTTTAAAGAAACAAAACGCCGGCCAATGGTTTTGCCGGTAGTAATAGAGGTGTAATAAAAATTCAAGAGTCAAAAGTCAAAAACTTAAATTAAACAATCTCTTGGCATTCTCGAAAGTCGTTTTTTCTACCTCTTTCAGGGGTAGATTTTTTATTTCAGCAATTTTTTTAGCCACTTCCTTCACATAAATTGGTTCATTCCTATTCCCTTGATAAGGAATAGGGGCTATGTAAGGAGCGTCTGTTTCAATTAATATTTTTTCAATGGGAGTGTTTTTAATAACTTGATCCATTGTTTTGGAATAGGTAATAATTCCAGAAAAACCCAGATAAAATCCTCTTTCTAAAATCTTCTGCGCTTGCTCCAGTTTTCCAGTAAAAAAATGAAATACTGCCTCGTCTTTATATTTTTCCTCTTCTAAAATCATTAAAGCTTTTTCATACAAATCGCGCACATGTAAAGATAAAGGTAAATTATATTTTTTGGCAATTTGAATTTGTTTCCTAAATTCTTCTTCCTCTATTTTTTTATATTTTATCTGTTCTTCCTCAGAAAAATCTTTTAAATAACTATAATCCAATCCACATTCTCCTATCGCTACTACTTTGGGCCTGCCCTGAGCAAAGTCGAAGGGTTCTTTTAAGAGATCTTCAAATCGTTCATTAAAAATTTCTGGCTCTGATATATTTGCCCCGTTGTTTATTCCTAACTCACTTTTGTCTATTTTCATAGGTATTGTATGGCTGGGATGCAATCCTACAGTGGCCCAACAATTTTTATATTGCTTAGAAATTTCTATTGCTTTTTTGGAAGTTTCATAGCAAGTACCTATATTAATTACAAAAACACCCTGTTCCAGGGTTTTTTTTATTATTCCTTCTCTATCTTTGTCAAAAGCAGCTAAATTTAAATGGGTATGAGAATCAAAAAACATAATTATAATAATTCAAAATTCAAAAATCAATCCTTCGACTCAACTCAGGATTGATGGTGAGCAAAGCCCCGTTTAACGGGGCAAAGCCGAACCATCAAAATGCAAAATGACAATGCAAAGTTTAAAAATGAATCCGTCATCCTGAGGAGCAAAGCGACGAAGGATCTCTCGTGAATACGAGAATAATTCTCAAACAAGTTGAGAGATCCCTCGTTTCACTCGGGATGACCCTCTGTGTCATTTTTAATTTATTTTGGGAAATAAAGGTGGTTGTTTTTTAAGAGAAATTTTTTGAGATAACCAGTCTTGTTTTGATATATCTTGTAATTTAAGAAACTTGAGTATTTTTTCAGAGATCTGCGGCATTACAGGCGAAAGCATCAGAGAAATATTAGCTAAAATATATATTAATTCTCCTAAAATTTTTTGAAATTCTTTTTCATCATTTATTTTCTCCCACGGCTTTGCTTCACTAATATATTTATCGCAATAAGAGATTAAACCCCATATAGTGGCTAAAGCATCATTAAAACGGAATCCCTCCATATATTTTTTATAATCATCTAAAGATTGGGTAATTGGTAATTGGGTAATTGGGTAATTAAGGGAAATTGGTTTGCCATATTGCTCTCCTAAAGCCAAAACGCGCGAAACTAAATTACCTAATCCTTGCGCTAAATCACTATTATAGCGCTCTTTTAATCTGGTCTCGGAAAAATCACCATCTTCAAAAGACGAAAACTCGCGGATAAAGAAATAACGAATTGTTTCCCTGCCATATTTCTCAGCTAACTCTACAGGATTAATAATATTCCCCAAAGATTTTGACATTTTTTCTCCCTTAACAGTAATAAAGCCATGAACAAAAATAGTTTTAGGCAATGGCAACCCCAAAGACAAAAGCAAACTAGCCCAAATTACACTATGATGCCAGACTATGTCTTTGCCTATAACATGAACATCGGCTGGCCAAAATTTTTTAAATTTTTTGCCCGGATAATCTATAGTTGTAAGATAATTTATTAAAGCATCTATCCAAACAAATAAGGTAAATTTCTCGTCAATGGGCAATGGAATTCCCCATTTAACTGCAGTCCTTGAAATACTCAAATCTTGAAGGGGTTCTTTTAATCTATTTAAAATTTCATTTCTTTTACTATCAGGAATAATAAAATTTTTGTTTTCTTCGATATATCTTATGAGAGCTTCTTGATATTTATTCATCCTAAAGAAATAACTTTCTTCTTCTATTAATTCCGGTAGCTTATGATGAATTGGGCATTTTCCATCAATTAAATCTTTTGGCATATAGTAGCTCTCACAATCTACGCAATATAATCCTTTATATTTTCCTTTATAAATATCGCCTTTTTTATAAATTTTTTTAATAATTTCCTGAACAACTTTTATATGTCTTTTCTCTGTCGTCCTAACAAAATCATCATTTGAAATATTAAGTTTTTCCCACAAATCTTTAAAATATCCACTCATCTCATCTACAAATTCTTGCGGTTTTTTACCCGCCTTTTGGGCATATCTTTGAATTTTTAACCCGTGTTCGTCGGTACCAATGCTAAAATGGACATCAAATCCTTGAAGTCTTTTATATCGAGCTATAACATCGGCCTGAATTTTCTCCAAGCAATGACCTAAATGCGGCTTTTCCGAAGGGTAATCAATTGCTGTAGAGATGAAAAAAACTTTTTTATTCATATTACCTTGAATTCATATTAATATTTCCATATTTTTTATTCCGCATTTTTATGTTTTCTTTTGCTTTTTTAACTCCCTTAATTCTGGTGGGATGTTTTAAATAAGGATCAATTAAAACAAAAAGTTTTAATAAATGAATTTTCCTGTTAAGGCGCAGCGACCAGTAATTTTGATTGTTTGCATATTCTTCCTTTCCAATGTATCCTTTGGTTTTTCCCTCGGTTAGTTTAGGGCTTTCTATTCCACTTTTTAGAAGTTGATTTCGAATCTGTAATAAAAGCCGACTGTTATAATTTCCTAAAGAATAAAAAGCTAGCCCTTTATGAGTAATAGAAATACACCCTTCAGCGTCAGTAAACCCAGCAAGAAAAGCAGCAAAATACTTCTTGTTCTTGAGAATCCAATGGTCAATCAAAATCCGCTTTCTTAATAAAAAATTAAAAGAATTATTTAAGAAGCATTCGATCTGAGTAGCTCCTACCTTATTTGGTTTACTAATCCAGATTCTTCCGTAAGCTTTAAATAATTTTGAAATAAGGTTAATCTGCACTTTTTTGGTCGAACCACAATCAATATGAATTGTTTCACTATTTTTATATATCTTCCTTACCCTCAAATCACCCATTGAAAAACCAATAAGATAAGCTTTTTTTGTCTTGTTCCCATTAAAGTTCTTCCGAGGATAAACAATGTGAGATTGAGCTCGATTCCTTACCAGGATATTATAATCTATAAGCTTCCTATAGATCGTACCTCTAGAGATTTTCAAGCGTCTTTCTATTTGCCAGGTAGATAATCCGTTTCTAATATATAAATTTCTCAATTTTGTCTTAGAAAGATCAACTTTATTCCAAGAAGATCTTGTTTTTATATTAAACTCTTTCAACCTCTTCCATATTGTTCCTTGAGAACAATCATAAAATTTAGCTATATCATAGGTAGTTAATTTTTTATCTAAATATAGATTTTTTAAATCAACCTTGGAAATTAAAATAGACTTCATATAAACTGGCGGCTATTTTACAGAAGTTTTTTCTGAGGCAAATAGGCGGCAATGCGTCCAGTTTGAATATCTCTAATTAATTCTATTGTGGCTGCTGCTAATGGCAAAGCAATAATAATCCCGGCAACTCCAGCTAATTTTCCGCCTATTAAAACAGCTAAAATAATTACTAAAGGATTTAATTTCATTGTTTTAGCCCGCAATAATGGGCCAACAAAACCTTCAATGGCTTGAATAATAATAAAAATAATTATTATTGAAATTCCCAAGAAAAGACTTTGGCTTATTCCAACTAAGAATGCTATGAAGCCAATAATCAAAGGACCAATATAAGGAATAAAATCAAATAAAGCTGCTAATATTGCTAAAAATTCAGCTTGAGGAACTCCTAAGATTTTTAAGCTAATAAAGGCCAGGCCTCCAACTATAGTGCTCAGGATTAATTGGCTGAAAAACCAACTTCCGACTTTGCTGCGCGTTTTACCCCAAAGATAAACTGCATAATCTTCGTAAGCATTCGGAAAAATCAAACGAATTGCTTTTTCTATTCCTTTTTTTTCTGTATTAATAAAAAAAGATAGAAGAAGGACAAAAAAAGCGGAAAAAGCTCCTCCTAGAATTTTAATAAGCAAACCGCTGGATTGAACTAAAAATTGCGACAATTGGCTTTCAGAAATACCTAATAAACCAAACCATTTCTGTATTGAAAATTCCACTGTTTCCCTCTCTTGCCATAATTGAATTAAAGTTTCTTTGTTCATCCAGGACGGAAAAAAATCCAAAAATCCAACAATATAATTATTAAAAGCCGGAATGAACCAATAAGCTACCAATCCCAAAATAGTCAAAAAAATAAAATAAACAACAAAAGTCGCCAACCAGCGATTTTTTGATTTTTCTTCTAAATAATCTATGGGTCTGTCCAGAAGCGAAGCTAAAATAAAACCAAGCAAGATAACAAAAATAATCTGCCTAAAATACCAGGCCGCAATAAAAGCAAACAAAACAATAAAAAGCCGTAGAATACTCTGCCAGGAAATATCTATCTCTTGTGTCGTTTTAAACATAGACTTAAAAATTAGAAAGTAATTTTTGCAATTTTTCTTTGTTTTTGTGAGGACCTATTAAAGTTAAATTAAGGGATTGCGGTTTTAGCAAATCTTGCGCTACTTTTTGAAGATCACGGCTAGTAACTTGTTTAATCTTTTTTAAATATTGTTCAGGGGTTTCTATTTTGTCTTCTAAAAGCAATTGCTTAGCGTAAATATAAGCCAAACTATGAACATCCTCAATTGCTAAAGCTACTCTTCCTCTAATATTATCTTTAGCTTTTTTAATTTCTTTTAGATTAATCACTTCTGTTTTCAATTTAGACCATTCTTTCAAAATAGCTAAAAGCACTTTTTCTAATCGATCGTTGTCAATTCCGGCATTAATACTCCAATAACCTCTATCTGTATACTTTAAAACATTACTATAAACATAATAAGCCGCTCCTAATTTTTCTCTGACCAATTGAAATAAACGAGCTGACATACCTCCATCGAAAACTGTGCCTAAAACAGCTAAAGCGTAACGCCTTTTATCAAAAAGATTTATACCCCTCACTCCTAAGACAAGGTGAGTTTGATCCGTTTTTCTGTATTCCAATAAAATTTCTGGTTTTCTTTGCCTTTCTTTCATTTTCTGTTTTGCTTTTCCTTGACCAACCGGGATTGTCTGAAAATATTTTTTCAATAAGGCAATTAATTGCTGAGAATTAAAATTGCCGCTGGCCACTAATAAAGTAGAACGGCTTTTGTATTGAGCTTGATGATATTTTAAAAAATCAATCCTTTTCATTTTCTGAATATTATCCTTTAGGCCAACTATTGGCCAACCAGCAGGTTGATCACCATAAAGTAATTGGTCCCATAACTCCACCACATGCTCTGGAGGAGTATCGCGATACGTATTTATTTCTTCTATAAGCACTCCCTTTTCTTTTTGAATTTCGTTTTCTGGAAATAGAGAATTTAAATAGATATCAGAAACAATATCTATCGCTAATTCCTTATTTTCTTTAGCAAGGCGAGCATAATAACCTGTATATTCCTTGTCGGTAAGGGCATTGTAATAACCACCGACACTATCTAATTCTTTGGTAATATCTAAATTTGTTGGCCTCTTCTTGGTGCCTTTAAAACACATATGCTCCAAGAAATGAGAAATACCATTCGTTCTTTTAGTTTCAAAATCCGCTCCTGTGTTCACTGAAACAGTGAATTGAAAAGATAATGACTCTTTGGAAGGAACCATAAGAATACGAAGCCCATTATTAAGTTTGGTAAGTTTAAATTTATACATTAAGATGTTCCCTTATCCAGTTTTTAATTTCTTCTACCTTAACCCTTTCCTGCTTCATTGTGTCTCGATCGCGAATAGTGACAGTATCATCTTCTAAAGTTTGATAATCAATCGTAATACACCAGGGGGTGCCAATTTCATCCTGACGGCGGTATCTTTTTCCTATATTGCCAATATCATCCCACATCGTCATAAATTCCGGTTTTAAAAAATCAAAAACACTTTTAGCTTTTTTAACCAAATTAGCTTTGTTTGCCACTAAAGGGAAAACTGCCGCTTTATACGGAGAAAGAGCGGGTTTAATTTTTAAAAATACCCTCTTTTCATTATTTACCATTTCTTCTTGATAACTCTCTGTTAAAATAGCTAAAAATGTTCTTTGCAGACCTCCGGAACATTCTATAATATTAGGAATAAATCTTGTTCCTTTTACCGGGTCAAAATAATCAAGCGTTTTTCCGGAAAACTTTCCCTGCTGTTTCAAATCATAATCAGAGCGATCATGAATCCCTTCTAATTCTTCGAACTGCTCAAAAAACTTATATTCAATATCCCACGCATCTCTGGCATAAAAAATTCTTTCATCAGAAGAATGCTGTCTCCAGCGCAACCTATCTTTGCTCAAACCTATGGTATCAACGTACCATTTAAATCTGGTATCTTTCCACTCTCCGTATAATTTATTTGCCTCTTCTGGCGAACAAAAATACTCAATATCCATCTGTTCAAACTCTCTTACTTTAAATAAAAATTTGCCTAAAGTAATTTCGTTACGAAAAGCTTTTCCTATCTGCGCAACGCCAAACGGTATTTTTGCTCCCATCGTATCTCTTATTGGGAGAAAATCAAGATAAATATTCTGGCATGATTCGCCTTTAAGGTATACCTGAGTTTTTTCTCCTTCAACCGAGCCTACATTTGTTGTCATTAAAAGATTAAATTCTTTGACTTCGGGAATTAAATTTGCTCCGCAATCCGGACAGATTAAACTTCCTTTTTTTAAAACATTCCACTTTCCTGTTTGATTGTCTTTTTTCAACCTCCAGCCATCTAATTCGTCTGCCCGAAATCTTTTTTTACAGGCTGGGCACTGGATTAAAGGATCAGTAAAAGCAGACGTATGCCCGCTAGCTTCCCAGGCTTTTGGATGCATTAAAATAGAACCGTCAATTAGATATATATCCTCCTTTTCCTGAACCATTTTTTTAATCCAAATATCCCGAATATTTTTGGCTAAAAGAGAACCCAATGGTCCAAAATCATAAATATTAGCAAACCCTCCATAAATCTCAGATGAAGGATAAACAAATCCCCGCCTCTTACAAAGACTTACAATCTTCTCCATTAAATTAGGTTGTTCTTTTGAATAATTATCCTTCATAAACAATTTTCTCGCCCCGTAGGAAACCGAAGGTTTTCCTTCGGGGTTCCATTAAGTCATCCACCATAAATAAAAATTAAATATCAAATATAAAAGATTAAATATACAGATTAAATATTAAATATTTTTGTCGCCGACGCGCCATAGCCGCTTTGGCGACGGCGCGAATTTTGATTTGTCATTTTGATTTTTGATTTTTGATTTTCTATGGACTTACTACTCCATCGCCAAAAAAAACAGTCTTATCAGTCAATTGGGTAGATTCCACAGCAGGATAAGTAAGATTGATGTTCTTTCCGGTGAAAGCGTCGGTGGCTGTAAAAATCGTTTGACTAATTAAATCTATTTTCTGATTTACCTGAGATGAAGAAGGAGTAATTTTAATCTGAAAAATAGCTTCTGACGCTTTAGTTAAAACGCCTGAGCCGGCAGGGGCAGAATCAAGAGCCCAGGAAACTTCCCGAGTTGTAGAATCGTAATAAGGGGGATTTTGTCCGTAATCACCAGAGATTTGACCTGTAAATTCTGCCCAAAGAGGCAATGTAGTTTTTATGGTGATATCTTTGAGAGCATTAAAGCTGTTAACGAGCTTCCAATGTATTGTAAAATCAGTTGGCTCGTTGGCTTTTAGAGGAAGTTTTCCTGAATTGGCGATTCCTGAAGGGGCATCCCGAAAATAACTGCCAATAACCACCTCGCTTCCTGAATTAATCTTTATAGTATTTAAGGTTGCTGCCCGCGGCAATTCAGAAACTTCTAACCCTTCTGGAATATTTGAACTTTCAATTGTTGTCCGCACTTCTAAAACTATATTTTTTTGAGCTTGACTTTTCATTGGCCAATCCTTTTTCAGTTTTACAGAAAACTGAAGACTTCCTTGTTCGCCGGGATTAAGAGCATAAAGCTGGGGCACTCTTGTGCCTGACCAGGTTAAAGTGTTCAAACGTGAAGAAAAAACTCCAGCAGTTGCTTTGAGAGTGGAAAAATCAAAAACATCACCGCTAAAAACAGCATCTACTGTTAAGGTTCTTAAAGCAGCAGAATAATTATTTTGATAATTGATAACAAAATTTAATGTCTCACCCAAATCTGCGTTATGGACTATCTCTCCATTTACCAAAGAAGAAATTAATAAAGGATTTCTTATCAAAGTAACGTAGCCTTCGGTTTTTGCCAATGGAAGAAAGATATTTTCTTTAACCATACCCAAATGCAAAATTATCCTTTTTGTCTGGCTTGGCTGGCCAGTAATAAATCCTTTTATTATTATTTTTCCGTGGCTGGCGGAACTTAATTCTCCTAAACTCCATTCATTATAGCCTGAAACTTCAGGAGAAATCTCAGGGTTAGATTCCTGAAAAATAAAACCTGCCGGCCATTCTGCTCTGATTTCAATATTATCAAAGGTGTAATTAGAAAGATTTTCCCAGTTTATTTCCAGAGGAAAACTTTGCTCGGCAAAAACTTGATTGGGAGTTACTAACTCCAAGCGAAAAGAAGATCCGGAAATTAATACGGTCTTTATTTCTTTTTTTTCAAAGACAGAACTAATGGTTTTAGGACGATAACGAAGGGTGGCTTGGATATTTTTAACCGTTTTCGGCTCTCCTGTAATCAATAAGTTTATCACCTCATCTTTTGAAAATTGAGGAACTGCTTCGCCTAAATTATATAAAAGAATACTTTGTTCCGGGTGTTCAACGGCAATGACCCCTTCTGGCAACTTGATTTCTACCGTTACTTCTTGAAGGCTTACCCGAGAATCATTGTTCAAAACAAAATGAAACTCCTTTACCTCTCCAGCCTTAGCTTCGTCTGGCCCTAAAAAAGCAAAAGTTATTCCTCCGCTTTTTACAAAGCTCCAGACAATATAGCCTGTAATTAAGATTAAAATTGTGACTAATGCTCCTCCCCAAAAAGTTTTTAAAAAATCTTTTATTTTCATATTATTATTTGCAATACTACTGTATTATATTGGCAATGTTACTACATTATATTGGCAATACTACTGTATTATATTGGCAATGTTACTACATTATATCCGATTTTATCGTTAAAGTAAATCTGCTGAGAAATCTTTGAACATATTTTTTCTCTTTCAAAATTTCTTTAACAAAAGAAAATTGAGAAAATTTCTGGATAGAAGAATCAAATAAAAAATTCAAAAGCCTTTTCTGATAGGCGCTAATGGACCAATCATTTTTTTGGTGATGGAGCTGGCAAACAACTCCTTTTTTCTCAAAACTAAAAAATCTGTCATTTATTTTTCTGCCACATTCAGTACATCCGTCTAAAAACGGAGAAAGACCAAGTATTTTCAAAAATTGGGCATTAAAATAAAACCAGACAAAATCAGCGAGCTCGGGAAATTTACTTAGATTATTTTCTAAAAAATAAAAAACATCAAAAAGTAATTTCCATAGGTCAGCATCAGGCTGTTTCTCCAAAATAAATTCGTTTATCAAATCTGTAATCCAAAAAGCGACGGTAAGAGATTTCTTCCTCTTTTTTATCTCTAAATAAGGAATCTTCTCTAAACCGGTGATTAAACGCGGAATATGGGACATAGTAAATTGAATTTGAATCAAAGCAGGCACTTCTAAATGACCGGCAAGTTTAGCGTTAATTTTCCTTACCCCGGAAGCCAACAAGGTTAATTTTCCAAATTCCTGGGTATAAAAGGTATAATAACGATCGTATTCTTTAGTCGGCTCCTGCCTCAAAACAAAAGCTAAGGTAGAATAATATTCCATTTGATTTTATCATAGCATAAAAGAGAAAATATTAAAAAATCTTGAAAATATCAGCAATTCGTGATAATTTTAAATAGGCCCCCGTAGTTCAACGGATAGAATACGGGCTTGCGGAGCCTGTGATGGAAGCTTGCCCCCACACCAATTTTCCCCCTGTAGTTCAACGGATAGAATACGGGCTTGCGGAGCCTGTGATCGAGGTTCGAGTCCTCGCAGGGGGACTTCTGGTGCGTCTGGTGTGGGGGTGAAATTCTTCCCAGGGGCACCTTTGTGCTGATTCTTTCTTCATATGTTCGTAAATGACTCGTTATTAGTCAATTCTTATGATTAAACTTTCTGATCCTGTATCTGAATTACGCGGTATTGGTCCGCGTTATTTAAAATATTTGGAAAAATTAGGAATTAAAACAATAAAAGACTTACTTTGGTATTTTCCTTTTCGCTATGAAGATTTTTCTCAAATTAAAAAAATTAATGAACTGCAACCAGAAGAAAATTTTTCAATAATAGGAACCGTAAAAAAAATCAATGTCCGAAAAAGCTATCGCAGGAAAATGTTTATTATTGAAGCGATTATAGAAGACGATACCGGTCAAATTACCGCAATTTGGTTCAACCAGATTTATTTACTAAAAAACATCCCGCCGGGAACAACTCTTTCTTTATCGGGAAAGGCAAAAGCCAAGGGAAAAAAGTTGATTCTCTCCAGTCCCTCTTATGAAATTATCTCCAGACGAAAACTTGGAAAAACGTTTTATCAAGAAGCCGTGCATACTGGCCGCTTAATCCCAATATATTCAGAAACAAAAGGCCTGAGTTCCCGGGCTTTACGTTACTTTATTAAACCTCTTTTAAAATTAGCCCAGAATATAAAAGACCCCCTTCCAGATTTCCTGCTCAAAAAACACAAACTTATGGACCTTCAACAGTCTTTTCATCAAATTCATTTTCCTTCATCTCTGCTTTTGGCTAAAAAAGCGAGAGAAAGATTTATTTTTGAATCTTTATTACTTTCCCAGCTTTATCTTCTTAAAACCAAAAGAAAAAACGCTCTTCTTTCTGCGCCAAAAATAAAGCTTGATATCCCATTATTGCAATCGTTCGTTCGTTCCCTGCCCTTTACTTTAACTGAGTCCCAAAGAAAAACGCTCTGGGAAATCTCCCTAAATCTTGAGAAAAAACTGATGAACAGACTTTTAGAAGGAGAAGTGGGCTCGGGAAAAACTATAATCGCTATTGGCTCCAGCTTACTTACAGTAAGATCAGAATATCAAGTAGCTCTTATGGCTCCCACGGAAATCTTAGCCAAGCAACATTTTGATAGATTTGAATCTTTCCTTCAGCCCTTTCAGGTAAAAATTGCCCTTTTAACTTCCTCCGCAACAAAAATTTATGATGAGGGTTTAGAAGGCAAGATTTCCAAACAATCTTTAAATAAAATTATTTCCTCTGCTGACCCTACCTTTCCCATTATTGTCATTGGCACCCATGCTCTTATTCAAAAAAACATTCGCTTCAATCGTCTGGGATTAATAATTGTTGATGAACAGCATCGTTTTGGAGTAAAGCAGAGAAAACAACTTATTGCCGAAAACGCTAATAAAAGCGAAATTCCCCATCTTTTATCAATGACGGCTACGCCTATTCCACGCACTTTAGCTTTAGCTTTTTATGGCGATTTAGACCTTTCTATCTTGGATGAATTGCCTGAAGGAAGAAAAAAAATCATTACCAGAGTAGTTCTTCCGAGAGACAGAGAAAAAGTTTATAATTTTATCCGCCAGGAAATTAATAAAGGCAGACAGGCATTTGTTATTTGCCCAAGAATTGAAGAAACAGAAGCGTCTGATATAAAAGCAAAAGACCTCCTCACTTTATCAGAGCGACTAAATTATGAGGTAAAAGCAGTCAAAAAAGAATATAAAAAATTGACCAAAGAAATCTTCCCTGATTTAAAGGTTGCGATGCTGCATGGAAAAATGAAACCAAAAGAAAAAGAAATAATAATGGAGGACTTTCAAGAAAACAAAATTAATATTCTTGTTTCTACCTCAGTAATAGAGGTAGGAGTTGATATCCCTAATGCTTCTTTGATGATTATTGAAGGAGCAGAACGTTTTGGCTTGGCGCAATTGCATCAATTTAGAGGAAGAATAGGAAGGTCTCATTATCAATCTTATTGTTTTCTTTTTTCTGGGGCTTCTAATCATTCTATTACCAGTCGCTTAAGAACACTGGTTAAATGCAGCGATGGATTCCGTTTGGCAGAAATGGATCTTTCATTAAGAGGACCGGGAGAATTTTTAGGCACTAAGCAATCAGGAATTCCTGATTTAGTGATGAGCTCGCTTCTGGATAAAGAATTTATAGAAAAAATCCATCAACAAGCAAAAGAAATTATTCAAGAAGACGCTTCATTAAAAAAATGGCCTTTATTATTGGCCAGTTTTCAGGAATTTTCTCAAAAAATTCATCGAGAATAAAGAAGTGGGGCGTGAAGATTTAGTGCGACAGGGAGAGTA